>Ga0056909_1000539_pt1 | contig 34337 bp, 28 predicted proteins | sample EBPBio102011_DNA_FD_62115 | JGI IMG/M metagenome (GOLD analysis project Ga0056909, IMG submission 62115) | Wastewater treatment Type I Accumulibacter community from EBPR Bioreactor in Madison, WI, USA - Reactor 1_1/10/2011_ DNA | ecosystem: Engineered > Bioreactor > EBPR > Anaerobic-Aerobic >...
GCGTGGCGATCCTGTCGCCGACCTCATCGTCGGCCGCGATCCTCGCGGCGATGCTGGCGGCCATGCCCGCCACGATTTCGGGCGATCCGGCCGAGCGCGGCGCGTTCGCGACCATGGCGGTCCTGATGGTCGGGGGGCTCTTCCTTGCGGCGGGGCTTCTGCGGCTCGGGGGGCTGACGAACCTTGTGCCGCGCCCGGTCCTGAAGGGTTTTGCCGTCGGGATCGCGCTCACGATCATCGCCCGCCAGCTGCCTGTCGTCGCCGGGGTGAGGCTGACCGCACCCGATTCCGCGCGGCTTCTTGACGCGCTCTGGCTTGCGCGGGGCGACTGGAACGGCTGGTCGGTCGCGGTTGGCCTCGGGGCGCTCGCGCTCTTCGTCGCGTTGCGCTGGCTGCGAATGCCGGCGGCGCTGACCGTCCTTCTGGCCGGGATCGTCCTGTCGGCCCTTCTGGATCTGGGCGGAAAGGGCGTCGGTCTGGTCGGGGCGATCGGCTTCGCCCCCGGCTGGCCGTCGCTTCCGCAGATCGCCTCGGGCCAGCTTGCCCTGCTGGCCTCTTACATCGTGCCCCTGTTCCTGATCCTTCTGGCCGAAAGCTGGGGCACAGTGACGAGCCTTGCGCGCCCCGCCGATCCGGCGCCCTCGTCGAACCGCGAGCTTCTGGCCTTCGGTGCCGCCAACCTTGCCAGCGGCCTTCTGCGCGGCATGCCTGTCGGTGCAGGCTTTTCTGCCGGGGCTGCCGCCGACGCCTCGGGCGCGCGAAGCCGGCTGGCCGGCGTCTTCGCGGCGCTGATTCTTGCCGGGCTGATGCTCTTCGCGCGCGGGACGGTCGCCATGTTGCCGCTGCCGGTCCTTGCGGCCGTCGTCATCGGCACGCTTCTGCACGCGCTGAACCCCGCGCCCTTCGTGCGGCTCTGGCGGCTTGGCCGCGACCTGCCCATCGCGCTTGTCGCCGCCCTGTCGGTGATGGCCTTCGGGGTCCTGAACGGCATGCTGATCGCGATCACGCTCTCGCTCGGCCTGCTTTTCCGCCGCCTGTCCGAGGCGCGCGTCGCCCGGCTTGGCCGGCTCGGGGACACGCACGACTATGTCGACATGGCGCGTCACCCGGACGCGGTCGCGCCGCCCGAAACCGGCATCTGGCGACCGTCCGAGCCGCTCTTTTACGGCAATGCCGCCAACGCCCTGTCGGCGATCCGCTCTGCCGTGCGGCACAGTCCCGGCAAGACGGCCCGCCACGTGGTCCTGAGCCTTGAAGAGACGTTCGACCTGGACAGCACCACCTTCGACGCGCTGGTCGAGTTCGAGCGCACGCTTCAGGGCGACGGGCGCAGCCTCTGGCTCGCGCGCGTCCACGACCATGTGCGCGATGTGCTTGCGGCGGGCGGCGAAGCCGGGCTTCTGGCCCGGTCGAGCTATTCCGTCGCCGACGCGGTCGCGGCGATTGCGCGCGGCCAGGATGACACCCCGAAGGACCCCCCGGATGACCGACCTTGAAGACCGGATCGAGGCGCCCGAGGCGGCAGGCCCCCAACATGCCGACGCCCGGCCGATCCTGCACCGGATCGCGGTCGCGGACCTGCGCCCGACGCAATTCGCCATCGGCTTTGACGAGGTGGCAGAGAAGGTCAGGCACTGGCAGGCGCTCGACACCCGGCACGGGCGGGCCTTTCTGGGCGACCACATGCTGCCGGTGGTCATCGGCCCGAAAGAGCATGCCTATCTGATCGACAACCACCATCTGGCCCGCGCGCTCGAGCTTGCTGGGGTCGAGACGGTGCTGGTGCGGCCCATCGCGCGGCTTTCGCGGCTGAAGAAGCCCGCCTTCTGGCGCTATCTCGACGGGCGGAACTGGGTCCGGGCCTATGACAACAAGGGCCGGCGGCGGGCGTTTCAGGACATGCCACGCCGGCTTTGCGACCTGCAGGACGACCCCTACCGCTCGCTGGCGGGCGCGGTCCGGCGGCTGGGGGGCTATGCCAAGGACCTGACGCCCTTTTCCGAGTTCCTGTGGGCCGACCATTTCCGCGACCGCATCCCCCTGAAGCAGCTGGAGGGTGACAGGGCCGCCGCGCTGGCGACGGCCATGGCGCTCGCCCGCGACCATGCTGCGGCCTACCTGCCCGGCTGGTGCGGGGTCGAGGGGACCGGGGACCTGCCACAGGGAAACTGACCCGGCCCCCTGCGAAGCCACGCGCCCCTTGCGAAGCCGCGCGCCCCATGCGACAGGCGGCGGCCCCAAGACCCGGACAGACATGCGCGCGCTTCAGACACCGGACGATTTCATTGCCGCGGGCCTTCTGGCGCCCGCCGACGGCCCGGTTGCGGCCCGCGTGGCCGGGGATTTCCGGCTGCTTCTGTCCCCTGCGATGGGCGGTGCGATCCATGCGCCCGACGATCCGGTCGCGCGCCAGTTCGTGCCCTCGGCCGCCGAGCTTCTGCCCGACCCCGCCGGGCGGCCCGATCCGATCGGCGACGGCGCGCACCGGGTGGCGCCCGGCTTGACGCACCGCTATCCCGACCGCGCGATCCTTCAGGTCACGCAAACCTGCGCCGTCTATTGCCGTTTCTGCTTCCGGCGCGAGGCGGTCGGCGATACGGGCGCGCTGCCGCCCCGTGACCTTCAGGCCGCGCTCGACCATCTGGCGCGCACACCCGCGATCCGCGAGGTGATCCTGACCGGCGGCGATCCCCTGACGCTTTCGCCCCGCCGGCTGGCCGCCATCCGCGCAGCGCTTGCCGCCATGCCGCATGTCGAGCTGATGCGGATCCACAGCCGCATTCCGGTCGTCGCGCCCGAGCGGATCACGGCCCCGCTCCTCGATGCGCTTGGCGGCCCTGGCCCTACGGTCTGGCTGGTCATCCATACCAACCACGCGCAGGAACTGACCGCACCTGCGCGCGCAGCCATCGCCCGGCTTGCCGACCGGGGTATCCCGCTTCTGTCACAGAGCGTCCTTCTGCGCGGGGTGAACGACCGGGCCGACGCGCTCGAGGACCTGTTCCGCGCGCTTCTGAAGCTGCGGGTCAAGCCCTATTACCTGCACCATTGCGACCTTGCCCGTGGCGCGGGCCATTTCCGCACCGGGATCGCCGCAGGGCAGGGGCTGATGGCAGAGCTTCGGCGGCGGCTCTCAGGGACCGGCCTGCCGGCCTTTGTGCTCGACATTCCGGGCGGCTACGGCAAGGTGCCGGTCGCGGCGCCGCATGTGGTGCCGGGCGACGGCCCCGGCCTTTGGCGGGTGACGGACCGCGAGGGGCGGGTTCACGCCTATGCCGATCCCGATAGGGGTCAGGGTGCCTCGGGCGCCATCAGCTCGACCTCCTCGCCGCCACGGATCGCGGTGTAGAAGCAGGTGCGCCGGTTCGTGTGGCAGGCGGGGCCGGTCTGTTCGACCATCAGGACCAGCGCGTCGCGGTCGCAGTCGAGCCGCATCTCGATCAGCCTTTGCACATGGCCCGAGGTTTCGCCCTTGACCCAGAAGTCCTGCCGCGAGCGTGACCAGTAGGTGACGCGGCCCGTGGCCAGCGTGCGCTCGACCGCCTGACGGTTCATCCAGGCCAGCATCAGCACGTCGCCCGTCGCGCGGTCCTGCGCGATGGCCGGGATCAGCCCTTGCGCGTCATATATCAGCGTGCCTGCGTCGAACGTCATGCCGGTCCCTTCCGTTTCGCCCTTGCCGTGCCTATCCTTAGGGGGCAGGGCAGGCAGAGGCAAATGGCCGACAGCGATCTTCTGAAACTCTATTCAACCCGCATCCTGGCGCTTGCGGCCGACATTCCTCACCTTGGCCGCCTGCCGGGCGCAGGGGGCTCGGCCACGCGCCGCTCGCCCCAGTGCGGCTCGACCGTGACGGTCGATGTGACGCTTGCGGATGGCCGTATCGCCCAGTTCGCGCAAGAGGTGCGGGCCTGTGCGCTTGGGCAGGCGTCGGCGGCGATTGCCGGCGCGGTGCTGCCCGGCCGGTCGAGGGCCGAGGTCGAGGCGGCGCGAGACCAGTTGGCGGCGATGCTGGGGCAGGGTGGGCCGGTGCCCGCCGCGCCCTTTCAAGGCTATGAGGTGCTGACCCCCGCCCGCGAGTTCAGGAACCGCCATGCCTCGATCCTTCTGGTCCTTCAGGCCGCGGCGGAGGCGATGGCGGCGGCAGAGGCTGGGGCAGAGGCTGGGGCAGGGGCAGGGGCAGGGGCAGGGGCAGGGACGGTGGCAGGGACGGTGGCACCCGCTTCCCCCGCACCGGCAAATCGGGCATAGAACGGCCAGCGCGCCCGCGAGTGGCGCGCCAGATTTGATGCGCCAGACGCCGGCCGAAAGGACGCCCCATGCACGACATCCGCGCCATCCGCGACAACCCCGCGCTTTTCGACCGCCGCCTGTCGCGCCGCCCCGGCCAGCCGCCGATGTCGGCCGAGATACTGGCGCTGGACGAGGCGCGGCGCGCGAAGATCCTTGCGGCGGAAACCGCGCAGGCCGCGCAGAATGCCGCCTCGAAAGAGGTGGGTGCCGCCAAGGCGCGGGGCGATGATGCCGAGTTCGAGCGGCTCAGGGCGCTCGTGGCCGAAAAGAAGGCCGAGGTCGCGCGCCTGACCGCCGAGGCCGGGGAAGAGGATGCGCGGTTGCGCGACCTGCTTATGCGCCTGCCGAACCTGCCCCTTGACGAGGTGCCGGACGGCAAGGACGAGGCCGGGAATGTCGAGCTTTACCGCCACGGCACGCCCGGCACCTTCGCGTTCAAGCCGCGCGAGCACTATGACATTCCGGGCGTCAAGGCGCTGATGGACTTCGAGACGGCCGCGAAGCTGTCGGGTGCGCGGTTCGTCGTCCTGAAGGGAGCCATCGCGCGGATCCACCGCGGGCTGGCGCAGTTCATGCTGGACATGCACACGACCGAACACGGGCTGACCGAATGGATCTCGCCGGTCCTCGTGAAGGAAGAGGCGATGTATGGCACGAACCAACTGCCGAAGTTCGCCGAAGACAGCTACCAGACCACGAACGGCTGGTGGCTCATTCCCACCTCCGAAGTGACGCTGACCAACTCGGTTCGCGAAGAGATCCTCGACGATGCCGCCCTGCCGATCCGCATGACGGCGCATACGAACTGCTTCCGCTCCGAAGCCGGGTCTGCCGGCAAGGACACGGCGGGGATGCTGCGCCAGCATCAATTCGAGAAGGTCGAGATGGTGTCGGTCACGCGGCCCGAGGACAGCCTGGCCGAACATGCGCGCATGACAAAATGCGCCGAGGCGGTGCTGGACCGGCTGGGGCTGCCCTACCGGACCATCGTCCTGTGCACCGGCGACATGGGGTTCGGTGCGACCAAGACCCATGACCTGGAAGTCTGGCTGCCGGGCCAGAACACCTACCGCGAGATTTCCTCGGTCTCGGTCTGCGGCGATTTCCAGGCGCGGCGGATGAACGCGCGCTACCGGCCGGCGGGCGGCGGCAAGCCGGACTTCGTCCATACGCTGAACGGCTCGGGCCTTGCCGTCGGGCGCTGCCTGATCGCGGTCCTGGAAAACGGCCAGACCGAGGACGGCGGCGTGACGCTGCCGCAGGCGCTGTCGCCGTGGCTTGGCGGCAAGACGCGGCTGACGCCTGAGGGGCTGCTGGTCTAGGGGGCGGGCGGCCCTTGGCTGTGGGGGTGGCAGAGGCCGTCGCCTCTGCCATGTGGCCACGCTTCCACCTGTCCCCGCCGATGGCCCAAAGGCCATCGGCCAGCGCCCGCCCCGCCATCGGCGGGCGCTTCCGCGCCCGCCGGGGCAGGCGCTGGACTTTGGAGGTGAGTGACAGGAGCGGTCCAGCGGCACCGTTCCCACGACGGTCGGGGAAAACGCAGTGCGTTTTCTGACCCCGCCCGGCCCGGCTTTGCACCCCTGGGGGTAGGAAGGACTACCGCTTCCGGTAATCCTCGCGCGCCTTGCCCTCGGTATGTTTGCGCAGGCGCGACGGCGTATGGAACTTCTTGTTCTTGAACGGGTTCTTGTCGCCCTGATCGCGGAAGGTCAGGCGGATCGGCGTGCCCGGCATGTCGAAATCGTCGCGCAGCCCGTTCACCAGATAGCGCGAATAGCTGTCGGGCAGCTCGTCGGCGTGGCTCGTCATGATGACGAATCCCGGGGGGCGGGTTTTCACCTGCGTCGCATAGCGCAGCCGGATCCGGCGGCCGCCCGGCGCGGGCGGGGGATGCGCCTCGGTCATCGCCGCCAGCCACTGGTTCAGCCGGGCGGTCGGGACGCGGGTGTTCCAGACCTCGTAGGCCTTCAGGATCGCGGCATGCAGCCGGTCGAGCCCCTTGCCGGTCTTGGCCGACACGGTGACAAGGGGCGCCCCGCGCAACTGCGGCAGAAGGCGCTCGAAGGCCTCGCGCAGGGTCTTCAGCTTCTCGACCTTTTCCTCTTCCAGGTCCCATTTGTTCGCGGCCACGACCACGGCCCGGCCTTCGGTTTCCGCGAAATCGGCGATGCGCAGGTCCTGCTGTTCGAAGGGAATGTCGACGTCCAGAAGCACCACGACCACCTCGGCAAAACGCACCGCGCGCAATCCGTCCGAGACCGACAGCTTTTCCAGCTTGCCCGTGACCTTCGCCTTCTTCCGCATCCCCGCCGTGTCGAAGATGCGGACCGGCGTGCCCATGAAGTCGGCCCTGACCGAGATGGCGTCGCGGGTGATGCCGGCTTCCGGCCCGGTCAAGAGACGGTCCTCGCCGATGATCTTGTTGATAAGCGTCGATTTTCCGGCGTTCGGGCGGCCGATGACGGCGATCTGCAGGGGCCGCGCCTCGGTCGGCAGGCGGATCGCGCCTTCCTCTTCGCTGTCCTCGGGCACATCCACGTCGACCTCTGGCGCGTCCTCGGCCGCGCGTTCGGCGAAGGCGTCGGCCAGGGGGCGCAGGATGTGGTAAAGCTCGTCCATCCCTTCGCCATGTTCGGCCGAGAGGCGGACCGGCTCGCCCAGGCCAAGCTCCCAGGCCTCCAGCACGCCCGCATCGGCGGCGCGGCCTTCGGACTTGTTGGCGGCCAGAATCACATGGGCGTTCTTCTTGCGCAGGATGTCGGCGAAAACGCGGTCGGATGCGGTGATGCCCGCGCGCGCGTCGATGACGAACAGGCAGACATCGGCCATTTCGACCGCGCGCTCTGTCAGGCGGCGCATGCGGCCCTGCAGGCTGTCGTCGGTCACATCCTCGAGCCCGGCGGAATCGATCACGGTGAAGCGCAGGTCGCCCAGACGCGCGGCGCCCTCGCGCAGGTCGCGCGTGACGCCGGGCGTGTCATCGACGAGCGCGAGCTTCTTGCCGACCAGCCGGTTGAAAAGCGTCGACTTGCCGACATTCGGGCGGCCGACGATGGCGAGAGTGAAGCTCATGTTCCGGGCCCTTCTGTCGAAAGCGCCCCCATACAGGAGCGCGCGCCTATCGGAAAGCCATCAGTTGCCCGCCCGCAGTCAGGACATAGAGCGTGCCCCCCGCCACCACCGGCGAGGCTGCCGCACCGCCCGGCACGCTGGCCGTGCCGATCAGCCGCCCGGACGCCGGGTCGAAGGCGCGGATCAGCCCGTCGGACGAGGCGGTGACAAGGCGGCCGCCCGCAAGGACCGGACCATGGTGGGCGTAGATGCCCTTCAGTTTCTTCGGCTTCGAATCCTTGGTGAAATAGGGCATGTCCACCCGCCAGACGACCGCGCCGGTCGCGGAGTTGATCCGCACCAGCTGGTTTTCGTCATTGACGAGGAAAAGCGCGTTGCCCGCGACGGTGACCGGGCCCTGCGCGCCCTCTTTCGCGGCCCAGATCGCCTTGCCGTCGGTCATGTTGAACGCGGTCAGCCGCCCTGCCGAAGTGCCGGCGTAAAGCGTGTTGCCGGCGATGACCGGAGCGCCGGTCACGTCGGAATAGGCGGCATAGGCGCGGCCCGTGCGCTGGCCCGCGACGGAGCCCAGCCAGGCGGGCGTGCCGTCCTTGGTCTTGGCGGCCAGAAGCGCGCCCGACTGGAAGGGGAAGACGACCGTATCGCCGGAGACGGCCGGGGACGATCCGCCCGACACGCCGGCCGAGCTGGTCGCGCCGGTCTGCTGCCAGGCGACGCGGCCGTCGCGGGCGTTGATCGCCCAGCCGGTGCCGTCGCGGCCCGTCACATAGACCAAGCCGCCCGCGACCGTCGGCGCGCCGCCGGCCCCCACGTCAAGCTTCTGGGTCCAGACGACGCCGCCGTTCGACGGGTTCAACGCGACGAGCGTGCCGTATCCGGTCGAGGCGAAGACCAGCCCCTCGCCCGCCGCCAGCCCGCCGCCCGAGCCTTCGCCCGCGCGATCGGTGAGGGGCGTGAGGCTCGTGCGCCAGACCTGGCCGCCATTCGTCGCCGTGGCGGTCACGTTGTCGGTCGCGTCGAGCGTGTAGATGACGCCACCCGCGACGATCGGATCGGCGGTGATGCGGGTCTTGCGGCTGGAACCGGTGCCGACATTGACGGTGAAGACCGGCTGGAAGGCGCCGGAAAAGGCGTTGTTCCCCGACAGGTGGGCGGCGTTCGATCCGGTCTGCGGCCAGTCCGCCAGTGCCCGCGCGGCGGGGATCGAGACGGCGACGGGGGTCGCGCCGGTCGTCATCGGGTCGGCCGCAATCGTCGGCACGCCCGAGGCCAGGTCCGCCGGGCTTTGCCGCTCGCCTTCCAGGATCACTTCCTTCTCGCCGCAGGCGCTCAGCGCGACCAGGCCGGCCAGGGCAAGGGCCAGGGGGCCGGGCGGAAGGGGGCGTGCGGGGCGCTGTTGGGTCGTCACGGGCGGTTCTCCCTTTGGGTGCCGGTCACTTGGGCAAGTCTCTCGGGCGGGTCGTCAGTCTGGATAGGGCAGTCTGGATGGGGCTGTCAGGTTCGGGTGGTCAGTTTCGGGTGGTCAGGGCGCGGTTGTCGAGGTCGGGGCGGCGTCGGTCGCTGCGGGCGCGGCATCCGCGGGGGCCGCGCTTTCGACGGGCGGCTTGCCAAGCGCGGTCAGAAGCGCGTTGACGCGGGATTTTTCGGCCGCCGTCGCCTCTGCGTCCTGCGCTATCTTGTCAAGAAGCGCCACCGCCGCATCGGTCTGGCCCGCATCCAGAAGCGACAGGGCCTGAAGTTCCAGCGCCACGGGGCGATAGGGCGCGCCCGCCGCCGTCACCTCGGCCAGAAGCGCGTCGCGGTCGGCCTGCGGCAGGTCCGCACCGGCGACCATCAGGAGTTTCATCTGCGCGAGCTGGCGATAGATAGGCTCAAGCTTCGTGTCGGCCGCCACGGCCTTCAGTCGCGCCACGGCCGTTGCCGTGTCGCCCGCCGCCTGCGCCTGAGAGGCGACCAGCAGGCCGAGGATGCCCTCGCGCCCGGTCTTGCCCTGCGGGTCGATCGCGGCAAGGGCCGCGGCGCGCCTGGCCGGGTCGGAGTCCTTGATCGCGAGGCTGATCGCATCGCCGAAGGCGCGCGCCTCGGCCTCGGACCGGGCCTTCATCCATTCGTTCACGGCCGCGCCGCCCACAAGGAGCAGGACGCCCGCAATCGCGATCCAGCCATATTTGCGGAACATGGCGTAAAGCTGGTCGCGGCGCACCTCTTCGGTGACTTCGTCGATGAAACTGTCGTGTTCGCTCACGTCTGGCCCCTGACCGTCCCTGACTGCCGCCGGCTGCCAGAGACAGCCATCGGTCCCCCGGGTGCTCGCCCCCGGTTGTTCCCGCCCGTCTTACAGGAAAGCCCCGGCGATTGCCAAGCCCGGCGGCCCCCCTTCGCGCCTGCCCCGGGGGTGCAGCGGTTGCGCCCAGACGTGGGGTTGCGATATAAGGGCGTCAACAAAATATAGCAGCGGGCATCCCCTTGACCGACGAGACCGAAACGCCAGAAACCGACGTGCCGTCCTATCACCGGATGCTGCATGACGGGCCCACCGTCTCGATCGAGGACGAGATGCGCACGGCCTACCTTGATTACGCGATGAGCGTGATCGTGAGCCGCGCCATTCCCGACCTGCGCGACGGGCTGAAGCCGGTCCACCGGCGCATCCTTTATGCGATGCACGAAACCGGAAACACCCACGACAAGGCCTATCGGAAGTCGGCGCGCCCGGTCGGCGATGTGATGGGCAAATACCATCCCCATGGCGATGCCGCGATCTATGATGCGCTCGTGCGGATGGCGCAGGGCTTTTCCATGTCGCTGCCGCTTCTGGACGGGCAGGGGAACTTCGGGTCCATGGACGGCGATAACGCGGCCGCCATGCGCTATACCGAAGTCCGGATGGCAAAGCCCGCAGCCAGCCTTCTGGCCGACATCGAAAAGGACACGGTTCCCTTCCAGCTGAACTACGATGGCAAGGACAACGAGCCGACCGTCCTTCCGGCGCGCTTTCCGAACATGCTGGTCAATGGCGCGGGTGGCATCGCGGTCGGCATGGCGACCAACATCCCGCCCCACAACCTCGGCGAGGTGATCGACGGCACGCTGGCGCTCGTCGCCGATCCCGACCTGTCGGACGAGGCGCTGATGGAGATCATTCCGGCGCCGGACTTTCCGACGGGCGCCGTGATCCTTGGCCGGTCCGGCGCGCGCAAGGCCTACCTCGAGGGGCGCGGCTCGGTCATCATCCGGGCCAAGACGCGGATCGAGGAACTGCGCAAGGACCGCTTCGCCATCATCGTCGACGAGATTCCCTATCAGGTGAACAAGGCCTCGATGATCGAGAAGATCGCCGAGCTTGTCCGCGACAAGAAGATCGAGGGCATCGCCCATGTGCAGGACGAAAGCGACCGCGTGGGGGTTCGCGTCGTTATCGAGCTGAAGCGCGACGCGACGGCGGACGTGGTCCTGAACCAGCTTTACCGCTTCACGCCGCTTCAGACCTCGTTCGGCTGCAACATGCTGGCGCTGAACGGCGGCCGGCCAGAGGTTCTGACGCTGCGCGCGTTTCTGACGAACTTCATCGCCTTCCGTGAAGAGGTCGTCGCGCGGCGCACGGCCTATGAGTTGCGCAAGGCGCGCGAGCGCAGCCATATCCTGTGTGGTCTGGCCGTCGCGGTGACGAACGTGGACGAGGTGGTCGCGACCATCCGGTCTTCCGCCGACCCGACCGAGGCGCGCGAGCGGCTGATGACGCGGCGCTGGCCGGCGCAGGACATCGCCGAATACCTGCTGCTGATCGACGATCCGAACCACAAGATGAACGACGACGGCACCTACAACCTGTCCGAGGTTCAGGCCCGCGCCATCCTCGACCTGCGCCTGCAGCGGCTGACCGCGCTGGGCGTCAAGGAAGTGACGGACGAGCTTGAGGAACTGGCGGCGCGGATCAAGGACTACCTCGACATCCTGGCGTCGCGCGCGCGGATCATGGCGATCATCTCGGACGAACTGCGCGAGGTGCGCCAGGCTTTCGCCGTGCCGCGCCGGACCGAGATCGTGGACTGGGCCGGCGATCTGGATGACGAGGACCTGATCGAACGCGAGGACATGGTCGTCACCATCACGTCGGGCGGCTATATCAAGCGCACGCCTCTGGTCGAGTTCCGCTCGCAGAAGCGCGGCGGCAAGGGGCTGGCCAGCATGGCCACCAAGGAAGACGACGTGGTCACGACGCTGTTTGTCGCGAACACCCATACGCAGCTTCTGTTCTTCACGACGGACGGCATGGTCTACAGCCTGAAGACCTGGCGTCTGCCGCTTGCGGGCCGCACAGCCAAGGGCAAGGCGATCGTCAACATCCTGCCGATCGACACCGGCGTTTCGATTGCGGCGCTGATGCCCGTCGACGTGCCCGAGGCGGAGTGGGACGACCTGCAGATCTTCTTCGCCACCTCCGAAGGCGACGTGCGCAGGAATGCGCTCTCGGACTTCGCCAACGTCATGCGCAACGGCAAGATCGCGATGAAGCTGCCGGAAGGCGTCAGCCTGGTGAATGCGCGCATCTGCGATGAGACGGATGATGTGATGCTGGTGACGGAAATGGGTCGCGCGATCCGTTTCCCGACGACCGAGGTGCGGGTCTTCAAGGGCCGCGATTCGACCGGGGTGCGCGGCATCCGCCTGGCCGAGGGCGACCGCGTCGTCTCGATGTCGATCATCCGCCATTTCGAGGCCGACCCGGCCGAGCGCGCGGCCTATCTGAAGCAGCGCCGCCTGATGGCGGGCGTGACCGAAGAGGATGAGGCGGACGAGGATGAGGAAGAAGTGGGCGGTGGTGACCTGCCGCCCGATCGCTATGCCGCGATGTCGGCGGCCGAGGATCTGATCCTGACCGTGACCGCGAGCGGGCAGGGCAAGATCTCGTCAAGCCACGACTACCCGGTGCGCGGGCGTGGCGGCCAGGGGGTCAAGGCCATCTCGACCGGCGCGCGGGGCGGGCGGCTTGTCGCCTGCTTCCCGGTCGAGGGCGACGATCAGGTCATGCTCGCGACCTCGACCGGCCAGTCGATTCGTTTCCCGGTTTCGGACATTTCCTTCCGTTCGCGGTCCGCTGGCGGCGTGCGGGTGTTCGATACGGGCGAGGGCGAAGAGGTCGTTTCCGTTGCCCGGATCGCCGAACAGGGCGAAGGGGACGAGGCGGAATAGCCTCGTCCCGGACGGCGATGCCCTCGGCCGACAGTCCTCTGTTAGCACGTTATTGTTTCCGGCGGCGCACAACATGTTGTTGACACAATCTTAACCAATGCCCGTCATAGTTGACCCCGACAACGGACAGACAGCCCTCGCGTCGTGGGCTATCCGGAATGGGGACTGACATGGCTTATACCGACTTCGTCGATGATTATGCGGCGGCACCGGCTGGCTCCGGTCTGCTCGCGCGGATTGCGCACTGGGCGCGCCCGCGTCCCATCACCGGCGAACCGGCGCCCGGGCCCGCCAAGCGGCTCGCCGGCCCCGACCCCCTCGATGCACGCACGCGTGGCTATCTGGCCGATCTGGATACCGAAGTCGGATTCTGACAAAGCTTTCTGACAGGGCACCCGTCCGGGCAGCACTGGCACTGAATGGCGCGGCCCTACCGGCGGGGGGGCGCGCCATTCGTGTTTTCGGGCGTGTTTTGGGCGCCTTTGCGGGCGTCTTTGTGGGCAGGTGACGCCTGCGCCCGGACCCAAGGGGGTCACGGGCGCGCGTCACGGGTCCGTTCAGTAGCCCTGAAGCGAATCCATCAGGCCGCGCCCGCCAAAGGTCGAACCGGCGCCGAACTTGTAGCTCAGCCCCAGGCTGACGACGTTTTCAGAGTTCGACGGCTTGTGGATGCGCGCCAGGTCCATGTCCATGCCGAGCCCGTTGCCGAACTCGTAGCCAAGGCCCACGGAATAGCGGTCGAATTCCAGCCCGTCCGAGGCGGTGAAGAAGCCCGCGCGCAGCTGCGACTGGGGCGTCACGTTGACCGAGGCCTTGGCGCCGAGCCCGGTATAGTCGGCCGCCGTGCCGTTCGCAGACGAACGGATCAGGTAGCCTTCGACCTCGACCGGGGTCGAGGTGTCCATCCGCACCTTGCCCTCGATGCCGATGCCGCGCCCGACGCGCGTGTCGGGCACATGGTCCCAGGTCAGGAACCCGCCGACCGAGGCCGTCTCGCTCAGCCGGTAGACAAGGTGGCCGGTCACGGTCGTGTTGTTGTTCGCGCCCTTTTCCCAGTGCCGGGCAAGGTCGCCTTGAATGGCCAGGGGACCGCCCAGGCCAAAGAGCGCCGAGCCGCCGAGCGAGGTCAGGTTGCTGTCGTTCGTCGTGTCGCGCGCATACCCGAGCCGGACCTGGCCCCCCTCGATCCCTTGCGAATGTGCTGCCGTGGTAATACCGACTGCTGCGATGCCTGCCAGAATGATGCGGTTCATGTTGCCTCCGTCCGCAATATCTTGTTGATTGGCTTGCTCTTAGCATAGCGGCAGGGGCCCGGAAAGAGTCTTGGCGGCTTTTCAAGGCGCTTGCCTTCGCCTATGTGGCGCACATGAGCGAACCCTTGCACATCGTTGGCGCCGGAATGGCCGGGTCAGAGGCCGCCTGGGCCGCGGCCGAGGCCGGCCGGCCGGTCGTCCTGCATGAGATGCGGCCGAAGGTGGCGACCTTCGCCCACCGGACCGGGCTTTGCGCCGAGCTCGTCTGCTCGAACTCCTTCCGGTCGGACGATGACGAGAGGAATGCCGTCGGCCTGCTGCACTGGGAGATGCGGGCGGCGGGCGGCCTCTTGATGGATGTTGCCGCGCGCCACCGCCTGCCGGCCGGGGGCGCGCTGGCCGTCGACCGCGACGCTTTCGCGGCCGAGGTGACGGAAAGGCTTCGCGCCCATCCGATGATCTCTTTTTCGGCCGAAGAGGTCACCGACCTGCCAGATCAGGGTCACTGGATCATCGCGACCGGGCCGCTGACGTCCGAGCCGCTCGCCCGCTCGATCCGGGCGGCGACCGGGGCCGAGGCGCTGGCCTTCTTCGACGCCATCGCGCCCATCGTTCATGCCGATACGATCGACATGTCCATCGCCTGGCGACAGTCGCGCTATGACAAGGGCGAGACGGACGAGGAACGCCGCGCCTACATCAACTGCCCCATGGACCGCGCGCAGTACGAGGCCTTCCTCGACGCGCTTCTGGGGGCCGACAAGGCCACGTTCCGCGAGGGAGAGACGGCGGGCTATTTCGACGGCTGCCTGCCGGTCGAAGTGATGGCCGAACGCGGCCGCGAGACCTTGCGCTTCGGGCCGATGAAGCCCGTCGGCCTGACCAACGCGCACCGGCCGGACGTGAAGCCCTATGCCGTCGTGCAGTTGCGCCGCGACAATGCGCTCGGCACGCTCTACAACATCGTCGGCTTCCAGACCAAGATGAAGCACGGCGCGCAAGTCGAGGTTTTCCGGATGATTCCGGGGCTGGAGCAGGCCAGCTTCGCGCGTCTGGGCGGCATCCACCGCAACACCTTCATCAACTCGCCGACGCTTCTGGACGGTCGGATGCGGCTGAGGTCGCGCCCCAATCTGCGCTTTGCCGGCCAGATCACCGGGGTCGAGGGCTATGTCGAAAGCGCTGCCATGGGGCTTTTGGCCGGCCGGCTCGCGGCGGCCGAGATGGCGGGGCGCGACATGGACGGCCCGCCGCCCGAAACCGCCATGGGCGCGCTCGTCGCCCATATCACCGGGGGGGCCGAAGCCAGGACCTTCCAACCGATGAACGTGAACTTCGGGCTTTTCCCGCCGATCGACGCACGGGGCGGGCGTCGGGGGCGCAAGGACCGCTACAAGGCCTATACCGACCGGGCGAAGGCGCTTTTCACGGACTGGCTTTCAGGGCAGGGCTGATGCGCACCCGCTTCGCGCCCTCGCCAACCGGGCCCCTGCATCTTGGCCACGCCTATTCGGCAATCCTTGCCCATGACATCGCGCGCGCGGCGGGGGGGACGTTCCTGCTGCGGATGGAGGATACCGACCTTCAGCGGTCAAGGCCCGAGTGGGAGGCCGCGATCATCGAGGACCTGGCCTGGCTGGGTCTGACCTGGGACGGGCCGGTCCATCGCCAGTCGGAGCATATCGCGCGCTACAACGACCGGCTCGAGGCGCTGGCGCAGGGCGGGCTCATCTACCCCTGTTCCTGCACCCGGGGCGACATCCGCGCGGCCCTTTCGGCGCCGCAAGAAGGCGCGGTGGCGCCGGTCTATCCGGGGACCTGCCGCGGCCGTCCGATGGCGTCGCGCCTTCCGGGCGATGCGCTGCGGCTCGACCTGGGGGCGGCGCTCGCCACGCTTGATCCCGCGGCGCTGGTCTTTACCGACGAGGGGCCGGAGCATCCGGGGCGACATTCCGTCGACCCCGGGGTGGCGCGGCGGGTGATCGGCGACGTGGTCCTGGGCCGCAAGGGCGAGGATATCGTGGCCTATTTCCTCGCCTCGGCCTTCGATGATGCCGATCAGGGGATCACCCATGTGATCCGGGGGGCCGACCTTTTCGACTTTACGCCGGTGCAGGTGATCCTGCAGCGCCTTCTGGGCCTGCCGACGCCGGTCTATCACCATCACCGCCTGATCCGGGACGAGGCCGGCAAGCGGCTCGCCAAGCGCGACGATGCCCGCGCGATCGGCAGATATCGCGACGAGGGGGCGACGCCCGCGGACATCCGGCGGATGGTGGGTCTGTGAGGGGTGCGGGGCGGCGTTGGTCCTTTCGGGCTGGTTGGCAGAGGCCATCGCCTCTGCCGTGCGAAGGCCCCGCCTTTTGTCCCGGCCGATGGCCCCAAGGCCATCGGCCAGCGCCCGCCCCGCCCATGGCGGGCGCTTCCGCGCCCACCGGGGCAGGCGCCGGCCTTTGTTGGTGAGTGACATTGGCGGTCCAGCGGCACCGCTTCGCTGCGGGCGGGGAAACGCAGTGCGTCTCCCTATCCGTCCGGCCCTGCGAACCGCGTTGGTCAACTGCCGGGTTGGCAGAGGCAAGTGACTCCGCCACGCGAAGGCCTCTCCTCCTGTCCCTGCCGATGGCCCCAAAGGCCATCGGCCAGCGCCCGCCCCGCCATCGGCGGGCGCTCTCGCGCCCACCGGGGCAGGCGCCGGCCTTTGTGGGTGAGCGACATTGGCGGTCCAGCGGCACGGTTTCCACGCGGGTGGGGAAACGCGAAGCGTTTCCTGAGCCGCCCGGCCCGGCCTTCTTAAAGCGGGCGGATCTTCAGGCGGGTGATGCGGTTGTCCTTGCGGCTCAATACCTCGAACCGGAAGCCGTGGAAGCTGAAGACCTGGCCCTCGGTCGGGATTATCTGCGCCTCGTGGATCACGAGGCCCGCGATGGTGTTGGCCTCGTCGTCGGGCAGGTTCCAGTCGGTCGCGCGGTTCAGGTCGCGGATCGTGGTCACGCCGTCGACGATATAGTCGCCGCCCTCGCCGGGCTTGATCTGGTGTTCGGCGTCGATGTCGAACTCGTCCGCGATCTCGCCCACGATCTCCTCGAGGATGTCCTCAAGCGTCAGCAGGCCCTGCAACGCGCCATATTCGTCGACGACCAGCGCGAAATGCGTGCGGCTTTTCAGGAAGGCCCGCATCTGTTCGTCAAGCGTCGTGGTTTCCGGCACGAAATAGGGGGGCTTCGCCACGCTCAGGATGTCGAAGCCGCGCATGGTGCCGTTCTGCATGCCGCCCGCGCGCAGGGACTTCTCGACCGCGCGCAGAAGGTCCTTGGCATGGACGACGCCCAGGATGTTTTCCGGCTCGCCCCGGTAGACCGGCAGGCGCGAGTGGGGCGAGGCGAGGACTTTCGAGATGATGTCGGCCGGGGCCGCGTCGCCGTCAATCATCGCGATCTTCGAGCGGTGGAGCATGATCTCGTCCACTGTCCGGTCGCCAAGGTCCAGGGCACCCAGAAGCCGGTCGCGGTCTTCTTTCTGCACCGTGCCCTCGGAATGGGCGAGTGCGAGGGTGCCGGCGATTTCCTCGTGCACCGAAAAGAGGTGGCTGTTCGGATCGGTGCGGACGCCGAAGAGCAGAAGGACCAGACGGACGATCCCCTGCACCAGCGCCAGGATCGGCGACAGGAGCCGCATCAGGAACCAGACGCCGACCGACACGCGCGAGGCCACGGCCTCGGGGTAGGTGATGGCGTAGGTCTTGGGCAGGACCTCGGCGAAGATCAGGACAAGGACGGTCATCACCGCCGTCGCGATCACGACGCCCGTCTCGCCGAAGGCGCGCGTCAGGACGGCGGTCGCGAGCGAGGCCGACAGGATGTTGGCGATGTTGTTGCCCAAGAGCAGCGCGCCGATCAGCCGCTCGCTGTCCTCGGTGATGCGCAGGGCGACCTTCGCGCCGCGGCTGCCCCGGTCGGCCATGGCGTGCAGCTTGGCGCGGCTTGACCCGGTCAGGGCCGTCTCGGACCCCGAAAAGAAGGCCGAGATCAGCAGAAGCGCCAGGATCGCGCCGCCATAGATCCAGAGCGCGGGGTCGAGTTGGGTCTGTTGTTCCATTGCGGGCGCGCGCCTGTCCGTTCAGCCTGTCGTCGGCTCAGCCTGCCGTCCGGGTGCGCCTCAGCGCAGCCGGTCGCGCAGAGGTTCCAGATTGTAGCCAAAGCGCGCGCCCGCCGCGATCAGCGCGTCGGCGCTGTCTTGGCCCGCGCGTGCCAGCGCCCAGACCTGCGACGAGCGGTTGCCGGACGCGCAATAGGCGAAGGTCGGGCCCTGTCCGGCCAGCGCCTTGGCCTGTTCGGCGACATTGCCCTCGTTCATCTGGCCGGGGGTCACGGGATTGTAGACATAGTCAAGGCCCGCCGCCGCTGCAGCGGCCTTCATCGCCGCTGATTGCAGTTCGGCGGGGTTTTCGGCATCCGGCCGGTTGCAGACGACGCGCGCGAAACCGGCGGCCTTCAGGGCGGCCATGTCCGACGGCGCGATCTGCGGGGAAACGGCGTAGCCGTCGCTCAGTCGGCGAATGTCCATCTTGCTTTTCCTTCGGCCCATGGGCCCGTTGAGACGCGCGCGAACCGCGGGCGCAAGCATCATACCCGCCGCCATCGCAAGAAGAAAGACAAGGCCGCCCGTCCCGCCGAAACTGAGCGAGGCCATCGCCGGGCCGGGGCAGAGGCCCGCAAGCGCCCAGCCCGCGCCAAAGAGGAGCGAGCCGATGACGAGCCCCCGGTCGAGGTGCGAACCCGTCGGGCCGGGGTAGGGGGTGCCAAGGGCGGCGGCGGGGCGGCGGGCGGCCACGCGCCAGGCGATCGCCATGGGCAGGATCGCGCCGCCAAGGACGAAGGCCAGCGTCGGGTCCCAGCTGCCGAAGACGTCAAGCCAGCCCTGCACCCGCAACGTGTCGGTCATGCCCGAAAGGACGAGCCCCAGCCCGAAAAGGGCGCCCACGCCAAGGGCGGACAGCAGCCGGGCCATCAGATGATCCCCCAGACATGGCGGGCGAGAACCATCGTGACGGCCCCGGACAGAAGGTAAAGCAGCGTCGCGACGATCCCCCGGATCGACAGGCGCGAGATGCCGCAGACGCCATGCCCCGAGGTGCAGCCGTTCGCGAGCCTCGTGCCCAGCCCGACCAGAAGCCCCGCGACGATGACGATGGCAAGGGCGCCCGTCAGGTGCGTCGGTGGCGCATGGCCCGCAAGCGCAACCAGCGCCGGTGCGCCGACCAGCCCCGCGATCAGCGCCAGCCGCTCGGACGCCGTGGCGCGGCCCGAGCCGTCCAGAAGGCCGCCGAGGATGCCCGAGGCGCCCATGATCCGCCCGTTGATAAGCAGATAGGCCGAAGCCGCCGCGCCGATCATCAGACCGCCCGCGAGCCCCCGCAGCCCGTCCGCGAGCGTCCATCCCTCCATCACCATCGTGCGTGCCTCATTTCCCGTGCCGTCCACCCGGTTTCGCAAGCGGGCCGGCCCTGCGCAAGGTTTGACTTGCATCATGGTCCCCCGCGCGCCAGTTTTCTAGGGATGCGGGCAGGTCCAGCCGGACCATGCCCGAAAGCCGCGCCCAGGAGCCGCCATGACCTCGATCGACGACCGTATTGCCGCCCTTCGCACGCGCCAGCAGGACCTGCTTGCGCGGATGAGTTCGATCGAGTCCGAGCTCGAGGGGCACGACGCCAAGGACTTCGAGGACATGGCGACCGAGCGCGAAGGCGACGAGGTGCTTGAGGACATGGGCCAGTCGGCGCAGCAGGAATTGCGCATGATCGAGGCCGCGCTCGCCCGTGCCGACGAAGGCGAATACGGCATCTGCGTGCGCTGCGGGGCCGAGATCGACGAGGGCCGGCTCGACATCCTGCCGGCGACGCCTTTCTGCGCCACCTGTGCCGCCCAGGTCGCCGCCGGGGGCTGAGGCGCAACCCTGTCTTTGCTTGCCAAAGCGGCCCCGGTCGCAGACAGTTGACGCAGAGCCGCAGCAAGCGGCCAGGGCAGGACTGCGGGGGCAGCGATGGGTGAGGGCGGAAGCGAGGCGGGCTTTGACCTTGGCACCGATCTGGTGCGCCTTGGCGTGGCCGATGGCGTCGCGACCATCACGCTCGACAATCCGCCGCTGAATGCGCTTGGCCATGGCCTGCGTGCGGGAATTGCCGCCGCCTTCCGCATCGCGTCCGAGGATGCGCAAGTCCGCGCCATCGTCATGGCCGCCGCCGGGCGCAGCTGGCCGGTCGGGGCCGACATCCGCGAATTCGGCAAGCCGCCCGTCCCGCCCACCCTGCCGGAGCTCTGCCGCCAGTTCGCCGCCGCGACGAAGCCGGTCATCGCCGCGCTTCATGGCAATGCGCTGGGTGGCGGGCTGGAACTGGCGCTCGTCGCGGCGATCAGGGTCGCGGCGCCCGGCATGTCGCTCGGCCTGCCGGAAGTCACGCTCGGCATCCAGCCCGGCGCGGGCGGCACGCAGCGGCTGCCGCGGCTGATCGGCCCGGCGGCGGCCTTGCCGATGATCCTGACCGGCCAGCCAGTGACGGCCGAGGGGGCGCTGGCCTCGGGCCTTGTCGACCGGGTCGCGGCCGATCCGCTGGTCGAGGCGCAGTCGCTCGCCAGGGCCCATGCCGAGGGGCGCCTGACGCTGCCCCTTGCTGCGCGGCGGCGGGGCCGGCGGGGCGATGTGGGCGACTGGCTTGCCGTCGTCGCAGACGCCCGCGCCGTCCCGCGCGCCCCCCACCAGATGGCCGAGGCGCGCATCATCGACTGCGTCGAGGCGGCCCTTCTGCTGCCGCCCGACCGGGGGCTGATCTTCGAGCGCAGCGCCTTCGAGGACCTGGTCGCAACGCCCGTCGCGCGCGCGCTGCGCCACGCCTTCTTTGCCGAACGCGGCGCCACGCGCAGCCTGCCGGCCGAGGCGCGCAAGGCCGCCTCCCTGACCCGGCTGGCCATCATCGGGACCGGCCCCCTGGGTGCAGGCCTCGCCGCGCAGGCCCTCAGGCGCGGGGTCGAGGTCACCTTCACCGCCAGGGCGGCGCCGGCGCTGGCCGAGGGGCTGGGCCGCGTCGGGCGGCTCATGGATGCAATGGTGGCGCGGGGCGAGATCGACGCCGGCCAGCGCGCGGCCGACTGGGCGCGGCTCAACGCGACGGTTGGCGGCACGCCCGCGGACGGGGTGGATGTCATCGTCGACGCGACGGGCGAAGAGCCCCCTGGCCTCCGGCGCCGGTTCCTGTCCTCGCTCGACGGCTGGCTGACCGGCGAGCGCGCGGTCCTGAGCGTCGCCTGTTCCGCCGACCCTGGCGAGCTTGCGGCCGCGACACGCGCAGGGCATCAGGCGACGCTCTGGGTCACGGAACCCGCAAGCCGCATCACGCTAGCCGAACTTCGGGCCGATGACGCCGCTCTGCCCGCGCTGAAGGCGGCGCAGGCGCTGTCCGAGCGGTTGGGCTGGCGGCTCCTGCGCACCGGGACGAGTGCGGGCGGCCCCGGCTTTGTCGGGCGCAGGCTCTGGACCGCCTATCAGGACCTGGCTGACCGCTGCCTGTCGGCGGGGGCACTGCCGCACGAGGTCGACGCGGCCTTTCGCGCCTGGGGCATGGCGCGGGGGCCCTTCGACCGGGCGGATGTCTACGGGATCGACCATCGGCTTTATACGACGCCGGATCGGCGCGCTGGCACGCTCGCCGATCCGGTGGCCGAGGCGCTGCGGATCGAGATGCGGGCGGGCAAGCGGTTCGGTCGCGCTGCCGGGCGGGGCTATTACCGCTACGACGGCGCCCGGCAATTGCCCGACGAGGCGGTGACGGGCGAGCTTGCGGGGCTGCGGTCCCGCGCCGCCCTGCCGCGCGACGTGCTTCAGGCGCGGCTGGTCGCAGGGCTGGCCAATGCCGGGGCCTGGGCCCTGGCCGGGGGTCAGGCGAAGGCGCCGGTCGACCTGGACCTGTGCGCCATGGCGCAGGGTGTGCCGCGCTGGCGGGGCGGCGTGATGCAGGCCGCCGACGAGATGGGGCCGCTTCTTCTGCGCGACCTCTTGCGGGCGCTGGCCGAGCGCGGCGACGGCTTCTGGGAACCGGCGCCCATCTGGGATGATCTGGCGCTGAAGGGTGGCAGGTTCTCTGACCTCAACCCCTGAGAGTCCGGTCACTTGTCCGGCGGGCCTCATGCAACGCATGAAGTCAGGGGTCCGTCAGTTGTCTGGCGGCACGAGGCCAAGACCCCTGAGATAGATGCCGATCCCGGCCTCCAGCAGGTCTTCGGGCGGGAAGGGCGCGTTGACGCCGGGTTTGCCACGCGCGAACAGTTCGACGATACCGTGGCTCATGGCCCAGATGTGGTTGGCGAACATCGCGGCGGGCGGGCGGCGGTTTTCGGGGATGTGCTGGGACAGCGCCTCGGCCGCGCGGGTCAGGACGGCGCGGGCGCGTTCGGAGGCGCGGGCAAGCTCGGGCGAGGCGTTGTAGTTCACACCGCTTTCGAACATCGACATGTAATAGCCCGGAAACTTCCGCGCGAATGCCAGGTAGGCGCGCCCCGTCGCCTCGAAGGCCTTGAGCGCCGTGGGCTTGCCGCCTGCATAGGCATGTTCCAGAAGGTCGCCGAAGATCTCGAACCCCTGGCGGGCACATTCGGCGATCAGATCGTCGCGGCCGTTGAAATGGCGATAGACGGCGGCCGGGGTCACCCCCGCCGCGCGCGCAGCGTCCGACAGGCTGAAGCCCTGCGGCCCCTGCTCCTCGATCAGGCGCAGGGCGGCATCGACCAGTGCCTGCCGAAGATTCCCGTGGTGATAGCCTTGCTTCGCCATCCGTTCCGTCTGGCCCGTCAGTCCTTCAGGATCTCTGGCCCGCCGCAGATCTTGTCGTCGGGCTTGCCGATCGCCTGCTTGTCCTTGCGGCGATAGTCGACGGCGCGAAGCACGGTCTGCAGGGCTGCGATCCGGGCGCGGTTCTTGTCATCGGCGCGGATCACGGTCCAGGGCGCATCCTTGCTGTGGCTTTTCGCCAGCGTCTCGGTGATCGCGTCGGTGTAGGCGTCCCATTTCTTCAACCCCTCGACGTCGATCCAGCTGAGCTTCCACTGCTTCAACGGATCGCCCTCGCGGTCGAGGAAGCGGCGAAGCTGCTCGGCGCGGCCCACGTCGAGCCAGAGCTTCACGAGGATGATGCCTTCGTCGACGATCATCTTCTCGAAGTCCGGCAACTGGCGGAAGAAAAGCTTGCGCTGGTCGTCGGTGCAGAAACCGAAGACCTTCTCGACCACGCCGCGGTTATACCAGCTGCGGTCGAAGAGGGCGATTTCGCCCTTGGCGGGCAACTGGTCGATATAGCGCTGGAAATACCACTGGCCGGCCTCGCGGTCGGTGGGCTTGGCCAGCGCGACGATATAGGCGGACCGGGGGTTCAGGTTCTCGCGCATGCGCTCGATGGCGCCGCCCTTGCCTGCCGCGTCGCGCCCCTCGAAGAGGACGACGAGCCGCTTTCCGGTCGTGCGCAGGTCATACATCATCTTGACCATCTCGACCTGGAGCCCTTCCATCTGGGCTTCATAGTCCTTGTCCGACATCTCGCGGTCGTAGGGGTAGGACTTGGCCAGGATGTCCTTCCTGCCCGCCTTCTCGATCGCCGTGCGGATCGCGGAAGGCGCCTCGTCGGTCAGAAAGCGGGTGATGTCGCCGACGAAGGGGATCTTGTCGGGGTCGGGCGCGGCTGTCGTCGCAGCAGGCGCGGGCGCTGCCGGTGCGGGGTCGGATTTCGATGCGGGGCGATCTTTCGCCATGGCGGCTCCTTTGGCGCTGAGGCGCGGGATCTGTCGTCCGGTCAGTCTAAGCGATGCGGGCCGGACGGCAAGCGGGTCGTCGGCAAGCGGGTCGTCGGCAAGCGGGTCGTCGGCAGGCCGCCCCGGCGGCCCGTCAGGTGCCGATCCTTGCGATGTCGAAGGGGGTCGCCTGATAGATCTCGTTGATCCAGTTGCCGTAAAGCAGGTGTGCGTGGCTTCGCCAGCGGTTCATCGGCGGGCGGGCGGGATCGTCGTCGGGGTAGTAGTTCATCGGCACGTTGATCGTGGTTCCGGTGGCCACGTCGCGGTCGTACTCCTCTTTCAGCGTGCCGCTGTCATATTCGAAATGGTTGAAGATGTAGAGCGCGCGGTGATCCGGGTCCTCGATGAGGCAGGGGCCGACCTCGTCCGAGCCCAGAAGCGTCTTCAGGCCGGGGCGCGCGTCGATTTCGGGCTGGCGCATCTCGGTCCAGCGGCTGACGGGGATGACGAAATCGTCCGAGAAGCCGCGCAGGTAGGGCGATGCGGGCGCGCGGTTCTGGTGGCGGAAGCAACCGAAGGCCTTGTGGTCCAGGATGTGCTTCCTGATCCCGTGGAAGTGGTAGGCCATCGCCATGCCGCCCCAGCAGACGCCGAAGGTCGACTGGACATGGGTCTGGGTCCAGTCGAAGACCTGGCGCAACTCGTCCCAGTAGGTGACGGCCTCGAAGGGCAGATGTTCGATCGGTGCGCCGGTGATGATGAGCCCGTCGAACTTGTCGCCGCTCTCTGCCACCTCGGCGAAGGGGCGGTAGAAGGCTTCCATATGCTCGGCGGCTGTGTTGCGGGCCTCGTGCATGGTCATGCGGATCAGCGACAGGTCGATCTGCAGGGGCGTCGCGCCGATCAGCCGGGCGAACTGGTTCTCGGTCTGGATCTTCTTCGGCATCAGGTTCAGCAGACCGATGCGCAGGGGGCGTATGTCCTGGTGCGCTGCCCGGTCCGGCGACATCACCATGACGCCCTCTTTGGACAGGACATCGAAGGCGGGCAGTGTCTCGGGCAGGGTGATCGGCATCGGTCTGGCTCTCCTTGGCCCGCGATCTAAGCCGTCAGCCGGCGCGCCTCAAGGGCGCGGGCGACAAGGGCTTCGAAGTCTGCGGCGCTTGCGACCGCGGCGGCCTCTTCGGCGGTGATGGTCAGGCCGCGGCGGGCCATCGCCTCATACCGGGGCTGGCGGTGGTCCAGAAGGCGCGCGTAGCCGTAGCGCAGGAAGGCGTCGGGGTCGACGCGGTCGCCCGGCTGGCCCTGTTCGCGGCAGAAGTCGGCCCAGAGGCGCTTGAGGAAGGCCGGCTGGTAGTAGATCGGCTTCGGCGCGCGGTCGAAGCGGCGGATCAGCTCGGCCCGGTGCGCCTCGCTGCCCTTGATCCAGATGAGGAGCAGGTTGCCGTCAAGGACGTTCAGGACCGGATCGTCGGGGTTTGCGGGGTCCACGACCTCGCAGATCGAACCGCCGCTGTCGCAGACGAAATTGCGGTAGCCGTAGAGGTCGTGGGCGCGCTCGATGAAATGGGGCGTGTCGAGAAGCGAGGCGACTTCGGCCTGGCGGTGCTGTTCCTGCCGGCGCAGATATTCGGCAAAGGGCACGCCGCCGCGCGCCGGATCGCCCGGCTTGCCAAGGTAGGTCGACAGGGGGGCGAGGTTGTTGAAGGTGATGTTCGATCCGATATGGACCGAGTCCGTCATCAGCAGCTCGCGCAAGAGCGGGACCTTCATCGCCTCGCGCTTGAAGTTGTCGGCGATATGCTCGCCCATGTAGCGGGTGCCGATCCGGTAATCGATCGAATAGTGGAACCAGCCGCCCTCGCCCCGCAGGAGGTTCGAGATATGCGTCTTGCCAAGGCCGGACATGCCGAACAGAAGGACGCGCTTGCGGTCCGCAGTCAGCCAGTCGTCGGCATTCCGGTAGATCATTCGCTTGCCCCGCGCGTCAGTCCCGCAGGCGCCTGATTAGCCGCGCCCATCGGAAAGTTCACGCGAATTCTTGCCCGGCACCCGGACGCGCCCGTCGATGACCAGCAGCCCGAGCGCCAGAAGCAGGAAGCCCGCATAGTCGGCCGCCGTCAGGCTTTCGCCGAAAAGGACAGAGCCGATGACGACCGAGACGGGTGCGATCATCAGCGTCACGAGGCTCGCATTGCCCGCGCCCGCCACCCGCAGGAGGCGATAGAAGCACAGGAAGGCCAGGGCCGACGAGACGAGCCCGTGGTAGCCAAGCGCCACGAAGGTCGCGGGATGCCAGGCGGCGAAGTCCGGCACGCCGTCGTGCGCCAGCGCAAGGGGCACCATGATGAGGGACGAGACAGTTAGCATACCCGCTGCCGCGACCTCGGGCGGCTGTCCGGTGGCGAAATGGCGGCCGAAGGTGCTGGCGAACGCGTAGCAGATCGAGGCGAGGATGATCGCCAGTTGGCCGAGCGAGGTCAGGTCGAGCGAGCGAAGCGCGTCCGTGCCCATCACCGTGACGACGCCGGCAAAGCCCAGAAGGACGCCCACCATCTTCGCCGGCGTCATGCGCTCGTCATGGAACAGAAGTGCGGCCAGGCAGACGGTGAAGATCGCGGTCGAGGCGTTGAGGATCGCGGCGAGGCCCGAGGCGATGTGAAGCTGCCCCCAGGCGATCAGGCTCCAGGGGATGACGTTGTTCATCACGCCCATGAAGGCAAAGACCAGGATCGCGCGCCAGCCGCCGCCGACGGGGATCCGCGCCAGCGCGATGTAGATCCAGAGCGCGAGCGCCCCGCCGCCGACGCGGAAGGCGACAAGCGTTGCCACCGGCACGTCGACCAGTGCGGCGCGCGTGGCGGCAAAACTGCCGCCCCAGAAAAGCGCGATGAGGCTGAGAAGGACCCAGGCTTCCGGGGTCATGCGGCGCTGGGTGGGGGAGGGCGCTTGGGTCATGGTCGCAACCTAGCCGGGGGTCGCGGCGTCTTCCACCCGGAACTTGCGCCAAATGATCTCCGCGCGGCACCCCCGAAAAAGAAAGGACCCCGGCCTTTCGGGCGGGGTCCCTCGGTCCGGTCAGGCCGGACGGATCAGAAGGAATAGCCGATCTTGACGCCGACGCCGACCACCTTGTTGCCGGTGAAGTCCGCGCGGGCCACGTCCGGCGTGCCGGTTTCGGGCATGGCGTCGCCCAGCTTGGTGTAGTTGACGCCCGTCGTGATCTTCATGTTGTCCTTGGTGTAGATCGCGGCCAGCGAGACGCCGGTGCGCCCGTTCGTCGGCGCGAGCGGCGAGACGAGCGGGTTGCCCTTCTTCTCGTAGCTGACCGACACGGCGCCGGACCAGTTCTCGGTGAACTTGTGGCCCACGCCCAGCGTCCAGGTCGTGGTGTCGTCGAGGCTGATCAGGCCGCCGCCCGCGAGGGGGGTGAAGACCTTGGGGTCGATCTGGAAAGCCGACCATTCGGCCCAGCGGATCTGGCCGAACACCAGCGTGTCGGCGGCGACGCCGGTCTGGAAGTCCAGGTTGACGCTCTTCGGGGTCGAGACCTTGGTGACCGAGGGCAGGCCGAGCGGCGCGCCGTTCAGGGTTTCGACCGAGTCGAAGTTGTGGGTGATTTCCGAATTGTAGGTCAGGGCGATCCGCAGCGCGATGTCGGGACGCTCGTAGGCCGCGCCGACGACATAGCCCCAGGCCAGGTCCTGGTCGAGCCGCACGTTGTAGCCGCTGAACGGGCCATAGGCCGCGCCCTTCAGCGTGATGTCGCCCGAGGCATTGTCGGCCCGCACGCCGCCGTGGACCGAGAAGTTCTCGTTGAGCTTGTAGCGCATCAGGAAGGTGCCGGCCAAGGTTTCGGCCTTCACCCTGGTGCCGCCAAGCGCGATCGACGACGGGCCATAGGACAGGTCGGCGCCGAAGGGCTGGTCGAGGATGATGGCGTACGAGAGTTGGCTGTTGATGTCGTTCTTGTAGGCGAACGAGAATTGCGAATAGTTGCCCACGACCCCGCCCGAGGGCTGACCGCCGAACATCGCCACGTCATGGCCCGACACCGACGGATTGACGCTGCCAAAGCTCAGTTCGGCATAGCCGCCCTTCTGGAACAGCGGGTCGATCGCCATGCCGGTGCGGTCGATGCCGCCTGCCGAGGCGGCGCCTGCCGAAATGGCGGCCATGCTAGCCCCGATCAGAAACTTCCTCATTCCCGTCTCTCCCATGAGAAGGCTGTGATATCCCTGTGGATATGGGTAGTTGTCGCCCTGCCGCCTGGTCAACGAATGACGTAGCGTCGCAGATTCGTGACCTCGCGTGAGGGGGAAATATGTAGCTTTTTCGCCTCAGGTTATGGCGGAAATCTGGCGCTCGCGGGCATCTGAGCGGATGTTCGACAGATTTGCGCCCAGAATGATCGCGCCGCCGGCGATCACCCAGGGATCGAAGGGCTCGGCATAATAGGCCCAGCCGATCAGCGCGATGATCGGCAGGCGCAGGAAGTCGATCGGCACGACGACGGTGGCGGGGGCGAGCGACAGGGCCTTGGTCAGCGAATAGTGCCCGACAAGGCCCGCGAGCCCGATCGTCACGACCCAGGGCAGGGCGGCGGCGCCCGGCGCATGGACCCGGCCGTCGAAGGCGGCAATGGCAAAACCCATGACCATCTGCATGAAGGTCAGCCAGTAGAGGATCGACAGGATCGGCACGGTCCGCGTCAGCCGCTTGGTGAAAAGCGCGGCCCCCGCGAAGCCGACGGCGCAGGCGAGTGCCGCCAGAAGGCCGATCGACAGGCCGCCGGTGCCGAAGGGACGGGCGACGATCATCACGCCCAGGAACCCCAGCGCCGCCGACATGGCACGGACGGGCGTCATGCGCTCGCCCAGGACAAGGGGGGCGGCGATGGCCACAAGGATCGGGTAGGAAAACTCGAGCGCGAAAAGCTGGGCAAGGGGAATGAGCGGCAGGGCGAAAAGCCACAGGTTCTGGCCCGCGAAATGGACGAGGTTGCGGCCGAACTGCAGGTCGAGCCGCCGCAGGCTGATCTGGCGCGCCTGTCCGGTGGCCAGCGCCACAAGACAGACGACCGCCAGCCCGACGAGCGAACGCCAGGCCATGACCTCGAACGTCGTGAGGTGGTGGCGCAGGGCGCGCCCCGCGATGGCCACGGCCGAAAAGCCGGCGATCGAGCCGATCATCCAGAAGGCCGCCGCGACGGGCCGGTTCGGGGCGCCGGTCATCGGCTGGTTCCCGGCGTGTGTCCCATGTCCCCCGCTCAGATGATGCTGACCCAGGCGCGGGCGAGGGCGAGGCCCGCTGCGTCGGCCTCTGGCCCGAACTGGGCGGCAAGCTTCGGCTGGTCCTTCGTCCAGCCGGGCCGGATCCGTTCGGTGGTCGCGGCGAACTCGCGGCTCCAGATGTCGACGACGGACCGCGAAGCCTCGAAATGGAACTGCATGGCATAGGTTGCGCGGCCCATGCGGAAGGACTGGCTTTCGGTCGCGGCATTGCGCGCCAGATGCATGGCGCCCTGCGGAAGGTCGAAGCTGTCCTTGTGCCACTGGAACGAGAAGAATTCGTCCGGAAGGACCGACAGGACCGGATCGCCCCGGCCCGCCTCTGTCCGGCTGATCGCGGTCCAGCCGAACTCGGGCACCGTGCCCAGGTGGTTCTTGCCGCCCCAGGCCCGCGCGATCATCTGGGCGCCGAGGCAAAGGCCCAGCACCGCCTTGTCGGCCTGGCCCATGCGCCGGATCAGGCGCGCAAGCTCGGGCAGGTAGGGGTGCGTATCGTCGGCCAGCGCGTTCTGCTCGCCCCCCATGACCACCAGCGCGTCGTGGTAGGCGCCGTCGGGCAGGGCCTCGCCGGCCCAGGGGCGGAAGACCTGGATTTCGGCATCCGCCTCGCGCAGCGCCACGCCGACCTGGCCCAGGGGGGAAACTTCGGTGTTGTCTATGACGGCAACGCGCATGGGCACTCCATCGGGCTGGGCTGGGCTGGGCTGGATTGGGTAGGGCTGGATTGGGTAGGGCTGAGGGTCGGGTTCGCGAAGGTCATGGAAAGCATGACGGTGGGGCAGGGGCAAGGGGCCATTCGGCCGGCATGCCGGCCGAACGGGGCTTGCGTTCCCGCGCCCAGCGTGAAAGAGCGAAGCGCCAAACGTCATCCGCCGGAAGGAGAATTCCCGTGCAGATTCGTGAGGCCCTTACCTTCGACGATGTCCTCCTGGTCCCCGCCGCGTCCAGCGTCCTGCCGGCTGATGCCGACACCTCGACCCAGGTCACGAAATCCATCCGCATGACCATCCCGTTGCTGTCGAGCGCCATGGACACGGTGACAGAGGCGCGCATGGCCATCGCCATGGCCCAGCAGGGCGGCATCGGCGTCATCCACCGCAACCTCGGCATCGCCGAACAGGCGGCCGAAGTCAGCCGGGTGAAGCGGTTTGAAAGCGGCGTCGTCGACAACCCCATCACGCTCAGGCCCGACCAGACGCTTGCCGACGCCAAGGCCCTGCAGGAGCGCTACAACGTCACGGGCTTTCCCGTCGTCGACGACAGGGGCCGCGTCGTCGGCATCGTCACGAACCGCGACATGCGCTTTGCCAGCGACGACCGCACGCCCGTCCGGGTGATGATGACCTCCGAGAACCTCGCGATCCTGCAGGAGCCAGCCGACCTTGAAGCCGCCAAAAGCCTGATGAAGGCCCGGCGGATCGAGAAGCTGCTGGTCACGGACGGCGGCGGCAAGCTGACGGGCCTTCTGACCCTGAAGGACACCGAAAAGGCGGTCCTGAACCCCCATGCCTGCAAGGACGAACAGGGGCGGCTTCGCGTCGCTGCCGCCTCGACCGTGGGCGAGGCGGGGTTTGAACGCAGCCAGGCGCTGATCGACGCGGGGGTCGACCTCGTGGTGATCGACACGGCGCATGGCCATTCCGAAGGTGTGGCCAAGGCGGTCGAGCGGATCAAGGCCCTGTCGAACCGGGTGCAGGTGGTCGCAGGCAATGTCGCCACCGCCGAGGCGACGCGCGCGCTGATCGGGGCGGGGGCGGATGCGGTCAAGGTGGGCATCGGGCCGGGCTCGATCTGCACGACCCGCATCGTCGCGGGCGTGGGCGTGCCGCAACTGACCGCGATCATGGATGCGGCCGGCGCAGCCGGTGACGTGCCGGTCATCGCCGACGGCGGCATCAAATATTCCGGCGATTTCGCCAAGGCCATCGCCGCCGGCGCCTCCTGCGCCATGGTGGGGTCCGCCATCGCCGGCACCGACGAAAGCCCCGGCGAGGTGATCCTGTGGCAGGGCCGCACTTTCAAGGCCTATCGCGGCATGGGCTCGCTCGGCGCCATGGCGCGGGGCTCGGCCGACCGCTACTTCCAGAAGGACGCGGCGTCCGACAAGCTGGTGCCCGAAGGGATCGAGGGGCAGGTCCCCTACAAGGGCACGGCGGCTGCGGTCATCCACCAGTTGGTGGGCGGGTTGCGTGCGGCGATGGGGTATACCGGCAACCGGACGGTGGCCGAGATGCGCAGCCGCTGCGAGTTCGTGCGGATCACCGGGGCGGGGCTGAAGGAAAGCCATGTCCATGACGTGCAGATCACGCGCGAAAGCCCGAACTACCGGCTGGGCTGATCCATGACCCCCGCGGCGCGGGCAGCGGCGGCGATCGGCGTTCTGGATGCGGTTCTGGCCGGCGCGCCCGCCGAAGAGGCGCTGCTGCGCTGGTCGCGCGGCGCGCGTTATGCCGGGTCCGGCGACCGGGCCGCCGTCCGCGATCTGGTCTTTGACGGGCTTCGCGGATTGCGGAGCCTGTCGTGGTCCGCTGGCGCGCCAGAGCCTTCGGGTCGCGCGGTCCTTCTGGGAAAGATCGTCGCGCAAGGGATTGATCCGGCGTCGATATTCAGCGGTGATGGCCATGCGCCCGCAGCCCTTGCCACCGCCGAGCTGGCTGCGATCGGCAGTCTGGGCGCGGCTCCCGAGGCCGTGGCGATGGACCTTCCGGACTGGCTACTGGACCCGATGCGTGCGGCGCTGGGCGACCGCCTGGCTCAGGCGATGGCCTCTGCGCGGGACCGCGCGCCGGTCTACCTGCGCGCGAACCGGCTGAAGTCGGACCTTCCGCGTGCGGTTGAGGCGCTGGCCGCCCAGGGGATTGTCGCGGAGCCGGAAGGCGAAGCGTTGCGCGTTTCGCAAAATGCAAGCAAGATCAAGGCATCCAGGGCCTATCTTGAGGGATTGGTTGAACTGCAGGACCGATCCTCGCAAGAGGCTGTCGCGGCGCTGGGCGATCTGTCGGGGGCGCGGGTTCTGGACTATTGTGCGGGCGGTGGCGGCAAGTCGCTTGCGCTGGCGGCGCTGGGCGCAAGGGTGACCGCGCATGACGCCCAGCCGGCCCGGATGCGCGACCTGCCGGCCCGCGCCACGCGCGCCGGGGCAAAGGTCGCGCTGGCAAGGATAGACGCGCTCGTGGGGCGGACCTTCGATCTGGTGCTGGTCGACGCGCCCTGTTCGGGGTCCGGCACCTGGCGGCGCACGCCCGACGCCAAATGGCGCCTGACGCCCGGGCGGCTGGCCGATCTGGTCGCGCTCCAGGCCCGGATACTGGACGAGGCGGCGCCCCATGTCGGCCCCGGCGGCCGGCTGGTCTACATGACCTGTTCCGTCCTTGTGGACGAGGACGAGCCACAGATCGCGGCCTTTCTCGCGCGCCATCCCGACTTCCGGCTGGACCGCCAGACGCGCTACCCGGCCGACCCGGCGGCAACCGGTGGCGACGGCTTCTTCTCCGCACTCCTGTCGCGAGTAGGCCCCTAAATCGTCACAATTTAAGGTTGTGAAGTAGGGGGTTAAACGCAGCTTAACACTTTCAGGCGTGAGATATGACAGTCGATTCGGCACTTGGGGGCGCTCCGTTGATACCGTCGGTCATGTCATTCAAACCCGTCCTGAACACCGCCGACCGGCTGGCGCCGAGGGCCATGCTGCTTCTGGGTCTCGCGGCTGCACTGGCGGTCCTGACGCTGACGCTGCCCTTCCTGCCGAGGCTCGACATTCTTTTGGGTTTCCAACCGCTTATGGGGCTCGCCGCGGGCGCACTCGCGGCGCTCGGACTTCTGACAGCGGTCCTGCCGCGCCTCTTCAAGGGGCAGCGGGCCGGTCATGACGGGCTTGGCGCGCAGCTTGCGGCCTTCGTCGAACAGGATGCGGCGCCCTCGCTCACGACCGATGCCGACGGGCTGGTGCGGTTCCAGAACAACGCGGCTGTCGAACGCTTCGGCTCGCGCGCGAACCAGAGCTTTTCGCGCATCCTCGGCGAGATTTTCGCCAACCCCGGCGCGGTCCTGCACCGGCTGCAACTCCGGGCAGAGGCCGGGGGCGCCGCGCATGAGGACCTGGTGACCCGGCGCGGCCATGTCCGGCTCGCGGCCCACCGGCTGAGCGATGGCGGCATCCTCTGGCGGCTTGAGGACATGGCCGAACGCAACGCAGGCGGCCGTGGTGCCGAAGGGATCAGCCTGCCGATGCTGACCGTGTCGAAGGCTGGCACGATCCTCTTCATGAACGAAGCGCTTCGCCGCATCGTCGGCGAACGCGTCCGCACGCTCGACCGCATCTTCCCCGACCTGCCGGTGCGCGCCGGCCAGGAACAGGACATCTCCGGCGCGACCGGCCCGCTTCGGACGCTGGTGGCCGAAGTCGAGGGCGCGGGCGGGCGGCGAGAGATCTACTTTCTTCCTGCAACGGGCCGTCCGGCGCTTTCGGCCGACAGCCTGGACTTCGACAGCCTGCCGGTCGCGCTGATGCGCCTTGGTCCCGCGGGCGAGGTCCTGTCCGTGAACCAGGCCGCGCGCCGTCTGATCGGCGAGCCGAAGGCCGGCATGGCCTTCGCCGACCTGATGGAGGGCCTCGGCCGGCCGGTCCAGGACTGGCTGCAGGACGCGCTGCGGGGCCGGACCGTCAACCGCCCCGAGGTTCTCCGCCTGTCGGGTGCGGGCGAGGAGACGTTCCTGCAGGTGTCGCTCTCGCCCGTGAGTTCGGGTGGCGAGACGGGGCTGATGGCGCTTCTGTCGGACGCAACCCAGCTCAAGACGCTCGAGGCGCAGTTCGTCCAAAGCCAGAAGATGCAGGCCATCGGCCAGCTGGCCGGCGGCGTCGCGCATGATTTCAACAACCTTCTGACCGCGATCTCGGGCCATTGTGACCTGCTTCTCCTGCGGCACGACCGGGCCGATCCCGACTATGCGGACCTGGTGCAGATCAACCAGAACGCCAATCGCGCCGCGAGCCTCGTGGGTCAGCTTCTGGCCTTCTCGCGCAAGCAGACGCTGAAGCCGGCGATCCTTGACCTGCGCGACAGCCTGGCCGACCTGACGCACCTTCTGAACCGGCTCGTCGGCGAACGGGTCGATCTGACGCTCGTCCACGATCCGGCGTTGCGGCCGATCCGTGCCGACAAGCGCCAGCTCGAACAGGTGATCATGAATCTGGTTGTCAACGCGCGCGACGCCATGCCCGAGGGCGGCCGGATCGAAATCGCGACCGAAAACGTGCATCTCGACCGCGATCTGGCGCGTGGGCGTGCGGCCGTCCCGGCAGGGGACTATGTGCTCGTCCGCGTCAGCGATCACGGCAGCGGGATCCCCGCCGACAAGATCGACAAGATATTCGAGCCCTTCTTCACGACCAAGCGCCCCGGCGAGGGAACGGGCCTTGGCCTGTCGATGGTCTACGGCATCGTCAAGCAGACCGGCGGCTA
>Ga0056909_1000540_pt1 | contig 34318 bp, 35 predicted proteins | sample EBPBio102011_DNA_FD_62115 | JGI IMG/M metagenome (GOLD analysis project Ga0056909, IMG submission 62115) | Wastewater treatment Type I Accumulibacter community from EBPR Bioreactor in Madison, WI, USA - Reactor 1_1/10/2011_ DNA | ecosystem: Engineered > Bioreactor > EBPR > Anaerobic-Aerobic >...
GGGCCGGTCATTCCCGAACCCGACGGTTTCGCGCAGACCCATCACGAATGGGAACGGTCCGCGCTGGCCCTGACCCTCGCCGCTGGCGCCCTCGGCCGCTGGTCGATCGACCGCTCACGGGCGGCGCGCGAACACCTGCCGGATTATGCGCGGTTGAGCTATTACGAAAAGTGGCTGGCGGCGCTCGCCGACCTTTGCGTCGACAAGGGGCTGGTGAGCCGCGAAGAGCTTGCGGCGGCCGCGAAGGGCGCAGTCCCGGCAGCGGTGCCGCTCGCGTCCCAGGCCCTGACGGCGGCGCGGGTAGCGCCGGTCCTTGCCAAAGGCTCGCCTTATGCCCGGCCGGGCCAGGGCCCCGCCCCCCGTTTCGCACCCGGCGACCTCGTGCGGACCCGCACGAACCCCGACACCACGCTGACCCCCGCCCCCGGCGGCCTTCGCCACAGCCGCCTGCCCGCCTACGCCGCCGGCAGGACCGGCCGCGTCGTCCTGGCCCACGGCCCGCACGTCTTCGCCGACACATCCGCCGCCGGGCTGGGCGAGGCGCCGGAACCTCTCTACACGGTTGCCTTCCGCGCCGCCGACCTCTGGCCCGATGCCGAGGGTCCGGCCGACGAGGTCACGATCGACATCTGGCAAAGCGTGCTGTCCCCGGCATGAAGACCCCCACATGAAAACCCCCAAATGAAAACCCCGGACGCGCCCTTCACGGACCCCTGGCACGCGCAGCTTTTCGCGCTGACCGTCGCCCTGTCGGACGGCGGCCGGTTTAGCTGGGCCGACTGGACCCGGACCTTCGGCGCCACGCTCGCCCGCCATCGTCAGGCGCAAGGGCCATTGGACGGAGAGGGCGATTATTGGGCGGCCTGGCTCGAAACGCTGGAAAGCCTCTTGGACGCCCGCGCCATGACCAGTGCCGAGGGGCGCGAGGCGACGCGCGCGGCCTGGGAACGGGCCTACCTCTCGACGCCGCACGGCCAGCCCGTGCGACTTTCCTAGACCAGGCTGGGCCGGGCCGGGCCGGACAAGGGAACGCAGCGCGTTCCCCCAGACCGGGTGGGAACCGGTTCGCTCGGCCACTGATGTCATGCGATGTCGAAGGCCAGCGCCTGCCCCGGTGGGCGCATGCCGCCCGCCGATGGCGGGCCGGGCGCTGGCCGATGGCCTTAGGGTCCACCGGCCGGGACAAAGGACCGGGCCTTCGCCAGCAAAGGCGATGGCCTCTGCCAGCCCGGACCTAAAGCCCCGCCAGAACAGCCGCCGCCGCCTCTGACGCCGGACGCCCCGCCGCCACCTCGTCCCCCGCCGTCGCGAGCCGCGCCCGCATCGCCGGATCGGCCAGGAGCCGCGCCAGAAGGCCCGCGCGCACCTCTTCCTCGAACCAGAGCCGCGCCTGCCCGGCCCGCGCCGCCGCCGTCACCCCGGCCCCGGCCCGCCAGTCGGCAAGCTCGCGCATCGCCGCCCAGGCCTCGGGCAAGCCCGTGCCTTCCAGCGCCGAGACGCACATGGCGCGCGGAAACCCGGCCGGATCCTGCGGGCGCGGGCGCAGGAGGCGCAGCGCGCCGGCATAGTCCGCGCAGGTCCTGAGCGCCGTCTCGCGCAGGGCTCCGTCGGCCTTGTTGACCAGGATCAGGTCGGCGGCCTCCATGATGCCGCGCTTGACGCCCTGCAGCTCGTCGCCGCCGGCGGGCGCGATCAGCAGCACGAACAGGTCCGACATGCCCGCGACCATCGTCTCGGACTGGCCGACACCCACCGTCTCGATCAGCACGATGTCGTAACCCGCCGCCTCGCAAAGCGCGACCGCCTCGCGCGTCCGCCGCGCCACGCCGCCAAGCTGGGCCTGGCTTGGGGACGGCCGGATGAAGGCCAGGGGCGCGCGCGCCAGCCGGTCCATACGGGTCTTGTCGCCAAGGATCGAGCCGCCCGAGCGGGTCGAGGACGGATCGACCGCCAGCACGGCAACCCGCAGGCCCTGTCCCGTCAGCATCATCCCGAACGCCTCGATGAAGGACGACTTGCCGACGCCCGGCGCGCCCGACAGCCCGATCCGCAGCGCCTGCCGCCTCGCCCCCGCGACCCGCGCCAGAAGGGCCAGCGCCTCTGCCCGGTGATCGGCCCGCCCGCTTTCGACCAGCGTGATCGCCCGGGCCAGCGCGCGTCGGTCGCCCGCCAGAACGTCCTTGCCGAGCCGTTCCAGATCCATCAGCCCCAACCCCCTTGGCGGAAACCTGCGTGACGCCAAACGCCTCGCGCAGGCGTTTCTTGCCTTTTTCGGCCCCCTCATGTCCAGTCCGGCCATGAGCATCGCGCGCGCCATCCCGCTTCTTCTCGCCCTTGCCCTGCCGTTCACGGCGCGGGCCGAGGATGCGACCTTCGACATTTCGATCCGGGGCCTGACCGCCGCGCGGCTGACCATGACCGGGCAGGCCGACGCGCGCAGCTACAGCGCCGCGGGCGTCCTGCAAAGCGCGGGCCTTCTGTCGCTCGTCCGCGCCATCCGCTATGACGCGTCCGTCACGGGCACGGTGGCGCAAGGCCGCCCGGTGCCCGCGCGCTATACGGAAAAGGCCGATACCGGCAAGCGCAAGTCGGATGCGGTGATGGACTACCGCGCGGGCGTGCCGCAGGTGAAAAGCTATTCGCCACCCCGACCGCCGCGGGTCGAAGAGATTGACCCCGCGACGCAAGGCGGCACCGTCGATCCCCTGACCGCGCTGTTCTTCGTCGTGCGCGCGGTGCCAGAGGCAAAGGCCTGCAACCTGAAACTCACGCTCTTCGACGGCCGCCGCCGGTCGCAAGTCACGCTCGCCGCGCCCGAGCGCGACCCGTCGGGCGCCCTGACCTGCGCGGGCGAATACCGCCGCCTGAAGGGCTTCACGCCGGACGACATGGCCGAGAAAAGCCGCTTTGCCTTCCGCGTGACCTACGGGCCGGCGGGGCCGGGCATGCTGCATGTGACCGACATCGCAATGGACACGATCTATGGTCAGGGGCGCATGATCCGGCGATAAGGGGCCATGCTGCCGCCCCTGCCCATCGACCCCCTGCTGCCGGAACTGACCGCGACGCTTGCCACCCACGGCCGCGCGGTCCTGCAGGCGCCGCCGGGCGCGGGCAAGACGACGCGCGTGCCGCTTGCCCTTCTGCCGACCGAGGGCGCGCGGGGGCGTATCCTGATGCTGGAGCCCCGCCGCCTTGCCGCCCGCGCCGCAGCCGAGCGCATGGCGGGCGCCCTGGGCGAGGCCGTCGGCCAGACCGTCGGCTACCGCATAAGGGGCGAGGCGCACACCAGCCGCGAAACGCGCGTCGAGGTCGTGACCGAGGGCATCCTGACGCGCATGATCCAGTCCGACCCCGACCTGCCGGGCACGGCCTGCATCATCTTTGATGAATTCCACGAACGCTCGCTCCACGCCGATCTGGGGCTCGCGCTCGCTTGGGAGGTGCGGGGCGCATTGCGGCCGGACCTGTCGATCCTCGTGATGTCGGCGACGCTCGACGCAGCCCCGGTCGCGGCGATGCTGGAAGAGGCCCCCATCCTGACCGCCGAGGGCCGCGCCTTCCCGGTCGAGACGCGCTGGCTGTCCCGGCCCCCCGCTGCCGGCCAGAGGCTCGAGGCGACGGTCGCGGGCCTGATCGAGGACGGTCTGGCCGAAATCGACGGCAATGCGCTCGCGTTCCTGCCCGGCGAGCGCGAGATCCGCGCGACCGCCGCGATCCTCGCGTCCCGCCTGCCACCCGGCACAACCATCCGCCCGCTTTATGGCGCGCTCGACGCCACGGGCCAGCGCGCCGCACTCGACCCCGAACCGGACGGCGCGCGCAAGGTGGTTCTGGCGACCTCGATCGCAGAGACCTCGCTGACCCTGCCGGGGGTGACGCTGGTCGTCGATGGCGGCCGGGCGCGGCGGGCGCGGTTCGATCCGGCCTCGGGCATGTCGCGGCTCGTGACCGAACGGGTGAGCCGGGCCGAGGCCGACCAGCGGCGCGGGCGCGCGGGGCGGGTGGCACCGGGCCTCTGCCTGCGCGCCTGGACGAAGGGCGAGGAGGGCGCGCTTCCTGCCTTTCCGCCACCCGAGATCGCCGCCGCCGACCTGACCCCCTTCGCGCTCGACCTGGCACTCTGGGGCACGGACGGGGCCGACCTCGCCTTCCTGACGCCGCCGCCCGCCCCGGCACTGGCCGAGGCGCGGGCGCTCCTGATTGACCTTGGCGCGCTCGACGGCGCAGGCCACATCACCGCCCATGGCCGGGCACTCGGCGCCCTTCCGGTCCATCCCCGGCTTGGCCACATGCTGCTGACGGCCGGTCCCGCCGCCGCCGAACTCGCCGCCCTTCTGGAAGAGCGCGATCCCCTGCGCGGCGCGCCCGCCGACCTGACCCTGCGCCTGGCAGCGATCCGCGACCCCAAGCGCCACGCCGCCGACCGCCCGACGATCGAACGCATCCGTAAGGAGTCCAGGCGTCTTGAGCGCCTTGTTGGCCCCCCCGTCGCGCCAGCGCCGGCAAGTCCGTCGGCTTGGGCCGCGCTCGCCTACCCCGACCGGATCGGCCTGCGCCGCGCGGGCGACGCCCTGCGCTTCCTTCTGTCGTCCGGCAAGGGCGCCTTTTTCGCGCCCGACGATCCCCTGGGTGCGGCCCCCCTGATCGTCGCGACCGACCTTGACGGCGACCCGCGCGAGGCCCGCGTGCGGCAGGCGCTCGCGCTCTCTGACGCGGACCTGCGCGCGCTTTATGCCGACCGGATCCACTGGCAGGACGTGACCGAATGGTCGCGCCGCGAGGGTCGGGTCCTTGCGCGCCGTCAGGAAAGGTTCGGCGCGCTGGTCCTGTCCGACCGCCCCTGGCCCGACGCCCCGCCCGAGGCGCTGGCGCGTGCGGCCTTCGACGGGCTGCGCCAGATCGGCCTGCCCTGGACGGCCGGAGCCCGCCGCCTGCGCGCCCGCATCGCGCTTCTGCGACGCCAGGGCGCGGACCTGCCCGATGTTTCGGACGAGGCCCTTCTGGCCGACGCCGGCTGGCTTCTGCCCTGGCTTTCGGGCCGCAAGACCGAGGGCGATCTGCGCGCGCTCGACCTGACGGACGCGCTGAAGGCGCTGGTGACCTGGGTTGGCATGGCCGAGGTCGACGCGCTCGCGCCCCAGTCCTTCGTCACGCCGCTCGGCCGGGCGGTCCCGATCGACTATGACGGCGATCACCCCACGATCGCCGTGCGCCTGCAGGAGCTGTTCGGCGTCACCCGCCATCCGACCGTGGGGCCGAAGCGGCTTCCCCTGCGCATCACGCTTCTGTCGCCCGCGCAGGCGCCCCTTCAGACCACGCTCGACCTGCCGGGCTTCTGGGCGTCAAGCTATGCCGACGTCAGGAAGGACATGCGCGGCCAGTATCCCCGCCATCCCTGGCCCGAAGACCCGACCGAGGCCGCACCCACCACCCGCGCCAAGCCGCGCGGCACCTGACGCTCAGCCTGGGGGCCTTTTTCCGCAGTGTCTGGCCGGGCGGAATCAGGAAACACACCTCGTTTCCCCCGACCGTGTGGGAACGGCTTCGCCGGACCGCTGATGTCCTGAGCCGACAAAGGCCAGCGCCTGCCCCGGTGGGTGCAGAAGCGCCCGCCGATGGCGGGGCGGGCGCTGGCCTTGGGGCCACCGGCCGGGACAACGGGCATGGTTTATGTATGGCAGGGTCAACGGCCCCTGCCACACTGACCGAAAAATCCGCGCCTCAGCCCGGCGCCATCGCCCAGGGCCCGTGGAAACCCTCGCCCGGCCGGTCGATGCGCGAGAACCCGTGCGCGCCGAAGAAATCCCGCTGACCCTGGATCAGGTCCGCCGTCCCCCGCGCACGGGTCATCTGGTCGAAGTAGGCGAGTGCGGCGGCAAGCGCGGGTGCGGGCGTCCCGCCAAGCGCCGCCGCCGAGACGGTGCGGCGAAGCGCCGGAATGCCGTCCCTCAGATGGGCAGCGAAGGCCGGAGCGAAAATCAGCTGGCCCTCTGGCAGACCCGCCCGGACGGCGCCCGCGATGTCGTTCAGAAGGGCCGAGCGAATGATGCAGCCCGCGCGCCAGATCTCGGCGATGCGCGCCAGATCGAGCGGCCATTTGAACTCGACCGCCGCTGCCGCCAGAAGCGTAAGCCCTTGATCGTAGGCGATGATCTTCGCGGCCAGAAGCGCCCGGCCCAGATCGTCCGCACCGGGCGGCGCGACCGGCACCGGCGGCGAGAACAGCGCGGCCCCCGCGACCCGCACCTCTTTCTGGGCCGAGAAACTCCGCGCCGCGACCGCCGCCTCGATCGTCGTGACCGAAAGGCCAAGCTTCAGCGCCTCGATCAGCGTCCAGCGGCCGGTGCCCTTCTGCCCGGCGCGGTCCTCGATCACCTCGACCATCGGGCGGCCAGTCTCGGGGTCCGCTGCGGCCAGAACCTTCGCGGTGATCTCGATCAGGTAGGACTTGAGCGCCCCCTTGTCCCAGTCCGCAAAGACCTTCGCCGCCTCGGCCGGTTTCATCCCCGCCCCGTCGCGCATCAGGCCCCAGACCTCGGCGATCATCTGCATGTCGCCATACTCGATGCCATTGTGCACCGTCTTGACGAAATGCCCCGCCCCGTCCGGCCCAAGATGGGCGGCGCAGGGCTCGTCCTGATAGCGCGCAGCGATGGCCTCGATGATGTCGCGCACACCCTCATAGGCCTCGGCCGGGCCGCCGACCATGATCGAAGGCCCGTGCCGCGCGCCCTCTTCCCCGCCGGACACACCCATGCCGAAGAAGCGCAGGCCCTTGGCCGACAGGTCTGCCTCGCGGCGAATCGTGTCGTGGAAATCGGCATTGCCCCCGTCGATCAAAAGGTCGCCCGGCGACAGGTAAGGCAAAAGTGCTGCGATCACCGCATCGACCGCCGCCCCCGCATTGACCATGATCAGGATCGCGCGCGGCCGCGCCACCGCCGCGACCAGCGCCGCCGGGCTGTCAGTGGGCGTCAGCCGGTCGCGAAGCGCGCCGGCGTTGGCCATGAAGGCCTCGGTGACGCTTTCCGTCCGGTTCCAGACCGCAACCGGAAAGCCGTGCTCGGCGATATTGAGCGCGAGCGCCCCCCCCATGGTCCCAAGACCAACGACCCCGATCCGCGCGCCTGTCATTCCGGCCTCCGTTCCTTGCTGGGGCCATTCTAGGACCGGGCAGCGCAATGGCAACGGTCAGAGGAGCGCGGGCACCTCTTCAGCAGTGACAAGGCGGGCAAAATCCGCACCAAGCAGCGAGAGCGTCACCCGCAAGACCGTCCCCGCGTCGATCCGCCCGCCGTCATGGGCCGGAATGTCGAAGCCGATGAGCGCATCGCCCGGCAGGATGACCTGATAGCCAAGGTCCGAAGCCGCGCGGCAGGTCGAGGTCACGCAGAAGGCCGCGACGGCGCCGGCAAGGACGATCCGGTCGATGCCCCCATCGCGCAGATGGGCGTCGAGCCCGGTCCCGGCAAAGGCCGACGACCGGGACTTGACCAGCACTGCTTCCCCCGGCGCGGGCGCTGCGCAGGGCATCACCGCCCCGCCGGGCAGGCCAAGCGCCACGGAACTGCCCGGCTCGTCGTGATGGACGTGGACGACGGGCAGACCCCGCGACCGGAAGGCCGAAAGAAGCGCCGCCACATTATCCTCCGCCGCCGGGTTCGCGCGCTCGCGCCCGGCCGCGGTGCGGAAGGCCATCTCCATCTGCATGTCGATGACCAGAAGCGCGGTCGTCATGCGGCGCCGAGGAAGTCGCGCTTGCCGATCTGCAGCCCGTTCGAGCGCAGGATGGCGTGGGCGATCGACAGGTGGAAGTAGAAGTTCGGAATGGCGTAGCGCGCCAGATACTCGGCACCCGGCATGGTCATATCCTGACCGCCTGCCTTGAAGGTGATCGGCCGGTCGTCGGCCGCGGCAAAATCGGCGTCGGGGACAGTCTCCAGGTAGGCGGCGGTCTGGGCGATCCGCGCCTTCATGTCGCCGAGCGTCATCTCGGCGTCCGGCCAGGACGGCACCTCGCGCCCCGTCAGCCGCGCGGCCACGCCCTTGGCGAAGTCGCAGGCGATGGTGATCTGGCGCCACAGGGGCAGCATGTCGGCGATGAGCCGGGTCCTGGGCAGGACATCCGGCGCCATCTTCATCGCCGCCTCGTAGGCGATCGCCTTGTCGAGGATCTTGTCCATCGCCAGAAGCGAATGACGGAAGCCGGGAAGGGGGGATTTCATGGGTTTCTCCTTAGACACCAAGGCAGTAACGCAGGATGGCTTTCTGCGCGTGAAGGCGGTTTTCGCTTTCATCGAAGATGACCGACTGAGGCCCGTCCATGACGGCAGTCGTCGCTTCCTCGTTCCGGTGGGCGGGCAGGCAGTGCATGAAAAGCGCATCCGGCTTGCCTGCGGCCATCATCGCCTCGTTCACCTGATAGGGGCGAAGCTGGTTGTGCCGGCGCTCGCGCGCCGATTCCGGGTCGTGCATCGACACCCAGGTGTCGGTGACGATCGCATCGGCGCCGGCGGCGGCCTTCAGCGGGTCGCGCATGATCTCGACCCGCCGCCCCTTGCCGCGCGCAAAGGCCACGGCGCGGGGGTTGGGGTCGAGCGTTTCCGGCCCGGTGAAGGTCATGTCGAAGCCGAACTGCCCGGCGGCGTGCAGCCAGCTTGCGCAGACGTTGTTGCCGTCGCCCGCCCAGACGAACTTGCGGTCCGCGACCGAACCGCGATGCTCTTCGTAGGTCACGATGTCGGCCATGATCTGGCAGGGATGGCTCGCGTCCGTCAGCCCGTTGATGACCGGCACGGTCGCATGCTCGGCCATCTCCAGAAGCGTCGCTTCCTCGAAGGTGCGCAGCATGATCAGGTCGCAGTAGCGCGACAGGACGCGCGCCGTGTCCGCAATCGACTCGCCATGGCCAAGCTGCATGTCCTTGCCCGAAAGGACCATGGTCTGCCCGCCCATCTGGCGCGCGCCCACGTCGAACGAGATGCGCGTGCGGGTCGAGGGCTTTTCGAAGATGAGCGCGATCATCCGGCCGGCGAGCGGCTGGGTCGCATCCGGCGCGCCCTTCGGCTGGCCGGCGCGGGCATCCTTCATGGCGCGCGCCTGGGTGATGATCGACCGAAGGTCGTTGGCCGGGGTGGTGTCGAGGTCAAGAAAATGGGTCATGGTCTTTACTGGTTCATGTCGGTTCGGGTGTGAAGCGTCAGTCCTGCCTGACCGTCATCGCAGCCGCCCGGCGGCCCGGTCGAGCCGCGCGACCGCCTCGGCGATTTCGTCGTCGGTGATCGTCAGGGGCGGCAGGAGCCTCAGCGTATCGTCGGCGGCCGCGACCGTCAGCACATGCTCGGCATAGCCCGCCTTCACCAGGTCGGCGGGCGGGCGGCGCAGTTTCAACCCCAGCATCAGCCCCTGCCCGCGCACGCCCTCGAAGATGTCCGGATGCGCCGCGACCAGCCCTTCAAGCCGCTGGCGGAACAGGGAACCCTTGCGCGCCACTTCGGCCAGGAAGGCCGGGTCAGCGATGATCTCCATCACCTTGCCGCCGACCGCACAGGCGAGCGGGTTGCCGCCATAGGTCGAGCCGTGCGTGCCCGCGACCATACCCGCCGCCGCCCGTTCGGTCGCAAGGACGGCGCCCAGCGGAAAGCCCCCGCCAATCCCCTTGGCCACCATCATGATGTCAGGCGTGATCCCGGCCCATTCATGGGCGAAAAGCCGGCCCGTCCGGCCCATGCCGCACTGGACCTCGTCCAGGATCATCAGCGCCCCGGTTTCATCGCAGAGCGCGCGGATGGCCTTCAGGTCGGCGTTGGGCATGACCCGGATTCCGCCCTCGCCCTGAATGGGTTCGACCATCACGGCGCAGGTATCGGGCCCGACGGCGGCCTTCAGCGCGGCCATGTCGCCCCAGGGCACCTGCCGGAAGCCCGGCATCAACGGCCCGAAGCCCTTGACCATCTTCTCGGATCCCGCCGCCGCGATGGCGCCGGTCGAGCGGCCGTGGAAGGCGCCCTCGAAGGTCACGATCCCGGACCGCGGCTCGCCCCGGTCGGCCCAGTATTTCCGCGCCATCTTGATCGCGAGTTCGGCAGCCTCGGTCCCCGAATTGGTGAAGAAGACCGTATCGGCAAAGGTCGCCTGCACAAGCTGTTCGGCGAGCCGTTCCTGTTCCGGGATCTGGTAGACGTTCGACACGTGCCAGACCCGCCCCGCCTGTTCGGTCAGGGCCGCGACGAGCGCAGGGTGCGCGTGGCCGAGCGCATTGACCGCAATCCCCGCGCCCAGGTCGAGGAATCGGGTCCCGTCCGTCGCCACAAGCCAGGTGCCCTCGCCCCGCTCGAAGGACAGGGGCGCACGGTTATAGGTCGGCAGGACGGAAGGGATCATCGTGACCTCGGGAAGTGTCAGGAACGGGACAGGGAGATGGGGCGGCACCGCACCGTGGGCGGCAGGCAGAGCGGGACGTCAGGCGCGCTGGGCGCGACGTCGGGGGCGGGCAAGGCGAAGGGTCCACTGGCTCATGCGCCCTTGCCTAGCGTCACCCAAGGGTCTTGTCCATCGGAAAGGCGGCCTTTGGCGGCCAATGCGGGTCCTATCCGCGTCCCCGTGCTTGCATCGCGAGGCGCCGGCGTGTATCTGGGTCAGCCATCCATCCCGGGCGCCGCCCGGACCCTTACGTCCCAGACCCCGAGGAACAGCATGTCCTGGACCGACGAACGTGTCGAGCTTCTGAAAAAGATGTGGTCTGAAGGCCAGTCGGCCAGCCAGATCGCCAAAGAGCTTGGCGCCGTGACCCGCAATGCCGTCATCGGCAAGGTCCACCGTTTGGGCCTGTCGAACCGCGTGGGCGGTCCGGGCGAGGGCAAGGCCGACGAGAGCACGGATGCCGCTGATGCCGCAGCACCCGCCGCCGCGTCCGCTCCGGCGCGGCCTGAGCCGGTGCGCGCCGCCCCTGCCGAAGAGCCGCCGCGCGCCGCCGCCCAGGCGCGCCCGGCGCCCCCCCGGCCCGAGACGCCGCAGCCGCCCGCGCCGCGCAAACCCGTCATCACCGCCGGCCAGCCCCTGCCCCCGCAGCCCTCGACCAACGAAATCTCGGCCGAGGCGCTCGCCTCTGTCCGCGCAGTCGAACGCCGCGCCCGCAAGATCCCGCTGATGGAGCTGACCGAACGCACCTGCAAATGGCCGATCGGCGATCCGGCGACGGCGGACTTCTGGTTCTGCGGCCTGCCCTCGCAAGCCGGCAAGCCCTATTGCGAGGCGCATGTCGGCGTGGCGTTCCAGCCAATGAGCGCGCGGCGCGACCGCCGCCGCTGACGCGGCCCGACCGACCATGTCCGAAAACCCGCCCGACCTTCGCCCAGACCGCGCGCCGCGCCCGGTGTTCGACGCCGACCGTCGGCCCGGCCAGCCGACGATCGGCATGGTCTCGCTCGGCTGCCCCAAGGCGTTGGTGGACAGCGAGCGCATCCTGACCCGGCTCAGGGCCGAAGGCTACCAGATCAGCCCCGACTATCGCGGCGCCGAAGCCGTCATCGTCAACACCTGCGGCTTTCTGGACAGCGCCAAGGCCGAAAGCCTGGACGCGATCGGCGAGGCTTTGGCCGAAAACGGCCGCGTCATCGTCACCGGCTGCCTTGGCGCGGAACCGGCCTACATCACGGGCGCCCATCCCCAGGTGCTGGCCGTCACGGGGCCGGAACAATATGAGGCGGTCCTCGACGCCGTGCACAAGGCGGTGCCGCCGTCGCCCGATCCCTTCATCGACCTTCTGCCGCCGACCGGGGTCAAGCTGACCCCGAGGCACTATTCTTATCTAAAGATTTCAGAAGGTTGCAACCACGCCTGCAAGTTCTGCATCATCCCCGACATGCGCGGCCGCCTGGTCAGCCGCCCCGCCCATGCCGTCGTGCGCGAGGCAGAGCGGCTGGTCGACGCCGGGGTGCGCGAGCTTCTGGTCATCAGCCAGGATACCTCGGCCTATGGGCTGGACCTGCGCCATGCGACCGAGCGGGACCACCGCGCCCACATCACCGATCTTGCCCGCGACCTCGGCCGCCTTGGCACCGACCGCGAGCTTTGGGTGCGGCTCCACTACGTCTATCCCTACCCCCACGTGCGCGATCTGGTGCCGCTCATGGCGGAAGGGCTGGTCCTGCCCTACCTCGACATTCCCTTCCAGCACGCCCACCCCGACACGCTGCGCCGCATGGCCCGTCCGGCCGCCGCCGCCCGCACGCTGGACGAGATCGCCGCCTGGCGCCGCGACTGCCCGGACATCGTCCTGCGCTCGACATTCATCGTCGGCTATCCCGGTGAAACCGAAGCGGAATTCCAGACGCTGCTCGATTGGCTCGACGAGGCGCAGCTCGACCGCGTGGGGTGTTTCCAGTATGAGAACGTCGCCGGCGCCCGCTCGAACGCGCTGCCGGACCATGTCGCGCCCGAGCTGAAGCAAGAGCGTTGGGAGCGGTTCATGGAGAAGGCGCAGGCCATTTCCGAAGCCAAGCTCGAAGCCAAGGTCGGCCAGACCCTGCGCGTCCTCGTCGACAGCGTAGACGAAGAGGGCGCGACCTGCCGCACCAAGGCCGACGCGCCGGAAATCGACGGCAACCTCTTCATCGACGAGGGGTTCGAGGGCCTCGCCCCCGGCGATTTCGTCACGGTTCAGGTCGACGAGGCCGGGGAATACGACCTGTGGGGCAAGGTCGTCGCAAAAGGCTGATTGTTCGATTTTTGCAAACAAGACGCGAAAATTGACCTTGGAACCGCCCGAAAATGTTGCACGATCACCCGTGCCACAGCCGGACCAGCACCATCGCCCAGGCCGCCCCACCCGCGAGCGCAGCCAGCGCGACACCGGCGCTGCCACAATCCTTGGCCTTCTTCGCGACGGGACTGATGTCCGGCAGGACGTGATCGACCACCACTTCGATCGCGGTGTTGACCAGTTCAAACGCCAGGACCAGAAGACCCAGCGCCAGGATCATGCCCCGCTCGCCTGCCGTCAGCGGCAGCCAGAAGGCAAGCGCGATGGACAGCACATTCACCACCGTCCACTGCCGCACCGACTGCTCGCTGGCCCAGGCCGCGCGCCAGCCGTCGAGCGACCAGCGCACCGTGTTGCCGAACCTCTGCACCTGACGCCTGACCAAGCCCGCCATCATTGTCCCCGTGTGTCCAGATAGGTCCGTGCGGCCGTCTGCACATGGCGGAACCGGTCGCCGCCAAGATGCTTGCCACCATACCAGCGCGTGACGATCAGCAGATGGTCAGTCAACCCCGCCCCTTCGAGCAGCTTCAGAAGAATGTTGCCCGCCCCCGCCTCGCCATCGTCGCCCTTGAGCGGCCCGCCATCAGACAAGACCACCGCCCAGCTGTTGTGCGTGGCCCGCGCGAACCTTTTGTCGCGCTTCAGCTCTGCCAGAAGCGCCTGCACCCCTGCCCGATCACGCGCCGGCCCGCCCGCCGCCGCATAACGCGATCCGCGGTCGTTTATATCCGTCTCGACGATGCGCAAACCGCTCAGACGAGCCCCCGCAACCCTTCCAGCACCGCCCGGTTCGCGCACCCGCTGGGAGAGGCGGTGGCCTTGCCATGGGCATCGGCGTCCATGCAGGTCGCCTCTGGCTCGGGGCAGGCCAGGCACCGCTCGATCAGCATCACGAGGTCGCCGCGATTGATGATCCCGGCCTTCGCCGCCTCGACCAGCGACACGCCATGCCGCTCGGCCATCGCGCTCATCTGTTGGAACTGCCGATCCAGATCGCCCATCCCGTCCTCCTTCCCGCTGTCCACTCTGGCAGACGATCGCCAAAGCGCGTAGCCTGATTGCATGTTTACCATCGAACACGATTTCGACGCGACCGTCATCACCCTTGTCGACGAAGGATCCGAGCATCTCGAGGAAGATGTGGTCATCCAGGCCTTCGAGGAGTGCGTGACGATCGAACAGCTCGACCCGCGCGACGATCAGGTGGTCAAGATCATCCTGTCGATGCGCCAGGTGCAGGAACTCGCGGCGGCGCTGGACCTGCCCGAGGGCGTCTACCGGCTCAAGAAGAAGGGCGGCTGATGGCCTGGCTCATTCTGGCAGAAGACGGCGAACGGGGGCCGGAGTTGCGCACCGACAAGGCGCTGATGGCCGCGATGTGGGCGTGGGAGCTGTCGATCAAGGATCGCGTTCTTGCCGCCGGCAGCCTGCGCAGCGACGACGGCCGGACGCCGGTCGGCAGCCTGATGATCCTTGACGTGGCCACGAAGGAAGAGGCGATGGCGATTTTCGCGACCGACCCGGCCACCGTCGCGGGCCTGCGCGGCAAGGTCACCGTCAGGTTCTGGAACCGGGCGATCCTGGACGGCGTGGCCGTCGACTGACCTAGCCGTCGAACCGGAACAGCTTCTCGCGCGAGGTTGCGCCCCGCACCAGCGTCAGGCGCGTCTTGGCCACGCCCATCGCCTCGGCCAGAAGTGCCCGCACGGCTTCGGTCGCGCGGCCGTCCTCGGGCGCTTCGGTCACATGCAGGCGGATCGCGCCCTCCACCAACTCGATCCGCACCCGCCCCGCGCGCGGCGTGACACGGACGGCAATCTCGGCCCCCGGCCGGGCGAGCGCGGACAGATCGGGCAAGGGGTCGCGGCGGGCCATGGCCCCCTCTGCCCCGGTGCGCGCCCGCTGGCAAGGGCCGCCCCTTGCATTTCAAGGGGCAGATCTCCTGACTCGAGCAAGCAAAATGAGTCTGAATTCTGCTAGTCGGGTGCACTAAACTTGGGCGAGCTGGATAGGGAGGCCAATTCGCAGAGCCTGGCGTCAACAAGCCCGAATGTGTGGTGGGCTATTGCCATCCCAGCCAAGCGTCCGGCCCAGACCGAAGGTATCGCCACGATCAAAATCATCCATGCGCCCAAGTAAAATGCCAAAGCAACTGAAAGAACCGAGTTCTCAACGTCATCAAATGTTTGGAGGAGACCTCCCTGCAGCCCTGCTACAAATCCAACTCCTGCAGCGCAAAAAACCAAAGGTGGCCAAATCCCAGCAAGGGCGCAGTTTGGAAAATCAACAGCTACAAACTGCCATAAGGCAGCCGCCGCGAAGGACAAGCCGCACAGAAGAACCAGCTCACGCAGATTGTTCATCCTTGCCCCTCAACTCTCTGCAGCAATTGGGCCCCGGTTCGGGATCGCGTCACATGTGGCGTTAACGCCGCACGATCCGAGACCACGGCCGGGGACTCACGCGATACCCTAACCCACAACGCCTTGCGCAGCCCCTCTGTTTCTGCCCCTATCGGGCCGAACCTTACCGCTGGACCCCCCCATGACCGACGCTATCGACCCCATCCGCCCGAACTCCGACGCGCTAAAGCTCCTCCTGACGCGCCGCTCGCGCCCTGCCCGGACGCTGAAGCTGCCCGTACCGACCGGGGCGCAGATCCAGACGATCCTGACTGCCGCCTCGCGCGTGCCGGACCATGGCAAGCTGGAACCCTGGCGCTTCATTATCCTGAACCGCGCGGCGCTCGAGCGGCTGGCGGGCGTCGCCCGGACGCGCGGGACGGCCCTGGACCTGCCGCCCGAGGCCATCGAAAAGGGCGTCTCGCAATTCGCCGACGCGCACCTGGCCATCGCGGTGATCGCGGTGCCGCGCCCGACCGTGAAGATACCGGAGCGCGAACAGATCCTGTCGGCCGGCGCCGTCTGCCAGACAGTTCTTCTGGCTGCGCAGGCGCTCGGCTACGGCGCCAACTGGCTGACCGGCTGGGCTGTCGAGGATGCGGCCTTCCGCACCGAGGCCCTGGGGCTTGCCGCCGGCGAATGGGTGGCCGGCCTGATCCATCTGGGGACCGAGGGCGCCGTGCCCCCCGAACGCCCGCGCCCCGACCTTGCCTTGATCGTGCAGCACCTGGACTAGCCCATGGACCCCGTCGCCGCCCTTCGCGCCGTGGCCCTTGGCACCTCCGACCTTCTGCGCCCCCGGATCTGGGGCGTGGTGCTGGCGGGCGTGGCCCTGACGCTTGGCCTTTTCATCCTGTTGCAGGCCGGCGCCTTCTGGCTATTGCGCGACGTTGCGCCCGCAGAGGTCGCCCTGCCCTTCGGCTGGTCGCTGCCGCTGGCCTCGGCCCTCTCCTGGGGCTCGCTCGCGCTTTTCCCCTTGATGAGCATCTTCCTAATGGCGCCCGTCGCCGCCGGCTTTTCGGGGCTCTTTTCCGACCGGGTGATGGGGGCGGTCGAGGCGGCGCACTATCCCGCGCACCCCGCCGACCCGCCGGGCCTTGGCGAATCGATCCTCGACGGGCTGAAGATCATGGCGGCGGTCCTGCTGGTTCTTGTCCTGTCGCTCGCGTTGACGCCGGTTCTTGGCCCGCTCGCGCCGGTCCTTTTCTATGGCGCGAACGGGTGGCTGCTGGGGCGCGAGTTCTTCCAGTCGGCGGCGCGGCGGTTCCTCACGGCCGAGGGTGCCGCGCAACTCAGGCACGGCAATGCTGGCACCGTCACCCTGACGGGCGTCGTCATAGCACTTCTTCTGACCATTCCGGTGGTGAACATCCTGGTTCCGACGCTCGCCGCCGCCACCTTCACGCACCTCTTCCAGGGGCTGCGGCGCTAGGGCGCGGTCGCCGTGGTCTGCGCCCCGTCCTCGGGCGTCAGCCGGTGGAACCAGTCGATGTCATAGATGGTGAGGCCACCCCATTTCACCACCGCAAAAACCAGAAGCCAGACGACCACCGTCAGCGCCGTGGTAATCTTAACCTTCCGCCAGATCTGCGCGTCTTCGGGGGCCGAGGCGGGCGTGCCCGGCACGACGTGACCGGCCGCCTGCTGGCTGACCATGCGCGCAGGCAGGATCATGAGGAAGATCATGAACCAGGTGCCCGCGAACAGGATGATGCCGCCGGTCAGGTTCATCAGACCTGCTCCAGCTCGATCAGGGTGCCGTTGAAGTCCTTGGGGTGCAGGAACAGCACCGGCTTGCCATGCGCGCCGATCTTCGGCTCGGCCGGCCCCAGGACGCGCGCGCCTTCGGCCAGAAGCCGGTCGCGGGCGGCCAGGATGTCCTCGACCTCGAAGCACAGGTGATGGATGCCGCCCGAGGGGTTCTTGTCCAGGAAGCCCGCAATGGGCGAGCCTTCGCCAAGGGGCGTCAGAAGCTCGACCTTGGTGTTCGGCAGGTCGATGAAGACGACGCGCACGCCGTGGTCGGGTTCGTCCTGGGGCGCGCGGACCTCTGCGCCCAGCACCGCCTCATACTGCCGCGCGGCGGCCGCCAGATCGGGCACCGCGATCGCCACATGGTTCAGACGTCCGATCATGGTCCCCTCCTGCGCGATCGTGCGCCCTTATGGGGTGCGGGTCCCCCGGACGCAAGGGCGGCGACGTTTACCAATCGTTAGCCCTTTCGCCCTAGGCTCGGGTTCGGGGCGACAACAAGGACCACGGGACCGACACCAGAGGAGGGCGGACATGGCCGACGATTTCAGCGAATTTCTGTCGACGCGCGGGCCCCTTCCCGGCCAGCCGCTTTTCGGCCTGACCGTGCTCGTCGTCGAGGACAGCCGCTTCGCCTGCGAGGCCATGCGCCTTCTCTGTCAGCGATCGGGCGCGCGCCTGCGCCGGGCCGATTGCCTGCGTTCGGCCCGCAAGCACCTTGCGACCTACCGGCCCGCCGTCGTCATCATCGACCTGGGCCTGCCCGATGGCGCGGGCGAGGATCTGATCGCGGAACTTGCGGCCGGCCCGGCACGGGCCCCGGCGGTGATCGGCACCAGCGGCGATCCGGACCGCGCGGGCGCGGCCCTTGCGGCAGGCGCAGCGGCCTTCCTGCCCAAGCCGATCGAAAGCCTTGCGGCCTTTCAGCGCACCGTCCTGTCGGCTCTGCCGGAATCGCTGCTGTCGCCCACCGCACGTGCGGTTGCCACCCCGGCCGGCGCCGGCGCCGACGATGCCATCGCACCCGACCGGGTGGCACTGCGCGACGACCTGGCGCTGGCCGTCCGGCTTCTGGATGACGCGGGCCCGTCGGACAAGGCGGCCCTTGGCTACGTCAGCCAGTTCCTCCGCGGCGTGGCGCTCAGCGCCCATGACGAGGCGCTGGCCAAGGCCGCGACCGGGCAGGCGCGCCTGCCTGACCTGCGCGCACTGGTCGAAGACCGGCTGACCGGCCCCGCGACCAGCGGGCTGGTCTAGGCGCGCCCGACCCTCAGGCCCATACCATCAGGCCCCGACCCTCGGGCCTATACCCCTCAGGCCCATACCCTCGGGCACATACCCCTCAGGCCTCTGGGTTCTTCACCGCGACGAAGGGCGCCGTCAGCGCGCCGAGCGACTGCTTCTGGCGGCCCGCTGCGTCGAAGTTCGCGGGCGCGAGCCAGGCCTCGTAAGCGGCGCGGAGGCCCGGCCAGTCGCTGTCGAGGATCGCGAACCAGGCCGTGTCGCGGTTGCGGCCCTTGTAGATCATGTGCTGACGGAAGATGCCCTCGAAGCTGAAACCAAGCCGCTCGGCCGCGCGCCGCGACGGACGGTTCAGCGAATCGCACTTCCACTCATAGCGCCGGTAGCCGGACCGGAAGGCATGGTCGGCCATGAGGAACAGGGCCTCGGTCGCCGCCGTCGTGCCCTGCATCGAGGGCGCAAGGTTGATATGGCCGATCTCGATCACCCCCATGCCGGGCGTGATCCTCAGGAAACTCGCAATCCCCTCGACCCGGCCCGACGCCTTGGGCCGGATCGCGAAATAAAGCGGGTCGGTCTGCAGGGCCATGTTCGCGACGAACGCCCGATACTCGTCCAGCGAGGCGAAGGGGCCATAGCCGAGGTAGTCCCAGATCCGGTCGTCGGCGCTGTAGGCCTCGAACAGGTCCGCCGCATGGTCGGCCGACAGGGGCTCGACCGTCACCGTGCGGCCCTTCAGGACCGCGCGTTCGGGCAAGCCCGGCGCCCGCCAGTCCCCCATCGGCGCCCCGACATCGCGCCGCTCGTTCATGTCAGCCATCGGGACCCCCTTCTACCTCAAACGCACGCGGACGCGCACCACCGGGGCCAGTCTGTCATGCCACAGTCCTGCCGCCAAGCGCCCACAAGACGCCGGGAAATGACCCTAGCCCCTCCAAATTCGCGCCACATTTCGCCAGCAGATTTTCTTCATTACCGACGCCCGCTGTCACCGATCTGTTTCAAGACGCCAGAGGTTGCCATGTTGAAAGATGCTAACCGACTGCTACTCGACGCTCGCCTCGTGAGAGCCGCGCACTGGACCGTTTTCGGTCTTGGGGCGGCGTCGCTTCTCTTCGCGGTCGCTGCCACGGCCGTGTCCTACGCCTGACCGGGAACGTCCCTTTCCCCCCCAGGGGACGAACCCAACGCGACAGCGCCCTTCGGGGCGCTGTCGTCGTTTTGGGGACCCCGCTGCCGGGCGGGCGCTCAGTCCCGCTGCAGGACACGCAGCCGCAGGTCGCGCAGCTGTTCGTTCAAGGGTTCGGACGGCGCGCCCATCAGAAGATCCTCGGCCCGCTGGTTCATCGGGAAGAGGATGACCTCGCGGATGTTCTGCTCGTCGGCCAGCAGCATCACCGCCCGGTCGATCCCCATGGCGCAGCCCCCGTGCGGCGGCGCGCCATATTTGAACGCCTTGACCATGCCGCCGAAGCGCTTGTCGACTTCGCTGTTGGGATAACCCGCCAGTTCGAAGGCCTTGTACATGATCTCGGGCTTGTGGTTGCGAATGCCGCCCGAAATCAGCTCGTAGCCGTTGCAAGCCAGGTCATACTGGTAGGCATGGACCTGCAACGGATCGCCCTTCAGCGCCTCGAGCCCACCCTGCGGCATCGAGAAGGGGTTGTGGCTGAAGTCGATCCGCCCGTCGTCGGTCTTTTCATACATCGGGAAGTCGACGATCCAGGCGAACTTGAACTGGTCCTCGTCGATGAGGCCCAACTCGCGCCCGATCTCGGTCCGGGCCCGGCCCGCCACCGCCTCGAACGCCTCGGGCCGGCCCGCCAGGAAGAAGGCCGCGTCGCCCTCCTTCAGCCCAAGCGCCTGGCGGATCGCCTCGGTCCGTTCGTCGCCCAGCGCCTTGGCGATGGGGCCCGCAGCTTCCGTCCCGCCGCCCTCGGCCGCGCGCCAGAAGATATAGCCCATGCCAGGCAGGCCCTGTGCCTGCGCGAAGGCGTTCATCCGGTCGGCGAACTTGCGGCTGCCGCCGCCCGGCGCCGGGATGGCGCGGACCTCGGTTCCGTCCTCCTCCAGAAGCTTCGCGAAGATCCCGAAACCCGAGCCGCGGAAATGCTCGCTGACGACCTGCATTCGGATCGGATTGCGCAGGTCCGGCTTGTCGGTCCCGAACCAGAGCATCGCATCGCGGTAAGCGATGAGCGGCCAGTCCGCATCGACCCGCCGCCCGCCGCCGAATTCTTCAAAAAGCCCCTGCACGACCGGCTGGACGGCCGCAAAAACATCCTCTTGCGTGACGAAGCTCATCTCGACGTCGAGCTGGTAGAAGTCGGTCGGCGAGCGGTCGGCGCGCGGGTCCTCGTCGCGGAAACAGGGCGCGATCTGGAAATAGCGGTCGAAGCCCGACACCATCAGCAACTGCTTGAACTGCTGGGGTGCCTGCGGCAGCGCGTAGAACTTGCCCGGATGAAGCCGCGAGGGCACCAGGAAGTCGCGCGCGCCTTCGGGCGACGAGGCGGTGATGATCGGGGTCTGGAACTCGGTGAAGCCCGCGTCCCACATCCGGTTGCGCAGGTAGCGCACGACGTTAGAGCGCAGCATCATGTTGGCATGCAGCTTCTCGCGCCGTAGGTCGAGGAAGCGGTAGGTCAGCCGGGTTTCCTCGGGGTAGTCGACATCGCCGAAGACCGGCATCGGCAATTCGTCGGCCGGCCCCAAAACCTCGATCTCCGTCGCATAGACCTCGATCCCGCCGGTCGCGATCTTGGGGTTCACCAGCGCGGCATCGCGCGCCTTCACCCGCCCGTCGATCCGGACAACGGTTTCAGCACGCAGCTTCTCGATCCCGGCGAAGGCGGGGCTGTCGCTGTCAGCGATGACCTGCGTCATGCCGTAATGGTCGCGCAGGTCGACGAAGAGGACGCCCCCGTGGTCGCGCACCCGATGGACCCAGCCCGACAGGCGGACGGTCTGGCCAGCGTCGCTCGGACGAAGGTCGGCGCAAGTGTGGCTGCGATAGGCGTGCATGGTCGTCCTCTGGCGGGTCGGGGGGTCGGGATCGCGCCGATAGACCGCGCGCGGCCAGCGCTGTCAAGCCTGACCCCGCCCCAACCTTGCCGCAAATCCCTGTCAGGAAGGGCCGGCGCCGCCGGAAGGGACGGCGCGCGACGACCCCGAATGCAATGTCAAAGGCAATGCCAGAGGTGACCCGCCCCCGCGACCCCGGCGAAAGGACACGCGCGCCCGGCGCGAATGCCCTGGTTCCGGCTGCCCTGTTCCTTTGGGCGCTGAGCCTTGTCTGGCGCAACTGGGGCACCTTCTCGCCCGACCTTTCCAGCCTTTATGTCGCGGGCCATCTCTGGTCGATCGGCCGCATTGACCTGCTGTATGCCGCGCCCGACCAGTTCTTTGGCGGCGAGGCTGCGGCCTGGCGCCCCTACTTCGACGCGCTCGGCATCCCGAAGGGGCACTATGCCTTTCCCTTCATCTACCCGCCCGCCTGGGCCGCGCTCCTTGCGCCCGTCACCCAGGGTCTGAGCCTGGCGACCTTCCACAAGGTCGCTCTGATCGCCAATTCCGGCCTCGTCGCCGCCGCGATCCCCATCGCACACCGGCTTGCCCGGGGGCCTCTGCCCCTCTGGCGCTGGGCACTGACCTCGGTCCTTCTGGTCGAGGCGATGACGCCCAGCCAGTCCGCCATCCAGATGAACCAGCCCACGATCCTCGTGACCTTCCTTGTCATCCTTGCCTTCGAGCGCCAGACCGCCGGGCGCCCGATGGCCGCCGGACTGACGCTCGCCGCAGCGGCTGCGCTGAAACTGACGCCAATCGGCTTTGCAATCTTCTTCCTCTGGCGCCGCGACTGGCGGGCGATCGGATGGCTCGGCGCTGGGCTCGCGGCTTGCCTCGTCGCCGACCGCCTGATCGCGGGCAAAGGCGCCGAGGCGCTTTACCTCGAAGCCCTGACCCGCGCCGGCGCATCGACGCTTCTGTGCGCCATCAACATCTCGGCCAGGGCCGTGATCGCCTACGGTTGGGCACTCATGGCCGGCGTGCCGATGACGGTCGCGCCCAACCTGGCGATCTTCACCCTGCCGCCCGGCGCCGCGCACATCGTCTCTGCGCTTTGCCTTGCCGGCTCGGCCCTCATCCTTCTGACCTTCGCGCGAAGGCTCGGGCGACTGCGCACCGGCCCGCAGGCAGCCCTTGCGCTCTTCATCCTGTCCGTGGCGCTCTTCCTCTTCGGGCCGCTCGGCTGGCAGCACTATTTCCTCTTGCCGGCGCTTCTTCTGCCCGCCTTCGCGGGCCTTGGCCCCCGGCAAAGCGTCCTCGCTGCGGCCCTTCCGGTCTTCGCGACGGGCAATGTCCTTCTGTTCAACCTCATGGACAGCCTGCATGTTGCGCCCCTGCCCCACGTTGCCCTGGCCGTCGCGGGCTGGCTCCTGACGCTCGCGCTTATTTACCGGCTCTTGCCTGCGGCGGCCGGTGCCGGTGCCTTTTCGCCACCCCTCGGCCCGTTCTCGCTTGCGCCGGGAACCGCCATGGCTATAAACCCCGGCAATTTGCCAGCCGGGGGCCCCCATGCCGAAGAGAACCGACATCCAGTCGATCATGATCATCGGGGCGGGACCAATCGTCATCGGTCAGGCCTGCGAGTTTGACTATTCCGGCGCACAGGCCTGCAAGGCGCTGCGCGAGGAAGGCTACCGCGTCATCCTGGTGAACTCGAACCCCGCGACGATCATGACCGACCCCGGTCTGGCTGACGCCACCTACATCGAGCCGATCACGCCGGAGGTGGTCGCCAAGATCATCGAAAAGGAACGGCCCGACGCGCTGTTGCCGACCATGGGCGGCCAGACCGGCCTGAACACCGCGCTGGCGCTCGCCGACATGGGGGTCTTGGAGAAGTTCGGCGTCGAACTGATCGGCGCCAACCGCGAGGCCATCGAAATGGCCGAGGACCGCAAGCTCTTCCGCGAGGCGATGGACCGGATCGGCCTGGAAAACCCCCGCGCGGCGATCATTGCGGCGCCGAAGCGCCCGGATGGCCGTTATGACATCAGCGCAGGCGTGCGAATGGCGATCGACGCGCTGGAAGAGGTTGGCCTGCCCGCCATCATCCGCCCCGCCTTCACGCTTGGCGGCACCGGCGGCGGCGTCGCCTACAACCGGGACGACTATGAGGCCATCGTGCGGTCTGGCCTCGACGCCTCGCCCGTCGCGCAGGTGCTGGTCGACCAGAGTCTGCTCGGCTGGAAAGAGTATGAGATGGAGGTCGTCCGCGACAAGGCGGACAATGCGATCATCGTCTGCTCGATCGAGAACGTCGATCCGATGGGCGTGCACACGGGCGACTCGATCACGGTCGCCCCGGCGCTGACCCTGACCGACAAGGAATACCAGATCATGCGCAACGGCTCGCTGGCCGTCCTGCGCGAGATCGGGGTCGAGACGGGCGGCTCGAACGTCCAATGGGCGATCAACCCGGCGGACGGCCGCATGGTGGTGATCGAGATGAACCCCCGCGTGTCGCGTTCGTCGGCGCTGGCGTCCAAGGCCACCGGCTTCCCCATCGCCAAGATCGCGGCGAAACTCGCCGTCGGCTACACGCTCGACGAGCTGGACAACGATATCACCCGCGTGACGCCGGCGAGCTTCGAGCCAACCATCGACTATGTGGTCACGAAGATCCCCCGCTTCGCCTTCGAGAAATTCCCCGGGTCCGAGCCGACCCTCACCACCGCGATGAAATCGGTGGGCGAGGCCATGGCCATCGGCCGGACGATCCACGAGTCGTTGCAAAAGGCGCTCGCGAGCCTGGAAACCGGCCTGTCGGGCTTCGACGAGATCGCCATCCCCGGCGCACCGGACCGCGCGGCCATTTCGATGGCCCTGTCGAAAGCCACGCCCGACCGGCTGCGCACCATCGCCCAGGCCATGCGCCACGGCTTCAGCGATGACGATATCCACGCCATCACCGCCTTCGACCCCTGGTTCCTGGCCCGCATCCGCGAGATCGTGGAGGTCGAGGCGAAGGTCATGGCCGAGGGCCTGCCGAAAGACGCGCAGGGCCTGCGCCACCTGAAGATGATGGGCTTCACCGACGCGCGGCTTGCCAGGCTGGCCGGCCAGACCGAAGCCCATGTCAGGAAAGCGCGCCTTGCCAAGGGCGTGACCGCCGTCTTCAAGCGCATCGACACCTGCGCCGCCGAGTTCGAGGCCCAGACCCCTTACATGTATTCAACCTACGAAGCCCCGGCCATGGGCGACGTCGAATGCGAAAGCCGCCCCTCGGACGCGAAGAAGGTCGTGATCCTGGGCGGCGGCCCGAACCGGATCGGCCAGGGGATCGAGTTCGACTATTGCTGCTGCCATGCCTGCTATGCGCTGACGGCGGCGGGCTATGAGACGATCATGGTCAACTGCAACCCCGAGACGGTATCGACCGACTATGACACGTCCGACCGGCTTTATTTCGAGCCGCTGACCTTCGAACATGTGATGGAGATCCTGCGCGTCGAGCAGGAGGCGGGCACGCTGCACGGCGTGATCGTCCAGTTCGGTGGCCAGACGCCGCTGAAGCTCGCGAATGCGCTCCACGAGGAAGGCATCCCGATCCTTGGCACCACGCCCGACGCCATCGACCTGGCCGAGGACCGCGAACGGTTCCAGAAACTGCTGAACGAGCTTGGCCTGAAGCAGCCGGTGAACGGCATCGCCTCGTCCGACAAGCAGGCGATCGAGATCGCGGGCCGTGTGGGTTTCCCGCTGGTCATCCGACCCTCCTACGTCCTGGGCGGGCGCGCGATGGAGATCGTCCATGACATGGACCAGCTCCGCCGTTACATCACCACCGCCGTCAACGTGTCCGGGAAGAACCCGGTGCTGCTCGACAGCTACCTGTCCGGCGCGATCGAGGTCGACGTCGATGCCCTGTCGGACGGCAAAAACGTCCATGTCGCAGGCATCATGGAACATATCGAAGAGGCGGGCGTCCATTCCGGCGACAGCGCCTGCTGCCTGCCGCCGCATTCGCTGTCGGCCGGGACCGTTGCAGAGCTGAAGCGCCAGACCGTGCAGATGGCGCTCGCGCTCAAGGTCGTGGGCCTGATGAACGTGCAGTTCGCGATCAAGGACGGGGTAATCTACGTCCTTGAGGTGAACCCCCGCGCCAGCCGCACCGTCCCCTTCGTCGCCAAGGCGACCGACAGCGCCATCGCCTCGATCGCCGCGCGGCTGATGGCGGGCGAGCCGCTGTCGGCCTTCCCCGACCGCGCGCCCTATCCGGCGGGCGTCGGCGCCGACAGCCCCCTGCCGCTTGCCGATCCGATGACGCTCGCCGATCCCGACATGCCCTGGTTCAGCGTGAAAGAGGCCGTCCTGCCGTTCGCCCGCTTCCCGGGCGTCGATCCGCTTCTGGGACCCGAGATGCGCTCGACGGGCGAGGTCATGGGCTGGGACCGCACCTTCGCGCTCGCCTTCCTCAAGGCGCAGATGGGCGCGGGGACGCACCTGCCGGAAAAGGGCCGCGTCTTCGTCTCGGTCCGCGACGACGACAAGACCTCAGCCATGGCCGGCGCCGTCCGCGACCTGATCGCGCTTGGCTTCGAGCTGGTGGCGACGCGCGGCACGGCAACCTGGCTTTACGAACAGGGCATCCGCACCCTGCCCGTCCTGAAGGTCTACGAGGGGCGCCCGAACGTGGTCGACATGCTGAAGAACAGCGAAATCGCGCTGGTCTTCAACACCACTGACGGCAGCCAGGCGGTCAGCGACAGCCGCGACATCCGCCGCGTGGCGCTGATGGACAAGATCCCCTACTTCACCACCGCCGCCGCCGCCATCGCCGCCACCGCCGCAATGAAGGCGCGCAGCGAAGGCTACGGCGTGCGCACGCTGCAAGGCTGACGGACGGGGCTGGCGGGGGTGAGCGATAGTCACCGCGAGCACCCCCTCGGCCCGGGTGGCAGGGGCCGTTGACCCTGCCATGCGAAGGCACGGACATTTGTCCCGGCAGATGGCCCGAAGCCATCGGCCAGCGCCCGCCCCGCCATCGGCGGGCGCTGGCCTTTGTAGGTGAGTGACATCGACGGTCCAGCCGCACGGTTCCCACACGGTCGGGGAAACCGCAGTGCGTTTCCTTTTCCCGCCCGGCCCGGCCGCCTCACGCTAAGTGACGGCCGATCGGGCTCCCGCCTCAGATCGCACCCCCCACCCCGTCGACGATCAGCTTCACCGACACGACCAGAAGCGCCCAGGTGATGACCTGGAAGAAAAGCCGCTCGGGCACCACCCGGACCAGCCGCACGCCCACGAAGACGGCAAGCGCCGCGACCGGCATCAGCGCGGCCGCCGCCTTCAGGTTCTGGACCGAAAACTCGCCGAGCGCCCAGTAGGGCACCAGCTTGATCGCGTTCAGATAGGCGAAAAGGATGGTGTTCGTGCCCGCAAAGACCATCTTCCGAAGACCAAGGGGCAGCACGTAGATCTGGAAGGGCGGCGCGCCGGAATGGCTGACGAAGCTGGTAAATCCGGTGACGCTGCCCCAGAAGAGCCCCGGCGCCACCTCTGCCCGCCGCTCGCCCCCTTCCGCCTTCCGCCCGACAAGCATGCGAAGCGCGAAAGCCAGTCCGATGACGCCAACCAGCATGGTCACCAGCCATTCGGGCGTCACGGCCGCCGTCGCCCAGCCAAGCGCCACCCCGATCGTCACCCCCGGCACCAGGATCGCCAGCACCCGCCGGTCATATTCGCGCCGGTAGGCATAAAGCCCGAACATGTCGCTGAGCACATAGACCGGAGCCAGAAGCGCGGTCGCGGCGACCGGAGAGATCGCCAGCGACAGGACCGGCACCCCGAGCATGCCGACGACCGGCAGCCCGCCCTTGCCCATGCCGACCAGAAAAGCCGCCAGAAGGGCCAGCACCCAGAATGTCACGTCCACCGCCAGCCTCCGCCCAATCGGGCCCAGTTAGCGCCACCAGACCCCCGCCCGCAATCCACCATGCTTGCGTGACCTGACCGAACCGTCTAACCCTGCCCGCGACAGCGAAAGCCGGAGGATATCATGGCCAGACCCAAGATCGCGCTCATTGGCGCCGGACAGATCGGGGGCACGCTCGCCCACCTCGTCGCACTCAAGGAACTGGGCGACGTCACGCTTTTCGACATCGCCGAAGGGACGCCGCAGGGCAAGGCGCTCGACATTGCGCAATCGGGGCCGTCCGAAGGCTTCGACGCGGTGATGAAGGGCACGAACTCCTACGCCGACATTGCGGGCGCGGATGTCTGCATCGTCACGGCGGGCGTGCCGCGCAAACCCGGCATGAGCCGCGACGACCTTCTGGGGATCAACCTGAAGGTCATGAAATCTGTGGGCGAGGGCATCAAGGCCCATGCGCCGAACGCCTTCGTCATCTGCATCACCAACCCGCTTGACGCGATGGTCTGGGCGCTGCGCGAATTCTCGGGCCTGCCGCACGAAAAGGTCGTCGGCATGGCGGGCGTCCTCGACTCGGCCCGCTTCCGCCACTTCCTCAGCCTCGAATTCGGGGTTTCGATGCGCGATGTGACCGCCTTCGTCCTTGGCGGTCATGGCGACACGATGGTGCCGCTCGCCCGCTATTCGACCGTCGCCGGCGTGCCGCTGCCGGACCTCGTGAAGATGGGCTGGACGACGCAGCCGAAACTTGACGCCATCGTCCAGCGCACCCGCGACGGCGGGGCCGAAATCGTCGGCCTTCTGAAGACCGGCTCGGCCTTCTATGCCCCCGCCACCTCGGCGATCGAAATGGCGGAAGCCTATCTCAAGGACCAGAAGCGCGTCCTGCCCTGCGCCGCCTACGTCAAGGGCGCCTTCGGGCTTCAGGGCCTTTATGTCGGCGTGCCGACAGTGATCGGCGCGGGCGGGGTCGAGAAGATCATGAACATCTCGCTCAACCCCGACGAACAGGCGATGTTCGACAAGTCGGTCGAGGCGGTGAAGGGCCTCGTCTCCGCCTGCAAGGCGATCGACCCGTCGCTGGCCTAAGTCGGCGGCCTGAGCCCCCGGGGCCATCCGCAAGACAGGGGGTCGCCCGAGGGCGGCCCCTTTTTCTTTAGCGTCAGCGAGTATCTGCCATGCGTGCCCTTTGCCTTCTTGCCCTGATCGCCACTCCCGCCCTTGCCGAACCCACGCGCGACTGGTCGGCCGAGATTGCGGGCAAGGGCCTTGCCACGACTGAAAGGGACATCGCAGCCCTTTCCGCGCCCACCCCAGACGACCGGTTCGCGCTGGCGATCACGCGCTTCCTTGACGGCATCGAACAGGCGCTTGCCGCCCGCTATGCCGTCGGCCAGAGCGACGCGCTGGAGCTTCTGCCGGTCTTTCGCCTACCGCTTCCGCCAAACCCCAACCCCGCGCCCTTCGACCCCGCGCTGATCGAAACGACCTTCAAGGCGGTCAACCACAGCATGGACGAGAGCCGCGCGGCCCTTGCCGGCATTCCGCAGGACACCGACCTGTCTCTGACCCTTCGCCTTGGAGACGTCTGGTTCGACGTGAACCGATCCGGCACCCGCGACCCCGGCGAGGGCGCGGGGGAACTGGCCGGGGCAATCCTATCCCTTGAGCCCGACGCCGCTGCGAAACTGCCGGAAGTCACCTTCGACCGCGCCGATGCCGCCTGGCTGTCGGCCTACAGCCACCTCCTGTCGGCGACTGGCGAGGCGGTCCTCGCCTTCTCCCCGACCGGCCCGATCACCCGGGTGATGGAAGGCCGAAGGGACCTGACCGACAAGGGCGTCGACGGTCCCATCGAAATCTTTATCGGCGGCGCCCCGCGCGACGCCGCCAGGCCGAATCCGACCGACTATTTTGCTATGCTGCTCTTGACCCTGCGGCAGACGCCGGACCCGGGCCATATCCACGCGGCCCGCGATCACCTGCTGGCGATGATCGCCGACAACCGCCGCTTCTGGATCGAGCTCGGGAAGGAAACCGACGACCGGCAGGAATGGATTCCGAACGCCCATCAGACAGGCGCGCTGCCGGCCCCCCTGCCGCCGAACCTTGGCACCAGCTGGCAGGCCGTCCTGTCGGATGCGGAAATGCTGGTGAAGGGCGAACGGCTCATTCCCTATCCGGACCCCACAGGCGGCGGACAGGTGGGCTTCGACCTAGGCGCCTGGTTCGACAAACCCTCGGCCATCGACATTGTCGAATGGCTGCATGGCATGGGGCTGGCGCCCTATCTGCGCAAGGGCCCGCTCGTCAGCACCCAGAACTGGCGCGCCTTTGACGATCTGGTCGCAGGCCAGGGGGCCTATTTCGCCTTCTGGCTGAACTGAGGGCCGATGAGCCGCCCCGTCTCGCCCTACCACGCGCCCGGCTTTTACGACCGGGAACTGGCGCGCGGCCGGCACCGCGACATTGTCGGCGGCCGCTGGGACGAAACCGGGCGCCTCCAGATGGCGCTGCTGAAAGCCGAGGGGCTGGAACCCCGCCACTGGCTTCTCGACATCGGCTGCGGCGCGCTGAGGCTCGGCTGCAAGGCCGTGCCCTACCTCGAGCCCGGCCACTACTGGGGCACGGACCTGTCGGCCGAGCTAATGGCGCGCGGCTATGACCGCGAACTGGCCGAGGCCGACCGCCCCCGACTGCCCCGCGACCAACTGGTCAGGGACCCGGACTTCGCCTTCCAGGGCGTCCCCCCCACCATCACCCACGCCATCGCCTTCGCGGTCTTCACCCACCTGCCCCTGCCCTACCTCACCCACGCGCTCGGCAACCTCGCGACCCGGTTCCCGGACCTGCAAAGCCTGCTCTTCACCCTGTTCCTCGCGCCCGAGGGCCACACCGGCCCCTTCCGCCAGCCCGACGGCGTCGTCACCCATCCCGACCGGGCGCCCTGGCACCTGACAGGCGCGGGTTGGGCGCCGGATGGCAGGCTCGGCGCCTTCCGGCTGGACCGGCGGCCGGACCGGCTGCCACGCGGGCAGGTTCTCTTCCGCGCGACACGGGTGCTCGCACCTTGACAGGCGCTGTGCGCGCGCCCTTCATCAGCCCCCTGACCCCGGAGAGCGCCATGCCCGAACTCACGTCCGCCGATCCCTTCGTCCCCGAACTCGCCGACCGGCTGATGCGCTATGCCGCCATCGACAGCCAGAGCGATGACGACAGCCCCACGGCGCCCTCGACCGCGATCCAGCTCGACATGCAGCACCTCCTCATGCGCGAACTGACCGAGATCGGCGCGAAGGACGTGCGCCTGACCGACTATGGCACGGTGCTGGCCACCATTCCGGCGACCGCCAAGGGCCTGACGGTCGGCTTTCTGGCCCATGTCGATACCGCGCCCCAGTATAATGCGACCGGCGTCAAGCCGCGCCTGATCGCACGCTACAACGGTGGCGCGATCACCTTCCCCGATGCGCCGGATCTGGTCCTAAGCCCGGAAGACTGCCCCTATCTGCTTGAAAAGATTGGCGACGACCTGATCACCGCCTCTGGCACCACGCTGCTTGGCGCCGATGACAAAGCGGGCGTGGCAGTCCTGATGACGGCCGCGCGACGGCTTCTGAGCCACCCCGACCAGCCGCATGGCGAGATCCGCCTGGCCTTCACACCGGACGAGGAAATCGGCCGCGGCGTCGATCCGCGCCTGCCCGCCGACATGGGCTGCGACTTCGCCTATACCTTTGACGGCGGCCGTGCGGGCGAGATCGAATATGAAAGCTTCTCGGCCGATGGCGCCGTGGTCACCATCACCGGCGTGTCGGTCCACCCCGGCCTTGCAAAAGGCAAGATGGTCAACGCGATCACGCTCGCCGGGCGGTTCCTTGCCATGCTGCCGCAGCAGTCGATGTTGCCCGAACTGACCGCCGACCGCGACGGCTTCATCCACACGACCGAAATTTCCGGCGGCTCGTCCGAAGTCACTATCAAGCTGATCCTGCGCGATTTCGAACGCGACGGGCTGGAAGCCAAGGGCGAGATCCTGCGCAAGAACTGCGAAGCCTTGGCGCTGAGCGAGCCGAACGCCACCATCCATTGCGAGATCAGGCCGCAGTATCGCAACATGCGCTACTGGCTGGAAAAGGACATGACGCCGGTCGACCTTGCCCGCGACGCCTGCCGCAGCCTTGGCATCGCGCCCATCTCGGTCCCGATCCGGGGCGGCACTGACGGCTCGCGCCTGACCGAACTGGGCCTGCCCTGCCCCAACCTCTTCACCGGCATGCAGGAAATCCACGGGCCGAGGGAATGGATCAGCGTCCAGGACATGGCGGCCGCGACACGCCTCTGCCTGGCGATCGCCGCCCGCGCCAGCCGCTGATTCGCTCGCAGTCGATGCCCTCCCAAGACTTGTGATCACACAAATTCAGCGTGTGATCACAAGAGCGGATTTTTGCCGCCTCTACCCGTCTGCCGCGCATTTATTGTTTTGATACGCCTGGGCCCTATGTCATGACCCAAGCCAACCAAAGCTGAGGCGGGGACCGCGATGAACATCCACGAATATCAGGCCAAGGCCCTACTGCGCGACTACGGCGCACCCGTGTCCGACGGCCGTATCGTCCTCAAGGCCGAAGATGCAAAGACAGCGGCGGGTGAACTTGACGGCCCGATCTGGGTGGTGAAATCGCAGATCCATGCCGGCGGCCGCGGCAAGGGCCGCTTCAAGGAGCCGGAGGCCGGCGACAAGGGCGGCGTCCGCATCGCGCGGTCTGTCAGCGAAGCCGCCGAACAGGCCCGCCAGATGCTGGGCCGCACGCTTGTGACGCACCAGACCGGCCCGGCCGGCAAGCAGGTCAACCGCATCTACATCGAAGACGGCAGCGACATCGCGCGCGAACTTTACCTGGCGCTTCTGGTCGACCGGCAAACGAGCCGCATCGCCTTCGTCTGTTCGACCGAAGGCGGCATGGATATCGAAGAGGTCGCGCACAAGACCCCCGAAAAGATCCTGACCTTCTCGGTCGATCCCGCAACCGGCCTTCAGGACTTCCACGGCCGCCGCGTCGCCTTCGCGCTCGGCCTGACCGGCGCCCAGGTCAAGCAATGCGTGGCTCTGATCCGCACGCTCTACAAGCTCTTCGTCGACAAGGACATGGAGATGCTCGAGATCAACCCGCTGGTCGTCACGACCGACGGGACGGTCAAATGTCTCGACGCCAAGATGGGCTTCGACAGCAACGCGCTTTATCGCCACCCCGACATCCTCGCGCTCAAGGACGAGACGGAAGAGGACCCCAAGGAGCTCGCGGCGCAGAAGTTCGACCTGAACTATATCGCGCTCGACGGCGACATCGGCTGCATGGTGAACGGCGCAGGCCTGGCCATGGCCACGATGGACATCATCAAGCTTTACGGGGCCGAGCCTGCGAACTTCCTGGACGTCGGCGGCGGCGCGACAAAAGAGAAGGTGACGGAAGCCTTCAAGATCATCACCTCGGACCCGCATGTGAAGGGCATCCTCGTCAACATCTTCGGCGGCATCATGCGCGGCGACATCATCGCCGAAGGCATCGTCGCCGCGGTCAAAGAGGTCGGCCTGAAGGTGCCGCTGGTCGTCCGGCTTGAAGGCACGAACGTCGATCAGGGCAAGGCGATCATCAAGAATTCAGGCCTGAACGTGATTGCGGCGGACGATCTGAGTGACGCGGCGGAGAAGATCGTGAAGGCGGTGAAGGGGTAAGGGCCGTGTTTGGGCTATTTGGCAGGCGCGATATCAAAGCCGCTCGAAAGCTGGAGCGCGTAATGATGGCGCAGGAGACGGCCTACGAAGCGGGAAACTGGCCCGTGTTTATTTATGCAGGCCAGCAGGCACTGGGGTTAATGAGAACCCTGCACCAAGAGTTCGGATGGACCGAAAATCGACTTGAGGAATTCCTGTCGGAGCGGCGCCTCATAAAGTCGCTTTTCGAGCCTGGATACCGTGAAAAAATGATCGCAGCGCAGGACGCTGCCGGAGCCCACTACTAAGGAAACCTTACATGTCCATTCTCGTAGACAAGAACACCAAGGTCATCACCCAGGGCATCACCGGCAGCCAGGGCACCTTCCATACCGAACAGGCCATCGCCTACGGCACGAAGATGGTCGGCGGCGTGACGCCGGGCAAGGGCGGCACGGACCATCTGGGCCTGCCGGTCTTTGACTCGGTGCACGAGGCGATCGCGAAGACCGGCGCCACGGCGAGCGCGATCTACGTGCCCCCGCCCTTCGCGGCCGACTCGATCCTTGAGGCGATCGACGCGGAAATGCCGCTTATCGTCTGCATCACCGAGGGCATCCCGGTCCTTGACATGATGAAGGTCAAGCGCGCGCTCATCGACTCGAAGTCGCGCCTGATCGGGCCGAACTGCCCCGGCGTCATCACCCCCGGCGAATGCAAGATCGGCATCATGCCCGGCCATATCCACAAGCGCGGCTCGGTCGGCGTCGTGTCACGCTCGGGCACCCTGACCTACGAGGCGGTGAAGCAGACGACCGACCTTGGCCTTGGCCAGTCGACGGCGGTCGGCATCGGCGGCGACCCTATCAAGGGCACCGAACATATCGACGTGCTCGAGATGTTCCTGGCCGATCCCGAAACCCAGTCGATCATCATGATCGGCGAGATCGGCGGCTCGGCCGAGGAAGAGGCGGCGGAATACCTGGCCGCGCAGAAGAAGAAGGGCCGCTGGAAGCCGACCGCCGGCTTCATCGCCGGCCGCACGGCGCCGAAGGGCCGCCGCATGGGCCACGCGGGCGCCATCGTCGCCGGCGGCAAGGGCGACGCGGAGTCGAAGATCGAGGCGATGAAGCGCGCCGGCATCATCGTCGCCGACAGCCCGGCGCGGCTCGGGCAGGCCGTGATGAAGGCGATCGAGGGCTGAAGATGCGCACGCGTCCGGTGTCACGCGCCTCAGGCCAGCCGCAGCCTGCGCCATCGAACAGATGGGGGGACTGACTTATGGGCCCCGCACAGGCGATACGGACCGCTCTCCGGAACATGTTCCGCTACTCTGGCCGCGCGCCCCGGTCGGAGTTCTGGTGGCTCGTTCTTGCGGCCTTTGTCCTTTTGGTCGTGGCGGTCAAGCTGGACATCCTGTTCTTCGGCCGAGGCACGATCGGCTTCGTGCAGGACGGCGGCAAAGCGCAGTATGTCATCCAGGGCGATGGGCCGTT
>Ga0056909_1000542_pt1 | contig 34238 bp, 34 predicted proteins | sample EBPBio102011_DNA_FD_62115 | JGI IMG/M metagenome (GOLD analysis project Ga0056909, IMG submission 62115) | Wastewater treatment Type I Accumulibacter community from EBPR Bioreactor in Madison, WI, USA - Reactor 1_1/10/2011_ DNA | ecosystem: Engineered > Bioreactor > EBPR > Anaerobic-Aerobic >...
CCCTGGCGCAATTCCCCGAGGTTGCCGACTGCGACCGCCTTGTCGTCGACATTTCTGGCGACGGGCAGGAAAATACCGGCTTCACCGATGCAAGCGCCCGGTCCGAAGCCCGCGCCATGGGCGTCGCCGTCAATGCCATCGCCTTCGAGGAACCCGGCCCCGCCAGCCCGATCACCCGCTATTACCTGAGCTGGGTTGTCACGCCGGGCGGCTTTGTCATCACCGCGCGCGGATTGCAGGATTATGCCGCCAGCCTGCGCCTGAAACTTCTGCGCGAGCTGTCCAAACCCGTCGGCTGACCCCTGTCCCGGCGCCCGGGCGCAGGCTAGGCTGCGCCAAACGCCCGGAGACGCGCATGGACCTGCCCGATGCCAGCCTGACCATCCTTGCCCTCTGGCTGGACCTGACCGGCACCTTCGTCTTCGGCCTGTCGGGCGGGATGCTGGCGGTGCGGCGGCAGCTTGACCTGTTCGGCGTCATCGTCCTGTCCACCGCCGCCGCCACGGCCGGGGGCGCGATCCGCGACATGGCGATCGGCGACCAGCCCGCCGCCGTGTTGCAGGACCCGCGCATCCTTCTGGCGGCGCTGGCCGCCGGGCTGGTGGCCTTCCTTGCCCATCGCCATGTCGAGCGGCTGAACAAGCCCGTCATGCTGCTTGATGCGCTGGGTCTGGGCGTCTTTGCCGTCTCGGGCACGCAGAAGGCGCTGGAATTCGGGCTGAACCCCGCCGCCGCCTGCCTGATCGGCGTCCTGACCGCCGTGGGCGGCGGCGTGATGCGCGACCTTCTGGTGACAGAGATTCCGCGCGTACTGCGCGAGGATGTCTATGCCGTCGCCGCGATCCTGGGTGCCGTCCTGGTCGTTTGTGGCGACCATCTGGACTGGCCGCCCCTTCTGACTGCCGCGCTGGGCATCAGCCTGACCTTCGCAGTCCGGGTGGCTTCGGTCCGGCTCGGCCTGCGCATCCCGCGCGCCAAGCCTTGACCGGAACAGGCACTGGGCCTAAGCCATCGTTCATGGGGTCCGCGAACGCCCCGTGAGGCCCCGGCCCAAGGCTCGCATCCCTGACCCTTCGCCAAGGATGCCACCATGCCCGCTTTCGGCCAGATCGCCCCCGCCCAGTTGATGCGCCTGATCGGCACGCCCGATGCGCCGCTGATCCTTGATGTCCGCCTGCCCGAGGATCTGGACAGCCTGCCCCGCCTGATCCCGACCACCCGCCTCTGCCGCCATGACGCGCTGGACGGTCTTGCCGCGCCGCCCGGCCGCGTCGTCGTGATCTGCATGAGGGGCCGCAAGCTTTCCGAAGGCGCGGCGGCGCTTTTGCGCGCACGCGGCTGGCAGGCCGAGGTGCTGGAAGGCGGCGCCGCCGCCTGGGCCGAGGCGGGCCTGCCGATGATCCCGCGCGCCGCCCTGCCGCAGACGCGCCTCTGGGTCACGCGCCAGCGCCCCAAGATCGACCGCATCGCCTGCCCCTGGCTGATCCGCCGCTTCATCGACCCGCAGGCGCAGTTCCTTTACGTCGCGCCCGCCGAAGTGCCCGCCGTGGCCGAACGCTTCGGGGCCATTCCCTATGACATCCCCGATGTGACCTTCAGCCACCGCGGCGATCTGTGCAGCTTCGACGCCATGCTGCAGGATTTCGGCCTGATGACCGCGGCGCTGGCGCGCATGGCGACAGTGATCCGCGCCGCCGATACCGACCGCCATGATCTTGCGCCGCAGGCCGCTGGGCTTCTGGCGCTGTCAGTCGGATTGTCACGCCAGTTTCGCGATGACCTGCAACAGCTTGAGGCCGGAATGATTCTGTATGACGCCCTGTATCGCTGGGCCCGCGACGGGTTCGACGAAGGCCATGACTGGCCTGCGGGGCGGCCGGCATGACCTCTGGCATGACGCCCTCGCTGGACGAGCTGACCCGCACCTTTGCCCGCATCGGCTTTCTGTCCTTTGGCGGTCCTGCCGCGCAGATCGCGCTGATGCACCGGATCGTGCTGGACGAGAAGCGCTGGGTCGACGAGGCCGATTACCTGCGCGCCCTGTCGCTGTGCATGCTTCTGCCGGGGCCAGAGGCCATGCAGCTTGCGACCTGGATCGGCTGGAAGCTGCACGGGGTCAGGGGCGGGCTGATCGCGGGCGGGCTGTTCGTCCTGCCCGGGGCCTGCGTCGTTCTGGCGCTGAGCATGATCTACGCCGCCTTCGGCCAGGTGCCGCTGGTCGCGGCGCTGTTCGCGGGCGTGCAGGCCGCGGTCATCGCCATCGTGATCGAGGCGCTGCTGCGCGTGGCCAGGCGGGCGCTGAAGTCGCGCGCGGCCTATCTGGTGGCCCTGGCCGCCTTTGTCGGCCTGTTCTTCCTGCACCTGCCCTTCCCGGTGATCATCCTGGCCGCCGGTCTCTGGGGCTATCTGCGCAGCGCTGCCGCGCCCGCCCCTTTGCCGCCGCCGCAGCCCGGCGCCCTGTCCGAAAGCCTGCGCGCGGCCGCGGCCTGGCTGGCGATCTGGCTGCTGCCCCTGGCCGCGCTTTGGGCCACCGCCCCGCAGCGTCTGGTCGAGATCGGCATCTTCTTTTCGAAACTCGCCGTCCTGACCTTTGGCGGCGCCTATGCCGTTCTGGCCTGGATGGCGCAGGAGGTGGTCGAGGACAAGGCCTGGCTGACGCTCAGGCAGATGATGGACGGGTTGGGCCTGGCCGAGACGACGCCGGGGCCGCTGATCCTGGTCAATGAATTCGTGGCCTATATGGCCGGGCATGGCGCGGGCGGTTGGGCGATGGGCCTTGCCGGGGCCGCCATAGCGCTGTGGATGACCTTCATCCCCTGCTTCCTGTTCATCTTCGCGCTGGCGCCCTTTGTCCAGCGCCTGACCCATATGCCGCGCCTCTCGGGGGCGCTGGCCGCCATCACCGCTGCCGTGGTGGGCGTGATCGCCAATCTGTCGCTGTGGTTCGCGCTGCATGTCCTGTTCGGCACGGTCAGCGAGGCGCGGCTGGGGCCGGTTCACCTGGCTTTGCCCGAGCCTTCGACCCTGCGACCGGCCATCGCGCTGATCGCGCTTGGCGCGGGCTTTCTGTTGCTGCGCAGGCATTGGCCGCTTCTTCTGGTGCTGGCGCTTTCGGCGGCGGCCTCGGTGCTGGCCGCGGCTTTCGGCTGGGCATGATGGCGGCATGACCCCCGCCCCCTCTTCCCTTGCCGAACGAATCCCCTATGCTGGCGCTCAATTGGAAGGGATCGATCATGGCGCGCGGCATTGATTACGGCAACCTCATGCACCAGGCGATGCGCGGCCTGATCCAGACCGTGCTGGAAGACGTCGCCCGGGACGGCCTGCCCGGGGCGCACCACTTCTTCATCACTTTCGACACCACCCATCCCGGCGTCGCCATCGCCGATTGGCTTCATGCCCGCTACCCGTCGGAAATGACCGTGGTGCTGCAGCACTGGTACGAGAATCTGGAAGTCACCGACGAGGGCTTCTCGGTCACGCTGAATTTCGGCAACCAGCCCGAACCGCTTGTCATCCCCTTCGACGCGGTGCGCACCTTTGTCGACCCGTCGGTCGAATTCGGCCTGCGCTTCGAAAGCCACGACGAAGAAGACGAGGATGAGGAGGACGGCGACGATCCCGAGGGCGATGGCGATGACACGCCGCGCCCCGAGGCCGAGGTCGTCAGCCTCGACAAGTTCCGCAAGACCTGAACCTTGGAAAGCGATCTCGCCCTTTTCCGCCGTCGGCTTCTCAAGAACCCGCGGCAGGTCTCTGCCATCGCGCCGTCCTCGCGCACGCTGGCGCGCGCCATGACACTGGGCCTTGGTCCGCAATCGGGCCGGGTGGTGGAATTCGGCCCCGGCACCGGCCGCTTCACCGAAGCCATCCTGGCGCGCGGCGTGCCGCCCGCCAACCTGACGCTGTTCGAGCTGGATGAGGAATTCGTCGCCCATCTGCGCGCCAAGTTTCCCGGCGTGACCGTGCATCAGGCCGGAGCCGAGACGGCAGCCGATCTGATGGATGCCGGGGTTCAGGTGGTGATCTCGGGCCTGCCGCTGCTGTCCATGCCCGAAACGGTGCGCGAAGGCATTGTCGGCGCGGCCTTCAAGGTGCTTGGCCCGCGCGGCACCTATGTGCAATTCACCTATGGCCCGCGCCCGCCCCTGCCGCCCGAACAGATCGCCAGCCTTGGCCTCAAGGTCGATCGCGGCTTCAAGGTCTGGGCCAACCTGCCCCCCGCCCGCGTCTACCGCTTCCGCCGGACCTGACCGCCATCCCCTGCCGGTTTGGTATGCCACGGTATGCCGATTGATTTCGCGGCGCTGCGGCGCTATCGGGGGCCGCGAGAGCATTGCAGGAGTCTTCCGATGACCGCGACCCGTACCGAGACCGACAGCTTTGGCCCGCTGGAGGTTCCTTCCGACAAGTATTGGGGCGCGCAGACCCAGCGCTCGATCATCAATTTCCCGATCGGCTGGGAAAAACAGCCCGTCCCGGTGATCCGCGCCCTTGGGGTGATCAAGAAGGCCGCGGCCACCGTGAACGCCGCCCAGGGCGATCTGGATGCCGCCCTGGCCGAGGCGATCAAGGCCGCCGCTCAGGAAGTGATCGAGGGCAAGTTCGACGACAATTTCCCGCTGGTCGTCTGGCAGACCGGCTCGGGCACGCAGTCGAACATGAACGCGAACGAGGTAATCTCGAACCGCGCCATCGAGATGCTGGGCGGGGTGATGGGGTCGAAAAAGCCCGTCCATCCGAATGACCATGTGAACATGGGCCAGTCCTCGAACGACACATTCCCGACCGCCATGCATGTGGCCATCGGCATGCATGCCCGCGACGTGCTGATCCCGGGGCTGGAGAAGCTGTCCAAGGCGCTCTGGGCCAAGGTCGAGGAGTTCAAGGACATCATCAAGATCGGCCGCACCCATACCCAGGATGCGACGCCGCTGACGCTGGGCCAGGAATTCTCGGGCTATGCGACCCAGGTCGACAAGGGCATCGCCCGGGTCAAGATGTGCCTGGGCGACATTTACGAACTCGCCCAGGGCGGCACTGCCGTTGGCACCGGGCTGAACACCCGCAAGGGCTATGACGCCGCCGTCGCGGCCGAGATCGCCAAGATCACCAACCTGCCCTTCGTCACCGCGCCCAACAAGTTCGAGGCGCTGGCCGCGCATGACGCGATGGTCATGTTCTCGGGCGCGCTGAAAACCGTCGCCGCCGCTCTGTTCAAGATCGCCAATGACCTGCGGCTTCTGGGCTCGGGCCCGCGCTCGGGCCTGGGCGAGCTGATCCTGCCCGAGAACGAGCCCGGCTCCTCGATCATGCCGGGCAAGGTCAACCCGACCCAGGCTGAGGCGCTGACCATGGTCTGCGCCCATGTCATGGGCAATGACGCGGCAGTGGGTTTCGCCGGGTCGCAGGGCCATTTCGAGCTGAACGTCTACAACCCGATGATGTCCTATAACGTGCTGCAATCGATGCAGCTTCTGGGCGATGCGGCCTCGTCCTTCACCGACAACATGGTGGTCGGCACCCAGGCCAATGTGGCGCGGATCGACAAGCTGATGAAGGAAAGCCTGATGCTGGTGACAGCCCTGGCCCCGACCATCGGCTATGACAACGCCACCAAGGTCGCGAAGACCGCGCACAAGAACGGCACCACCCTGCGCGAAGAGGCGATTGCCCTGGGCTTTGTCGATGCCGAGACCTTCGATCGCGTGGTGCGGCCCGAAGACATGATCGGCCCGAAAGGCTGATGGCCGAGATCGTCAACCTGCGCACGGCACGCAAGCAGGCGGCCCGCAAGGCCGCCCGCAGTGTGGCCGATGCCCAGGCGGCGAAATTCGGGCGCAGCAAGGCCGAGAAAGAGTTGCAGCAGGCGCGCGCCGACAAGGCGGCGCGCGATCTCGATGCCCATCACCGCGACCGCGAGCAGGATCAGGATTAACCGGCATTTAACCACCCTGCGTGAGGCTCTTGCGCAGGAGGTGACAGAATGACCGCCCTGCCACAGTATCTCAGCGCCGATCAATGGATCAGGCATCTGTTTTCGTCACAGGCCGCGCAGGAAGGTGGCGTGATCCGCCGCAAGCTGCGCGACATCGAGCGCATCGTGGGCCGCGAGATATTTCTGGCGGAGATGCGGCGCAGGGGCTTTGCGGTGGTCGAGAATGCCGGGCAATTCGTGATCTTCTGCAACTGCGAACCAATCCGCCGCGTCGCCTGAACGATTTCTTCGAAGAAATCGTGCCGGAGCCTTCAAAGGCTCCGAACCGGAGTTTTCGAAAACTCCGGTTGGCGCTTGAGCGACCCCCGGGCTAGACAGGCATCATGTCCGCCCGCCCGATCAAACACTCGCTGACCCTCCGGGGCCACCGCACCAGCGTCTCGCTCGAATCAGAGTTCTGGGACGCTTTCCGCAGCATCGCCGCCGAACGCGGCCAAAGCCTCAACGACCTTGCCGCCGAAATCGACGGCAGCCGCGCGCCCGACACCGGCCTCGCCTCGGCGATCCGGGTCTTCGTGCTGAACCGCTACCGCTCCGCCGCGCGCTGAAGCGCGGGCACCAGATCGCCATAGCCGGTAAAGCGCCGCTCATAATCCAGACCCAGCCGCGCCGCGCAGTCGCGCGCCTTGGCATCCAGGGCTGGGTCCTCGGTCTGGGCCTGATAGACCAGCTTGGTGTAATTGCCGAACAGCATGTCGCGCAGCTCGGGGTGGCGGTCCAGCCCCATGGGCTTCCAGACGAAGGCATCGAACTGCCGCACCAGGAAATCGGTCAGGTAAAAGGCGGTGAACTCGGTCTCCGACTTCTCGGCAAAGACCGTATTCCCTTCAAAGAACGAATAGCAATGCGGGCCCTCAATCATCTCGACGCCCAGTTCCTTGCACTTTTCCTGCAATTGCCCGCCCGTGCCGCAATCGGCATAGACCACCAGAACCGCAGCATAGTCGTCCCGCCGCTCCAGCACCGCCTGTTCCACCGCCGCAGTGATCCGGTCAGGCCAGAGATGCAGCTTGGCGGGCAGGCATTGCAGGTCGAGATGGTTCCAGCCATTCGCCGCCTTCACCGCCAGGATCTCATGCGCCAGCGCGCCACAGGCGATCAGCAGCACCCGGCCCGTCTGTGCGGGTGCCAGCCCCGTCTCGGTCAGAACCGCATCATCAGGGGCATCAGGCGACTTCCCGGCGCCTAGCGCCACTGCCGCGCGCCCAGGATCAGGCTGCCCATCACCGCCGCGAAAGACAGCGCCAGAAGCGGCACATGCGCCCAAAGCGCCAGCACCAGCGTCGTTCCCGCCGCAAGGATCACGAGGCAGAGCATCCCGAGGAAATGGGTCAATGGCATCATCCAGCCCTCCACACATCAAATGTGGTCCCCCTTTTCGCGGAATCCAAGTCACGAAACGACGAGACCCCGGAAATTCCGGGGCCTCTGCAAGACATCGCCGAAAATTCCGGCTCAGGCGCCCAGCTGGTTGTGCTTGCGCGCCACGAAGGTCTTGGCGGTTTCCACCGCCACGGCGGCATCGCGGCAATAGGCATCGGCGCCGATCGCCTTACCAAATTCCTCGTTCAAGGGCGCGCCGCCCACGAGGACGATGTAATCCTCGCGCATGCCCTTTTCCTTCATCGTGTCGATCACGACTTTCATATAGGGCATGGTCGTAGTCAGCAGCGCCGACATGCCCAGGATATCGGGCTTCTCGGCCTCAAGCGCGTCGAGATACTTCTCGACCGAATTGTTGATGCCCAGGTCCAGCACTTCGAAGCCCGCGCCTTCCATCATCATCGCGACAAGGTTCTTGCCGATGTCATGGATGTCGCCCTTGACGGTGCCGATCACCATCTTGCCCATGCGGGGCGCGCCGGTTTCCGCCAGCAAGGGCTTGAGGATATGCATCCCCGCCTTCATCGCATTGGCCGAGAGCAGCACTTCCGGCACGAACAGGATGCCGTCGCGGAAATCGTCGCCGACGATCTTCATCCCCGCCACCAGCGCCTTGGTCAGGACGTCATAGGGCGTCCAGCCGCGCTCCAGCAGGATCTCGGTGCCTTCCTCGATCTCTTCCTTGAGACCGTCATAGAGGTCGTCATGCATCTGCAAGACCAGCTCGTCATCGGGCAGTTCGGAAAGGATGATCTCGTCGTCGGCCATCTGGGCGCTCCACGAAAGGGCGGTGTCTGCCTGTTGCATGGGCCGAAAGCGCCCCTGCCACTTCTCATTTAGCGACATGCCCGGAATGAAAGCCGACAGCAAGAAAAATGCGCAGGGACGGGGATGGCAAATGTTCCATCTTTGTTCTAATCTGACCGATATGGAGACGCCCCCTCACCCCTCGCTTTTGCCAGGTCAGCGCCCGCGCGCCCGCGGGGCGGGCTCGAACGAGACCGGGCGGTATGAGGCGACCCGGCGCGAGGCCGCCGATGACGGCTGGGACCTGCCCGAGGAGGACCGGCTGATCGTCACCGAGGTCCGGCTGGAAAGGCCGCGCTCGGCGCTCAGCTGGAACCGCTCGCCCGACCTGCCCTTCGACCGCAGCATCAACCCCTATCGCGGCTGCGAACATGGCTGCATCTACTGCTTCGCCCGCCCGACCCATGCTTACCTGAACCTGTCGCCCGGCCTCGATTTCGAAACCCGGCTGGTCGCGCGCCCCGGCATCGGCGCGGTGCTCGACCGCGAATTGCGCGCCCGCAGCTACCGCGTCGCAACGGTGGCGCTGGGTACGAACACCGACCCCTACCAGCCGATCGAGGCGAAGCACCGGGTGATGCGCGAAATTCTCGAGGTTCTCTCCGCCTTCAACCACCCCACGGCGATCACCACCAAGGGCACGCTGATCGAACGCGATCTCGACATCCTCGCCCCGATGGCGGCGCGGGGCCTCTTGCGGGTCGGCATTTCCCTTCCCACGCTCGACCCCGGCCTGGCGCGCCGGATGGAACCCCGCGCCGCCGCCCCCGCCCGGCGGCTGGCGGTGATCCGGCGGCTCGCGCAGGCTGGCATTCCAGTGCGGGTGATGGTCGCCCCCGTCATCCCCGGCCTGACCGATCACGAGCTTGAGCCGATCCTTGCCGCCGCGCGCGAGGCCGGGGCGCAGGGCGCAAGCTGGATCATGCTGCGCCTGCCGCTGGAGGTCGCCCCCCTGTTCCGCGACTGGCTGGAGCGCCGCGAACCGGGCCGCGCCGCCAAGGTCATGGCGCGCGTGCGCGAAAGCCGGGGCGGCAAGGACTATGACGCCGCCTGGGGGCAAAGGATGCGGGGCGAGGGGCTGTGGTCACGGCTGATCGCGCAGCGCTTCGACAAGGCCTGCGCGCGGCTGGGCTATACCAACCACCTGCCGCCCCTGCGCTGCGACCTGTTCCAGCCACCCCTGGCGCGGGGCGACCAGCCAAGCCTGTTCTGAGCGGGCCAAGTTCCTTCGACGAAAATTGCCCGGCGTTTTCGAAAACGCCGGGCTGCGCGTCTATCCCCGCCGTCCGCGCCGTTCGCGCCGCACCGGGCCTTCGCCATCCGTCCCGTCCGAAGCCGAGGAGAAGCCGCCCAGATGCGCGGAGATGTCTTCCAGGGTCGGCACCGGCCCCTTGGGGCGGCTTTCCAGCGCGGCGCGCATCGCGCGCAGATGCTCAGGCATGGTGCCGCAGCAGCCGCCGATGATCCGCACCCCCGCGTCGCGGGCCAGGACGGCATATTCCGCCATCAACTCGGGCGTGCCGTCGTAATGGATATGGCCATCGTGATACTTTGGAATTCCGGCATTGCCCTTGGCGATGATCGGACGATGCGCCCCCGCGCCGACAAAGCCCATGACCGTGCGCATCAGGTCGCTTGCCCCCACGCCGCAATTGGCGCCAAAGGCGATCGGGGGGTTGGGCAGTTTCTCGACCAGTTCGGCCATCGCCGCCGAGGTCACGCCCATCATCGTGCGCCCCGCCGTGTCAAAGCTCATCGTGCCGCACCAGGGCATTCCGGCCAACGCCGCCGCTTCGGCCGCGGCGCGATATTCCTCGGGCGCGCTGATCGTCTCGATCCACAAGACATCCGCGCCGCCTTCCTTCAGCCCCTCGGCCTGCTCGTGAAAGATCTCCACGGCAGCGGCATGGGTCAGGCTTCCCATCGGTTCAAAGATCTCGCCCGTCGGCCCGACAGACCCCGCCACGACCACAGGTCGCCCTGCGGCATCGGCGATCTCGCGGCCCAGCGCGGCGCCGACGCGGTTCAACTCGCGCACGCGGCCCTGGGCATTGTGCAGCTTCAGCCGCGCGGCATTGCCGCCGAAGGTGTTGGTCAGAAAGATGTCGGACCCGGCCTCGACCGCGCCCCTGTAAAGGCTGCGGATATTGTCGGGCTGGTCGGTGTTCCACAGTTCCGGCGGCTCGCCCGAGGCGAGGCCCATGTTGAACAGGTTGGTTCCCGTCGCCCCGTCGGCCATCAGCCAGTCGCGGCTTGCCAGCAGGCGGCTCAGCGCGTCATCAGTCATCTTTCACCTCCGGGGTCGGGTTGTCTTCAGCCCGTTTTCCTCTGCCATGCGCCCCCCGGCGATGCAATTTCATTCTCATCTCCCGCCGCGCCGCCGCCACCGCCCGGCGCCCCGTCTTCACTTTGCAGCCAAGCTTCGCCCCGCACCTCACCATCCCCCGGCGACCCCCGCCCCGGGCCGCGCTCCGCCAGCCGCTCCAGCGCGCCCGGCTCTTCCTGATCTGCGGCAGCGGCGCTCACCTCGGCCGTTTCCGGCCAATCCTCGGCCAGATCCCGCCCGCTCGCGGGTCGCAGCGGTCCGGGCCGCAGAATGGCCTTGCGGATTTCCAGCGCCGCCAGCGCAAGGTCGGGGCGGCGCGGCGCGGCGATGTAGAGGCGCTCCCAGCGCGGCGCGAAGGCGGATTTGAATTGCATGAGCCCCGCCCCGGCCCGCCGCGTCGCCTCGCGCACCATGCGCCGGCCTGCCGTGGCGGCGGGGCCGCGCGCATCTGGAAAGGCGCTTTCCGGCGCCGCCGCCAAGGACAGCCGGGTCAGGCCCGCCCGCTGCCCGTCGGCCAGGGCGGCGGCGACCAGCGCATGGGCGGTGCCGTCCGGGGCCGCAGGATCAGGGCGCAGCAGATCCAGCGCCCAGTCGCACGTCCCGATGTGAAAACTGGCAAACCCGACCATGCGCCCGCCCTGTCGCGCGACATAAAGGCGCTGCGCCGCAAGATAGGCCGGGTCGAACCGCCCCATGGAAAAACCCAACTCGCCCCCCCGCGCCGCGACCCAGGCCGCATTCACCGCCGCCAGCTCGTCCGGCGCGGCGCTTTCGGCCCGCACCGTGACCCCGGCTTCGGCGGCCCGGCGCAACTTGCGCCGCAGACCCGCGCGGGCGGGCGTCTCCAGCCGGAACCCGACCGGGTTCAGCCAGGCCTCGCGCGCGACCGCCACCACCTGCCAATGCGCCAGCCGCGCCGCCGCCGCCACGCGCGGCGGCACCTTGTACAGCGCAACGCCGCGCCCTTCCGCCCGGGCCAGATGGGCCAGCGCCCGGCAATCGGCCGGCAGCACCGTCGCGGCGGACAGTGGCGCGCGCAAAGCCACGAGCGTGTTGGGCAGCCGTGCTGCCGCCCAGACCGCCAGCCCCGCCCGCTGCGGCGCGAAAGCGCCCTGCCGCATCAGCCCCGCTTCGGCAAAGCCCGGGCCGAAAGCCGGGCCTTCGTCGGGCAGGCGGGGCCGTTGCCGTCGCTCGGCCCGCCGGGTCCCCCGGACCAGCACCGCCAGGCCCACCAGCGCCGGGGCCAGGAAGTAGACCATCCGCCAGGCCAGAACCGTCGCCAGAAGCGCCGCCTCCTCGACCTGCGGCAGCAGCGCCAGCAGCGTCAGCTCGATCGCGCCCAGCCCGCCCGGCGCGCCCGAGACCAGCCCCGCCCCGATCGCCAGCACCAGCGCGGGCAAAAGCGCGGCCAGTGACAGGCCCTCGGGCGCCAGCACCCAGAAGGCCAGCGCCGCCGCCCCGCAATCCAGCGCGACCAGGCCGATGACCCGCGCTTGCACCCGCAGCCCCGGCCAGCCCCGCCGTGGCGCAAAGACCGAGGCCGCCGCCGCCCCCGCTGCCGCCAGCGCCACCACCGCCGCCCAACGTCCATGCCCCGTGCCCAGACTGGCCAGAACCGCCGCCGCCACCAAGGCCCAGCCCGCCAGAAAGGCCACCGACACGAACCCCGTCAGCCGCAGCGCCAACCCCAGCGATACGCCCGGCAGCATCCGCCAGCGCACCAATGCCCCGGTGATCAGGCCAAGCCCCAGGAATTGCGACAGCGCGATCGCAGCAAAGCCCGCCCGCCGCGCCATGGCCGGGCGGATGCCGGTCGCCAGATGGCGATGAAGGGTCTCGTCATGGCCGGCCACCGCGACATAGGAAATCGCCGTGAAGCCCAGCGCCAGAAGCCAGTCACCCGGCGCCACCTCGGCCAGCCGCGCTGTCAGGGCGGCGGCATCCAGATCGCCCAGGCGCCCCAGCAGCAGCCCGCAAAAGGCCAGCGTCGCCACCAGCGCCAGCACAGGGCGCAACCCGCCACGCAGGCCCGGCTCTGCCCGCAGTGCCGCCAAAGTCCCCGAGATGTTCTGCCCGAGCATCGCCCCCCCGTTGCGCCGCGCCGCAACGGAAGATCTAGCCCGGCAAAGGAAAGGTCCGGTTAATCGCCCCGGTCCACGGGAAACCCCGCGCCCCAAAAAGCAAAGGGCCGCGCCCGGCATCGCCCGGCACGGCCCCTTTGTCCCACGCGTCTGGCGCGGATCAGATCTCGGTCATCAACTGGGCCTTGGCCACCGGCATCAGCTCGGCCAGCTTGGCGCGGACCTCGTCGGCCGAGGCCTTGCCCGCCAGATCGGCCACGATCTTGCGCACCACATCCTCGCTGCCGGCTTCCTCGAAATCAGAGGCCACAACCTCGCGCGCATAGGCATCGGCGGCCTCGCCCGTCTTGCCCATCAGCCCGGCGGCCCACAGACCCAAAAGCTTGTTGCGCCGCGCCTCGGCCTTGAACTGCATCTCGCTGTCATGGGCGAATTTGCTCTCGAAGGCATTCTCGCGGTCGTCGAAAGTGGTCATCTCGGTCTCCCTCGGGGCAATGGACGTCTTTACCGTCATATGCCCAGAGCGGGCCAGTCCTGCAAGGGTATCCTGCAAGGGTATCCAGCAAGGCCTTCGCGCGCGGGCGCGCCTTGCGGCGGCACGCCCCTTGGCTTATAGGCCAAGGCCAAAGCTTCCGGGGTGGCGCCGCCGCCCCGTTTTGTCCTTTCCGTTTCGGGATGCATGATGGCACGGCGCAAGAAGGTCTATGAAGGCAAGGCCAAGATCCTGTTCGAAGGCCCCGAGCCCGGCACGCTGATCCAGTATTTCAAGGATGATTCCGCCACCGACAATGTCTCGCCGATTTCGACCGCGACCGAGGGCAAGGGCGTCCTGAACAACCGCCTGTCGGAATTCTTCATGTCCGGCCTGAACGCCATCGGCGTGCCCACGCATTTCATGCGCCGCCTCAACATGCGCGAACAGCTTGTCCGCATGGCCGAGATCATCCCGCTTGAGGTTGTGGTGCGCAACTTCGCCGCAGGCGACCTGTCGCGCCGCCTTGGCATTCCCGAAGGCACGCCGCTGCCGCGCCCGATCGTCGAATACTATTACAAGGACGACAAGCTGGGCACGCCGCTGGTCTCCGAGGAACATATCATCGCCTTCAACTGGGCCAACCAGCAGGATCTCGACGACATGGTCGCACTGGCCCTGCGGGTGAACGATTTCCTCTCGGGCGTCATGCTGGGCGTCGGCGTGCGGCTGATGGATTTCCGGCTGGAAGTCGGCCGGATCTGGGAAGGCGACTATATGCGCCTGATCGTCGCCGACGAGATCAGCCCGGAATCGATGCGCCTGTGGGATCTGCGCCTGCCCGAACGCGCCGACGGGTCGGTCGATGATCCCGGCCCCTTGGCCGATGTCCATACCGAATTGGCGCGGCGTCTGGGCGTCCTGCCCTCGAACGTCACCCATACCACCAAGCCTTCGCTGATCAACTGAGCCCCGGAGAAGCCCGATGAAAGCCCGCGTCACCGTCATGCTGAAATCCGGCGTCCTTGACCCGCAGGGCGAGGCGATCCGCCATGCGCTGGGATCGCTGGGCTTTGCCGGCGTCGAGGGCGTGCGTCAGGGCAAGGTGATCGAGCTGGACCTCGCCACCGCCGATGCCGCCAAGGCCGAGGCCGAGGTCAAGGCCATGTGCGAAAAACTGCTCGCCAATACGGTGATCGAAAGCTACCGGGTCGAACTGGCCTGACGGCATTGGCAACGATCCTGCGCGGAAGGATCGGGAATGTCGATCTTGCGTCGGAAGATCGCCTCTAGCGCCGCGTCACCCGCAGGCGGATTCCGTCGCGCGCCCGCACCGTCAGATGCGCCACCGGCACAGGATCATCCCCCGCGATCCGCTCGAACCGGAAGGCCCTGACCAGCAGCGCCAGCAGAAGCGGCCCCTCCACCATGGCGAATCCCGCCCCGGTGCAGACCCGCGGCCCGGCTGAAAACGGCAGATAGGCCTCGCGCGCCGAGGCCTTTGTCTCCTCCCGGCCCCAGCGATCCGGGTCGAACGCATCCGGCTCGGCCCAAAGCCGCTCATGGCGCTGCAAATGCCAGGGCGACAGAACGACCTGCGCGCCAGGCCTCACCGCGCGCCCCCGGAAGGTCTCGGGACAGGTGGTCTCGCGCACCATCATCGGCACGGGCGGATAAAGCCGCAGCGTCTCGCGGAACACATCGCGCGTCAGCCGCAGCCGGGCGATGTCGCCGAATTCGGGCGCCGCGCCCAGACCGGCCACCTCTGCCGCCACCCGCTCCTGCACCTGCGGGCAAAACGCCAGCAGATACAGCGCCCAGGACAGGGCCGAGGCGCTGGTCTCATGCCCGGCCAGAAAGAAGATCGCCACCTGATCGACCATTTCGGCCGGGGTGAAGCCCTGCCCCGTCACCGGATCGCGCGTCACCATGATCTTGGTGGCCAGATCGTCAGGCGCCGTCCCTGCCGCGATCTCCTCCGCCCGCGCCGCCACCAGTGCCTCGATCAGAAGCCGGATCTGCGCCGCCGCCTGCCGCGTGGCCTTGCGGTGAAAGCGCGGCATCCAGCGCGGCAAGGGCAGGAAGGCCGCCAGGTTCAGGATCGGCTGGCTGCGCTGATAGGCGCGGAAGGCGGCAAAGACCTCGGCGGCCAGCCGGTGCTCGATCGGGATCGAGAACAGGGTGCGGAAGATCACATCCGCCGCCGCATGGCTGGCCGCTTCCTCGATCTCGACCACACCGTCGCCCAGCCGCGCCACCGCAGCCTGCGCGGCGGCCAGCATGGCGGGATAGGTCTCGCGCAGCCGCCCGCCCTCGAAAGCCGGGTCGATGATCCGCCGCTGCCGCTTCCAGACCTCGCCATTGGTCACGAAGACCGACTGGCCCAGCAGCACCCGCAGCCCTTCCCCCACCCGGTCGGATTTCGGGAAATCCCCGGGCCGCGCGTTCAGCACCAGCCGGATCAGCGCCGGGTCATTGACCATATAGCTGCGGAAGAAGGGCGTACGGAATTCGGCCATCCAGGCCCGGTACAGCCGCGCCGGCTGGGCCGACAGGATGTCGCGGCGGAACAGCCGCAGATGCGCCAAGAGCGAGACCCTCTCGGCCCGCGCGGGCGGTTTCGGCGGATGGACCGGACAGCCGCTCATGCCGTGCCGCGCCAGCGGTTCACCGGAGTCTCGATCCGGCTTTTCGACGGCTTCCGCCCGGCATAGCGCGCGCCCAGCGTCTGCGGCCCCGCCGTGATGCGGAAATAGTCATAATCATCCGCCGCGCCCGGCAGCGCGTCAAAGGCGCAGAGATACTGGAAATGCAGCCGGAACCAGCGCCGCCGCAGCGCCTGCCACTTGGCCGGGCTGAGGGTCTGGGTGAAGGCGGCCGAAATCACCAGCGGCCAGCGCTTGCCCTCGGGCGCGACGCCCGTCACCGCCACCGGATCGCACAGCGCGAAGGCGCAGCCATCGCCCGGCGCGGTCACATCGACCCAGGTCAGTTCCCCGCGCGTCGACAGATAGTGCAGATCCGCCTGCAGCCGCGTGGCGCGCGGCAGGAAAGACACCATCGGCACCACCTGCCCCAGCGACAGAAAGGACAGGGCCGGGCGCGTGTCGGGCAGCCCGCTCCGGATCAGGTCCGCCAGGATCGACACGCCCAGATGCGCGCCCGAGGAATGGCCGATGACCAGGACCTCGTCCAGGTCCTCGTCCAGCGCCGCCCGGATCGCCTTGCGGAAATCCGACATCCGCGCTTCCAGTTCTGGCGGATTCGCCCCCCCGGCCTGCGCCGAATAGGCATAATCATGCATCAGGTACCAGGCGAAGACCTTGTTGTCCCTGGCGCGGAACCAGCGCAGCCCCCCCGCCACCACCAGGCCGAACACGACCAGCCCGGCGGTCCAATGCAGATATTCCGCCACCAGCCCGCCCACGGCCCCGCCGATCAGGCAGACCACCAGCAACTGCAAAAGCAGGAAGGCAATCGGATAGAGCGCCGCGATCATCGGCCCCTTGCGCAGCCGCATCAGCCGGAACAGCGCGCCCGAGCCGATATAGGCCCAGGCGGTGCGGAAAAGTTGCAGATAGGTCGCCGGGATCGACTCTGACATACTGCCGCGCACGAGATCCGACCAGACCAGCACCTCGATCTCGGCCTCGACCCGCGCGCCGTCGATCCGGCCTTCGACCTGCCAGCCATAGGGGCCACCGCCCCGCTTGGGCGTCAGGGCCAGCGCGTAACCCGACAGCGCCGCCTGATCCGCGCCTTCCTTGCGATACAATTCGCGATAGCGCCGGGGATGGATCGGGTCATAGCCGGGAATATAGAACACCCGCCGCCGGAACACCCGCCCCGCCGTTCCTGCCTGATCCTGCCTTACCGGGTCCAGCTTCATCCTGCCCTCATCCCTGGCGAAGATGGCCGAAGAACCGGGCGGAAATAAGTGGGAAAAGCGGCCCGCAGCCGGGCCTTGCCCCCCTGCCGCTCCCCCTTGCGAAAGGCGGGGAAAGCCACGGGTTCAGCCCAGGAGCGGAATGCCAAGCTGTTCCATCACATCCAGCATCCAGCCCTGGAAGATCGAGAATGAGCCGGTGAACATCATCACCCCGACCAGGATCAGGAACAGCCCCATCACGATCTCGACCTTGCGCAGATGCGGCTTGATCCGCTTCATCACGGCCAGCGCCTTGGTGATGAAGATGGCCGACAGCAGGAAGGGCAGGCCCAGGCCGATGGAATAGGCGGCCATCAGGTACAGGCTGCGGCCCAGATCGGCCTCGCGCGCCGCAAGCGTCAGGATGCCGGCCAGGATCGGGCCGTTGCAGGGCGTCCAGCCCGCCGCGAAGGCCAGGCCCAGCACAAAGGCGCCCAGGGCCGACCCGCCCTGATCGCCCGCATCGACCCGCGCCTCGCGCATCAACAGCGGAATGCGGAACAGGCCCAGGAAATGCAGCCCCAGCACGATGATGATCGTTCCGGCGATGCGGCTGAACCATTCCTGATTGGTCAGCACAAAGATGCCAAAGGCCGATGTGGCAAAGCCCAGCAACAGAAAGATCGTCGACAGGCCAAGCACAAAGAACAGGGCGGGGACGATCACCCGCTTGCGCGCCTCGGACGCGCTGGTCATCTCGCCCATCGAGATCCCGCCCATATAGGCCAGATAGGGCGGCACCACCGGCAGGACACAGGGGCTGAGAAAGGACAGCAGGCCGCCGGTCAACGCCAGAAGCGTCGCCACCATCAACCCTGCATCCAGAATGTCGAAACCAAGCATCAAGCCACCCCCGTGGCCCCTGATTAGCGCCCCGAGCGGCCCGCGTCACCGCGACATGTCACACAGGGCCGTCACTTTGCCGGGAGTGCCTTGTCACAATCCACCCAGCCCCGCTAGGAAGCGCCATGGAGATGACCTGGGATCATGAGATCGACTGCGAGGGCCTCTTGTGCCCCCTGCCCGTCCTGCGCGCGCGCAAGCGGCTGATGGCCTTGGCACCGGGCCAGGTTCTGGCGGTGCGGGCGACCGATGCCATGGCGGCGGTGGACCTGCCGCATTTCTGCACCCAGAGCGGGCACCTTTACCTGGGCAGCCGGGCCGAAGGCACCGTCACCCTGCATTTCCTGCGCGCCAAAGACTAAGGGGGCCCGCAGGCCCCCTTGTCTTGACATCGTCCTGAGGTTGCCTCGGGCAAAGCCTCAGCGCTTCAGCGACCACCAGCCCTTGCGGCGCGGCTTGGACGGGTCTTCGGCGGCGGGTTCCTCCGCCACTGCCGCCTCGGTCATCGCCGGATCGGCATGAACCGCCTCGGCAACCGCCAGACCGGGATCGGCAGCCAGCGGCGGCAGATCAAGCACCGGGGCCGCCGCCACGACGGGGGCCGCGACCGGGGCTTCGACGGGGGCTTCGACCGGGGCCGCAGCCCCCGCTTCCGCCGCCTTTGCCTTGCTGCTGCGCGACCGCGACGCGGGCTTGGCGGCAGGCTTGGCCTCGCCCTCGGCCTTTTCGGCCTTGGGCTTGGCGCGGCTTGCGGCCTTCTTCTTCGGCGCGGGCGCTTCCGTCTCGGCAGCGGCTTCGGCGACAGCGGCTTCGGCGACTGCGGCATCCGAGACGGGGGCCGCCTCTTCCGCCGTGACGGCCTGCGACGCCACGTCTTCCGCCACCGGCGCGGCCGCAGCCCCCGCCTTGGCGCGCGGCTTGCGGGTGCGCTTGGGCTTGGCCGGGGCTTCCTCGGCCACGCCCTCTGCCGGTGCGACCACCGCTTCCGCCGCCACGGCCACGACCTCGACGGTCACGGCCGCATCGGCCTCGCGCTCGTCGCCCTCGTCACCATCCTCGCCCTCGTCATCGCCCTCGGCCATGGACGCGCCCGGCGCGCCCTCGCCCTGGCCATCGCGGCCACCGCGCCGACGCCGACGCCGACGGCGCTTCTTCTTGCCGCCGCCATCGCCATTGCCTTCGGCACGGGCGGGCTTCGCCTCGCCGCTTTCGGCCACGGCCTCTTCGGCCTCGTCTTCCTCGTCCAGGATCTCGTCGACCAGATCCTCGTCCTCCTCCTCGTCGACCGGCGCGCCCATCAGGCCCGCATGGCCCGAGATCACGGCCGAAGGTTCGGGGACGACCCGTGTCGCGGTCTTGAACTTTTCAATGGAATAATCGGGCGAGACCAGCATCGGATCGGCCTCGATCCGCACCGCCATGCCATAACGCGTCTCGATCAGGACGATATGCTCGCGCTTGTGGTTGAACAGGAAGTTCACGATCCCGACCGGCGCCTTGAGCAGCACTTCCTTCGACCGCTTGCGCGTGCCTTCCTCTTCCAGCGCGCGCAGGATGGTCAGCGCCATGCTGTCATCCGACCGGATCAGCCCCGTGCCATGGCAATGCGGGCAGGGCTGCGTGGTGGATTCCAGCATCCCCGGCCGCAGCCGCTGGCGCGACATCTCCATCAGGCCAAAGCCCGAGATACGGCCGACCTGGATCCGCGCCCGGTCGGTTTTCAGCTTGTCTTTCAGACGCTTCTCGACCGCGGCATTGTTCTTCCGCTCTTCCATGTCGATGAAGTCGATCACGATCAGACCGGCCAGGTCGCGCAGGCGCAACTGGCGGCTGATCTCTTCGGCGGCTTCAAGGTTGGTCTTGAGCGCGGTCTCCTCGATCGAGCCTTCCTTGGTCGCCCGGCCCGAGTTCACGTCGATCGCGACCAGCGCCTCGGTCACACCGATGACGATGTATCCGCCCGATTTCAGTTGCACGACCGGGTTGAACATGCCGCCGAGATAGCTTTCCACCTGATGCCGCGCGAACAGCGGCATCGGCTCGTCATAGCGCTTCACCTGCTTGGCATGGGACGGCATGATCATCTTCATGAAGTCCTTGGCGGTGCGGTAACCCGCCTCGCCCTCGACCAGCACCTCGTCGATCTCTCTGCTGTAAAGATCGCGGATCGAGCGCTTGATCAGATCGCCTTCCTCATAGATCGCCGCCGGAGCGATGCTTTTCAGGGTCAGGTCGCGGACCTGTTCCCACATCCGCATCAGATATTCGTAGTCGCGCTTGATCTCGGCCTTGGTGCGCTTGGCGCCCGCGGTACGAATGATCAGGCCGGCGCCTTCCGGCACCTCCATCTCGCCCGCGATCTCCTTGAGCTTCTTGCGGTCGACCGCATTGGTGATCTTGCGGGAAATCCCGCCGCCCCGCGCGGTGTTCGGCATCAAGACGCAATAGCGGCCCGCCAGCGACAGATAGGTGGTCAGCGCCGCGCCCTTGTTGCCGCGTTCTTCCTTGACCACCTGCACCAGCATGATCTGGCGCACCTTGACGACTTCCTGGATCTTGTAGCGGCGCAGCTTGGGGCGGCGCGGCTGGCTGATCTCTTCGGCGACATCCTCTTCCGCGATCGATTCGATCTCGTCATCAGTGTCGGAGGCATGGTCCATCGCCCGATAGGGCCGCTCGCCATTGCCATTCTCGGACGCGCCATGGTCGTGGGCGTGATCATGGGCGTGATCGTGGTCATGGCCGTCCGCCGCACCCTCGGTCACGGCTTCCGCGGGCGCCTCGACGACGGTCTCGGCGACCGCCGCTTCGACAGCGGCCTCGCCGCCCTCATCTTCCAGATCGACCACATCCATTTCCGACGGGCCACGCGCCACGACGGCCTCGCCTTCCACGGCGGCAGGCCGGGGGCGCGGCGCCGGACGGCGGCGCTGGCGGCGGTTCTCTTCCTCTTCCTCGGCCCGCGCCAAGGCGCGTTCCTCGTCCAGAAGCGCCTTCCGGTCGGCGACCGGGATCTGGTAATAATCCGGGTGGATTTCCGCGAAGGCTAGGAAACCGTGCCGGTTCCCGCCGTAATCCACGAAAGCCGCCTGAAGCGAGGGTTCGACCCGTGTCACCTTGGCCAGGTAGATATTCCCGGCCAGCTGGCGCTTGTTCAGGGTTTCAAAGTCGAACTCCTCGACCTTGTTTCCGTCCACCACGACAACGCGGGTCTCTTCCGCGTGGGTGGCGTCGATAAGCATCTTCTTTGGCATGTTGTTCCATTGCGTCCCCTGCGCAAAAAGCCCCCCGGCGGACCGGGGGGGGATTCACTACGGAGAAGACGGCTTGTCTGGGCGCGGGCGACGAGCGCAGATGCGCGGGTTCTGCCCGTTGGGCAGACCTCGGCTGGTCCTGCAATGCTCGCGCGCCTCATCGCGGTTCACGTCAAGAGGGCCTTTCGGGCCCTCCGCCTTTGGTGGCCAGCCGGACGGCGCAAACGCTGGGTCCTTCGGCAATGTGCACAGCCTTGCGGCTGATCCGGCTCCCCTCGGGGCGTCGACGCGCTTTGCGCGGCCGGCCCGCCCGGGAAGGGAGAGAATTTCATGGTCGGCCCCAAGGGGCTCCAGGCCCCCAAACTATCGACAAAAGGGGCACCAGCACAATGCTGTTTTTCCGGCCGCCCGCATTGGACCCCGGTTCGCCACCTTATTCCGCGCCTATGATGACAAAAATTCTGACAGAAGCGTGACACGCCGGGGCATCACGCCCCCTTCCGCGCTCGCGCGCGGCGGATCGCGCCGACGATCAGCCAGATCGCCAGCGCGACAATGGCAATGCCGGCCAGCACGATCCCGGCCAGTATCCACAGCAACCCGTCATAGCAGCCCTGGCCCAGGCACTCCGCCCGGGCCGGGCCTGCGGCGGCCAGCACGGCCCCTGCCCCTGCCAGCCGCGCCCGCATCAGACGTAATCCGACCGGGTCAGGCTGTATTTCGCCATCTTCTCGTTCAGCGTCCGGCGCGGCAGGCACAGTTCGTCCATCACCGCGACGATGCTGCCCTTGTGCCGCCGCATCGTGTTGTCGATCAGCATCCGCTCGAACGCCTCGACATATTCCTTCAGGGGCTTGCCCTCGGTCGTCATCGCCGACGGCCCCGAGGTCTCGTTATCGGCCATCAGCAAGGACGCGATGGAACCCGAGCCGCGCCGGTTCTGCAACACCGCGCGCTCCGCGATATTCACCAATTGCCGCACATTGCCCGGCCAGGGCGCCTGCAACAGTTGCGCCGCTTCCTGCGCCGTCACCTGCGGCGCCTCGCAGCCATATTCCTCGGCGAATTGCTCGCTCAGCCGCGTGAACAATTGCAAGATATCCTCGCCCCGCGCCCGCAGGGGCGGCAGAACGATGGTCATCGCGCCCAGGCGATAGAACAGATCCTGCCGCAACGTCTGTTCCAGCGTCATGTCCGGCGCATGTTGGTTGCAGATCGCGATGATCCGGGTTTCCGGCGGCATGCCCTGATCGTTGATAAAGGTCAGCAGCCGCGCCTGAAGCGCATTGGGCAGCGCCTCGATATCCTCAAGGCACAGCGTTCCGCCGCGCGCCTCTTCGACCAGCGGGATCGAGCCGTCATCGCCGCCCGGCCCGAACAGCTTGGTCGCCAACTGGTCCTCGGCCCAGGCCGCACAGGAAATCGTGACGAATTTCTTCGCCGCCCGCGGCCCCACGGCATGCAGGGCATGGGCGACCAGCGTCTTGCCGGTGCCGGTCTCGCCATCGATCAGGACGTGGCTGTCCGCCTGCCCCAGATCAAGAATATCCTCGCGCAGCCGCTCCATCGCCGGGCTGGACCCGACCAGCTTCTTCATGATGGTCGAGCCGTCCGACAACTCTTTGCGCAGGGCGCGGTTGTCCAGCGTCATCCTCCGCGCCTGGGTGGCCTTCTTGGCCAGTTCGGTCATCCGGTCGGGGTTGAACGGCTTTTCCAGAAAATCGAACGCGCCGACGCGCATCGCCTCGACCGCCATGGGCACATCGCCATGGCCGGTGATCATGATCACCGGCAGGCCGGAATCCTGGCTCATCAGCCGTTTCAGGAAGGCCATGCCATCCATGCCCGGCATCTTGATGTCGGAAACGACAACCCCTTGAAACTCCGGCCCGATCGCCTTCAGCGCATCTTCGGCGCTGCCATAGGTCTCGGTATCGAATCCCGAAAGCGCCAGCCATTGGCTGATCGACGCCCGCATATCCGCCTCGTCGTCGACGATCGCCACTTTCATCGTGCGTGCCATAGGCCCCTCATTCCGCTGCTTCCTGCTCCTTGCCGAGGATCGGAAGCTGCATCTCGAAGACCGCGCCGCCGTTTTCCCCGTTGCGCGCCGTCAACCGGCCGCCAAGGTCGCCTACAATGCCCGACGAGATGGCAAGGCCAAGCCCGACCCCCTCTCCCGGTTTCTTGGTGGTGTAAAATGGCTCAAAGAGATTGTCCAAATCGGCAATCCCATGCCCATTGTCGCGCACCGTCAAAGTTGCCGTCTCGCCCGCCGCCAGCAACAGCTCGACATGCGGCGAGGGCGATTCCTTGATCGCGTCCAGCGCGTTGCGCAACAGGTTGATGATGACCTGCTCCAGCCGGATGCGGTCGGCCATCACCATGACCGGCTGGCGCGGCAGGGTGCGGGTGATCTTGACGACGCGGGCCTTCAGCTGCGGCTCCATCATCGACAGCGCAGACGAGATGCAGGCGCGCAGATCGACCGGCTCAAAGGCCTCGCCGCCCTTGCGCGCATAGCTCTTCAACTGCCGCGTGATCGCGCCCATCCGCTCGATCAGATCGTCGATCCGCTGAAAGGATGACAGCGCCTCTTCCGGCCGCTTGCGCTGCAACAGCAACCTTGCGCCGGCGAGATAGGTCTTCATCGCGGCCAGCGGCTGGTTCAGCTCATGGCTCACCGCCGCCGACATCTCGCCCAGGGCCGCCAGTTTCGACGATTGCGCCAGGGTCTGCTCGGCCACTTCCAGATTCTTCTGCACCCGCTCGCGTTCCGCGACCTCGCGCTGCAGCCGCGCGTTCAGCAGCCGCAGCTCCGCCGATTCCCGTTGCAGGCTGACCGAGCGCGACCAGGCCCGCCGCGACAGGACATAGAAGGACAGCGCCATCAGGATGGCGAAACCCATGATCTCCAGCGCCAGGATGCCGTTCACCTTCTCGCGCACCGAATCATAGGCGGTGAAGGTCACGATCTTCCAGCCGCGGAACGGCACCCGCGCCTCGGTCCGCATCACCGCCTCGCCCTTGACATAGGCATCCGGCGGCTCCCAGGCCCAGTCGGTCGTGGCCTGGAAGGCCCGCGCGATGGCCGAGGGCGCATCCTTCACCGCCAGCGCCTCGCCCAGCGGCAGGCCGCGCCACACGGGTTCCGTCGCCAGGATCACCGTGCCCTCGCTGTCGGTCACCAGCACTGCATCCTGCAACCCCGACCAGGCGCGTTCATATTTCATCAGGTCGACCGAGACGACGATCACCCCCAGCACCTTGCCATCCGCCCGCAGCGCCCGCGAATAGGTAAAGTCGAACCCGCCCGCCTCGCGCTTGACCGAGGTGAAGACCGTCTCCTTCGCCCGCTGCGCATCGACGAAATAGGGATCGCTGCGGTGGCTCACGCCCAGAAGGTTGCGGTTCGTCGCCCCCACCACGCGCCCGTCGCCATCCATCAGCCGGATCGAGGCCACGCCGATTTCCGATTGCAACTGGATCAGCTTGGCCGAGGTGGACGAGAAATTGCCATCCCGCAGCGCGGTGATCAGGTCGGGGTCGCGCGCCAGAATCAGCGGCACCACCGAGGTCCGCTGCAATTCCGACACCAGATTCCCGGTATACAGCGCCAACCGCACGTCCGACCGGTTGCGCGTCGTCTCGACGAAGCGTTCGGTCAGCCAGCGGTTCGACACGATCACCACGCCCACCGCCACAAGGATCAGGAAGGCCACGACAATCTTCACCCCCAGGGGCAGGCCCTGCGGTGCGTCATCGGTCTCGGTGGCGGTATCGGCAAACATGGCGCAATCCTAAGCCTGCCGCGAACCCCCCTCAAGCGGGCGGCATCAGGCCAGCGTCATCCCGCCCATCAGGCCCTTGAACAGCGCCGCCCCGTCGGTCGAGCCATGCAGCGCCTCGGCGGCGCGCTCGGGATGCGGCATCATGCCCAGCACGCGGCGGTTCTCCGACAGCACGCCGGCAATATCGCCCATCGCGCCATTGACCGGCTCGGCATAGGTGAAGGCGACCAGATCCTCGCCCTGCAACCGCGCCAGACCTTCGGCGTCGATCGTGTAATTGCCATCGTGATGGGCCACCGGAACCGCGATCTCCTGCCCCTTCTCATAGCCCTGCGTATAGGCCGAAGCGCGGGTGGCAACTTTCATCCGCACCGTGCGGCAGACGAATTTCAGCCCGGCATTGCGCATCAGCGCGCCCGGCAGCAGGCCCATCTCGGTCAGAACCTGAAATCCGTTGCAGATGCCCAGAACATAGCCGCCGCCTTCGGCATGACGCTTGACCGCGGCCGAGATCGGCGATTGCGCGGCAATGGCGCCGCAGCGCAGGTAGTCGCCATAGGAAAAGCCACCCGGCACCCCCACGACATCCACGCCCGCGGGCAGCGCCGTGTCCTTGTGCCAGACCCGGTCCACCTTGAACCCTGCGCCCTCAAAGGCCACCGCAAGGTCGCGGTCGCAATTCGAACCGGGAAAGGTGATGACGGCGGCTCTCATCGGCAGCACTCCTGCTTGGGGATGGTGCGGTTCCTATCCCATGCGCGCCGGGCTTTCCAGAGCGTTTGGCCGCCCCCGCCCCTTGCGGCACGGCTTTTCCTGCGCCATGCCTGTTCCATGCTCAGCGATCTTGCCCTTGCCGATCTGTCCGCCCTGTTCGGCCCGCGCCTGTCCACCGCCGCCGCCGTGCTGGACCACCATGCCCAAAGCGAAAGCCTGGTCTCGGCCCCGCCGCCCTGGGCCGTGGTCTTCCCCGAAACGACACAAGAGGTTTCGGCGCTCGCCGCGCTGGCCGACCGCCATGGGTTCCCGCTGATCGGCTGGGGGGCCGGCACGTCGCTGGAAGGTCACGCCCTTGCGCCGCAGGGCGGCGTCACCGTCGATTTCTCCCGGATGGACCGCGTTCTTGCTGTCCACCCAGAGGATATGGTCGCCGTGGTCCAACCCGGCCTGACCCGCATCGCCCTGAATGACGCGCTCCGCGCCACCGGCCTGTTCTTCCCGGTCGATCCCGGCGCCAATGCCTCGCTGGGCGGCATGGCCTCGACCCGCGCGTCAGGCACCGCGACCGTCCGCTACGGCACGATGCGCGACAATGTTCTGGGGCTCGAGGTCGTTCTGGCCGGCGGTGAAGTCATCCGCACCGGCACCATGGCGCGCAAATCCGCCGCCGGCTACGATCTGACCGGCCTGATTGTCGGCTCCGAGGGCACGCTCGGCCTGATCACCGAACTGACCCTGCGGCTGCATGGCCAGCCCGAAGCGGTGTCCGCCGCCGCCTGCGCCTTCCCGTCGGTTACGGCGGCGGTCGACTGCGTCATCGCCACGATCCAGATGGGCCTGCCCATGGCGCGGATCGAGCTGCTGGACGAGGCCACCGTCGCGGCGGTCAATGCCTTCTCGCATCTCGCCCTGCCGCCTGCGCCGCAACTGCTGCTGGAATTCCACGGCTCGCCCGCCAGCGTGGCCGAACAGGCCGAACGCTTTGGCGAACTGGCCGCCGGTTTCGGGGCGCAGGGCTTTCAATGGGCGGAAAAGCAAGAGGATCGCACCCGCCTCTGGGCGGCGCGCCATCAGGCATATCGCGCCATTCTGGCCTCGCGTCCCGGCGCGACCGCCGTGGTGACGGATGTCTGCGTGCCGATTTCCGCGCTGGCGCAGGCTTTGGCCGAAACGGCGGCGGATATCGCAGCCTCGCCCCTGCCCGGCCCGATTCTGGGCCATGTCGGCGACGGCAACTTCCACGCCATCCTGATGGTGATGCGCGGCGACGCAGACGAAGCGGCGGCGGCCAAGGCGCTGGCCCATCGCATGGCCGAACGCGCGCTGCGGCTGGGCGGCACGATCACCGGCGAACATGGCATCGGCTTCGGCAAGACCGGGCTGATGGAGGCAGAACATGGCGCGGGCTGGCAGGCCATGGGGCGGATCAAGCGGGCGCTTGACCCGAATGGGCTGATGAACCCCGGCAAGATGGTTCCCTGAACCGGGGGGCGGTCAGGCCGGTCTGCGGCTTAAGATCCCCAGTTGCGGAACCGGCCGGCTGCCACTTCGCGCTGGCGGCGGGCGCGGTCTTCGGCGCTGTCGGCGGCATTGATGTACAGCCCCTCGACATCCGCGATCATCGCGCTCAGCGACGGGATGCGGAAACCGGCAATCAGCGAACGGATCTTCTTGGTCATTTTTCAGTCTCCCCGCTGGTTGGTGACAGGCACCGGCCAACGGTCTTTCCTGTGGTCTTGCGGTTCAGCGCTCGAAGGGCGAGCGGCGGAACAGGCCCTGATCGACTTCGCGCTCACGGCGCTCCAGATCGACCAGCGAGACGGCGGCGCTCAGATAGGCATATTCCTGATCGGCGATGCTGGGCGCGCGCAGGCGGCCAAGGACAGTTTGCAGTCGGTTGAACATGGCTGAACCCTCCTTTCGGTTCACCCTGTCCAGATAGGATGCTGCACCGCAGAAATCATCCGGCCTTTGCGTCTTCCCGTCATGCGTCAAGCGCATACCTCATTCACGCCCCGCATAACTGTAAGGCATTTTGCGGCCCGTAGCGGCCCCGGGGCGGCGGAAGAGGATTGCCAGACCTTCGCCAGACCTTTGCCAGACCTTTGCCAGACCTTCGGCAGACGCCGAAAAAGGCCGGAAATCAAGCCTCGATCAGCGCGCGGGCAGCGGCGCGGGCTGCATCTGTCACCGTATCCCCGGCCAGCATCCGCGCCAGTTCCTCGACCCGTTCCACCGGGTCCAGCGGCTTGACCGTGGACAGGGTGGCCCCGGCCTTGACCTTCTTCTCGACCCGCCAATGCTGCGCGCCAAAGGCCGCCACCTGCGGCGAGTGGGTCACGACAAGCACTTGGGATTCCTCGGACAATGCCTTCAGGCGGCGGCCCACCGCATCCGCCGTCGCCCCGCCGACGCCGCGGTCGATCTCGTCGAAGATCATCGTCAGGCCGGGCTGGCGGCCGGTCAGACAGACCTTCAGGGCCAGCAGGAACCGGCTGAGTTCCCCACCCGAAGCGATCTTGTTCAACGCCCCCTGCGGCGCGCCCGGATTGGTCGCCACGGTAAAGGTCACCGTATCCATCCCCTCCGGCCCCGGCTCCCCCTCCGCCACGACCGTGCGGAACACCGCCCGCTCCATTTTCAGCGGCGCCAGTTCCTTGGCCATGGCCTTGTCCAGCCGGGCGGCGGCCGCAAGCCGTTCTTTTGTCGCGTCTTTTGCCGCCTTGGCATAGGCGGCCTCGGCATCCGCCACCGCACGGGACAGTTTCGCCAGCCCGGCCTCGCCCGCATCCAGCGCCTCAAGCCGCGCCTGCAATCCGGCGGCGTGATCGGCCAGATCGTCCGGCGCGACGCCATGTTTGCGCGCCAGCGCCCGGATGGCGAACAGCCGTTCCTCGGCGCGTTCCAGCTCGGATGGATCGAAATCCAGCGCCTCGATGCAGGCCTCGACCCCGGCCTGCGCCTCGGACAATTCGTTCAAGGCCCGGTCCAGCGCCGCCAGCGCGGCATCAAGCCGCCCGTCGGCCCTGTCGGCCGCCCCGGTGAGCCAGCGATAGGCATCGCGCAACCGGCCTTCGGCCCCCTCATCCGACAGCGCGCCCTGCGCGCGCCCGATATCCTCGCGGATCCGCGCCCCCGCCTGCATCGTCCGGCGGCGGGCATCCAAAGTGGCTTCCTCTCCCGGCTGCGGCGCCAGCTTGACCAGTTCCGCCACCGCATGGCGCAGAAACTCTTCCTCGGTCTTGGCCCGCGCGATCTGCGCTTCCGCCGCGAACAGCGCATCCCGCGCCTCGCGCTGTGCCGCCCAAAGGGCGCGCAGGGGCGCAAGTTCCTGACCGGAATAGGAATCGAGAAGCGTGCGATGCCCGCGCGGGTTCAAAAGGCCCCGGTCATCCTGCTGACCATGCAGCTCGACCAGCGTGTCCGACAGCGCGCGCAGCACCTCGGCCGACACGCGGCGGTCATTGGCAAAGCCCGAGCGGCGGCCATCGGCATGGGCGACGCGGCGCAGGATCAGCTCGTCCTCGGCCGCGATCCCCGCCTCGTCCAGCACGGCCCGCGCGGCATGACCCGGCGGCAGGTCGAAGACGGCCGTCACCTCGCCCGTCTCGGCCCCGGCCCGCACCAGATCGGCCCGGCCCTTCCAGCCCAGCACCATGCCCAGAGCATCCAGCAGGATCGACTTGCCCGCCCCCGTCTCGCCGGTCAGCACGTTCAGCCCCGGCGCCATGTCCAGCGCCAGGCGGTCGATGATCAGGATGTCGCGGATCTCGAGGCTGCGCAGCATGGCCTATGCTGTCGGGCGCGTTGCGGCACCCGACATCCCTACAACCACTCGCCGCGGATCATCTGGCGGTACACTTTGGCCAGCCAGTTGTTGCCCTTGGCCTCGGGCGACAGACCCTTCGATTTCAGCAGGTTGTAGCTGTCCTGGTAGAAGGGCGAGGATTGGTAGTTGTAACCCAGGATCGCGCCGGCGGTCTGCGCCTCATCCACAAAGCCAAGCGCCAGATAGCATTCCACCAGCCGGTGCAGCGCCTCGGCGGTGTGCGAGGTGGTCTGGTAATCCTGCACCACGGTGCGGAACCGCTTGAGCGCGGCGGCATAGTTCTTGCGCTTGAGGTAATAGCGCCCGATCTCCATTTCCTTCGCCGCCAGATGGTCGAAGGCGAGGTCGAATTTCAGGATCGCCGACTGGGCATATTCGCTGTCGGGATATTTCTCGATCACATCGCGCATACCCTGAAGCGCCAGGAACGTGAGGCCCTGATCGCGACCGACATCGTCGATCTGGTCGTAATAGGACAGCGCCATCAGATATTGCGCATAGGCGGCGTCTTCATCATCGGGGTAGAAATCAAGGAAGCGCTGCGCGGCGGCGCGGGCCTCTTCGTATTTCTTCGACTTGTGCAGGGTGAAGGCCTGCATGATCAGCGCGCGCTTGGCGTATTCGGTATAGGGGTAAAGCCGCTCGATTTCCTGGAAATAGATCAGCGCATCCGCCGGTTTCGGCTCTTTCTCCAGCGCCAGTTCACCCTGGCGATAGATTTCCTCGGCGGTGTAATTCTCGAGCGGAACTTCCTTGTTGCCGCCCGCGCAGGCCGACAGCAGCAACGCCGCCACAAGCGCCACCGCGCCCTGTCCTGCCGATGCCCTGCCCGTCATGCCTTGCCTATCCAAACCTGTCTTCCTTGTCCGGGGCGCGCGCGCGATCCGCAGGCTCCGCCCGGGCGATTTGCGCCCGGCTTTTGCGCTGTCCTAGCATAGAAAAATCGGCGGCGCAAAACGCCTTTCTTCCGGGTCGTGCCGCCGCAAGGGCAGGCGTGTGTTGTGAAAAGCCCGCCCAGAGCGGCGAAGTTCAAGCCGCCAGGCGGCGGCGCGAGGGCAGATCGGCGCGGTTGACGCCCACACCCGGCAATTTTTCGCCGACGCGGCCGCCGCAGCCCTCGATCCGATAGGCTTCGGGATCGGCGAACAGGGCGCGCAGCAGCTTGTTGGTCATGGCATGACCCGCCCGCTCGCCTGTGTAGCGGCCGAGAAGCGGGCCACCGGCCAGGGCCAGGTCCCCCAGCGCGTCCAGCATCTTGTGGCGCACGGGTTCATCGGCGCGGCGCAGGCCGCCCGGCGACAGGATCCGGTCGCCATCGAACACCACGGCATTTTCCAGCGTGCCGCCCAGGGCAAGGCCGCGGGCATGCATGGCATCGACATCGGCCTGACGGCAGAAGGTGCGGCAATCCGACAATTCGCGCACGAAAGCGCCGTTCGACATGTTCAGGCGGCGCTCCTGGCGACCGATGGCGGCATCGTCGAAATCGATGCGGAAGTCGATTTCCAGCATATCCGACGGCTCAAGCCGGGCCACCGCCTCGCCCTCGCGCACTTCGACCGGCTTCAGCACGCGGATCGCGCGCACGTCAGCCGCCTGCTCACGCAGCCCACGCGCCAGGATCGCGGCGACAAAGGGTTCCGCCGACCCGTCAAGAATCGGCACTTCCGGCCCGTCGATCTCGATCAGAAGGTTGTGAACGGCACAGCCCGCAAGCGCGGCCATGATATGTTCGATGGTCGAGACCGAGACGCCCGAGGCATTCTCGACCACGGTGCAAAGCCGGGACGGCGTGACGGCGTTCCAGATCGCCGGGACCAGCGGATCACGGTCCAGAACATCGGTGCGGCGGAACCAGATGCCGTAATCGGCCGAGGCCGGACGCAGGGTCATGCGCACGGGCTTGCCGGAGTGAAGCCCCACCCCGGTGAACGTAACCGTCGATTTCAACGTGTTCTGCACGTCCGTCTACCTTGTCTTCCTTTGGGGGCGATCGGCCTTCTCAGGCAATGCGCAAGAGGGGCCGATTGTTCCGCAAACCTAGATAGGTCTGTCACGCAGTTGCAGCAATTCACCTTTTGCAACGGTTTGTGACACAGGCCAAGCACATGATTTACAATGGAAAAGGCCCGGATTGACCGGGCCTTTGCATGAACCTGTTACAGCCGATTTCAGTTCGCCTGACGGCGCAGGAAGGCAGGAATCTCGATCCGCTCATGGTCACCGCCGGCCTCGGGCTCGTCATCAAAAGCGGTCACCGGCGGCTGGGCGCGGCCCTGCGGCACCGGGCGTTCGTTGGTTTCCAGATGCCCCGCCATCCGGTTGATCAGCGAACCAATGCCGAAGCGCGGCTTGGCGCCGGCCACGGCCGGCTGCGGCGCCGGCTGGCCCATGCCACGCTGCTGCGCGAGCGCCGCAGGGTTCTTGGACACGGCGGCCTGAAGCCGGGCCAGCGCCTCGGGCGAGGGCTGACCCGCGCTGCGCGGACGCGGCGCGACGAAAGCACCGGGGTCCTGGTCGATCGAGGCCGGGGCCGGACGGGCCGTGGCCATGGGTTGCGGCGCGGGCTGCGGGCGATAGACCGGCGGCGGAACTTCGTCATCCAGATATTCGGCCTGTTCGGCGGCGAAGACCGCCTCCGTGTCATCGGCACTGTCGAACAGATCCTGGCTGTCGCCGAACTGGCTGACCGGCGTGGGGGCCGGAGCGGGGGCCGGGCGCGGCGCGGGCTGCGGCGCTGGGGCGGCCGCAACCGGGGCCGGGGCGGCACGCGGGGCCTCGCGGCGCGGCGCTTCGGCGACCGGGGCCGGGTGCAGGGTCAGCGGCTGCGCCATCGAACGGCGGGCGACCGGGGCTTCGGGCTTGGATTGTGCCGAGGCGTCGATGCCGGTGGCGACGACCGAAACGCGCATCCGGCCTTCCATCGAGGCATCCAGCGTCGAGCCGACGATGATATTGGCGTCGGGATCGACCTTCTCGCGGATGATGTTCGCGGCCTCATCCAGTTCGAACAGGGTCAGGTCATGGCCGCCGGTGACATTGATCAGCACGCCCTTGGCGCCATTGAGGCTGATCTCGTCCAGAAGCGGGTTGGCGATGGCCTTCTCGGCGGCCTGGACGGCGCGGCTCTCGCCCTCGGCCTCGCCCGTGCCCATCATGGCCTTGCCCATCTCGTCCATCACCGAGCGCACGTCGGCGAAGTCGAGGTTGATGACACCAGGGCGCACCATCAGGTCGGTCACGCCCTTGACGCCCTGATACAGCACGTCATCGGCCATGGCGAAAGCGTCGGTGAAGGTGGTGCGCTCGTTGGCCAGGCGGAACAGGTTCTGGTTCGGAATGATGATCAGCGTGTCGACGACCTTCTGAAGGGCTTCGATCCCCTCTTCGGCCTGCTTCATCCGCTTGTTGCCCTCGAACTGGAAGGGCTTGGTCACCACACCGACGGTCAGGACCCCCAGCTCACGCGCGGCCTGCGCGATGATCGGGGCCGCGCCCGTGCCGGTGCCGCCGCCCATGCCGGCGGTGATGAAGCACATATGCGCGCCGGCCAGGTGGTCGACGATTTCCTCGATGGTTTCCTCGGCCGCCGCGGCGCCGACCGAGGGGCGGGCCCCCGCCCCCAGACCCTCGGTCACCTTCACACCCATCTGGATGCGGGCTTCGGCGCGCGACTGTTGCAACGCCTGCGCGTCGGTATTGGCGACGACGAATTCCACGCCCTCAAGCTGCTTCTCGATCATGTTGTTGACCGCGTTGCCGCCCGCGCCGCCCACGCCGAACACAGTGATGCGCGGCTTAAGCTCTTCGCGCTCAGAGGTCATCGTCAGATTGAGTGCCATGGTGTCCGCCCGTCCCGAGTTTTCTTGCCGCCGCATGTTGCTTTGACGTGAGCGGGCCTGTCCCGGGCCACGACTCCGCCAATTGCCGACGATTCTATCGACATCGGCAGACGAGGTCACCAAAAAAACGCCAAAATCCCACAAAATATGGGTGATCAAAACCCGCCCTAAGCGGGATTTCGCACAAGGCGCAGGATATTGGGGTTACCAGTTGTCCTTGAACCACCTGAAGGCCCGCTTCAAGGACCGCGCCGGGTAGCGTTCCGAGGGAACCTCGAAATCCCACCACTCGTCCTGCGGGTGGGCCGCAAAGAGACACAGGCCCACGGCGCTGGCGAATGCCGCCCCTGTCGCGGCCTGCGGCAGGCCCTGGACGCGCAGCGGGCGGCCCAGACGCACGCGCTGGCCCAGGATGCGGGCGGCAAGCCCGTCGAGCCCGGGCATCTGGCTGGCGCCGCCGGTCAGCACGATCTGCTGGCTGGGCAGGTGGTCGAAGCCAGCCGCATCCAGCCGGGCACGCGTTTCCTCGAGGATCTCCTCGACGCGCGGGCGCATGATGCCGATCAGCTCGGTCCGGCTGATCTGGCGGCGGTCCTTGTCCCAGTCGCCCGAGTCGCCGCCGATCTCGATCATCTCGCGGTCGTCCATGCCGGTCGCGAACAGCCCGCCATGCCGGGTCTTGATCCGTTCGGCCGTGGCCAGCGGGATCTGAAGGCCCTTCGAGATGTCCGAAGTCACATGATCGCCGCCCATGCGCACGGAATCGGCATAGATCATGTGTTTCTTGATGAAGATCGACAGGCCGGTCGCGCCGCCGCCCATGTCGATACAGGCCGCCCCCAGTTCCTGCTCGTCCTCGACCAGCGAGGAGATGGCCGAGACATAGGCCGATGACGCGATGCCCGCGAGTTCCAGGTCGCAGCGGCGGATGCAATAGAGCAGGTTCTGGATGGCATCGCCATCGACC
>Ga0056909_1000557_pt1 | contig 33233 bp, 28 predicted proteins | sample EBPBio102011_DNA_FD_62115 | JGI IMG/M metagenome (GOLD analysis project Ga0056909, IMG submission 62115) | Wastewater treatment Type I Accumulibacter community from EBPR Bioreactor in Madison, WI, USA - Reactor 1_1/10/2011_ DNA | ecosystem: Engineered > Bioreactor > EBPR > Anaerobic-Aerobic >...
GGGCCCATTTGGAATGGGTGCCGGGCAGGCAATAGACGCCATCGCCGCAGCCCTGCGCCAAGGCTCCCGCAATCTGGGTTTCCTCGCCGCGCATCACATCGGCGGGCTTCGCTTGCGACAGGCCCGGCGCGATGACGACGCGCAGCCGCTTGTCCTGCACCGGAACCGGCGTCAGCGCGCCCGCGTCAAGCGGCGGGCAGGGGACAGCGCGGTAGCGCGCCTCGACCCAGCCCTGACGCGCGCCGACCATGCCACAGGCATAGACCGGCATCACGCCCGCCCCCAGCCAGCCGCCGATCAGCCGCAGCAGGGCCGGTTCGAACTGATCCGGCGTCAGGCGACCCATACCGTCTTCCGACACGGCCTCGGCCAGAACCTGACCCTGCGCCGTCATCGCATAGGCGCGCAAATTCGAAGTGCCCCAATCGGCAGCAATCCAGTCTGGCTGCATCTTCCCACTTCCCCTTACGTCTAGGGTTGGGCGAACAGGCCCGCGCCGTCAAGCCGTTGGGCAAACGCGCGACGCCGTCACCGCCAGCTTCCGGTCAGCACCCGCCGCGTCACCGCCTCGACCGGCCGCTCACGGGCGATCAGCCCCGCCACCCATTCGCAACTGCCCGCGTTGAACACCACCCCCTTGCCGCGCCGGTATTCCGCCATGCAGCCATTGCCGCGGCTGGCGCGGCCGAAGGTTTCGGGCGTCAGTTCACCATAGACCCATTCGGCCACCTCTTCGGCATCCAGCCGGCCGATGAACGTGTCGCGATCCTGCCGCCCGGCGGAATGGGCCAGCGTGGTGGCGGGCGACAGGCCGATGATGGTCAAGTCGCCCTGAAGCCCGGTGCCCTCAGCCGCGAAGGGCAGGCCATGGGTCATGCTATAGTCGATGCCGTCGACCTCATAGCCAAAGATCCGCGAGGCTGCCCCCAGGACATCGCCATAGCCGAGGCCCGTCTCGTGCAGGCACCAGTGATCGGGGCGATAGATGGTAAAGCCGCCCGCGCCATGGGCGGCGCAGCGGCTCCATCCGGCATAGACGCCCATCGCCCCGGTCAGGCCCATGGTCGCGGCGGCGGGCCGCGCCGCGCCGGGATAATCCCAATAGGTCGACAGCCGGGCGGGGTTGCTGTCGCGGACCGGGTCTTCTTGCCGCGCCCGGGTCTTGTAGCAGGTCTGGGTCCGCAGATCGGGCGACAGCCGGGTCTGCCAGAAGAAGTTCCCGGCGAAACGCGCCAGCTCTCCGCCCGCATCAAGCCAGGCGTCCAGATGGTCGCGCATCTCCCAGGTCCAATATTCGTCATGGCCGACGATCAGCGCGCGGTCATAGCCGTCCAGCAGATGCGGGTCGCGATGCAGATCATGCTGCGTTGCAAAATCCAGCGCGATACCCTGCCCCTCGCACCACAGGGCGAAGGGCCGTTCGAACGCCGCCCAGCCCGAGGAGGCATATTTTTTGGAAATGGTTTTCGCCCGCGCATATTCCATATGCGGATAACGCGGTTTCGCCAGCAGAGGCGAGGCATGCGGGATGCGCGGCGCATCTTCCGGCCAGCGCACGAAGCCGGTGGCCCAGGGGCGCAGCAGGCTGACAGTCGGGGCGAAATCGGCGCCATTCGGGCCGGTCAGCCCCTGATAGTGGTTGGAGCCACCCCAGTCGTTATAGGCGCACCAGGTTCCGGTCGCGAGCACCATGCAGATCTTCGCCGCAGGGCGCGCCGCGCGCAGCACGAACATGTGCTGGCTGTCATGGCCCGGCACCGAAAGCGTCACCACATAGACGCCGCTGGCCCAATCCTGCGGGATCGTCAGCGCGAAACGCTCCGGCCAGCCGCAGCCAGAGACCGAACAGGCCGCCGGGGTCGGCGCGAAGCCCAGGTCGATCTCGGTCTCCAGCACGGTCTGCGGCGTGATCGCGTCGCGCGCGATCCGCAGCCGCGCCCGCGGCGCGCTGGACATGGCATGAAGCGCCAGCCTGTCGCCCGGGGCATAGGACACCGCATCCGTGTAACCCCAGACCTGCGGGCGGGCCCGATCGGGCGAGGCGGTCTCGTAGAAATGCCCGGTGACCGGGTCGCCGTCATCATGCGGCGCAGTGACGAAAAATCCTTTCAGACTCATCTGCGAAAGCCCTTGGCAAAGCTGTCGGCAAGGAAGGCCGAACTGGCGTCGAGATAGATCTCGACATTCGTCCGCCGAAAGACGCCATGGCCTTCATCGGCGAAAAGAAGCGACTGGTGCGGAATCTGATGCGCCGCCATCTCGCGCAGCGCGACATGGGTGTTTTCCGGCCCGACATTGGTGTCTGCCAGGCCATGCACCACAAGGATATGGCCGCGCAGGCCGGACAGGAAATTGCCGGGACTGGCATTGGCATACTTCTCGGGGAAATCTTCTGGGCTGCCGCCCATCATCTCTTCGGAATAGCTTTGGCCCCAGGGCATCCCGGTTTCGGCATAGTCGATGTCCAGCTTGTACATGCCGCACATCGGGATCGCCGCCAGAACCAGATCGCTGTGACGGATGGCCTGGAACCAGCTTGAGAACCCGCCATAGGAATTGCCCGCCACCGCCACCGGCCCCGGAATGCCGCTGGCCAGCGCCGCCTCGATCCCGGCGCGGATATCGGCCTGCTCGCGTCCGCCCCAGCCGTCTTCCTTGACCTTCTCGCGCCAGCGTCGGCCAAAGCCGGTCGAGCCGCGGTAATTCGGGTCGAGGACGGCATAGCCCTGCTGCACCCAGAAGCCGATCTTGGGGTTGACCCAATCCTCGGAATGCCAGGTCGGCCCGCCATGGACATAGGCGATCAGCCCCTTCGGCTGGACTTCCGGGCGATACAGCCAGCCCTGCACCGCCTCGCCATCCGGCGCGGTCCAGCGGAAATCCTGCGGGGCGCTGTAGCGGCGGATCGGGTCGGGCGCGGCTTCGGCCAGTGTCAGGCAGGTGCCGTCGGGGCGGATGCGGACAAGCTGATGGGGGGCGGAGGCGTCATAGGCCTCGGCCAGCCAGCCGCCATCGGGCAGCCCGGCATGGGGCAAAAGCGACCGGCGGCCCGAAAGGTTGGTCAGGGGCGCCAGCGCGCCGCCCGCCCAGATCGCGGCCACGCTGGCCGGGCGGGCATGGTGAATGGCGGCGAAACTGCCCCGCGCGCCGGGAACCACGTCAAAGGGCAGGAAATCCGGCTCGCCCGCAATCTCGGTCGCGGTGCCCGTGACCGGGTCAAGCCAGCCCAGCATGTCTCGATCGCCGATATCGGTCACGAAAGCGATCGTGCCATCCGACAGCCAGTCGCCGACCAACGCCCCGGCCTCGCCAAAGGCCAGCACTTCGCGCAGCCCGCCGCCATCCGTGCCCAAAAGCCAGAATTGGGTGCCGCCCGGCGCGCGCAGGTTGCGGGGCCAGAGCAGCGTCTTGCCGTCGGGTGACAGCCGGACGCCATGGGTGAAGGGCGCGTCACAGGTCGCAAGGCAGGTCAACGCGCCCGAGGCGATGTCCATCCGCCAGACCCAGCCGCCCAGCGTCACCAGGCCCGCCGCATAATCGTAATTGGCGACGAAATAGAGCGTGGCCGCATCCTGCGACAGCACGCCGCCATAGACGTAATGCGTCTCTTGTGGCGGGGTCAGGGCGCGCAGGCCGTTGCCCTGGGTGCGGTCCAGCAGAAGCAGATGATCGCGCTCGCAGGCATGGCGCGACTGGGCAAGGATCAGCCTTTGCCCGTCCTGCGAAACATCGCGGATCAGGAAATGGTCGCCGCCCCGGGTCAGGCATTCGGGTGCGGCCGACCCGTCGGTCGGGACGCACCAGACCTGGTCCGTCTCGTCTGGCCCCGACCAGCACCAGAAGGCCCAGCGCCCGTCGCCCGAGGCATGGATATTGGTGATCTGCGGCAGGGCGGCCCAGGCGCGGGCAAGATCGGACATGGATTTTCCTATACGAAATGGCAGGCGGCGGCGCCGGCATCTTCGCTGCGCAGCATTGGCCTCGAACTGTGGCAGATCGCCTGGGCCTGCGGGCATCGGCTGGCAAAGACACATCCCGCGGGCGGCTGGGTGACAGAGGGCAACTCGCCCTGCAATGACTGGCCGATGCGGCCCTTCTCGCGCCGGGGATCGGGTTCCGGCACGGCCTGCATCAGGGCCTGGGAATAGGGGTGCCGCGGCGCGGCATAGAACGCGGCGCGCGGAGCTTGTTCCATCACCCGCCCCAGGCACATGACCATGATGTCATGGCTGATATGCCGCACGACCGACAGGTTGTGCGAGATGAAGACCAGCGCCAGGCCCAGCCGGTCCTGCAGGTCCATCAGAAGGTTCACCACCTGCGCCTGGATCGAGACATCCAGCGCCGAGACCGGCTCGTCGCAGACGATCAGCTTCGGTCTGCCGATGATCGCCCGCGCAATGCCCACGCGCTGCGCCTGCCCGCCCGACAGTTCATGCGGATAGCGGTCGGCGAAATCGGCCGACAGGCCGACCAGACCCAGCGCCTCGACCGCGCGGTCGCGCAGGCCAGCGCGCGACAAGCCCGGCTCGAACGTGGCCAGCGGGCGCGAGACGATGCGGCCCAGCGTCATGCGCGGGTCAAGCGCGGCGAGCGGGTCCTGGAAGATGATCTGGAACTCGGACCGCCGTTTGCGCAGCGCCTCGGGGCGCATCGCGGCCATATCCTCGCCCTGCCACAGCACTCGCCCACCGGTCGGCTCGATCAAGCGGATCAGCGCGCGGCCTAGGGTTGACTTGCCGCAGCCGGATTCGCCGACAATGCCCAGCGTGCGGCCGGCTTCCAGCGTGAAGGAAACGTCATGCACGATGGGCAGGGTGCGGGCGGCAGCAAAAAGACCGGCGCCGGGAATGCGATAGCCGACATCCAGATGGTCTACCTGCAACAGCGTCATGGCGCGGCCCCGATCAGATGGCAGGCGGCAGCGTGCCCCGGGACAAGCGGGCGCAGGGGCGGCTGCGCGGTTTCGCAGGCGGCAATCTTGACGGTGCAGCGCGGCGCGAAGGGGCAGCCGGGCAGCATCGCCCCCCCGGATCGCGGCGTGCCGGGAATGGTGCCCAGCCGAGGCGTCAGCGCATCGGTCAGGCGCGGGGTCGCCGCCAGCAGGGCCGAGGCATAGGGATGTGCGGGGGCGGCAAAGACTGTCTCGCACGCCCCTTCCTCCATGATCCTGCCGCCGTAAAGAACGACCATCCGGTCGCAAAGCCGCGCCACGACGCCCAGGTCATGGGTCACCAGGATCACCGCCGTTCCCGCCTCGCGCGCCAGTTCCGCGATCAGATCCAGCACCTGTGCCTGTATCGTCACATCCAGCGCGGTCGTCGGCTCATCGGCCAAAAGCAGGGCCGGGCGCACCAGCAGCGCCATGGCGATCATCACGCGCTGGCGCATACCGCCGGAGAACTGATGCGGATACTGCCGCACCCGCCGCGCCGCATCGGGAATGCGCACACGGTCAAGCATGGCGATGGCGGCCTGCGCCGCCGCGGCCCGGCCCAGCCCCTTGTGCACGACCAGCCCCTCGGCCAGCTGGTCCCCCACCCGCATGTAGGGGTTGAGCGAGGTCATCGGGTCCTGAAAGATCATCGACAGGCTGACGCCGCGCACCCGGTCCAGCGCGGCAGGGGAAAGCGACAGCAGGTCCTGGCCCTGAAACACCGCCTGCCCCGACACGCGCCCGTTGCCCGCCAGAAGCCCCATCAGCGAGAACAGGATCTGCGACTTGCCCGATCCGCTTTCCCCCACGATGCCCAGAATCTCGCCCGGCGCGACATCGAGGGACACGCGGTCCACCGCCCGCATCATGCCGCCCGGCAGGCGGAAATCGACCGTCAGGTCGCGCAGGGAAAGCAGGCTATCGTTCATTGGGGTCGAAGGCATCGCGCAGCCCGTCGGCAATGAAGTTCAGGCAGAAAAGCACTGCCGCCAGAAGCCCGCCCGGCAACAGAAGCAGACGCAGGTCGGTGTCCATGGCGGCGGTGCCGGTCTGGATCAGGTTGCCCCAGCTTGCCTGCGGCTCGCGGATGCCGATGCCCAGAAAGGACAGGAAGGATTCCGACAGGATCACCTCGGGCACGAGCAGGCTGCCATAGACAAGGACGACCGAAAAGCAGTTGGGCAGGATATGCGTGAACAGGATGCCGCTGCCCGTCATGCCGCCCGCCCGCGCCGCCTCGACGAATTCGCGCCGGGCCAAAGATTGCGCCTGGGCCCGCACGATCACCGCAGGGGTCAGCCACAGGGTGAAGACGATGGCCGCGAACAGCGCGACCGTGCCGCCGCCGAACAGAAGGCCCAGCAGGATGACCAGGATGACATAGGGAAAGCCGTAAAGAACCTCGACCGCGGCCATCATGATCCGGTCGGTGCGCCCGCCGACATAGCCTGCAACCGCGCCGTAGATCACACCGATGCCCCCCGCCGTCAGCGCGCCCAGAAAGCCGATGGTCAGTGATACCTGCCCGCCCTCCATCACCCGCACCAGAAGGTCGCGGCCGAAATCATCGGTGCCGAAAAGATGTGGCGAGGAGAAGTCGATGGGCGCGGAAATGTAGTCGAAATCCGCGTCCTCTCCGGTGAAGGGAAAGGCATAGGGGCCAAGGAAGCACAGCACCACGATCAGCAGCAGGATCACGACCGAAGCCATGGCCAGCCGGTTTGCGGCAAAGCGGCGCAGTTGAAGCTGGAAGGTAGAAAGATGGCGCGGCGCGGTCGTCACGTCAGTCATGGCGCACCCTGGGATCGATCCAGCCGCGCACAAGATCGGTCGCGATATTCGCCACGATCACCAGGCCGCCGTAAAGAATGGTGATGCCCATCACCAGCGGGTAGTCGCGGTTCAGCGCCGCATCGACGAAATGCCGCCCGATGCCCGGCACGGCGAAGATCGTCTCGATCAGGATCGAGCCGGTGATGATCGCCGCCGTAGCGGGGCCGAGATAGGCGATCACCGGCAGAAGCGCCCCTTTCAGCACATGCCGCAGCACGGTGCGGCGCGCGCCCAGACCCTTGGCCCGGGCGGTCCGGACATAATTCTCGCGCAGGACCTCGATCATCGAGGACCGGGTCAGACGCGAGATATATGCGATGTTCGGCAGGGCCAGCACGAGAATGGGCAGGATCAGTGCGTTCCAGCCGCCCGCGATGCCGCCAACCGGCACCCAGCCCAGCCTGAGCGCGAAGAAGGCCTGGGCCAGCGGTCCGATCACGAAAATCGGAATCGCGATGCCGATCACCCCGATCGTGCCGGCCAGATAGTCGCTCGCCCCGTTGCGGCGCAGCGCCCCGGCAATGCCAAGGGCGATGCCGACCAGGCTTGCCACCACGATGGCCCAGAAGCCGATGGTCAGCGACCAGGGCAGGCCCGACGCGATGATGTCGTTCACCGAATAGTCGCGGAACCGGGTCGAGGGGCCAAGGTCCAGATGCGCCAGACCCCAAAGCCAGCGGCCGAACTGCTGCCAGACCGGCTCGTCCAGATGGAAGGCCTCCTGGATATTGGCCAGAACTTCGGGGCTGATCTTGCGGTTCTTCGAGAAAGGGCCGCCCGGCGCAAGGCGCATGACGAAAAAGGTCAGCGTCACCAACGCCGCCAGCGTCAGCCCGCCCCCCCACAGCCGTTTTGCGACGAATCTCAGCATTCCGCGTCAGGGGCGGCGCGGCGACCGCCCCCTGCCCTGTCATTCAAGGCCCAGATACTGGCTGTTGTAATAGCCTGCGGGAGAAGGCACCCAGCCCTTCACATGCGGGCTGACCAGGATGCGCGACGGTTCCACCGCGATGGGCGCGAAGATCATGTCATCGAGCAGGATCTTCTCGGCCTTCGCCAGTTCGGCATTGCGGCTTTCCTTGTCGGGCTTGGTCGCCGCCACATCCATCTGCGCGTCGTATTCCGGCTTGACCCAGTTATAGCCCGGCTCGGCGCTGGGGCGCATATAGGCCAGGAAGGTCTCGGCCCCGGCGAAATCGCCCACCAGGTTGTCGCCAAAGACATCCCAGCCGCCGGCATAGAATTCGTCCAGCCAGGCCTTGCGTTCCATCGGGTTGACCTGCGCCTCGACGCCCAGAACCTTTTTCCACATCAGCGCCACACCCTGCGCCAGCCGGGTGCGGTCTTCGGCCACCGTGGTCACGATGGTCAGCTTCAGCGGATTGTCCGGCCCGTATCCCGCCTTGGCGAACAGCTCCTTCGCCTTTGCCTCGCGTTCGGCCTGGGTCAGATCGGCGCCCGCCATCTTTGGGCCCTGATAGGAAGGATCGAAGCCACCGGCATAGGAATAGGACGGGATCGCACCGCCCTTGACGATCTTTTCCTGCAGGGTCTCACGGTCGATGGCCAGCGACAGCGCCATGCGCACATCCAGATTGTCCAGCGGCGGATGGGTCAGGTTGAAGCTGTAATAGGTCACCTCGGTCGAAGGCGAGATGAAGACCTGATCGGGAATCTCGGCTTTGAGCTGCTCGATCATGTTGACCGGTATGTCATAGGTCACCTCCAGCTCGCCGGCCTGGAACCGCTTGAATTCAGTGCCGACATCCTCGGTCACATGATATTTGACGAAAGGAATTTTCACATTCGCCGCGTCCCAATAGTTCGGGTTCTTCTCCAGCAGGACATGGCTTTGCGGCACGATCTCCTTGAACATATAGGCGCCGTTCGACACGACCTTGGCCGGTTCGGTAAAGCCTGCAGTGCCATTGGCCTCAAGCGAGGGTGTGTGCAGCGGCGGAATCTGGAAGGCGCCAAGGATATCAAGGATATGCGGCGCCGGGGTCAGCATCTCGATCACCACGGTGCGGTCATCGGGCGCGGTGACGCCCAGCGTGGCGGGGTCTTTCGTGACACCATTGGCCAGATCGGCCGCGCCCTTGATCTGCACCACCGAGTAGAAATAATAGCCCTTCTCGCTCAGCGTGTCGGGGTTCAGCGTGCGCAGCACCGAATTCACGAAATCCTGCGCCACCAGCGGATCGCCGTTCGACCATTTCAGCCCGTCGCGCAGATGGAAGGTGTAGGTCTTGCCGTCGGCGGACATGTCCCAGCTTTCGGCCGCGCCGGGCACCACCGCACCCCCGGGGCCAAAGGTCACCAGGCCCTCATAGGCATCCATCATGATCCAGCCCGCCGCCGCGTCGAAATTCACCTGCGGGTCAAGCGACGACCATTCCGATCCGATGCCGCGGTCGAGCGTATCGTCGGCCCGGGCCGGGGCCGGAGCCAGCGCTGCGGTCAATGCCAGCGCGGCCAGGGCGGTGAGGATCAGGCGTTTCATCAGTGACTCCCCCGTTCTTGCTCAATTGTGCAATTCTTTGACCGCCGCTTTCAGTCTGACAAGAGATTTCCTGTTCGGCCCGGTTCTTTCCCGGCGATATCGGCCAGAACCTGCCCCCGCAGGCAGCTTCGCCACAATTCCTGCCGGTAGAGAACGCCGTCGACCGGGCTGGTCAGCGCTAGGCGTTCGCGCGCCATCGCATCGGTGACATGGCCGATGACCTGGCCTGCCGCCACAAGCGCACCGGGCGCGACGGTCCAGGTCACCACCCCGCCCTGCGGCGCAAGGATCTCGGCCGTGCCGGACAGGGGCAGCGTCTCGGCGGCGGGATGGGCGGGGGTGGCGTCGCCCGCGGCAACGCCGATGGCGGCAAGGAAGGTCATCAGGTTCGCCGCATCCCGCGCGGCGGTGGCGTCATCGACATCAAACTGGCCGCGATACTCCAGCGTGGTGGAAAACGCCCCAACCGGAATCGGGAAACGGTCGCCATAGCGTTCCCGCAACCGCAGCCAAGGCACGCTATGCGCCTCGTCAAAGGCATTGCCGCCCGAGACGGCTTCGATCAGCGCAAGCCCCGCGCCGATGCAGCGCGCCAGAAGGCTTGTGACCTGCGGATGGGCGGGTGAGGCGTAAAGATGCAGCATCGCCCAATGATCGCAATGCAGGTCAAGCACATGATCGGCCTGCAGGGACCAGCGCAGCAGGGCGATGCGCTGTTCTTCCGCCTCGGTGCCGGGCGGCAGTTCCTCCAGCGCCTCGGCAAAGGCGGCACGGATCACGGCGCCATTCGCCGCCTCGTCCTGCGTCAACCGGCTTTCCAGCCGGTCACCGACGAGGGTGGCCATTTCGGGGTAATAGCGGTTGAAATTGCGCAGGCTGTCGGCGTCATGGCGGCCCATCGGCTTGTTATGCGCCCATTGCGTCAGGCCGATCGGATTGGCCAGCGGCACCACCCGCACCGGGCCAAGCAGTCGGCCTGCGGCCTCGGCCGCCTCAAGCAGCGGCAGAAGATGGTGCAGGATCAGGACGCCCGGCATCTCGTCGGCATGAAGCCCCGCTTGCACATAGACCGACGGCCCGGCCGCATCGGGGGCGAAAAGATAGCTTGTCAGATGCCGGGTGGTTCCGGGGGCGGTGCCGGGCAGCGGCTGGCGGTCTTCGATCACGGTCGGGGCCTTGCTTGGTTTCTGTGCCGCCAGCTTGCGCGCAGCAGCGCGCGGCTGGCAACCGCCTTGTCGCCGCGCCGGAAAAGGCTTGATGCAGCGGCAGGGCGGGCCTATTCGGGCAACGATCTTTCGGAGAGCGCCATGAGCCTGAACACTTTCGGCCACCTGTTCCGCGTGACGACCTGGGGCGAAAGCCATGGTCCGGCCATCGGCTGCGTGGTCGATGGCTGCCCGCCCGGCGTTGCACTGTCGGAAGGCGACATCCAGCCCTGGCTGGACAAGCGCAAGCCGGGCCAGTCGAAATTCGTGACCCAACGGCGCGAGGCCGATGAGGTGCGCATCCTTTCTGGCGTTTACGAAGGCGTCACCACCGGCACGCCCATCGCCCTTCAGATCGAGAATACCGACCAGCGGTCCAAGGACTATGGCAATATCGCGCTTCAGTTCCGGCCCGGTCATGCCGACCTGACCTATCACATGAAATACGGCACCCGCGACCCGCGCGGCGGCGGGCGGTCCAGCGCGCGCGAGACGGCCAGCCGCGTGGCGGCGGGCGGCGTGGCGCGGGCGGTGCTGGCGCGGCTGATGCCGGAGCTGAAGATCACCGGCTATCTGGTGCAGGTGGGAACGAAAGCGATCGACCGCGGCCGGTTCGACGCGGCGGAAATCGCCCGCAATCCCTTCTGGTGCCCCGATCCGGTGATGGCGGAAGAATGGGCCGCATATCTTGAGGAAATCCGGCTGGCGCAGGATTCGGTGGGCGCGGTGATCGAGGTTGTCGCCGAAGGCGTGCCCGCGGGCCTTGGCGCGCCGCTTTATGGCAAGCTGGACCAGGACCTTGCCGCGGCGATGATGTCGATCAACGCGGTGAAGGGGGTCGAGATCGGCGCGGGCATGGCGGCGGCGGCGCTGCGCGGCACCGAGAATGCCGATGAGATCCGTCCCGACGGCCAGGGCGGGCTGCGCTTCGGCTCGAACCAGGCGGGCGGCATTCTAGGCGGCATTTCCAGCGGCCAGCCGGTGGTCTGCCGCTTCGCGGTCAAGCCGACCTCGTCGATCCTGACGCCCCGCGCCTCGGTCGATGTGACGGGCCAGCCGGTCGAAGTGGTGACCAAGGGCCGCCACGACCCCTGCGTCGGCATCCGCGCCGTGCCGGTGGGTGAGGCGATGATGGCCTGTGCCCTTTTGGACCACCTGCTGCTGGACCGCGCCCAGACCGGCGGGCAAAGGGGCGTGATCGGCTGATGTCCCACGGTGGGACAAGGGCCTGATCCCCTGTTTTCAATGACTTGGCAAAGCAGGATTCACGTTCTGTTAAGGTTTTGACCCTGCGGCGGGCCGGTTGCGCATCTCTTGAAGGAAAGCCCGCAGCAGGGCGACGCGGCGGGGGCGGAAGGACTCTGCCGTCTCGGTCACCTCGGACATGGATGCCAGGTGGAAGCGGCGGAAATCCATCCGCAACCGGCATTGCGCAAGGCACATGAGCGAACGGTCGAGAAAGACGATCGACAGGGGCCAGATCCGGCGGCGGGTGCGGTTGCCCGCGCGGTCGGTATAGGTGATGTCCAGCGCGCGCTCGTCCCAGATCGCCTCGCGCAGTTGCGCCAGATGGGCAGGCACGGGCGGCCGGGTTTCATAGCGATAAAGCTGGTGCGCGGTGTGCAGCGCCTGGGCCTGAACCCGGTCGGGCAGGGTGGCGACAATCTTGGCCAGCGCGGAATCTGCGGCACGGGCCAGCGCCGGGTCGCCCGCCAGCCGGATCTCGGCCAGGCCCAGGGTCAGCGCCTCGACCTCGAGCCGGGTCAGCATCTGCGGCGGCAGCGCGGGGTCTTCGGTCAGGGTATAGCCATAGCCCGCCGCGCCGTCGATCAGGGCGCCGCCCGCGCGCAGCGCCTCGATATCGCGGTAGAGCTGGCGGGGCGAGACGCCGGTTTCCTCGGCCAGCCTTGCGGCGGTCACCGGCTGCGGCAGGCTGCGCAGGGCGGTCAGCAGGCGGAACAGACGATCGGCGCGGGCCATGGGCACTCCTGACGGGTTCTGACAGGAGGGTGGCGCTAGAACAGCCCCATCGCAAGGCAAAAGGAGTAACGCCGATGCTGACCCTGTTCCACAGCCCGCAAAGCCGCTCGACCGCGATCGTCGCGCTGATCGAAGAAATGGGCATCGCCGACAAGATAGACCTGCGGATCGTCTCGATCCCCCGGGTCGATGGCACCGGCGCGCGCGACAAGGCGAACCCCCATCCCGAAGGCAAGGTGCCCGCCCTGCTGCATGACGGGCGGCTGATTACCGAACGTGGCGCGATCATTGCCCATCTTTGCGGGCTGTTCCCCGACAGCGGCCTGTCGCCCGCGCCCTTCACGCCGGATTGGGGCGTCTTTCTGGGCTGGCTGAGCTGGTATCAGGGCGTGCTGGAGCCGGTGATGATCCATGAATTCGCGGGTCTCAGCCATCCGGCCCTGACCGCAACCTTCCGCGACCACAAGACGGCGGTCGCGCGCATCCGGGCGGCGCTGGAAACATCGCCCTGGCTGATGGGCGAGACTTTCAGTGCCGCCGATCTTCTGGTCCATGCGCCCTATGCATGGTTCCGCGACGCGACGCCTGACGACCCGCTGATCCGGGACTGGGTCGAACGCTGCATGGCGCGGCCCGCGCGCCTGCGCGCGCTGGAGCAGGATGCGGCCCTGCGCGCGGCCTGATTGCCGCAGGCCTGACATTGGGAAACGCGGCCGCCCGCGCTTCCCTTTGCTGCTCAGCCCGCCGGGCGGCGCGACAGTTGCACGGCAAGAATCCCCGCCATGGTCACCGCCACCCCGGCCAGATCCCAGGCCGAGATATGTTCGCCCAGCAGGATTGCCGCGGCGACCACGCCGAAGAAGGGGTTGAGGAAATGGAAGGTCGCGGCGCGGGTGGCGCCGATGCGGCCGACCAGCCAGAACCACATCAGCGTAGCGGCAAGGCCCGGACCGGCGATCTGCCACAGGAAGGCCAGCGCAAGCGGCAGGGTCGGGGTGAAGCGGAACGGCTCGAACAGCAGCGCCGCCAGCGCCAGCGCGGCAGAGCCGACCAGCATCTGCATCCCCACCACCGTCAGCAGGTTGTCGCCCCCGGCCGCCGCGCCGCGTAAGGTCAGCGTGGCCACGGCCAGCGCCAGCGCCCCCAGCCCACAAAGAAGTAGGCCAGGCAGATCGGCCCCGCCCTGCAAGCGATGCGCCATGATCAGCGCCACCCCGGCGAAGCCCGCCAGCAGCCCCGCCGTGCCCAGCGCGGGCAGGCGTTCGCCCCGGATCGCCCAGGCCAGGGCGGCGACCAGCAGCGGCATGGTGGCGGCGATGATCACCGCGACCGAAGCCTCGACCCGCTGGAGCGCGATGAAATTCAACCCAAGGTAAAGCGCGTTCTGGCACAGGCCGAAGACCACGACCGGCACGACCTGCGCGCGGCTGATGCGCAGGCGTTGGCCCAGCGCCCGGGCAATGGCCAGGGCAAGAAGGCCCGAGATCAGGAAGCGCAGGGCCAGCGCGGCCAGAGGCGCCATATCGGCCACGATGATGCGCGCCGTGGCAAAGGCCGAGGACCAGAAGAAGACGAAGATCAGGCCGATCAGGGCGGAACGCAGATCCAAGACGGGGCTCCGATAAAAAAGGGCCGCCTTGCGGGCGGCCCGAACGGATCAGGAAAGCTGCGCGGCGATCAGCCGTTCACAACATCCTTCAGCGCCTTGGCGATGGCGAATTTCACTTGCTTGTCGGCAGGCTTGGTCATGGTCTCGCCGGTGGCGGGGTTGCGGACCTGACGCTCGGGGCGCGCCTTGCAGACGACCTTGCCGAGGCCCGGCAGCGTCACGGCGCCACCGGCGGCGACTTCCTTGGCGACCACGGCGGCAATCGCGTCAAGCGCGGCGCCAGCGGTCTTGCGGTCAGCGCCCATCGCATCGGCCAGAGCGGCCACGAGTTGGGTCTTGGTCATCGGCTTGGACATTTTTCCATCCCTTTATTGTTCCGCGGATTCTGGGGCCGCCTTGCCGCAGCCCACCCCCCGATTTCCGGGGCCAGCGCCCAGAAGCCCGCTTTCCGGCCTGAAATCAAGACCGGAACGCAGGTTCGGCTGGATTTGAGGCGAATTTCGCCACGTTCAGAGGAAAGCGGTTTCCTCAAAGCTGCGCAACTTGCGGCTGTGGATGCGCGAAACCGGCATCTCGCGAAGAGACTCCATGGCGCGGACCCCGATCAGCAGGTGGCGGCTGACCTGGGTCTTGTAGAAGGCGCTGGCCATGCCGGGCAGCTTCAGCTCGCCATGCAGGGGCTTGTCGGACACGCAGAGCAGCGTGCCATAGGGCACCCGGAAGCGGAAGCCGTTGGCGGCGATGGTCGCGCTTTCCATATCCAGCGCGACGGCGCGGCTCTGCGACAGGCGGCGCACGGGGCCGGACTGGTCGCGCAGTTCCCAGTTGCGGTTGTCGATCGTGGCGACAGTGCCGGTGCGCATGATCCGCTTCAGCTCATAGCCTTCAAGCTGGGTCACCGCCTCGACCGCGTCTTCCAGCGCGATCTGGATCTCGGCCAAAGCCGGGATCGGCACCCAGACCGGCAGGTCGTCATCGAGAACGTGATCCTCGCGCAGATAGGCATGGGCCAGGACGAAATCGCCCAGCGCCTGGGTATTCCGCAGCCCGGCGCAATGGCCGACCATCAGCCAGGCATGCGGGCGCAGCACGGCGATATGATCGGTCGCGGTCTTGGCGTTCGACGGGCCGACGCCGATATTGACCAGCGTGATGCCCTGCCCATCGGCGCGCTTGAGGTGATAGGTCGGCATCTGCGGCAGCCGGGTGAAGGGCTGGATCACCCCATCGGGGGTCGTGATCTCTTGATTGCCGGTCGCGACAAAGGCGGTATAGCCCGAAGCCGGATCGCCCAGCGCGGCGCGGGCATAGGCCTCGAACTCGTCGACATAGAACTGGTAGTTGGTGAACAGGACGTGGTTCTGGAAATGGCCCGGATCGGTGGCGGTGTAATGCGCCAGACGGGCGAGCGAATAATCCACCCGCTGCGCGGTAAAGGGGGCCAGCGGTGCCGAGCCATCGGCAAAGCGCGACAACATGCCGTTGACGATATCGTCATTCGTGGTGGCAAGATCCGGCACGTCGAAAACGTCGCGCAGCGGAAAGTCGAGCACGCCTTCCTGCGGCACCGAAAGTTCGGCATTGCCCGCCACGGCGAAATGCACCGGGATCGGCGTGTCAGAAATGCCGATGCGCACCGGCACGCCATGGTTCTGGATCAGAAGGCCAAGTTGCTGGATCAGATATTGCCGGAACAGGTCGGGCCGGGTGATCGTGGTGGAATAGGTGCCGGGTTGGCTGACATGGCCGAAAGACAGCCGCGAGTCGATGGCGCCGAAACTGGTGACGGTCAGGCGCACTTCGGGATAGCAGGCGCGAATGCGGGCCGCCGGGCGGCCTTTCGACAGGGCCTGATTGAAGGCATGGGTCAGATGGGCGACCGACTGGGCGTAAAGCTCTTCCAGCCGCGTGACGGCGGCTTCGGCATCGAAGAAATCTTCGGGAGTCGGATGGTCGGGCAGGAGATAAAGCTGGTCTTCCAAGGTGATCTTCCCTTTGGGGATGGATCGCCGCAGATATGCCCGATGCGACAGCCCGGCGCAAGTGAAGGCTGGATGACGGCCTTGCAGCCGCAGCAGGGCGCAGGGATAATGCCGGCATGAAAACCCTTCTCTCTCTAGGACATGGCTATAGTGCGGCGGCGCTGGCCCGGCGGCTGATCCCGCAGGGCTGGCGCGTGATCGGCACCACCCGCAGCCGCGCCGATGCGCTGGCCGCGCAGGGGGTTGAGCCGCTGCTCTGGCCCGGCGATCTTGGCCCAGCCCTGGCTGACGCGACCCATATCCTCGCTTGCGCCGCGCCGGACGGGGCGGGCGATCCCTTCCTTGCGGCCCTGCCCGGCCTTGGCGGGGCGCGGCCCGAATGGCTGGGCTATCTGTCCACGACCGGCGTCTATGGCGACCATGACGGCGGCTGGGTCGACGAGGCGACACCCCTGACCCCCGGCACCGAACGCGGGCGGCAAAGGGTTCTGGCCGAGGCGCAATGGCAGGCGACCGGCCTGCCCTTGCACATCTTCCGCCTGGCCGGGATCTATGGCCCCGGCCGCGGACCATTTGAAAAGGTGCGCGACGGCACGGCAAGGCGCATCCTGAAACCCGGGCAGGTCTTCAGCCGCGTCCATGTCGATGACATCGCGCAGGTGCTGGAAGCCTCGATCCGCCACCCCAACCCCGGCGCGGTCTACAATGTCTGCGATGACGACCCCGCCCCGCCCGAAGACGTGCTGAGCCATGCCGCCGCCCTGCTGGGCCTGCCCGAGCCGCCCGCCATCGCCTATGACGAGGCGGAAATGACGCCGATGGCGCGCAGCTTCTATGCGGAATCGAAACGGGTGCGGAACGACCGCATCAAGGCAGAGCTGGGCGTGAAGCTGCTTTACCCGGATTACCGGGCCGGGCTGGCGGCCTTGCTGGCGGGGGACTGAGGGGGAAAGATCATGGAACGCTATGACGGCGGCTGCCTGTGCGGGGCCTTGCGCTATGTCGCTACGGGCCAGCCCTACCGCGTCGGCATCTGCCACTGCATGGATTGCCGCAAGAACCATGGCGCGCTTTTCCATGCCTCGGCCATCTTCCCCGAAACCGCCGTCACGATCACCGGCCCCGTCGCGACCTGGGGCGGGCGCAGCTTCTGCCCGACCTGCGGTTCGCCGGTCTTTGCCCATATCGAGGATGAGATCGGGGTGAATTTGGGCACGCTGGACGAACCCGACCGGCTGAAGCCGACCTACGAGCTGTGGATGGTGCGACGCGAGGCCTGGTTGCCGGAATTTCCCGGCACAAGGCGTTATGACCACAACCGCGAAAGCGACGGGCGTAGCGAGGGCTAAGCGCTATTGCGCCGCGATCTCGCGGCTGCCGGGCGCCAGGATCGCATCGGTCAGGGTCGACAGCGCCAGCGCCGCCGCGCCATGCGCCCAGAGAAGGTCGCCCCAGGCGTGGATCTCGATCGGCGGGCGCGCGCGGCCGGTGGCGATGACCAGATTGTCCATCTCGGCCAGGGTCTCGGCGGCGTAGAGGTAGTCGTAGCGCATCCGCTCGCCCGACAGGATGATCAGCTCGGGGTCGAAAAGGTTGATCACATTCGACAGGCCAACCGCCAGATAGCGCCCGGCACGGCGGAAGATCGACCGGGCGGTGGCATTGCCGGCCTTGGCATGGTCGTAAAGGCTTTCCAGCAGGACATTGATCGGCTGGCTTTCCTTGTGCCCCCAGTTCAGCGCCGTGCTCGCCTCGCGCGCCAGCGCATAATCGGCGACATAGGCCTCGAGACAGCCGCGCTGGCCGCAGCGGCACAGCGCGCCGTCGAGCTGCACCTTGGTATGGCCCAGTTCCATCCCCAGCCGCTGCGAGCCGCGATAGATGCGGTGGTTCATCACGAACCCCATGCCGACGCCATGTTCGATGGTGACGACGGCGAAATCCGACAGGCTGCGCCCGGCGCCGAACCACAATTCGGCGATGGCGACCAGATTGGCGTCATTGTCGATGGTGACGGGCAGGCCCAGCCGCGCGCTGGCGCTGGCGGCCAGGGGCACTTCACGTTCGGTCAGGACCGAGGACCAGAAGACCATGCCTTCCGCCACATCGACAAAGCCCGGCACGCCGATGCCCACGCCGGACAGGGCGCTGCGGGAAAGCCCGGCCTTGTCGCAGACCCGGGTCAGCAGCGTCTCGACCGCGTCCAGCAATTCGGCCGGGGTCATCGGGCCGGGGCGGCGCGGAATCACGTCATCGGCCACCAGATTGCCCGCGAAATCGACGATCACCGCCGTGTGTTCGCGGTCGGACAGTTTCATCCCCGCCACATGATGCGCGGCGGCCCGCACGCCCAGCGCCACGGCGGGGCGGCCGCGCCCGGCCCCTTCGGTCTCGCGCGGGGCGGCGACTTCCTCGATCAGCCCGGCTTCGATCAGCTCCTGCGAGATCGTCGTCATCGTCGCGGGCGAGACGGTCAACTGCCGCGCCAGCGTGACGCGGGGGATCAGCCCCGCCGCGCGCACCCGGTCAAAGACCTGCTGGCGCAGGGGGCGCTGGCCTTCGGTCAGGGGCGGAATCAGCGGCCCGACGCCGCGTCGCGCCTCGCCCTCTCCTTCTTTTGGCACCTGCGGCACCATTTCTTTGATCCCCGAACTAAACAGGCCCATATCCGTTGCGCGACCGCCCATTTTGCGCCGCATTGCAGCGAAAATTCGATGACCGATTGTGCCGGGCCAGCTTCGCGCAGCGTTTTTATTTTGACAACTGAAATTATTAGCGGCAGGGTTTTTCCCGTATCGGCGAATCTGCCGGACCGGCCCCACGGATGGGCCGTATCGAACGGGAGGTATCAATGCGGAAGATTTTTCTCGCGGCCGTGGTGACGGCTGCCGGTTTTTCGTCGGCGGCGCTGGCCGAGGGCCTGACCGTGGGCGTGTCCTGGTCGAACTTCCAGGAAGAGCGCTGGAAGACCGATGAAGCGGCGATCAAGGCGGCCCTCGAAGCCTCGGGCGACAAGTACATTTCGGCGGATGCCCAGGGTTCGGCCGCCAAGCAGCTGACCGATGTCGAGGCGCTGATCGCCCAGGGCGCCAATGCGCTGATCATCCTGGCGATGGACAAGGACGCGATCGGCCCGGCAGTGGACAAGGCCGCGGCAGAGGGCATTCCGGTCGTTGGCTATGACCGCCTGATCGAGGACAACCGCGCCTTCTACCTGACCTTCGACAACAAGGGCGTGGGCAAGATCATCGCCGAGGAAGTGACCAAGGTGAAGCCGGACGGCAACTTCGCCATCATCAAGGGCGATCCGGGCGACCCGAACGCCGCCTTCCTGCTGGAAGGCATGATGGAAGTGATCGGCGACAAGGTGAATGCGGGCACGATCAAGATCGTCGGCGAAGCCTTCTCGGACGGCTGGAAGCCGGAAAATGCCCAGACCAACATGGAGCAGATCCTGTCGGCCAACAACAACGCGGTCGATGCGGTGCTGGCCGAGAATGACGGCATGGCGGGTGGCGTGATCGCCGCGCTGCAAGCCCAGGGCCTGACCGTTCCGGTCGGCGGCCAGGACGGCGACCTTGCCGCGCTGAACCGCGTGGCGCGCGGCACCCAGACCGTCTCGGTCTGGAAAGACAGCCGCCAGCTTGGCAAGGCAGCGGCCGAAATCGCCGTGGCCCTGGCCGGTGGCACCGCGATGGACGCGGTTTCGGGCGCAGTGAAATGGTCGGGCGGCGAGAAGGGCGTTGAGATGAGCGCCATCTTCCTGGCCCCGACCCCGATCACCAAGGACAACCTGAATGTCGTGATCGACGCGGGCCACATCACCAAGGAAGCCGCCTGCGAAGGCGCGATGGAAGGCGTGGCCGCCTGCCAGTAAGGCACTGATCCCCCGGCGCCCCACAACGCGCCGGGGGTTTTTCGTTTCGCAGGGCCTGCAATCCGGCTGACCGCCAAGGCGGTTGCCCCTGCCCGCCCGCCCCTTTCCCCTTCAATGCCGGACGCCCCCCATGAGCGATACTCCCGCCGTTCCGCATCCCGCTTCCGACCCCGGGCTTGGCCCGGTGCAGAAATTCCTGCGCGCAACCGAGATCGACACCCGCCTTCTGGGCATGCTGGGGGCGATGCTGCTGATCTGGGTCGGCTTCCACGTCTATGGCGCGGCGGTGAACGGCTTTGGTGCCTTCCTGACCCCGCGCAACCTGTGGAACCTGTCGGTCCAGACCGCCAGCGTCGGCATCATGGCCTGCGGCATGGTCCTTGTGATCATCACCCGGCATATCGACCTGTCGGTCGGATCGGTCCTGGGCTTCACAGCCATGATCATGGGCATCGTGCAGGTCTGGTGGCTGCCCGGCATCCTGGGCCTGGGCCATCCGCTGATCGTGGTGATCACCTGCCTTGTCGGCCTGGCCCTTGGCACCGCCATCGGCGCCTTTCATGGCTGGCTGGTCGCCTATCGCGGCATTCCGGCCTTCATCGTCACGCTGGGCGGGCTGCTGGTCTGGCGCGGCATGGCCTTCCTTGTCGCCTCGGGCGTCACCATCTCGCCGGTCGATACGACCTTCGCGCTGCTGGGCGGCGGCCCGCGCGGCACCATCGGCGAGACCGGAAGCTGGATCGTCTGCGCCCTGGTCTGCATCGCGATCCTGTGGATGCTTTCGGCCGGCCGCAAGGCGCGCAAGTCGCATGGCTTCCCGCTGCGCCCGGTCTGGGCGGAAACCTTTCTGGCGGTGCTGGGCTGCGGCCTGGCCATCGGCGCGACGCTGGTGATGAACGCCTATCCCTGGCCCGTGGGCATCGTGAAGCAATATGCCGCCGAGAAGGGAATCGAGATCCCGGAAGGCGGGCTGTTCATCAGCCATGGCTATGCCATCCCGCTGCTGATCCTGGCGGTGGTGGGCCTGGCCATGACCATCCTGATGGGCCGCACCCGCTTTGGCCGCTATGTCTATGCCATCGGCGGCAACCCCGATGCGGCGGAACTGTCGGGCATCAACACCCGCTGGATGACGGTCAAGATCTTTGCCCTGATGGGCTTCCTGACCGGCCTGTCGGCCATCGTCGCCAGCGCGCGCACCACCAGCGCCACCAATTCGCTTGGCCAGTTGGACGAGTTGTACGTCATCGCCGCCGCCGTGATCGGGGGCACCTCGCTGGCGGGCGGCGTCGGCACGATCTATGGCGCGATCATCGGCGCCTTCGTCATGCAAAGCCTGAAATCCGGCATGGTCCTGATCGGCTTCGACGCCGCCATCCAGGACATCGTGGTGGGGATCGTTCTGGTCATCGCCGTCTATGTCGACATTCTCTATCGCAAGCGCGCCAAGTAAGGGGGACAGGATATGACCGCTTCCACCGCCAACCGTGGCACGCCTCTGGTCGAGATGCGGGACATCTCGATCTCATTCGGCGGCATCAAGGCCGTCGATCACGTGACCGTCGATCTCTACCCCGGAGAAGTCGTCGGCCTTCTGGGCCATAACGGCGCCGGCAAATCGACGCTGATCAAATGCCTTTCGGGCGCCTATCGGCCCGACAGCGGCCAGATCTACATCAACGGCCAGCAGGTCACGATCGACAATCCGCGCGACGCCCGCGCCCATAACATCGAGACGATCTACCAGACCCTTGCGCTGGCCGATAATCTGGATGCCGCCTCGAACCTGTTCCTCGGCCGCGAGATCGTGGGCCGCGGCGGTTTCGTCGATGACACGCAGATGGAGGCCGAGACCCGCAAGATCATGGGCCGGCTGAACCCGAACTTCCGCAAGTTCAACGTGCCCGTCTCGGCCCTGTCGGGCGGCCAGCGCCAGTCGGTCGCCATTGCGCGCGCGGTTTATTTCAACGCCAAGATCCTGATCATGGACGAACCCACCGCCGCGCTTGGCCCCCATGAAACCCAGATGGTGGCCGAACTGATCCAGGAACTGAAATCGCAGGGCCTGGGCATCTTCCTGATCGAGCATGACATCCATTCGGTCATGAAGCTCTGCGACCGCGCCTCGGTCATGAAGAACGGCCAGCTTGTCGGCACGGTGAATGTGAACGAAGTCACCGATGACGACATTCTGGGCATGATCATCCTTGGCAAGAAACCCGCTCATCTGGCCGCCTGATGTATATTGGACTTGATCTGGGCACTTCGGGCCTGAAAGGCATCCTGATCGGTGCCGACCAGACCGTGATCGCCGAAGCGACCGCCCCCCTGACCGTGCAGCGCCCGGCAGAGGGCTGGTCGGAACAACGCCCGGCCGACTGGATCGCCGCCGCCGAGACCGTGCTGGACGCGCTGGCCGCGCACGGGCTTGGCGCGGTGAAAGGCATCGGCCTGTCGGGCCACATGCATGGCGCGACGCTGCTGGATGCCTCGGACCAGGTGCTGCGGCCCTGCATCCTGTGGAACGACACCCGCAGCCATGAGGAAGCGGCCGAGCTGGACGGCGATCCGATGTTCCGCCGCATCACCGGCAACATCGTCTTTCCGGGTTTTACCGCGCCGAAACTGCTGTGGGTGCGCCGCCATGAACCGGCGATCTGGGACCGGGTGGCCAAGGTGCTGCTGCCGAAGGATTACCTGCGGCTCTGGCTGACCGGCGGCCATGTCGCCGAAATGTCGGATGCGGCGGGCACGTCCTGGCTGGATACCGGCAGGCGCGACTGGTCTGACGATCTTCTGGCCGCCACCGGCCTGTCGCGCGCCCAGATGCCGTCGCTGGTCGAAGGATCGCAGGTTTCGGGCCAGTTGCGTGACGGGCTGGCGGCACGCTGGGGCCTGCCGAAAGGCGTGGTCGTGGCGGGCGGCGGCGGCGACAATGCCGCCTCGGGCGTCGGCGTGGGCGTCGTGCGCGCGGGCGAGGCCTTTGTCAGCCTGGGCACATCGGGCGTTCTTTTCGCCGCGAATGACGGCTACCAGCCCGATCCGGCCACCGCCGTGCACACATTTTGCCATGCCCTGCCCGGCACCTGGCACCAGATGGGCGTGATCCTGGCCGCGACAGATGCGCTGAACTGGTTCGCCCGGCTGGCGGGCACCGATGCCGCCGCGCTGACCGGCGGGCTGGGCGCGCTGCAGGCGCCGGGCAAGACGATCTTCCTGCCCTATCTGGGCGGCGAGCGGACGCCCTTGAATTCTGCCTCGGTCCGGGGCGCCTTTACCGGCCTTGAACATGCGACCGACCGTGAGGCCGCGACCCGGGCCGTGCTCGAGGGCGTGACCTATGCGATCCGCGACAGCCGCGACGCACTGGCCGCGACCGGCACCCGCATCGGCACGCTGCTGGCCGTGGGCGGCGGGTCGCGGTCGGATTACTGGCTCAAGCTCATCGCCACCGCGCTTGGCGTGCCGGTCGCCCTGCCCGTCGCCGGTGATTTCGGCGGGGCTTTCGGCGCGGCGCGGCTGGCGCTAATGGCCGCGACCGGCGCCGGGGCCGAGATCGCGACGCTGCCAAAGATCGCCCGGGTCATCGAACCCGACACAACGCTTTCAGCGGCCTTTGACGCGGGCCATGCCCGCTTCCGCGCCGCGCAATCCGCCATCAAGGACCTGAAATGACCGATTTCTTCAAAGGCATCCCGCAGATCACATACGAAGGGCCGGACAGCGCGAATGAATTCGCCTTCCGCCACTACAACCCGGACGAAATCCTACTGGGCAAGCGGATGGAGGACCATCTGAGGTTTGCCGTCGCCTATTGGCACAGCTTTGCCTGGCCCGGCGGCGACCCGTTCGGCGGCCAGACCCTGCAACGCCCCTGGTTCGGCGACACGATGGACCTTGCCCGGCTCAAGGCGGATGCGGCCTTCGAGCTGTTCGATATCCTGGGCGCGCCCTTCTACTGCTTCCACGATGCCGATGTGCGTCCCGAGGGCGCGACCTTCGCCGAAAGCCTGAAGAACCTGAACGGCATCGTCGATTATCTCGAGGCCAAGCAGTCCAAGCACAAGACCCAACTGCTCTGGGGCACGGCCAACATGTTCAGCCATCGGCGCTGGATGTCGGGCGCGGCCACCAACCCCGATCCGGATGTCTATGCCTATGCGGCGGCCTCGGTGAAGGCGAACATGGATGCCACGCACCGGCTGGGCGGTCAGAACTATGTGCTCTGGGGCGGGCGCGAAGGCTATGAGACGCTGCTGAACACCGACCTCGGCGCCGAACGCGCCCATGCCGGGCGCTTCCTGCAGCAGGTGGTCGAATACAAGTACAAGATCGGCTTCAAGGGCGCGATCCTGATCGAGCCGAAGCCCCAGGAACCGTCGAAGCACCAATATGATTACGACGTGGCCACGGTTTACGGCTTCCTCAAGGATTTCGGGCTTGAAGGCGAGGTGAAGACCAATATCGAACAGGGCCACGCCATCCTGGCCGGCCACAGTTTCGAGCATGAGCTGGCTCTGGCCGCAAGCCTGGGCATCTTTGGCTCGATCGACATGAACCGCAACGACTACCAGTCCGGCTGGGACACCGACCAGTTCCCGAACAACCATGCCGAAAAGGCGCTGGCCTTCTACGAGGTGCTGCGGGCGGGCGGGTTCACCACCGGCGGCACCAATTTCGACGCCAAGATCCGCCGCCAGTCGCTGGACCCCGAAGATCTGGTCCTGGCCCATGTCGGCGGCATGGACACCTGCGCCCGCGCGCTCAAGGCGGCGGCCAAGCTGTATGAGGCCGACGAGCTGGAAGCCGCCCGCCGCGCGCGCTATGCGGGCTGGGAAACCCCGGCGGCCAAGGCGATGCTCAAGGGCGGACTGGCCGAAGCTGCGGCAAGGGTGACGGCCGAGGGGCTGGAGCCGGAACCGAAATCGGGCCGGCAGGAGCGGCTGGAGAACCTCTGGAACCGCTATATCTGACCCGGACTAGTCCTTTGCGCGCCCCATCAGCCGATTGACGCGGGCGCGCGATTCCAGTTCGGCATTGATCGCGCCGCCGACCAGGATCGCCCAGACCGACAGGTACAGCCAGGTCATCAGGATGATCACGGCGCCGATCGAGCCGTAGATCCGGTTGTAGCTGTTGAAATTCGCCAGATAGACCGAAAAGCCGATCGAGACCCCCGCCCAGGCGGCCGAAGCGAACAGCACGCCGACCGTGAACCATCCCTTGCGGCCGTTGCCCGGCACATTGGGACCGAAGCGATAGAGGATCGACAGGCAGGTCAGCACGAAGAGGAACATCACCGCCCAGGGCAGCACCTGGGTCAGCCAGGCCGACACCGTTCCGTCATTCAGATAAGCCAGCAGCACCGGCACCAACACGGCGGTCGCCAGCGCCACGATCAGCGCACCGATCAGCGCGCCGGTCAGCATGAAATCCACCGCCCAGCCCCAAAGCCAGCCGCGCGGCCGGGTTCTATGCACCACGTCCAGCCCCTGGATCAGCGCCGAGACACCGGCCCGGGCGGAATACAGCGCCACGACGAAGGACAGGAAGGTCGCCCAGCCCAGCGTGCTGCGCGGCGCGTTCAGCAGCGCCATGACCTGATCATGCATCAGCCGCGCCGCATCGACCGGCAGGAAGCGCTCGGCGATCGCCAGATAGCCCGCGATCACCAGCGGGTCCGACACCATGCCCCAGATCGCCACCACCGCCGCTAGGCCGGGAAAGACCGCGAACATGCCATAGAAGGCCACGCCCGCCGCGATCAGCCCGAAATGGCCGTCGCCGACGCGGGTCCAGACCGCCGCGATGAAATGCCAGAAGCTCCGAAGCGTCTTTATCATGCCGCCAGCTTCCCAGACCTTTGCTGCGGGCGCAACTTGCGCCGCCACGCGGCAGGCGGAAAAGCCTGACCCGCGGCGGCAAGACAGGGTCAGGCTGGGCTGCCGGGCGTGCCGATCATCCGCGCCACCGTTCTGGCATGGCGCTGCGCCAGGCCCGACTGGCGCAGGGTCACGGCCGGATAGCCCGAATCGAGAAGCTGGTCGGGGTGGAAATCCGGCTCGGCGCGCAGCAGTGGCCTGAGGACGCGGGCGGCCTTCTCGGGCGCGCCGGCCTCGAGATAGAGATACAGAAGCGGGCGCATCGCGGCGCGGAAGCTGGGCGCGCGGTAGAAAGCGGCCTCGTAATGCGCCGCCGCCTTTCCGAATTCGCCGCCACGCAGCGCGGCAAGGCCTGCCAGCGCCTCCCACCAATGGCCAAAGGCGGTGCGCGAGGCGATCTCGGTGCCGCGCCGGGCCGCTGCCAGGGCGGCGGCATGATCAAGCTGGCGGATATGGGCGGCGGCGACCGACCAATGCGCATAGGGGTTGAAGGGCGACAGGCGAAGGGAATCGCGCGCCAGAACGGTGCCTGCCTCGGGGTTCTCATCGACCATGACGCGCGTCTGGCTGACCAGCGCCAGAACGAGGGGATTGCCGTTCGAGCGGTCCAGCGCATCGCGGGCGAAAGCGTCGGCTTCGCTCTCAAGCCGTTTCGGCGGGCCCTCTGTCCGTTCGACGAACATGATCTGGCGCACGAGGCTGCGCCAGGCATGGACGCGGCCTGTCGGCAAAAGCCGCGCCGCGCGTTCCAGCAGGGCATCCGCCGCGCGCAGACGGGCGGCGTCATAACTGAACATCTCGACCACGGCGCGGGCGATCAGGTCATTGACCTGCAAGGCCGCCCCCGCAGGCGCGGCCTGCGCCAACCGGGGCATCTGCGCCAGTGCGGCATCGGCGGCCTGAAAGACCAGCGCGGGCACATCGCCCAGCCCCTCGGCCACATCCTGCGGGCCTTCGACGGAAATGCGCTGGCTCCACACGGTCTGGCCGGTGGCGCGGAAGGCAAGGCTGGCCATCATATGCACCCGGCCCTGGATCAGTGCGCCTTCAAGATGCAGCTCAAGCCCCGTGCGCGGCAGATCGGCGGGCAGATCTTCCGGCCCCGCGCCGAAAACCTGCACATGGGCGAATTCCGACACCAGCCGGGCGATGGCCTGCGCCAGATCGCGCGCGGCGAAACTGCCCTCGCCCGGCGGCAGTGAGCCAAGGGTGATGACGAAAGGCGGCGCGCTGTCGCCGGGCTGCGAGGCGCTGGCCGAACTGCCGCCGCCGATCCCCAGCGCCAGGGCGACACGGGCGCGCTCCTCGCGCAGCCAGTCCAAGAAAGCCGGATCGACGATGTCGATCCCTTCCAGGAAATCCCGGCCCGTGGCCAGCGCCTCGGCGGCGCCTGCCACATCGGTTTCAAGATCGGTCGCCGCATCGGCCAGCGAAACGGAATCGCGGTCGGCCTGCACCTTATAGGCACAAGCGCCCAGCGCCTTGCGCAGCTCCATCAACGCCTGGCGCAGACTGCCCGAGGCCTGCTCGGCCCCCCGGTCTGACCAGAGCTTCGATTCCAGCCAGCGCCGGGCGCGGCGCCGGTCCGGGGTCTGGCACAACATGGCCAGAAGCGCGCGTGACTTGGCCCCGCGCGGCGTGCAATCGCGCCCGGCGCCGTCCAGCACCTGAAACCCGCCGATCAGGCGAACGAACATCCCGCTACCCTGCCCCCAGTCCGCATCAGCTTAGCGCAGCTTCGGGCGCATTCAACCTGCGTGAAAACGGCGTCAAAGCCCAAGATCCCTGCTTGCGGCTTCTTTGCAGCGCCGCAAAGTCCCGGCAAGGTCTGGAAATACGCTGGAGGGGCACCATGGCATTGATGGGTTCACACGGATCGCATGGCTCGCACGGCTCACATGGGTCGCACGGATCGCATGGCTCCCATGGGTCGCACGGGTCTCATGGCTCGCACGGGTCACACGGATCGCACGGGTCGCATGGCGGCGGCGAAAGCCCGATCCTGTCTTCGGCCCTTGGCCTGACGGCCGAGGCGCTGATGGGCTATTGGGACGGCACCGTGCCCGTGCCCGCGATGCCGCGCGCCGACGATCTGACCCGGCTGATGCGCCAGGCCGATTATCCCCGCGCCGCCGTTCTGGCGCATGAGGCGCTGGGGCTGTTCTCGGTCCGCCCGAACGGAACCGGCTATTCGCTGTACGGGACCGAGGAGATCACCTCGCTCGTGCCGCCCTCGCCCGCCAAGATCGCCGAGCAGATGGTGGAACTGCGCGCCGCGATGGACCTGCGCGCCGACCGCCTGCCCGAGATCCTTGCCCAGACCGACGGCATCGCCGCCTTCTTCAACGCCCAGCAATCGCTGGGCCTGAACCGCCGCCGCTATACGGCGCTCTTGATCGGGGCGATGTATGACGCCGTGGTCGGCCAGGAACAGCGGATGAAGCACTTCTGTTCGATCCTGCGGCCCTATGACCTGTCGCCGCAGATCCAGCCGGTGATCGACACGCCCGGCCATTCCGCCTATCCCTCGGGCCATGCGACCGAGGCTTTCGCCATGGCCACGACCATCGCCGCCCTGCGCCTGTCGGGGCGTGGCACGCCCGATACCGGGCTGATCGACGCGATCCTGAACAAGCTGACCCCGGCGGCCGAGGCCGCGCCGGCGGCGGATGACACGGTGATGCTGTTCCGGCTTGCCCAGCGCATCGCCGACAACCGCACGGTGGCGGGAGTGCATTATCCGGTCGATTCGGCCCATGGCGCGCTTCTGGGCCTGTCGGTGGCTCTGGGGTTCCTCGCGCATTGCCTGGGCGGCGGCACGGCGCAGCCGATCCCGGAATTCGCCGCGCAGGCCGATGACTGGGCAGGCGATTTCACCCTGTCGAAATGGGTGGCGGCGCTGGGGGTCGGCACCACGACCGGCTGGCGGCGCGACAGCGCGCGCATGGCGCAGGCGCAGGACTGGCATCTCTTGCCGCAACTGTGGCGGGCCGCCGTGCTGGAATGGGGGCCGGGGCCGACACCCTGACCCCGCACAGCCCGTCTTATTCGGTCAGCATCCCGTGACCCAGGCGGCGGTCGGCTTCGGGCGACCAGCCCCCCGGTCCCACCAGCGCCGCCCTTTCCGCCGCAAGGCTGCGCGCGGCGGGCGGCGTGGCGCGGAAATATTCGACCAGACGCCGGGCCACGGCGGGTGCGGCCATCGAGGTGCCCGCAAGCCGCGCGGTCGCGCCTGACAGATTGGCCGCAGCCAGAAGCCCGCCCAGAAAGCCGCGCGCCGCGCCGTTGGCCGAAAGCGTCGGCCCCGCCGCCTCGCCCGGCCGGGCAAGCGTGGTGACGCCTTCGGCGGAAAACTCGGCGGCGCGGCGGGTGGCATGGCTCTGCGGATCGGGACCGGGCCGCAACGCGCCGACCAGATAGACCTCGGGTACGGGGCAAGAGGCGAAAGAGACCGCCGTCCCTTCGCGCGTGACCGGACTGCCCGCGGGATCGCTGTAATCGCGGGTCACGCCATCCCAGGCCCAGCCCTCGGCATGGTCCAGCCAGCTTTGCCGCCCGAAAGGCGCATGACCCATGGGCGTATCGTCGCGCTGGACGCGGGCGATCAGGCGTACGGGTTCGTTCTCGGCGCTGGTCAGCGCCACCCGCCACAGGCCCGGCGCAGCGCGGGCCAGGGGCTGTTCGGGGCGCGAGCCGGCAAGGGCGATATGGCAAAGCGACTGGCCCGCTTCGGGCAGGAAACTGACCGCCGCGACCGGCCCGTTCGGTGCCGTGACCCGCCAGCCGCCGCGCGTGGCGCGCCATGGCACCGACAGGGGCGGCAAGCCTGCGCCGGGCGGCGGGGTCAGGGTCAGGGTCAGGCCCGGCAGGGTCTGGGCATCGACGCGCAATTCCAGAAAGCTGGGCGTGCGGTCATCGGGCTGGATGCGCCAGTCCAGCACGACGGGCCGCGCGATCCGTGCCTCGGCCCGTGCCGCCAGCCGCGCGCGTCGGGCATTGCCCATCGCCCCGGTGATCCGCAGGGGCGAGGCAGGGGCAAGGCGGCGATGGCGGGCGATCTCGTATTCGAACCAGTCCGACAGGAACTCGGTCGCGTCGCCCGGCCCGGCCAGCGAACCGATCGACAGGTTGACCACCACAGGCGGAACCTGCGCGCCGTCAGACAGGGCAAGCACCTGCGCCAGCACCCAGCGCAGCCCCTGCACCAGATGCGATTCCATCCGCCGTCCGGCGGTTTCCCGGATCGAGGCCGGGGGAAGCTGCACCGCCAGAAGCGGGCTTTGCGCCATGGTCTCGGCAAAGTCCGCGCCCGCGGCCAGATCCAGCACATGCGAGCCATGGCCCACCCGCCGCGCCGTGGCGGCCCGGTCGGGCACCGGGTAAAGCGCGCGGTTGATCCGGGTATAGGCCTCGGCCTCGCGCTGGCCCGAGGCAAGGATGCCGTCGATCTCGGCCCCGCTCAGCACCCGGCCAAGGCGGATATCGGCGGTCGGTCCGGTGTTCTGGACCAGCCGCTCCGCCGCCTGAAGCCAGACGGCCAGAAAGCGGGTCTCGGTCGGGCTGCGGCGGAAGCGGGCGTTCAGGAACCCGATCCCCTCGTCGATCACCGCGACGACGGGGGTGGTGGCCGACAGCGGGCCTGCCACGGCAAGCAGGTCTTGCGGCGGGGCAGGGGCGGGCGGTGGCGGCGCGGCGGGCAGGAAGCCGGGGCCGATGCCCAGAATCTCCCAGCTTGCCGGGGCCTGGGGCAGAAAGCTGCGCGGCGCATAGGCCACGAAGCGCACCTCATGCGGCCAGCCCGGGCCCAGATGGGCGCGTTCGGTTTCCAGAAGGTCGCGCTCATGCGGCGCCCATTCCAGATCGGGCAAGGCCAGCGTCGCCGCGATGGCCTGTTTCAGGCTATGCCCGCTGCCCGGCCTTTTGCGGAACCGCGCCAGCACCGGGACCAGTCTTTCCGGCCCGCCCAAGGCGGCCTCGACCGCCGCTTCCCAGGCGGCATAGCCGCCTTGGTCAAGCCCTGTGGTGATCGGCTGCCAAACCATGCCCGCCCCCTGTTGCGCAGGCCCATCTTGGCACGGGCGAACCGGCCCCGCGCGGGGAAACTGCCGCAAGCCCCGGGTTTGACGGCTTATTCACGCCCCGGAATGTCAGGCGGATTTCAGGCTCGCCGTGACGTAATTCACCGTCAGGTCGCGGTCCGACAGGCTCCACCGCCAGGAGACCGGGTTGAAGACCATGCCCTTGCGGTCGACCGGCGTCAGGCCCGCGCGGCGGATCAGGTCATACAGCTCGTCCGGGGTGATGAATTTCTGCCAGTCATGCGTGCCCTTGGGCAGCCAGCGCATCACCCATTCCGCCCCCACGATGGCCAGGGCAAAGCTCTTGGCATTGCGATTCAGGGTCGAGCAGACCATCAGCCCGCCGGGTTTCAAGAGCGTCTGGCAGGCGGTCAGATAGGCCAGCGGATCGGCCACATGCTCGACCACTTCCATGTTCAGCACCACATCGAACCGTTCGCCCGCTGCGGCCAGCGCCTCGGCTGTCGTATGGCGATAGTCGATCTCAAGCCCCGACTGTTCGGCATGAAGCCGCGCGACGGGGATGTTGCGCTCGGCCGCATCCGCGCCGATCACCGTGGCGCCAAGCCGCGCCATCGGTTCGCACAGAAGCCCGCCGCCGCAGCCGATATCCAACAGGCGCAGGCCCGCGAACGGGCGCGGCGCGGTCAGGTCGCGGCCGAACTCGGCGGCGATCTGCCGGGTGATATAGTCAAGCCGAACCGGATTCATCTGGTGCAACGGCTTGAATTTGCCTGAAGGGTCCCACCATTCCTCGGCCATGGCCTGAAATTTCGCCACTTCGGCGGGATCGACGGTGTTCGTCTCCATGACGTTCCCTTTCAGCGGATCGACAGCGCAACTGGCCGGTATATAGTGCAGCCATGGATCACAGGTCAGGCCCAAAACGCGCTGTCGAGTTCCTTTATCCCGCGATCGACCCCTTCGATCAGCGGGTGATCGACATGGGCGATGGCCACAAGATCTATGTCGAGCAATGCGGCAAGCCCGATGGCGTGCCGGTCATTGTCTTTCATGGCGGGCCCGGCGGCGGGTGCAGCCCGGCGATGCGGCGCTATTTCGACCCGGCGCATTACCGCGTGGTGCTGTTCGACCAGCGCGGCTGCGGCCGGTCGCGCCCCCATGCCGCAGTTGATGCCAACACGACCTGGCATCTGGTGGCCGATGTCGAGCGGATCCGGGCCGATCTGGGCATCGGGAGTTTCATCGGCTTTGGCGGCAGCTGGGGCGCGACCCTGGCGCTGGTCCATGCGCTGAGCCATCCTCAGGCGGTGCGCCATCTGGTGCTGCGCGGCGTCTTCCTGATGACACGGGCGGAACTGGACTGGTTCTATGGCGGCGGCGCGGGGGCCTTTTTCCCCGATCTGTGGCAAAGGTTCGTTGCACCCATCCCCGAGGCGGAACGCGGCGACCTGATCGCCGCCTATCACCGTCGGCTCTTTTCCGGCAATCTGGCCGAGGAAACCCGCCATGGCCGCGCCTGGGCGCAATGGGAAAACGCGCTGGCCTCGATCCAGAACGAGGGGATGGTGGGCGAAGGACCGGCGGAATATGCCCGTGCCTTCTCGCGGCTGGAGAACCACTATTTCATCAATGGCGGTTTCCTTGAGGAAGACGGCTGGATCCTGAAGAACCGCAGGCGGATCGAACATATCGGCGCCACCATCGTGCAGGGGCGATACGACATGGTCTGCCCGCCGGTCTCGGCCTGGACCCTGGCGCAGGGCTGGCCCAAGGCGCGGCTGGAAATGGTCGGACTGTCGGGCCATGCGCTTAGCGAACCGGCGATCAGCGAGGCGTTGGTACGGGCGATGGACGGGCTGCGCAGCCTTTAGGCGCGCAAGACCCCCGACAGGGATCTTGCGGATTTCTTCAAGGAAGACCAGGCCTCAGCCCTTGCCCAGCACTTCGTCCTGATGCTCGCCCAGACCCGGCGAGGGCCGGTCCAGCGCCAGCGAAGCGCCAGAGAAGGTAAAGGGGCTGCGCACGCCCGGCACGCCGCCCGGCGCGATCTGCATCCCGCGCGCCACGACCTGCGGATCGGCGAAAACCTGAGCCATGTCGTTGATCGGCCCGGCCGGCACGCCCGCAGTTTCGCAGGCGGCCAGAAGATCGGCCATCTTCCAGGTCTTGGTCGCGGCGGTCAGGCGGGCGGTCATCGCTTCGCGGTTCGACACGCGGTCGGCATTGGTCAGGAATTCCGGCACCGTCGCCAGGTCGGACAGCCCCAAGAGGCCACACAGCCGCTGATACTGGCCGTCATTCCCGGTTGCCAGGATCACCCAGCCATCGGCGCAATCGAAGACCGCATAGGGCGCAAGGTTCGGGTGGGCATTGCCCATCTTCTT
>Ga0056909_1000559_pt1 | contig 33188 bp, 29 predicted proteins | sample EBPBio102011_DNA_FD_62115 | JGI IMG/M metagenome (GOLD analysis project Ga0056909, IMG submission 62115) | Wastewater treatment Type I Accumulibacter community from EBPR Bioreactor in Madison, WI, USA - Reactor 1_1/10/2011_ DNA | ecosystem: Engineered > Bioreactor > EBPR > Anaerobic-Aerobic >...
CTGATCAGGCCGCCAGAACTTCCTGCGCCTCGTCGAGCGACAGACGGGCGTGCGCCAGGGGGCCAAAGTCGGCAAGGCCCTGGAACATCGGGAACAGCGCCACGAACATGGCCTGAAGCTCGACGTCGATCCTTGCAGCGAAGTCGCGGCCGGGGTGGAAGCTTTCGACCTCGATCCCCGCGCAGGCGATGGCGGCGTGGTGGCAAAGGACGACGTGGTAGACCGTGACCGGCGCGACCGGGTGGATCGCGACGATCGCCTCGCCATCGACAAGGGCGGTGGCCGGGACCGAGGTGCGGTTCGAGCCGCTGCGCGCCCAGCGGCCGCCGGACAGGGTGAGCCGGGCGTTCGGGCCGAGCATCAGGTCGGGCATCGGGCGGCCTTCGCCGAAGGCGTCGCCGGTCACGCGCGTCAGGGGTGCGGTTTCCAGCCCCGGCACGCTACCCGAGGGATAGACGGTCATCGCGCCGATCCAGAGGACGGTGGCGCCCCGGCCGTCAGCGGTCGCGACGCGCTGGCCGGGCTCCATGTCCTCGATCGCGATCAGGCCGCACTCGGTCTCGATGAGGGTGCCGCGCGCGATGGCGCCGAACGCCTCCTCGAACTGCGGCAGGGCGGGTGCGGAGCGGCTGGCGGACTGGATCTGACCCGCGTCGTCGAGCCAGGTGACCTCGACGCGGCGGGTCTTGAATGTAGGGCGGGGCGGACGCGGTGCGGGCTTGGCGCCGCGCGGCAGGAAAGGCAGGGGGGCAGGCGCCTTGCGGGGCGCGGTGGTCAGGGCGCCGGCCGGCAGAAGCGACGAGACATGGGGAACCGGTGCCGCAGATTGCGGGAGGGAATGCATCATGAAAATGGCCTTTCAAGAAAGTCCGTTGGGCAAAACGCCCCAAAAAGGCAGGCAAACGAAGAACGGGTTAAGACGCACGGCCCCGAAATTGGGCCGGTAGGCGACCTTTGGCCGACGGGACGCCCGCTGTCAAATTCTGGCGCCCATTGCGGCCCCTGCCGGTCCAGAGCCGGAGTCGCGCCCCGCTTTGTGACCCCTGCCGCAACAATACCCCAAATCCGGGGCCCGTCGACGTCGTGAGGTTGCGTCGTTGGTGCGAATCGGGCGCTAGAGCCGAATCGCCGCCATAAGACGGCCATAATCCGCTTCGGCCCGGTGGGTGGCGCGGCGGTAGGAAAAGAATCGCTCGGGGTCGGAATAAGTGCAGTGCCCGGTCCAGCGCGCGTGGGTGACGCCCGCGCGGGCAAGGCGGTGCAGGCCGTAGGCGGGCAGGTCGAACTGGAAGTGACCGGGCGCGCCGGGGGTGAAGAAGGCCGCGGCTGCCGGGTCGTCGGCCAGGGTCGCGTCGCGGAAGTCGGCGCCGACCTCGTAGGCGGCGGGGCCGATGGTCGGGCCGATGACGGCGCGGATCCGCGCGGGCCGCGCGCCGAGGGCGGCCATGGCCGCGACCGTCGCCTCGATCACGCCCGCCCTTGTCCCGCGCGAGCCGGCGTGCGCCGCACCGATGACACCCGCCTGGGCGTCGGCGAAGAGGATCGGCTGGCAATCGGCGGTCAGCACGGTCAGGGCCACGCCGGGCGCGCTGGTTACCAGGGCGTCCGCCCTGGGCCGCTCGTCTGGCCAGCCGCTCCAGTCTGCACCGATGGTCACGACGCTTGCCGAATGGACCTGGTTGACCCCTGCGAGCCTGTCGGGCGTCAGCCCGAGCGCCGTGGCCGCGCGGGTCCGGTTCAAGGCGACCGCCGCCGCCTGGTCGGACGAGCCCTGGCCGCAGTTCAGCCCGGCGAAGATGCCGGAAGAGGCGCCGCCCTTGCGCGTGAAGAAGCCGTGGCGAACAGGCGCGAGTTCGGGGGCGGTCACGATCTCCAGGGTGGCGGTCACGCGCGAGGCTCCGGGGGACGGGTCAATCCGGCCGGGACGGGCGTGCCCGGCGGATGGCAGGCGATTACCTTGAAGAGGTCGCCCATCTGGTGGGGCGCGGTCAAGCGGGTAAAAGCGGCCCGGTGGTTGTGAAGCGCCGCGCCGGTCAGGCGGGCGGCGAGCCGCTCGGTCCGTTCGGCAAGGCCGAGGCGCAGGAGCCATGCTCCCTGTCGCTCCATCGCCGTGACCGCCGCGCCACCGGCGGCGAAGGCGCGGGCCAGCGCCTCGACATCGACATGCGCGGTCAGGTCGGCCTCGCCCGGTGCCGCGAGCGGATCGGCCGCCTGATGCGCGGCGACGGCCTGAAGCGTGTCGCCGAGCGAACGCCAGTGGCCATAGTCGATGGCGACCGCAACGCCGCCCCGCCGGGCGATCCTGGCTGCAAGCGGTGTTGCGATCGCGGGCAGCGCGGGGCACAGCTCGACCACGTCGCCCTCGGCCGTGTCGGTCAGCCGGTGGTCCAGCGCCGGGACCGGGGCCGGGGGGGACAGGCCCCAGATCAGGCTGCCTGCAGGCGACAGGCCCACCTGACGCTCGGCCCAGCCCGCGCCCTGCCGCACGAACTGGCGGATCGGCAGGGCGTCGAAGAACTCGTTGGCGACAAGGAAAAGGGGCGCGTCGAGCAGACTGGCCGGATCGTCGTGCCAGGTCACCCCGAGCCCGGTCAGGGCGTCGCGCTGGCGGGCGCGGAGCGTCGGAGACTGTTCCACCAGATGCAGGCGCGCACCGGCATGAAAGCCCGGCACCCGCGCGGTTGCCCGCCAGACATCCGCCATGAGCGTGCCGCGTCCGGGGCCGAGCTCTGCCAGCGTGAAGGGCGCGGGCGAGCCCTGGTCGAGCCACGCCTGCGCAAGGCAAAGGCCCACCAGCTCGCCGAACATCTGGGTGATTTCGGGCGCGGTGATGAAGTCGCCGCCCGCGCCGAACGGGTCGCGCGTGGCGTAATAGCCGTGGGTCTGGTGCATCAGCGCCTCGGCCATGTAGTCCGACAGCGGCATCGGCCCCGTGGCCCGGATGCGCTCGGCCAGATGGCGGGCGAGGGGGGTCATGCCGGGCTGCGGCGCGCGCGGGCGATGAACCAGAGGCCGGCGGCCAGCATTGGCAGGCTCAGAAGCTGGCCCATCGACAGGCCCCAGACAGCACCGCCGATGACATGGCCGAGCGGGTTCTCGGGCGTGATATATTGCGCGTCGGCCTGCCGGACGAGTTCGACCGTCAGGCGTGCAAGCGCATAGCCGGTCAGAAAGACCCCGGTCACGAGCCCGGGCCGCTTCAGGGCGCCGCGCCGGATCAGCAGCCACAGGATGAGCCCCAGGATCAGCCCCTCGAGTCCCGCCTCGTAAAGCTGGCTCGGGTGGCGGGCGCAAAGGCCCGGCAGCGCCAGCGTGCCGGGGCAGGTCTGCGCGGCCTCGCCGGGGAAGATCACGCCCCAGGGCAGGTCGGTCGGGCGGCCCCAAAGCTCGGCATTGATGAAGTTGGCGATGCGGCCGAGGAACAGGCCGATGGGTGCCACCGCCGCCATCGCATCCGACACCTGCATCGGGGGAAAGCCGTTCCGCCGGCAGAACCACAGGCCGGCGGCCAGCACGCCCAGGAAGCCGCCGTGAAAGGACATGCCGCCCTCCCAGATCTTCAGGATGTCGGCCGGGTTGGCGAGGTATTGGCCGGGCTGGTAGAACAGGACATAGCCGAGCCGCCCGCCCAGGAGGACGCCGAGGATGATATAGGTCAGAAGGTCCTCGACCCGTGCGGGCGGCATCGGAGCCTGATCGCCGGGCCAGAGCGCGGGCCGCTCCATCAGACGCCGGATCACCAGCCAGCCAAGGACCAGCCCGACCAGATAGGCGAGCGCATACCAGCGCAGCGCGAAGGTATGGCCGAAGAGGTCGAGCGAAAAGACGTCCGGCGTGATCGGCGGAAAGGGAATGACGGCGAGCATCCGGGCGGCTCCTTCGGCGGTTGGCGGTTGATGGGCCGGTTCGGGCGGCGAAGTCAACCGGGGGACGTCTGGCGCCAGGTTGGGGCGACCTTGTGCCGGAAGGCGCCGGACCGCATATAGGCGGCAACGGGCCTCCATCGGGGCGGCCCTCGCGGCAGGGGTGTGCCATGACCGGACCGAACAAGTTCCTTGACGACATGTCGAAGCTGATGACCAACGCCATGGGCGTCGCGCAGGGCGCGCGGACCGAGGCCGAGACGGCGATGAAGGGCTGGGTCGACCGCTGGCTCGCCGACCGCAACCTGGTCACGCGCGAAGAGTTCGACGCCGTGCGCGCCATGGCCCAGAAGGCGCGCGAGGAAAACGAGGCGCTGAAGGAAAGGCTGGACGCGCTGGAGAAGGCGGCGGGGAAGAAGAAGGGGTAGAGGGGGAGCAGGGCGGCGCCCGTCGGTCCTTTGGTTCCGGGTGGCAGAGGCCGCAGACGGTGCCATGCGTAAGGCCAACCCTTTGTCCCCGCCGGTGGCCCAAAGGCCATCGGCCAGCGCCCGCCCCACCCATGGCGGGTGCTCCGCGCCCACCGGGGCAGGCGCCGGCCTTTGGTAGTTCATGACAGAGGCGGTCCAACGGAGACGCTTCGCTGCGGCCGGGGGAAACGCGATGCGTTTCCTGACCCCGCCCGGTCCGGCCTAAGTGCTTGCTGCCACTCTCATCATCGAAGATCGGGAAATTGGTCGGAGCGAGAGGATTCGAACCTCCGACCCCCTGCTCCCGAAGCAGGTGCGCTACCAGGCTGCGCTACGCTCCGACCGTGGGGGGCGGGTTACAGGGTTGCGGCGGGGTTGGCAAGGGGGGATGGAGCGCGCTACGCTCACTCGTCGCCGCCGGACAGAAGGCGCTGGATGAGGCGGGGACGGGGCTGGGTCGGCAGGTCGCTGCGCGGGCTCGCATCGGTCGCGGGGCGGGTCGCCGAACGACCCGGCGAGGCTTCCCGCATCAGGATGTAGAGGCCCGATGCGATGACCACTGTGGCGCCGATCAGCGTCTGCTTGTCGGGCCATTCGTTGAAGAACAGGGCCCCGTAAAGGATCGCCCAAAGGATCTGGCTGTATTGCATGGGCGCCACGACACCCGCATCGGCGGAGCGGTAGGCCAGGATCGACAGGAGCGTGCCGCCGAGGCCGAGGACGGCGATGATCGCCATGAGGCCGAGGTCGAGGCCGCTCATCGGGCGGTAGACCAGGGGCAGCGTCGCGCCCATGATCGCAATATTGGCGAGGATCGGGTAGAGCAGCAGCACCACCGGCCGTTCGCTGTCGCCCACCTTGCGCACCGACAGGACCGCAAGTGCGCCCGCGAGTGCCGAGACGAGCGCAGCGAGGTGGCCCAGAGCCAGCGGCGCGCCCGTGGGCCGAAGGACGATCATCACCCCGACCAGCCCGACGATGACCGCCGTCCAACGCCGCGCCCGCACCTTTTCGCCCAGGATCGGGATCGACAGGACCGTGACCAGAAGCGGCGTCGCGAAGAGGATGGCGTAGGTCTGGGCGAAGGGCAGCGTCGCGAAGGCGTAGAACGCCAGGACCGCTGTCGCCACGAACGACAGCGTGCGGACGGCAACCCAGCCGGGGTTCTTCGGCCGAAGCGACCCACCCGACTGGTCGCGCAAGAGGACGACGACCAGAAGCGGGAAGCTGAGCAGCGCGGAAAAGAACACGATCTGCATGGGTGTGAAGGTCACGCCCAGCACCTTCACGATTGCGTCGTGGGTCGAATAGAGCCCCATCGACATCAGCGACAGGAACGCCCCACGCAGGTTGTGATTGGCCTTCATCGCCCGCACTCCAGGCCGTTACCGCTCGCGGTGATTTGGGCGAATGGACGGCGGAAGGCAAGGGCCGCTATTGCGACAGGGCGCGGAGCGTGCGGTCGTATTCGTGCGCGGTGAATTGCCCGTCACCGTCGAAGTCGAACAGGCTGAGCGGCAGTGAACCGGCTCTGCCCAACGTATCGGCCTCTGCGTCGGGTGGTCAGGACGGCCATGGTCTTGGCGACCAGGCGCTTCAGGGACACCGATCAGTTCTTCGCGGGGTCACCGCCACCTTTTGCGGGATCGTCGCACGTTCGGTGGCAGCGGATGGATTGGTCCGGGCAACGGCAGGGGCAGTGCAGACCGCGCCAAGAGTTGCGGCGGAAAGAGCGGGCGGGACGCGGTGGATGACGCACCTTCATCCCGTCACATCAAGGCGTGCCAGACCCGGAACGCATTGCGATTTTGTGGTGTGCTTCGCAGCCGCGCCGACAACCGGGGATTTACCCCTTCTGCGGCGCTTTCTGCATGAGCGGCATCAAGTCGGCCATTTCCGGGCCAGTCTCGCGGCCCGTCAGCGCTTTCCTCAGCGGCAGGAACAGGGCGCGGCCCTTGCGGCCGGTCGCCTCTTTCACCGCGGCGGTCCAGGCGGACCATGCGTCGGCGCTGTAGGGCGGGGGCGGCAGAAGCGTCAGCGCCTGATCGACGAAGGTCCGGTCCTCGTCGGCGACAAGGGGCACGGCGCCGTCGCGGACAAGGGCCCACCAGCCGGCCAGTTCATCCAGCTTGGTAACGTTCGCGCGCGTCGCCAGCCAGAAGCGTTCGGCCATGGCGTCCGGCACGCCGAGCGCGCGAATGCGGTCGGCAACGGCCGGATAGGGCAGGTGGTGGTTGCGGTCGCGGGTCAGGGGCCAGAGGTCCTCTGCGTCGAACTTGGTGGGCGAGGCGCCGAAGGTCGACAGGTCGAACCCGTCCGCAATCTCGTCAAGCGACATCATCAGCTCGACCGGGCGCGAGGAGCCAAGACGCGCCATCAGGCTCAAAAGCGCCTCTTTCGCGACGCCCGCCTCGCGCAGGTCGCGCAGTGCCAGCGTGCCCAGCCGCTTGGACAGTTCCTCGCCCTTCGCCCCGGTCAGAAGCGAATGGTGGGCGAAGGCCGGGTGGCCCGCACCCATGGCGTGCATGATCTGGGTCTGGGTCGCGGTGTTCGTCACATGGTCGGCGCCGCGCACGATATGGGTGACGCCCATGTCCACGTCATCGACCGACGAGGCGAAGGTATAAAGGATTTGCCCGTCGGCGCGGATCAGCACCGGGTCGGAGACTGACGCCGTGTCGATCGAGACGGGGCCGAGGATGCCATCCGTCCATTCCGTGCGCTTCTGGTCCAGAAGGAAGCGCCAGTAGGGCGCGCGCTCGGCGCGAAGCGCGTCGCGTTCCGCTGCGGTCAGCCTTAGGCCCGAGCGGTCATAGACCGGCGGGCGCCCCATGTTCAGCTGCTTCTTGCGCTTGAGGTCCAGTTCGACCGGGGTTTCAAAGACCTCGTAAAGCGCGTCCCGCCCGCGCAGTTCGTCCGCGACCGTGCGGTAGCGGTCGAGCCGGTCGGACTGGCGCTCGATCCGGTCCCAGTGCAGCCCCAGCCAGTCCAGATCCTCCATGATCCCGTCGGCATATTCCTTCTTCGACCGCTCCTGGTCCGTATCGTCCAGCCGCAGGATGAAGGTGCCGCCGGTCTTGCGGGCGATCAGGTAGTTCATCAGCGCGGTGCGCAGGTTGCCCACGTGGATATAGCCGGTGGGCGAGGGGGCGAAACGGGTGACGGTCATGACGGGACTCCTGGGACAGTGACCACCTCTCACAGGACCTGGCCGTTGTCCAGTTTCGCGCACGGGTTTGCCTTCAGCCCACCCGCGCCAGCCGCCAGAGCCGGCCACGCAGAAGCAGGACGAGGACCGACAGGAGGATGGCGCCGGCCAGCGTCAGGACCGCCGGCAAGAGGCCGACGCGCCCGGCGAACCAGCCGAGAATCGCGGTCCCGAGCGTCGCGAGCCCCCAGAAGGCGGTTTGGTCGAGCGCGATCAGGACGCCACGCTCGCCCCTCGGGGCGTCGCCAAGGTAGCGGCCGTAGATCAGCGCCTTGCCGACGGAATTGCCGCCCAGAAGGAAGAGGATCACAAGGTAGAGCCAGAAGTCCGGCACCAGGACTGACCCGACCAGCACCAGCGCGGCAATGGCCCAGACCAGCATCGCCCAGCGTCCGGGATGGCGCGTCCGTGCCGCAAACCGCACGGCGAGCGATGAGGCAAGGATCGCGCCGCACCAGCTGACGATGCCGGTCAGGCCGAAAAGGCTGCTCTGGTCAGGGAAGTGCTGGCGCATGATGAGCGGCTGGAAGATGTAGCCCGAGGGCACGACGAACAGGCCAAGCATGATGCTGCCAAGGAAGATGTCGAGGCTTTCGGGGTAGGCGCGGAAATGCCGGGCCATACGGCGCGGGGATGGCCAGGCCGCTGCCGGCACGGGGTCCGGTGTGGCCTCGCGCGGCGTGTGGCTGCGAAGCAGAAGGACGCTCATGCCCATCAGAAAGCCGTTCGCCAGGAACCCGCCGACCGCGGACAGAAGCGGCAAAAGGAACGTCGCGGCATTTCCCGACAGCTTCGCCATATTGTGCACCGTCGCCGCGATAAGCGCATTGTCGGAAGCCGGGCGCGGCGTCGCCTCGGGTATGAAGGTGTCGATGGCGGGGTTCGAGATGGCGCTGAAGAGGCCGCTCAGCAGGCAATAGGCCGCAAAAAGCCAGGGATGGAACCCGAAGGCCGGTTCCGCCAGCCCGTAGAAGGCGAGCGTCAGGGCGAAAAGGCCGGTCGACGACGCATAGCTTGCCCGCGCGCCGATGCGGTCGGTCAGGCTGCCGCCGAAAAGGGTGAAGGCCAGGAAGGGGCTGAGTTGCAGCGCCTGGTAAAAGCCGATCTCCGCCGCCGAGAGGCGCGTATGGAAGGCCATGTACCACATCATCAGGATGGTCTGGAAACCCTCCCCCGCGTGCCAGAACCCGTAGGCCCAGAAGTACCTGTTCCCCATCCCCAACTGTCACCACCCCTTGCGCAACGTGCGGGGGCGAGGGGCCCCGTGCGACATCGCCACTTTTACTGTCGGCCGGTTTGCCCATATGTCCAACTGAGACAGGAGAAGACAATGAATGATTGGCTGGGCCGCGCGGCCCCCGACCTTGATGCGATTGAAAATCTGGCGCGGGCGACGCTTGCGGACCTGCCGGCGCCCTTTGCCGAACCGGCGCGGTCCGTCCTGATCCGCACTGCCGATTTCGCGCCAGAAGAGCTTCTGGACGACATGGGGATCGAGGACCCGTTCGAGCTGACGGGGCTATATGACGGCGTGCCGATGACGGAAAAGTCGGTGATGGACATGATGGACCGGCCCGACACGATCTGGCTTTTCCGGCGCCCGATCCTGGATGAATGGTCCGAGCGCGGGGACGTGACGCTCGGCCAGCTGGTCGCGCATGTGCTGGTCCACGAGCTGGCGCACCATTTCGGCTGGTCGGATGCCCAGATCGCAGAGATCGACCGCTGGTGGGAATAGGCGCCTTGCGCCTGCCGCCGCGATGTTCCGAAAATGACAAAGGGGCGGGCGGAATGATCCGCCGCGCCCCCCAAAATGTCCGCTTTGTGCTCTCGCCTCAGGCGATGATCTTCTTGGTGACGCTCACCAGACGAGCGGCCTGCTTGGCGATGGCCGTCTTCTGTTCGGCGCCATACTGGCCCGCCGTCACCGAGGTGCCATAGGGGTTGCCGCCGGCCTTGCCGAAGGCTTCGTCCGTATAGCCCGGCGCCACGATCAGGGCGCCCCAATGCAGGAAGGTCGTGTAAAGGCCAAGGATCGTGGCTTCCTGGCCGCCGTGCGGGTTCATCGCCGAGGCCATGGCCGTGATCGTCTTGTTGACGGTGCCGCCCTGCGACCAGACGCCACCCAGCGTGTCGATGAACGCACGCATCTGCGAGCTGGCGGCGCCGAAGCGGGTCGGGGTCGAGAAGATGTAGCCATCTGCCCATTCGATATCGGCGGGGCTGGCTACCGGAAGGTCGGCCTGGCGCGCGGCTTCGGCCTTCCAGCCATCCTGGCTGTCGACCACGTCGCGGGGCGCGGTTTCTGCGATGCGCAGAAGGCGGACTTCGGCCCCGGCGGCGCGGGCGGCTTCGGCCGCATCCTGGGCCATGACGTGGTTGGTGCCGTAGGTCGAATAGAAGATGACGGCAATCTTCGGTTTGCGGGTGTCGCTCATGGTCCAGTCCTTTGCTAATCGCTGACGGCTAAATAGGGCGCGCGGCCCCGTCCGTCAGTTCCGCACGAAGGCGCGGTGCCTGTGCAAATGTGCACGTATGAGGCCGGTGGCCGATCAGAAGCGGATCTCTGCCATGGTCGAACGGTGGTCTGAGGGCCAGGGCATGACGGCCAGATCGCTGCGCGGCCCCTCTTCTCCGACGATGGCCGCCTTGACGACCGTCAGGCCCTTGGCGCGCGCGAAGGCGAAGTCGATGCGGTCGTGATGGTCGTCCGTGGCCTTCTCGTCGCCGCGCGCGGTCCAGGTGTAGGCGGGTTTCGCCACCGGATCGGGCCAGGCTGCGCGATAGGTGTCGACGAAGCCCGCGTCGATCAGGGACTGGGTCGAGGGCCAGCGCACGGCAACCGGCTGCTGGCCGGCCTTGACCGCCGCGTCCGTCCAGTCGAGCGATGACGGTTCGTTGAAATCACCGAAGACGAAGGTCGCGGCAGCGCCGTCGGCTGCCTTCATGTCCTCGAAGAGAAGGTCAAGGGCCGGCCCGCGCGCCGTCTTCGCCGCGGCCACGGCCTCTTCGGCGGTCGTGAAATAGGGCGCGGGGCCATATTCGATATTCAGAAGCTGGTAGGGCTGATAGGGAAAGTCGGTCAGGTGGATGTTGAAGGCCCAGACCGTCACCCCGTTCACGTCGATCGGCACGCCCAGGTCGTGCGGGGTCGCAGGGCCGATCGGATAGCGCGACAGGATCGCGTTGGCCCAAAGCGCCGCGTTTTCCTGCTTTTGCTCGTAGTAGTGAAAGCCGAGCGCATCGGCCACCGCCTTGGCCGCCGAGGGGCCGGTCGCCGGGCAATGGTCGGCGGTGCAGGGGTCGCTTTCAAGCCGGGTTTCCTGAATGCCGATGATGTCGGCCCCGGCAGCCTTGATGACGGCGACGGTTTCATCGACGCCCTTGCCCTCGTTCTGGCCGCCGCCCCAGATGTTGAAGCTCATGATCTTCAGGTCGGTTTCGGCGCTGGCCATCTGCGCGAGGCAGAGGAGCGCGGACGAGGCGAGAAGAATGCGGCGCATGGACGACCTCCGTCGGACTGTTGCCTGAACCAGCTTGCCGCAACTGCCGCCGCGCGGCTAGCGGAGTCTTTTCGTGACGACAGGCGGGGCGGAATTGGGGCGGGCCGGATCAGGACGCGCACCGCGTTTCCCCCGGCCATGTGGAGATGGTGCCGCTCGACCGTCGGTGTCACTCGCCGTCCGGCGACTGCCATGGGCCGGGCGACCGGAACAAATGACGGGTCATCATATGGCGCGGGCGACGGCCCCCGCCACCGCTGGGCACCGGCACCGAACGGCAATCCGCCTCAGCCCTCGTCGCGCCAGCGGTTCACGATCGGATAGCGGCGGTCGAGCCAGAAGGCCTTGGGCGTCAGGCGGACGCCGGGCGCCGACTGGAACCGCTTCCATTCTGCCCCGTAAAGAAGCGCCTCGACCTTCTTCACAGTGTCGCGCTCGAACCCTGCCGCAACGATCTCGGCCACGGACTGGTCGCGCTCGACGAGCCGTTCCAGGATCGCGTCGAGGATCGGGTAGGGCGGCAGGCTGTCCTCGTCCTTCTGGTTGTCGCGCAGTTCGGCGGACGGGGGCTTTTCGATGACGCGGGGCGGTATGACCTCGCCCGCCGGGCCTTTCATCCAGGGGCGGTGGTTCTCGTTGCGCCAGCGGCAGATGGTGAAGACCCGCGTCTTGTAGAGGTCTTTCAAGGGGTTATAGCCACCCGCCATGTCGCCATAGATCGTGGCATAGCCGACCGCCATTTCCGACTTGTTGCCGGTCGTCAGCAGCATCTCGCCCATCTTGTTCGAGATGGCCATGAGCAGAAGGCCCCGCATCCGCGACTGGATGTTTTCCTCGGCGATACCGCGCGGACGATCTGCGAACAGGGGTGCGAGCGCCGCTTCGACCGCATCGCGGGGGCCTTCGATCGGCACGGTGTCGAGCCGGCAGCCGAGCGCCTGGGCCACCTCTGCCGCATCCTCGAGCGAGGTTTTCGAGGTATGGTCCGATGGCAGCATGACGCAGCGCACCGCGTCCGGCCCAAGCGCATCGGTCGCGATGGCGGCGACAAGGGCGCTGTCGATGCCGCCCGACAGGCCCAGAAGAACGCGGGACAGGCCGCTCTTGCCGACATAGTCGCGCAAGGATTCGACCATGGCGCGGTAGTCCTGTTCCCATTCGTCGGGCAGCGGCTCGACATCGGCGCGCCCGGCCGCCCAGCCCTTCGGGGTCCGGGTGAAGGTCACATGGGCGATCGTCTCGTCGAAGACCGGCATCTGCAGCGCCAGCGCGCCGCCGGGGTTCAGAACGAACGAGCCGCCGTCGAAGATCTGGTCGTCCTGGGCGCCGACCATGTTCAGATAGACGAGCGGCAGGCCCGTCTCGACCACGCGCGCCACCATCAGGCCGACGCGCAGGTCATACTTGTTGCGGTAGTAGGGCGAACCGTTCGGGACGAGCAGGATCTCTGCCCCGGTCTCGGCCAGGGTCTCGGCCACGTCCTCGTGCCAGGCATCCTCGCAGATGGGGGTGCCGATCCGCAGGGGGCCGATGCGGTAGGGGCCGGACACGTCGCCGACGCTGAACTGGCGGACCTCGTCGAAGACGGTGTCGTTCGGCAGGTGGTGCTTCAGGACGCGGGCGGTGACCTTGCCGCCCTTCATCACCCAATAGGCGTTGTATAGCCGCTCGCCGTCCCACCAGGGGCCGCCGATGCCAAGCGCCGGGCCGTCCGCGCAGTCCTTCGCCAAGGCCTCGAGCGTGGCGATGGCGTCACGGACAAAGGCGGGTTTCACGATCAGGTCGCGGGTCTGGTAGCCGGTGATGAACATCTCGGTCAGCGCCACCATGTCGGCCCCGGCCTCGCGTCCCGCCTCCCAGGCGGCGCGGGCCTTGGCGGCGTTGGCGGCAAGCGCGCCCACCGTCGGATTGAGTTGCGCGAGCGTCAGGTGGAAGCGGTCTGTCATGGTCTGTCCCGTTTGGTCGGCGCAGTCTAGCGGGGCGCGCGCCGAAGGGAAGAGCGGGCGGCGGCTCCGCGCCCGTGCAGGGGCCACGGCGTCGGCATCGCCTTGCGCGCGTGGGCCCGGCAGCCTAACTTGGCGGCGATTTATCCGGGCCTTGATGGCCCAGCGAAGGGGCGGGCGATGAGAGCGGAACGCACAGGCAGCAGACGTTTGCGGGCGGGTGCGGTCGCTCTGGCCCTGGCCGGGCTCCTGGTGCCCGCCGGTGTGGCCGCGCAGGATATCGTGACGCGCCAGTATGACGATGGCGGCGTCTACGAAGGCACCTTCAAGGATGGCAAGCAGCACGGGCATGGCGTCTACAAGCTGCCGAACGGCTTCATCTATGACGGCGACTGGGTCGATGGCGAGATCCTGGGCCAGGGCAAGGCGACCTATCCCAACGGCTCGGTCTACGAGGGCGCGTTCAAGGCCGGAAAGCCGGACGGCAAGGGCAAGATCACCTATTCCGACGGCTCGAGCTATGAAGGCGACTGGGTCGCCGGCCAGATCGAGGGCGAGGGCGCTGCGCACTACACGAACGGCACCAGCTACACGGGCCATTTCACCGCCGCCGCCTATGATGGCACGGGTGTCATGCAAAGCGCGGACGGCTACCGCTACGAAGGCGACTGGGTGAAGGGCGTCCGCCAGGGCAAGGGCAAGATCACCTACCCCGACGGCTCGGTCTATGAGGGCGACATGCTGAGCGGCGAGCGCGCGGGGCAGGGCAAGCTGACCATGAAGGACGGGCTTGTCTACGAGGGCGCCTGGACCGCCGGCCAGATGAGCGGCATGGGCAAGCTGACGCAGGCGAACGGCGATGTCTACGAGGGCCAGCTGAAGGACGGCAAGCGCGACGGCCAGGGCAAGGTCACTTACGCCTCGGGCGATGTCTACGAGGGCGGCTTTGCCGCCGACAAGCGTGCGGGCAAGGGCACGTTCCGCGCCAAGGACGGCTATGTCTATGACGGTGACTGGGCCGACGGCCATATCGCCGGGCAGGGCAAGGCAAGCTATCCCGACGGTTCGGTCTACGAGGGTCAGTTCGCCGCCGACCTGCCGGACGGGGCGGGCAAGATCACCTACAAGGACGGCTCGACCTACGAGGGTGCCTGGGCGAAGGGCGTGATCGAGGGCGCGGGCAAGGCTGTCTATGCGACCGGCATGATCTACGAGGGCGCCTTCGCTGGCGGCAAGACCGAGGGGAAGGGCAAGATGACCTACCCCGACGGCTACGTCTATGATGGCGACTGGAAGGGCGGCGCGCGCGAGGGGCAGGGGGTTGCGACCTATGCCGACGGCACGGTTTACACCGGCACTTTCGTCGCGGGCCTGCGCGCGGGCGCGGGCGAGATCGTGATGAAGGACGGTTTCCGTTATCAGGGCGGCTGGAAGGCCGGCGAGATGGACGGGCAGGGGGTCGCGACCTACCCGAACGGCGATGTCTATGACGGCACGTTCGTGGCCGGCAAGCGCGAGGGGCAGGGCACGATGCGCTATGCGTCGGGCAAGGTCGCAAGCGGGGTCTGGACGAACGGCGTCCTGGTGCCTGGCAAGGCGGGGGCGGCAGGCACCGCTGCGGTTACGCCCGATCCCGCCGCGCCGAGGGAACCTGCGGCGGTGGGGACGGCGACGACGCCCTGACATTGGGCCATCGCGGTCAAGGGTGGGAGTGGCAGGGGCCGTTGACCCTGCCATGCGAAGGCTTGGTCCTTTGTCCCAGCCGGTGGCCCAAAGGCCATCGGCCAGCGCCCGCCCCGCCCATGGCGGGCGCCGGCCTTGGTGGGTGAGTGACACGAAGGGTCCAGCGGTTAGGTTCCCACACGGGCGGGGGAAACGCGGTGCGTTTCCTGATCCCGCCCGAGCCCGGCGGGCCGCAGCGGTTGGGCGTCCAGCCAATCTCGGTCGCGACGCATGGCAATCGGGGCCATCCACGCCCTCACCCTTCCCTGGCCCGATTGGCGCGCCTTGTGTTGCTCGTCTGGCACAGACGAACCTTGGCTCCGCGCACATGACTCACTGCCTGGAAGCGGTGGATGCGATGATGGACGACAGCGTCGCCCGCATCGCGGAGAGCCAGCCCGGAACCCGATCCAAAAAAAGTATCATCCATTCTGGGAGGGGACTAAATCCTAGCCATATGGCGAAGACCGCGGCGGCTCCGCAGACGATGGCCACGATCGCTACAAGGGCCTTGATGGCAAATCGTCCAGTTGCCTCACCGCTAATGAGGTAACTTTGGAATTTGATCTTTTCCGGCATCTTCTGCCCTCCGCTCGACGGCCACATCTCACCGTCGCAGACGGGCAGGGCCTTGTGCGGCGAACCTGCATCGGGCCGGCACACGCTCAAATGCACCCACCCCAACCCCCAACTTTCCTCTTCCCCTTTCCGCTGCCATCCGTATAGTCCCGCGCCATGACAGAGCGGCAGGCCATTTCCCACGGACCGACCGGCGCCCCCTTGGGCGTCCTGCTGCCGTTCGGGCTTCTCCTCCTTAGCAGCCTCTGAGCGTGCCTTCGGGCGCGACCGCTCAGAGGTGATGCGCGCCCAAGGACGAAGCCCCAGAGACCGAAGAGAGTTTCCATGACCAAGCAGACCAAATCCCCCGCCGCGCAGGACCGCGTGGTGATCTTCGACACGACGCTGCGCGATGGCGAACAGTCGCCCGGCGCCACCATGACGCATGACGAAAAGCTCGACATCGCCGAGGCGCTCGACGAGATGGGCGTCGACATCATCGAGGCGGGTTTTCCCATCGCCTCGGAAGGCGACTTCGCGGCGGTGAGCGAGATTGCGGCGCGCGCCAAGCGCTCGACGATCTGCGGGCTGGCGCGGGCCAACTTCAAGGATATCGACCGCTGCTGGGAGGCGGTGAAGCACGCGCGATCGCCGCGCATCCACACGTTCATCGGCACGTCGCCGCTGCACCGCGCCATCCCGAACCTCGACATGGACCAGATGGCCGAGCGCATCCATCAGACCGTGACCCACGCCCGCAACCTCTGCGACAATGTGCAATGGTCGCCGATGGACGCCACGCGGACCGAGCATGACTATCTGTGCCGGGTCGTGGAGATCGCGATCAAGGCGGGCGCGACGACCATCAACATTCCCGACACGGTGGGCTATACCGCGCCCCGCGAAAGCGCGGACCTGATCCGCATGCTGCTCGAACGTGTGCCGGGCGCCGACAAGGTCATCTTCGCCACCCACTGCCACAATGACCTCGGCATGGCGACGGCGAACGCGCTCGCCGCCGTCGAGGCGGGGGCGCGGCAGATCGAATGCACGATCAACGGCCTGGGCGAGCGGGCGGGCAATACCGCGCTCGAGGAAGTGGTGATGGCGCTGAAGGTCCGGAACGACATCATGCCGTTCCAGACCGGCATCGACACGACGAAGATCATGAACATCAGCCGCAAGGTCGCGACCGTCTCGGGCTTTCCGGTGCAGTTCAACAAGGCCATCGTCGGCAAGAATGCCTTCGCGCATGAAAGCGGCATCCATCAGGACGGGATGCTGAAGAACGCCGAGACGTTCGAGATCATGCGCCCGGCGGACATCGGTCTGGCCGCGTCGAGCCTGCCTCTGGGCAAGCATTCGGGGCGCCATGCGCTGAGGACGAAGCTCGCGGAACTGGGGTTTGATCTGGCGGACAACCAGCTTGGCGATGTGTTCGTGCGCTTCAAGGCGCTCGCCGACCGCAAGAAGGAGGTGTTCGACGACGATCTCTTGGCACTGATGGCGGATCAGGAGACGAACACGACCCACGACACGCTGCAACTGAAGCGGCTGCGCGTCATCTGCGGCACCGAGGGCCCGCAGGAGGCCGAGTTGACCATGGCGATCGACGGGGTTGACCAGTCGATCGACGCGACCGGCGACGGTCCGGTCGACGCGGCCTTCAACGCGGTCAAGATGCTTTATCCGCACAAGGCGCGCCTGCAACTCTATCAGGTCAGCGCCGTGACGGCGGGGACGGACGCGCAAGCGACCGTTTCGGTCCGGATCGAAGAGGACGGGCGTATTGCCACGGGCCAGTCGGCCGACACCGACACGGTCGTGGCCAGCGTCCGGGCCTATGTCAACGCGCTGAACCGGCTCATCGTGCGGCGGACGAAATCGGCGCCGGGGGACGATGTGAAGACGGTGACGATGCGGGATTGAGGCGAAGATGAGAGAGAAGAAGGGGCGGTTCGATGGGGCCGCCCTTCTTAATTCGACGCTCGCAGCGAATTTAACGTCGGCCTTACGTGACCCAGTGGTCGCCACCAATTCACGCGGTCCATGACAAAATCAGCACGTTTATCGACTGTCTCCATTGGAAGCTCCGCGAGCTGGTAGTCGAACCGGACATAAGTCTCGGCCATGATTGCTTCTGTCGCCTCGGCCCCTTTCTGATCCTGCTTGCGCTCCGCGTCCTGAACCTAGCGTTCATTGCCACCATCCCTGCATTTGATGAAGAGAGTAGTTCGCGTCCAGAAGAGCTATTGTGATAGAAGCCGCAATAAGAAGAGCAAAAATGACAAAGTACACAATTGCCATAGGAGATCGCTCTTTGAATTTCTTTCGAGCGTTAGATAGGGTCGCTTCAAGCAGTCGCGAAAAAATGTCCTCACCGCGCCATTTATCCATGAGTGTCACCTAGAGAGATTCGCGTTCCACAGGAATTAATGTGAAGAAGCGATACTATTTTAAAATAGCCCCCCCTCACTTCTCCTCCACAATCGTATTCGCCCCATCCACGACCAGCATCGCCCCCGTGACGAACGACGCCGCGCGTGAGGCGAGGAAGAGGCAGCAGGCGGCGACCTCTGCTGGGGTGCCGGCACGGCCGGCGGGGCTGTTGCGGGCGGCCTCGGCCTCTGCCTCTGTTGCCGATGCGGTGGCGATCCAGCCGGGCAGGACGGCGTTGCAGGTGATGCCGCGCGCGGCGTTTTCCAGGGCGACAGTGCGGGTCAGGCCGCACATGGCGGCCTTGGCGGCGCCGTAGCCGGCGGCGCCTGCGATGGCGACCGTCGGGCCGGTGACCGAGGCCACGTTGACGATGCGGCCGTAGCCTGCCCCCTGCATGGCGGGCAGGGCGGCCCGGATCGTCAGGAAGGCAGTCGTTGCATTCATCGCCAGATCGCGGGACCAGTCGCCGGGCTCCAGCGCTTCGACCGGGGCGGCGCGCGTGACCTCGCCGGTCCGCACCATGCCGGCGGCGTTCACCAGGATCGCGGGAGGGCCGATCACCTCGCGCGTCACGGCGAAAAGGCGCGCGACCTGATCGGGGTCGGTCAGGTCTGCCGTCTCGGCGCCATGGCCGCCGGGGGCGAGGCGACGCAGCTCGTCCAGCCGTTCCTCGACATGCGGCCCGGTCGCCGTCAGCATGACGCGGGCCCCGGCGCGGGCCAGGGCGCGCGCGGTCGCAAAGCCAATCCCCTGCGCGCTTCCGGCGCCGGTGACCAGCGCAATCCGTCCCCTTGGCATGACATCTCCTCCCGGCCCCCGCGCGCCACCAGACTAGGCGCAGCGGGCCCCCGACGCCAAGGCCCGGCCCGCACAGGCGGAAAGTCGCGAAGGCGTGAGGGGGCGGGGGCCTTTCGCGCGCCCCCTACCTTCCCTATAAGATCGCGGGCCTGCGCCGGGGAGACCTGAGTCGCGGGGTGACTTCCATTTGGGTATCGGAACGAACATGGTCGGATTTCTGAGCGGGCTCTTTTCGTCGGACATGGCGATCGACCTTGGCACTGCCAACACGCTTGTCTACGTCAAGGGCAGGGGCATCATCCTGAACGAGCCCTCTGTCGTTGCCTACCACGTCAAGGACGGCAAGAAGCAGGTGCTGGCGGTCGGCGAGGATGCCAAGCTGATGCTCGGCCGCACGCCCGGCTCGATCGAAGCGATCCGCCCGATGCGCGAGGGCGTCATCGCCGATTTCGAGGCCGCGGAAGAAATGATCAAGCATTTCATCACCAAGGTCCACAAGCGCACGCCCTTCACCCAGAAGCCGAAGATCATCGTCTGCGTGCCCCACGGCGCGACCCCGGTCGAGAAGCGCGCGATCCGCCAGTCAGTCCTGTCGGCCGGCGCGCGCCGCGCGGGCCTGATCGCGGAACCGATCGCGGCGGCCATCGGGGCGGGGATGCCGATCACGGACCCGACCGGCAACATGGTCGTCGACATCGGCGGCGGCACCACGGAAGTCGCGGTTCTGTCTTTGGGCGACATCGTCTATGCGCGGTCCGTGCGCGTCGGCGGTGACCGGATGGACGAGGCGATCATCAGCTACCTGCGCCGCCAGCAGAACCTTCTGGTGGGCGAATCGACGGCCGAGCGGATCAAGACCTCGATCGGCACGGCGCGGATGCCCGACGACGGGCGCGGGGCCACGATGCATGTGCGCGGCCGCGACCTGCTGAACGGTGTGCCGAAAGAGATCGAGATCAACCAGGCGCAGGTGGCAGAGGCGCTGTCGGAGCCGGTGCAGCAGATCTGCGAGGCGGTGATGACCGCGCTCGAGACTACGCCGCCCGACCTTGCGGCCGACATCGTCGACCGGGGCGTCATGCTGACCGGCGGCGGCGCGCTTCTGGGCGAGCTGGACCTCGCGCTCCGCGAACAGACGGGCCTGTCGATTTCCATTGCCGACCAGTCGCTGAATTGTGTGGCGCTCGGCACCGGCAAGGCCCTTGAATATGAAAAGCAGCTCAAGCACGTCATCGACTACGACAGCTAAGGCGCAGTGACGGTCCGGCCGCTTTTCGGCCGGACCCCCGTCTTGGCCCCGGCATGGAGGCCCTCCCTTGGCCAGAGCCCGCAGCGGCGATCAGGACTACCGGGGCCCGGTGCGGCGCATCCTGGTCGCGATCCTGTGTCTGGTGCTGGCCGCTGTCTTCCTGGTCTGGCGCATCGACAGCCCGCGGGTCGAGCGGCTGAGGGTGGCGCTTCTGGACCGGATCGTGCCGCCAATGGGCTGGGCCATGGCGCCGATCACGACCCTTGCCGACATGGTGGCGTCCTTTCAGTCCTATGACAGGATCTATCAGCAAAACCAGGACCTTCGCCGCGAGTTGCAGCAGCTGAAATCCTGGAAGGAGGCGGCCCTTCAGCTTGAACAGCAGAATGCAAAGCTTCTGGCGCAGAACCAGGTGCGGCTCGACCCCAAGCTGACTTCGGTGTCCGGCGTGGTGCTGGCCGACACGGGGTCGCCCTTCTCGAAGTCGGTGCTTTTGAACATCGGTTCGCGCGACGGCATCCTTGACGGCTGGGCGACGATGGACGGGCTCGGTCTTGTCGGCCGCATTGCGGGCGTCGGCCAGAACGTCTCGCGCGTGCTTCTACTGACCGACGCCTCGAGCCGGGTGCCGGTGACGATCCAGCCGTCGGGCCAGCGGGCGATGGTGGTTGGCGACAACTCGGCCGCACCGCCCCTCGACTTCATCGGCGCGCCGGAACAGGTGCACCCGAATGACAGCGTGGTGTCGTCGGGCGATGGCGGCGTTTTTCCGGGCGGCATCCTGGTCGGCAAGGTGATCCAGACCCGCGACAAGCGCTTCCGCGTGCTTCTGTCGGCCGACTATTCGCGGCTCGAATTCGTGCGTGTCCTTCGATCGCGCCCGGAAGAGGCGGTGCCCGGTGCCGGTCCGCTGATCGTGCCCGAGCCCGAACCCTACGGGCCCGCCCTGCCGCAGCCCGCGGCGCCGCCGCCGACCATCACCCCGCCGCCCTTGCCCGATCCGACCATGTCACCGGCGCCCGAGCCGGCATCGCCCGACGGCACGCCCGACGTGACGCCGGACCCGGAGCCCGTGCAGCCCGCGCCGGGAGCCGTGCCCAATGGTTGATCCGCGCACCGCCGAACGGCTGACCTACCGGGCGCTTTACTTCGCCTGCGCGGGGCTCGTCCTGTTCCTGGGGCTTCTGCCGCTGTCGCAGACGCCGACGCTCTGGCCGGTGCCCGATGGCTGGCAGGAGGGGCTGCCCGAGGGGCTCCTGCTCTTTGGCCTGCCGGTGCCGGACGTTCTTTTGTGCCTCACGCTCCTCTGGGTCCAGCGCCGGCCGGACTTCATCACGGTCTGGGCGGTGGCGGTGGTCTTTCTGCTGTCCGACCTTCTGGCGATGCGGCCGCCGGGGCTCTGGACGCTGATCGTCGTCGTCGGGACCGAGATCATCCGCGTGCGCGAGGCCGACACGCGCGACATGCCGCCCTGGGGCGAGTGGGCGGTAGCTGCCGTCGCCATCCTGGGCATGATGCTGGCCTACCGGCTGGCGCTCGGCCTCTTCCTTCTGCCCGATGTCGACACCGGGCAGGCGGCCGGGGCGGCCTTGATGACCATCCTGCTTTACCCGGTTCTTGCAGGGATCCTGCGGGTCACGCTCGGCCTGCGCCGCGCCGCGACGGGCGAGGTCGACCAACTGGGCAAACGGCTATGAGGAAGGCCGCCCGCCTGTCGCTCGACCTGCAGCGCGGCATGACCCGGCGGGGGCTGCTGCTTGCCTCGCTTCAGGGCCTCTTCGTCGGCACGCTCGCCTACCGCATCCGGCACCTGCAACTGAACCAGGGCGACCAGTTCCAGCTTCTGGCCGACAAGAACGCGGTCAAGATCCGCCTGATCCCGCCGGTCCGCGGGCTGATTTCGGACCGCAAGGGCGTGCTGATCGCGGGCAACGAACAGAACTACCGCGTGACCATCACGCGCGAGGACACGCCCGACGTGCCCGGCGTGCTGCATGACCTGCAACAGCTTGTGACCCTGTCGGACGACGACATCGCCAAGCTGATGAAGGATATCGAGAAGCGCAGCCCGACCCTGCCGATCACGGTCGTGGAGCGGCTGACCTGGACCGAGTTTTCGGCCGTCGCGGTCAATGCCCCGGTCCTGACCGGCCTGACGACCGAGGTGGGCCTGAGCCGGGTCTATCCGCACGGGCCGGACTTTGCGCATGTGCTGGGCTATGTGGGCCCGGTCAGCGACTATGACCTGTCGAAGATGACCGACCCCGATCCCCTGATGCAGATCCCGAAATTCCAGATCGGCAAGCTGGGCGTCGAGGCCAAGCTCGAGGACGAATTGCGTGGCAAGGCCGGCGTGCGGCGGATCGAGGTCAATTCGACCGGCCGCGAGATGCGCGAGATCGACCGGCGCGAGGGCGAGCATGGGGCGAACCTGCGCCTGACGGTGGACGCGCGGCTGCAGAACTACGCGGCGGCCCGGCTTGGCGGGGAATCGGCGGCGGTCGTGGTCATCGACCTGACCGACGGGGCGATCCGCGCGATCGTGTCCGAGCCGAGCTTCGATCCGAACCTCTTCGTGCGCGGGATCTCGACCACCGACTACCAGGCGCTGATGGAAAACGACCATCGCCCGCTGGCCGACAAGACCGTGCAGGGCGCCTACCCGCCCGGTTCCACCTTCAAGATCGTGACGGCGCTTGCCGCGCTCGACGCGGGCGTCGCCTCTGCCGGCGAGACGGTCTATTGCCGGGGCTATACCGAGCTTGGCGACCGCAAGTTCCACTGCTGGAAAAGGTCGGGCCACGGAGCGGTCAACCTGACGCAAAGCCTCGAGCAGTCCTGCGACGTCTATTACTACGAGATGGCGCAGCGGGTCGGGATCGACCGGATTTCGGAAATGGCGCGCAAGCTCGGGATCGGCCAGCGGTTCGATTTGCCGATGTCGGCCATCTCTGAAGGCAATGCGCCGACCAAGGACTGGAAGAAGGCGCGCTACGGCAAGGACTGGCTGATCGGCGACACTCTGAACTCAGGCATCGGACAGGGCTATGTGCTGGCCTCGCCGTTGCAGCTTGCGGTGATGACCGCGCGCGTGGCGACGGGGCGCGAAATCGTGCCCCGGCTTTTGCAGGCGGTGAATGATGCGGACCTGCCGGTGCCAGAAGCGCCGCCGCTTGCGATCGACCCTAACCACCTTCGCGCGGTCCGGGGCGGCATGTGGGCCGTGATGAACAGCAAGCAGGGCACCGCGCGCGCGAGCCGCACCATCCCCGACACGATGCTGATGTGCGGCAAGACCGGCACCAGCCAGGTCAGGAACATCACGGCCGCCGAACGTGCGTCGGGCGTCATCAAGAACGAGAACCTGCCCTGGCGGTCGCGCGACCATGCGCTTTTCGTCTGCTTTGCGCCGGCGGACGATCCGAAGATGGCCGTGGCGCTCATTGTCGAGCATGGCGGTGGCGGCTCGACCGCGGCGGCGCCCATCGCACGCGACATCCTGATGCAGGCGCTTTATGACGGCTTCCCGCCGCTCGAAGTCTATCCCGAAGCGCAGCGCGACGGCATCGACAAGATGCGCAACGCCCTGCCGCTTGCCGACCCGGCGAGCTTTACCGGCGGAAAGGCGAGCGCATGAGCTACCTCGACTATTCGCTCGGGACCGTGCCGACCGGCTGGCGCAAGATTTTCGCCGTCAACTGGCCGCTCGTCTTCCTGCTGGCCGCCGCCGCCTGCCTGGGTTTCCTGGTCCTGACATCGGTCGCGGGGGGGCGGATGGACATCTGGGCCGAGCCGCAGATGAAGCGCTTTGCCGTCGGCATGGTCCTGATGCTGGCCGTGGGTTTCGTGCCGATCTGGGTCTGGCGCAATGTCTCGATCGTGGCCTACGTGATCGCGGTCCTTCTTCTGGTCGCGGTCGATGTGGTCGGCAAGGTCGGCATGGGCGCGCAGCGCTGGATCGAGTTCGGGCCGATACGGCTGCAACCGTCCGAACTGATGAAGGTGGCGCTGGTGATGATGCTGGCGGCCTATTACGACTGGCTGTCGCCGCACCGCGTCTCGCGGCCCGTCTGGGTCCTGATCCCGGCCCTTCTGATCCTGGTGCCGGTCGCGCTGGTGGTGAAGCAGCCGGACCTTGGCACGGCGATCATGCTGTTGCTTGCGGGCGGCGCCCTGATGCTGGTCGCCGGGGTCAGCCTTTGGTATTTCGGGACCGTCCTTGCCCTGGCGGTGGCGCTGGTCTGGGGCGTTCTGGAAAGCCGGGGCACGGGCTGGCAGCTTCTGCAGGACTACCAGTACCGGCGGATCGACGTGTTCCTCGACCCCGGCGCGGACCCATTGGGCGCGGGCTACAACATCATGCAGGCGCAGATCGCGCTCGGCTCGGGCGGCTGGCAGGGCAAGGGCTACATGCAGGGCACGCAGGCGCGGCTGAACTTCCTGCCCGAAAAGCAGACCGACTTCATCTTCACCACGCTCGCCGAAGAGTTCGGCTTTGTCGGGGCAGGGGCTCTTTTGACGCTTTACGCGCTGATCGTGCTTTTCGCCTTCCAATCCGCGATGACCAACAAGGACCGCTACGGGGCGCTTGTGACCTACGGGGTCGGCACGACCTTCTTCCTGTTCTTTGCCGTCAACATGGGCATGGTCACGGGCCTGATGCCGGTCGTGGGGGTGCCTCTGCCCCTTGTCTCCTACGGGGGCACGGCCATGATGATCCTGCTTCTGGCCTTCGGGTTGGTGCAGTCCGCCCATATCCACCGACCGAGGTAACCCATGGCCCTGACGATCTATTTCGCTGCCGGAGACGACAACTGGGCCGACTACCGGGTGCCTTTGGCGCGCGCGCTGGCCGATGCCGGGATCGCCGCGCACCTGTCCGACCGGGCGCCAGATCCGGCGGCGGTCGACTATATCGTCTATGCCCCGGCCTCGCCCTTGCGCGACTTCACGCCCTTCGCCAATGCCCGCGCGGTCCTGAGCCTGTGGGCCGGGGTCGAGAAGATCGTCGGCAACCGGACGCTGACCCAGCCCCTCGTGCGCATGGTCAATGACGAGCTGACCGAGGGCATGGTCGAATATGTGGTCGGCCACGTCCTGCGCCATCATCTGGGGATGGACGCGCATATCCACGGGCAGGACGGCGTCTGGCGCAACACGATCCTGCCGCCTCTGGCACGCGAGCGTCCGGTGACGGTGCTGGGGCTCGGCGCGCTCGGGTCCGAGGCGGCGAAGGCGCTGGCCGCGCTGAACTTCCCGGTGACGGGCTGGAGCCGGACCCAGAAGGAGGTGCTGGGGGTGCGCTGCCTGTCAGGTCCGGCGGGGCTGGAGGAGGCCTTGCGAAGTGCCGCGATCCTGGTCCTTCTTCTGCCGGCGACGGCGGATACGGACGGGCTTTTGAATGCCGAACGGCTGGCGCTGTTGCCGAAGGGGGCGGTCATCATCAACCCGGGACGCGGCTGGCTCATCGACGATGAGGCGTTGCTGGAGGCGCTGGACGGGGGCCGGGTGGGTCATGCGACGCTCGATGTCTTCCGGGTCGAGCCCTTGCCGCCTGACCACCCCTATTGGGCGCATCCCCGCGTCACCGTGACGCCCCATATCGCCGCCGACACGCGCATCGGGAGTGCTGCGGCGAAGCTCGTGGCGACGATTAGGAAGATCGAGGCGGGGGTACAGGTGCCCGAACTCGTGGACCGGGCGCGCGGCTACTAGGGCGGGGCTGGCGGGGAAGTTGACCTGCCATGCGACGGCTCAGTCCTTTGTCTCGCCGATGGCCCCCGCCATGTGACAAGTTGGTTCAGCGGCGCCGTTCCCGCCCGGCGCTGCTAGCCGAGATGGTCGGCCGCCGAGGTGGCAGGGGCCGTTGACCCTGCCATGCGAAGGCTTCGTCTTTTGTCCCGGCCGGTGGCCCAATGGCCATCGGCCAGCGCCCGCCCCGCCATCGGCGGGCGCTTCCGCGTCCACCGGGGCAGGCGCCGGCCTTTGTGGGCGAGTGACAGGAGCGGTCCAGCGGAACCGTTTCCACGCGGTCGGGGGAAACGCGGTGCGTTTCCTTTTCCCTCCCGGCCTAGCCGGTCCGGAAGGAGTTAACGCAACTTCGGCGGCCGGTCCGGGTCTGACCCGGGCGCTGGCCGGTCGGCCGGGGGGCCGGGCGTTGCCGCGCGGGGCAGGTCGATCGGCAGTCCCACCCCGGCGATGCCGGCTTCCGCAACCGCCGCCGCCGGCAGGCAAAGGACCGATGCCGCGCCCTCGACCAACCCCGACAGCGCCAGGGCCTCGGCCCCCGCGCGGGTCAGCGCCGCCTCTGTGCCAGGCGCTGGGTCTTCGAAGACCAGCGCCGGTGCGCGCCGGCCATCCGGTGCGGTCGCCGTGACGAGCCAGGCGCGCGCTGCCATCGGCGCGGCCGCCGCGAGCGCGGTGCCCAGGCGGGATGCCTGATCCGCCGACCCCGGCGGCAGCGCGGAAAAGCCGCCGACGCCGCCTTCCGCCATCTCGGCCGTCAGGCGTTGGGCCAGCCAGTCGACGGCATCGGGCGGCATCAGGTAGGCGCGCGCGTTGTCGGTCAGGTCGATCCCGAGAGCGAGCCCCTTGCCCGCCATCAGGGACAGGATCACCCGGCCGGGAAGGGCCGCATAGGGCAGGGGCTCGTCGGACAGCCCTGCCAGCCCCTCTTCCTCCGCAAAGGCCAGAAGGGCAGGGCCGTCGTCCAGATCGAAGAGCTTCGGCGAAAGATCGTCGCCGTCCGGCTCTGCGGTCAAGAGAAGGATCAGTTCGGCCGCCGCAAGCGCCTGGTAATAGGCCAGCCGCGCGCGCTCCTCTGCAGGGCCACCTTCGGCCGCCGTCAGTGCAGCCCGGGCGGCGGCGAGTGGCGTGGCGCTGTCGGTCATGGCTGGTCCCCCTTCGCGCCTTCGCTAGTCGCCCCCGCCCGGCTGGGCAAGGGGGGCGTCCGCCAGTGCCGCCCGGACCCGCGCCTTCACGATGGGCAGAAGTTCATCGGCGAACCAGGGATTGTTCTTCAGCCAATGGGTGTTACGCCAGGATGGGTGCGGGAGCGCGATGACACCCGCCGGCAGGTCCTGCCAGTTCCTGACGGTCGCGGACTGGCCCTTCGCCCAGAGCGCGCGCGGCAGGTGGTGGCGCTGGGCCGCGCCCCCGACCAGAAGCGTCAGGCGCGCAGGACCCAGGGCAGCGCTCAGGGGCGCGGCCCAGGTCGCGGCGCAGATGGGCGGCGGCGGCAGGTCGCCGCCCTTGGCGTCCTGGCCCGGAAAGCAGAAGGCCATCGGCTGGAACGAGATCAGCGAGCGGTTCCAGAACGTGTCCTCATCGACGCCGATCCAGTCCCTGAGCCGCGCGCCCGATTGATCGTCGAACGGCCGGCCCGAGGCATGGACCTTGGTCCCCGGAGCCTGGCTCGCGATCAGGATGGGGGCGCCCGGCGCGGCCCAGAGGACGGGGCGCGGCGCGTGGCCCGTCGGGGTCTGCGCGAACCGGTCCTCACAGAGGCGGCAGGCGCTGATCGCGCGTGCGAGGCGGTCGAATTCGGTCATGGCGCGGCTGGCTCCTGTCCCCTCGCAACCCGTTCTGCGCCCGCTTCGGTTGCGCTCCGGCTCACTTTCCCATAGTCGAGACGTAACAGAAGAGGAAAGCATGTATCGCGTCTGGGACTATGTATCGACCTATTCCCTGCCCCTGATCGCGGGCGCGATCCTTGCACTGGTCTGGGCCAATATCGCGCCCGACAGCTATCACGCCGTCATCCACACCGTCGTCTGGGACGATGCGCCCATCGGCACCGCCTATTACGAAGGCGGCTCGGTCACCCGCGTCCTTGACCTGCACTACCTGGTCAACGACGTCTTCATGGCCTTCTTCTTCGCCATCGCCGGCAAAGAGGTCTGGGAGGCGCTGATCCTGAAGGACGGCAGCCTGCGCGGCCGCCGGGCGGTCACGCCGCTGATCGCGACGGCGGGGGGCATGATCGGGCCGGTCGCGGTCTATCTGCTGGTCGCGGCGGCGGTTGGGCAACTCGGCCAGCTGGCGCACGGCTGGGCGGTTCCGACGGCGACCGACATCGCCTTTTCCTACCTGGTCGGGCGGCTGATCTTTGGCGCCCGGCATCCTGCGATCGGCTTCCTGCTGCTTCTGGCCATCGCCGATGATGCGGCGGGCCTCATCATCCTGGCCATCGCCTATCCGCAGGGCGACCTGCTGCCGCTGTGGCTTCTACTGTCGGTCGCCGCCTCCGGGGCGGCCTACCTCCTCTTCAACTGGCTGCCGCGCTACCTGGACCGGGGCGACCCCCTCCAGCGCCATGCGACGATGGTCAGCAGGCGGCTGAGCTATTGGCCCTACCTGATCGCCGGCGCCTTCAGCTGGTATGGCTTCCAGGAGGCGGGGCTGCACCCTGCGCTCGGCCTTCTGCCGATCATCCCCGCGATCCCCCATTCCGAGCGCGAGTTCGGCATCTTCAGCGCGGCAGAGGCGCACCTGCCCGATCTTCTGAACCGGATCGAGCACAAGCTGAAGATCCCGGTCGAGATCGGCCTCTTCTTCTTCGGCCTGATGAACGCGGGGGTCGAGTTCGGTGCCATTTCGGCCGTGACCTGGGCGGTCCTTGCGGGCCTTCTGATCGGCAAGCCGGTCGGCATCTTCACCTTCGGCTGGGTCGCGGCGCGGCCCCTGGGCTTCGGCCTGCCGCGCGGAATGGGGGCGCCGGACCTCTTCGTCGTGGGCTGCATCGCGGCGATCGGCTTTACCGTGGCGCTCTTCATCTCGACCGTCGCCTTTGCGGCCGGTCCCTTGCAGGACGGCGCCAAGATGGGTGCGCTCTTCAGCTTCGCCGCGGCGATCCTGGCCTTTGCCGCAGGGCGGATGGCGAAGGTGCAGAAGGCCGAATAGACGGGTGAACGGCCCCACGCCTTTCCCCCCTTCTTTCCCCTTGCTTTTCGCAACGGCTCCGGCCATCTGAGGCCGGGGTGGTTTCGTTTACTTTGTGGAACTATAAGGGTTCTGGAACAGCCAAGGCCACCGATGCTTGAATTCAGCAATGTCTCGAAGTCGTTCTGGACGGGGCGCCAGCGCAAGGTCATCCTGGACCGGGCGTCCTTCAAGGTCGAACTTGGCCAATCCATGGGGATCCTCGCGCCGAACGGCACGGGAAAGACGACGATCATCAACATGATGGCGGGCCTTGAAAAGCCGGACGAGGGTCACATCACCCGGCGCTGCCGCGTGTCCTTTCCGCTTGGTTTCATGGGCGGCGTGACCGCGACCCACAGCGCGCGGGAAAACGCGCGCTTCATCGCGAAACTCTACGGGCTCGATTCCGACTATGTCGAAGCCTTCTGCCGCTGGGTCTGCGCGCTTGACGAATATTTCGACATGCCGATCTCGACCTATTCGTCGGGGATGCGGGCCCGGTTCTCCTTCTCGCTGCTCCTTGCGCTCGAGTTCGACATCTACCTGATCGACGAGGGCATGCCCGGCACTGCCGACATTGAGTTCAACCGCAAGGCCGGGCGCATCCTGCAGGAGCGGCTGGAGGGCGCGACGGTCATCGTCGTGTCGCATCAGGCCAAGACGCTCGAACGGTTCTGCCGGTCGGGCGCCGTCCTCAGGGATGGCCAACTGACCATGTATGAAACGCTGGAAGAGGCGAGGTGGCATTATGAGCACGCCGCCTAAGATCCCCCGCTTCCGCGTCCGCCCGATCATCGTGCGCGACCCGAAGGCAGCCGCCGCGCCCAAGAAGCCCGACCCGGCGCCGGAAAAGGCCAGACGCCGCACGGCCGCCACACGGTCCGCGCCGCCGCCCGCGCAGCCCGTCCAGCAGGCGACGCCAGACCTTGGCGACATGCCCTTTGCCCCCGCGCCCGAGGATGACGGGTTCGGCGATCTGAACCTCGTGCGGGGCAGAACACCCGAGCCGCCCCCCGCCGCCGAGCCGCCGAAGGTCGACGCAAAGGACGGTGCAAAGGACGGTGCAAAGGACGACGATGTCGAAGCCGCGATCGAGGCGATCCGGCGCGAACCCCTGACCGCGCGCAACCTGCGCGCCGCCCGGCGTGCGGCGCAGGCCCACGGCATTGCCGCCTCTTCCGACCATGAGGCGATCTACCTTCTGCGCCAGAGGGGGATCGACCCCTTCACCCGCGCCTCGCTCCGGACTGTTCTGGAACAGGAAGCCGCCGCCTCGGCCTCTACTGTCGCGGGCAGGGCCGAGGGCGACCTGGGCGCGCCGCCGCCGACCGCCAACCTGCCGCAGCGCCAGTCGCAGGCCCAGCCGCCGGCGCCTGTGGCCCCCCCCGGCATGCCGGCCCCGATAGGCGAGGCCGAACGCGCCCGCGCCGTGATGCGGATGCAGCGCGACATCGTCCGCCGCCGCCGCCGCAACTTCATCATGCTGATGATGCGGCTGTCGTTCTTCGTCTTCCTGCCGACGGCGCTTGCCGGGATCTATTACTCCCTCATCGCGACGCCGATCTATTCGACCGTCTCCGCCTTCCAGATCCAGCAGTCGGACCCTGTCGGAGGGCTCGCCAACATCGGCTCGATGTTCAAGGGGTCGGGATTTGCCACCTCGAAAGACGACATCGCGGTGCAGGCCTATCTGCAGTCGCGCGATGCGATGAAAAGCCTGGATCAGCAACTGGGCTTCAAGGCGCATTTCAGCCAGCCGTGGATCGACCCGCTTCAGCGTCTTCCGGCGAACGCGACGGACGAACAGACCTACAAGCTTTACAAGCGCAACGTGAAGGTGGCCTACGACCCTACCGAGGGGCTGATCCGCATGGAGGTGCTGGCGGCCGATCCGAGGGTGAGCGAGGATTTTTCGCGCGCGCTGATCGGCTTGGCGGAAAAGCAGGTCAACCAGCTGACCGAGCGGGTCAGGGCCGACCAGATGAAGGGCTCGCGCGACAGCTTCGCGGATGCCGAGGCCAAGATGCAGGCCGCCCAGGACAAGGTGATCGCGCTACAGAAAAAGCAGGGCATCCTCGACCCCAAGGTCGAGACACAGATCATGATGACCCAGATTGCCGAACTGGAAAAACAGATCAGGGTCAAGCAGCTGGAACTCGACCAGCTGATGGCCAACGCCCAGCCCAACATGGCGCGGGTCGACGGCGCGAAGGGCGACATCGCCCGGATGCAGGGGCAGGTCGCAAGCCTCAGGGGCCAGATGACCGAGGGAACGGGCGGCGGTGAGTCGATGGCCGAGGTGACGGGCGAACTGCACTTCGCCGAGGCTGAACTCCTGACGCGCCAGCAGATGCTGGCCGCCGCCCTGCAACAGGTCGAAACCGCCCGGATCGAGGCCAATCGCCAGGTGCGCTACCTGACGACCTCGGTCGAGCCGGTGGCCGAGGATGCACCGGCCTATCCCCGCGTGTTCGAGGATACGGCCCTTGCCTTCCTGATCTTTTCCGGGCTCTACCTGATGCTGTCCCTGACCGCGTCGATCCTGCGCGAGCAGGTGACATCGTAGGTTACGTTGGCAGGGGGCGGCAATGACGGCAATGAAGGAAGTGGCGATCGGCAGCGGGCCGGGCGCCGTGGTCGCGGGCAATGACCGCCCGCTTCTGCTGATCGCGGGGCCCTGCCAGCTGGAAAGCGCCGACCATGCCCAGATGATCGCCGGCACGCTCGCCGAGATCACCAAGGCCGCCGGCGCGCAGTTCATCTTCAAGGCCAGTTACGACAAGGCCAACCGCACCTCGCTCAAGGGTCGGCGCGGGCTGGGGATCGAGGAAGGGCTGAAGATCCTGTCGGACATCCGCCGCACCATGGGCCTGCCGGTCCTGACCGACGTCCACGACCCCGCACAGGCGGTCGAGGCGGCGCAGGCCGTCGACGTGATCCAGATCCCGGCCTTCCTCTGCCGCCAGACCGACCTGTTGCTGGCCGCCGGCCGGACGGGCGCGGTGGTGAACGTCAAGAAGGGCCAGTTCCTGGCGCCGTGGGACATGGAAAACGTGGCCGACAAGGTCGCCTCGACCGGGAACGAGCGTATCCTTCTGACCGAACGCGGCGCGTCCTTCGGCTACAACGCGCTCGTCGCTGACATGCGGAGCCTGCCGATCATGGCCAGGACCGGCTACCCGATCATCATGGACGCGACCCATTCGGTGCAGGCGCCAGGGGGCCAGGGCGGGTCATCCGGTGGCGACCGACGCTTTGCCCCGGCCATGGCGCGCGCCGCCGTCAGCCTGGGGATCGCGGGCGTCTTCATCGAGACGCACCAGGACCCCGACCATGCGCCCTCGGACGGGCCGAACATGATCCGGCTGTCGGACATGTCCGCGCTTGTGGACCTGCTGATGCGCATCGACCGGATTGCGAAGGCGGAACCGCTCAGGGTGTGAGAGATGCGCGTCCGCCGCGCCCTTTGGCTCTTTGTCGGAGCGCCGTGCTGGCCGTGGTTCTGCTGCATGTAGGGCTGTTTGTAGTCGGTATGGTTCTGGGTTCGATGGGGATAGCCTACTACGCCGCAAGGCCAGAAAAATGTCCCATGGCAGCTTGGCTCCCGCCCGAGGGCGTTGCCACGCGCTGCGACATGTCGGGCGGCATTGATTTTCAGGACATCTTTGAGGCCCGAATTTCGGAAGCCGGTGCCACAGCTTATCAGAAGGGGCTATTGGGCGACCTCAAGAACCCGCGGGTGATCGACGGCACGGGTCTGAACGCAAGGTTTGAGGTCGATGGGGACGTTCAAGTCAGATTCTCATGGGAGAATGGCGTCCTGATAGTCGACTACATCAAATACTGACCCCTCACACCACCTGGCCCGCCGCCCAGCCGGACGACCAGGCCCACTGGAAATTATAGCCGCCGAGCCAGCCGGTTACGTCCACGACCTCGCCCACGAAGTGAAGGCCGGGGACGGTTTTGGCCTCAAGCGTGCGGGCGTCGAGGGCGGCGGTATCTACACCGCCGAGGGTAACCTCGGCGGTGCGGTAGCCTTCGGTTCCGACTGGGCGCAGGGTCCAGCGGCGGAGGGCGGCGTCCAGCCGCTCGCGGTCGGCGCGGGGCAGGGCGGCAAGGGCGCCCTCGACGCCCGCCGATGCCGCGACGCTCGTCGCGAGCCGGTCAGGCAGAAGGCGCGACAGGGCGGCACGGACGGTCGTGCCTGACAGTGGCCCGGCGCCGGGGGCCAGGTCGATCGTAATGGGCTCACCCTCGCGCCAGTAGGAGCTCGCTTGCAGGACTGCGGGGCCCGAAAGGCCGCGGTGGGTGAAAAGAAGGCCAGCCTGAAACGCCGCCCGGCCGGCGCTGACGCGCGCCTCAAGGGCCACGCCCGCGAGGGGTTTCATGCGCGCGAGCTCTTGTTCGGCGAAGGTCAGGGGCACCAGCGCGGGGCGCGTCTCGGTGACGCGGATGCCGAAGGCGGCGGCGATCTGGTAGCCAAGGCCGGTCGCGCCCATCTTCGGGATCGACT
>Ga0056909_1000563_pt1 | contig 32985 bp, 31 predicted proteins | sample EBPBio102011_DNA_FD_62115 | JGI IMG/M metagenome (GOLD analysis project Ga0056909, IMG submission 62115) | Wastewater treatment Type I Accumulibacter community from EBPR Bioreactor in Madison, WI, USA - Reactor 1_1/10/2011_ DNA | ecosystem: Engineered > Bioreactor > EBPR > Anaerobic-Aerobic >...
TCGATGTCGCGATAAATGACACCCGCGCCCAGATGCGAGAAGAGGTGAGGTCCCGCGCCCACAGGGCCGCCGAGGACCGCGTGGTCGAGGCGCTGGCCGGCAAGGACGCCCGCGACCAGACCCGCGAGATGTTCCGGGGCAAGCTGAAGCGCGGCGAACTGGACGACACGATGATCGAGATCGAGGTCACCGACGCCGCCCCCGCGATGCCGCTTGGCTTCGGGATGCCGGGAATGGAAACCCAGATGCAGGGCCTGCAGGACCTGTTCAAGGCCTTTGGTGGCCGCACCAACCGCAAGCGGATGACCGTCGCGCAAAGCTACGAGGTTCTGATCGGGCAGGAAGCCGACAAGCTTCTCGACGACGAGGCCGTCCGCGCCGCCGCTCTGGAGGCCGTGCAGGAAAACGGCATCGTCTTCCTGGACGAGATCGACAAGATCTGCGCCCGCTCCGACGCGCGCGGCGCCGATGTTTCGCGTGAAGGCGTCCAGCGCGACCTCTTGCCGCTGATCGAAGGCACCACCGTCAGCACCAAGCACGGCCCGGTGAAGACCGACCATATCCTGTTCATCGCCTCCGGCGCCTTCCACATCGCCAAGCCCTCGGACCTGCTGCCCGAACTGCAAGGCCGCCTGCCGATCCGCGTCGAACTCGCCCCCCTGACCGAAGAGGATTTCGTCAGCATCCTGACCGACACCGAAAATGCGCTGACCCGGCAATACACCGCCCTGATGGCGACCGAAGAGGTCGCCGTCACCTTCACCCCCGACGGCATCGCCGCCCTGGCGCGCATCGCCGCCGAGGTGAACCGTTCTGTCGAGAACATCGGTGCCCGACGCCTCTACACCGTGATGGAGCGGGTGTTCGAGGAGCTGAGTTTCCACGCCCCCGACCGCTCGGGCCAGAAAGTCACCGTCGACGCCCAGTTCGTCGAAACCAACCTGGGGGCCCTCGCCCGCTCCGCCGATATCTCACGCTACGTCCTGTAACCCGCCCCACCCCGTAGGTCGGGCTTCAGCCCGACTCTCCATCGAACCATGTCACCGCGGCTGGCGCTCCGCTCCAAAGTGTCAGCCTTTCATCTTTGCCCCAGGTATCCCCGCCAGAGGCTCCCACCGCAGGGTCGGGCGCAACCGCACCCGCCCACACGCCGCCGACGCCGGACATCCGCTCGCCTCGGGCATGGGACCCCGAACCCAAATCCTAACATCCGGTAAATGCCCGCAGCCAACCCGTTGAAACCATAAGAAACATCGGAAATGTCCACCGTGGACACCCCCCTTTCCCGCCCGCCCGTCACCCGATACTCTCCCCCCATACCGGGGAGAACACAGTGACCGAAGAGACCGTCACGCCGATGATGGCGCAGTATCTGGAGATCAAGGCCCAGAACCCCGGCGCCCTCCTCTTCTACCGGATGGGCGATTTCTACGAGATGTTCTTCGACGACGCCGTCGCGGCAGCGGCCGCCCTCGACATCGCCCTGACGAAACGCGGCTTCCATCTGGGCGAACCCATCGCCATGTGCGGCGTCCCGGTCCATGCCGCCGAGGGTTACCTTCTCACCCTGATCCGCAAGGGCTTCCGCGTCGCCATTGCCGAACAGCTGGAAGACCCCACCGAGGCCAAGAAACGCGGCTCCAAGTCGGTCGTCAAACGCGACGTGGTCCGGCTGGTGACGCCCGGCACGCTGACCGAGGACTCGCTTCTCGAAGCCCGCCGCCACAACTTCCTCGCCGCCTACGCCGAGGTCCGCGACCAGGCCGCCCTCGCCTGGGCCGACATCTCGACCGGCGAGTTCCGGGTGATGCAATCCTCTCTCACCCGCCTTTCGCCCGACCTCGCCCGCATCGCCCCGCGCGAGCTTCTTCTGTCCGAGGCCCGCGAGCGCGACCTCGTCCCCCTCCTCGATGGCCTTGCCGTCACTCCCCTGTCCCGCGGCAGCTTCGATTCCACCAATGCCGAGAAGCGCCTCTGCGACCTCTTCCACGTCGCCTCGCTCGACGCCTTCGGGACATTCGACCGCGCCGAAGTTTCAGCGATGGGCGCCCTCGTCGACTACCTCCACCTGACCCAGCGCGGCCGGATGCCCCTCCTTCGCCCTCCGGTTCGCGAAGCGCTGGGCGGCACGATGCAGATCGACGCCGCGACCCGCCGGAACCTGGAACTTACCCAGTCCCTCTCGGGTGGCCGTGACGGCTCGCTGCTCTCTGCCATCGACCGGACCGTCACCGCAGGCGGCGCCCGTCTCCTCGAACGCCGCCTCTCCTCCCCCTCTCTCGACCTCCACACCATCCACGCCCGACAAGCGGCGCTGGATCACCTTCTTGAAACCCCCTCCCTTCGTGACCGGCTACGCGAGGCGCTGCGCCGTGTCCCCGACATCGACCGCGCCCTGTCCCGCCTGGCCCTTGACCGCGACGGCCCGCGCGACATGACCGCCATCCGCGCCGGGCTGGAGCAGGCAGGCCAGATCGCGACCCTGCTGACCGACGCGCCGCCCCTGCTGGCCGAGGCCGCGACCGCCCTCACCGGCCATGCGGACCTTGTCATCCTCCTGACCGAGGCCCTCGTCGCCGAACCTCCGCTTCTTGCCCGCGACGGCGGCTACATCGCGACGGACTACGACCCCGAGCTCGACGAAGCCCGCTCGCTGCGCGACGAAGGGCGCGGCATCATCGCCCGGATGCAGGCAGAGTATATACAGACCACCGGCATCCCCAGCCTGAAGATCAAGCACAACAACGTGCTGGGCTACTTCATCGAGACGACAACGACGCATGAAGACCGGATGCGGGCGATGCCGGAGACCTTCATCCACCGCCAGACCACCGCCGGGCAGGTGCGCTTCACCACCCTGGCGCTGTCCGACCTGGAAACGAGAATCCTCAACTCGGCCAACCATTCGCTGGAGATCGAAAAGCGTCACTATTCCGGCCTGAAAGCCCGGATTCTCGACGCTTCCGCCCCCATCGCACTGGCCGCCCGGGCACTGGCCGAAATCGACCTGGCCGCCGCCTTCGCCGACCTCTCTGCCGAGGAAGGCTGGTGTGCGCCCGAGGTCGACGACAGCCGCGCCTTCCAGGTCGCCGGGGGCCGCCACCCGGTGGTGGAACGTGCGCTTCGTCAGCAGGGCCAGCCCTTCGTTGCGAATGACTGCGCTCTCACCGACAAGGACACCCCCGCGATCTGGCTGCTCACCGGCCCGAACATGGCGGGGAAATCCACCTTCCTGCGGCAGAACGCGCTGATTGCCCTGCTGGCGCAGGCGGGCAGCCATGTCCCGGCGACAGAGGCCCGCATCGGCCTTGTCTCGCAGCTTTTCAGCCGGGTCGGCGCTTCCGACGACCTCGCCCGGGGGCGGTCGACCTTCATGGTCGAGATGGTGGAAACCGCCGCCATCCTGAACCAGGCCGATGACCGCGCCCTGGTGATCCTGGACGAGATCGGACGTGGGACCGCCACCTATGACGGGCTGTCCATCGCCTGGGCCACGCTGGAGCATTTGCACGAGGTCAACCGGTCCCGCGCGCTTTTCGCCACGCATTACCACGAGATGACGGCTCTGGCGGGCAAGCTGCCGGGCGTAAGGAACGCGACCGTCACGGTCAAGGAATGGGAAGGCGAAGTCATCTTCCTGCACGAGGTCCGCGAAGGCGCTGCCGACCGCAGCTACGGCGTGCAGGTCGCGCGGCTGGCCGGGCTGCCGGCATCAGTCATCGAGCGGGCCAAGGTGGTGCTGGATGCGCTGGAAAAGAGCGACCGCGAGGGCGGCAAGCAGGCCACGCTGATCGACGACCTGCCGCTATTCCGCGCCGCACCCCCGGCGCCTGCGCCGCAGAAACAGACAGCCTCAGCGGTGGAGGAACGGCTGAAGGACATTCATCCCGACGAACTGACGCCGATGGAAGCGTTGAGATTGGTCTATGAAATGAAAGGGTTACTGTAGGGCGTGCCTTTATGCACACCCTACGCATCACCCCGCCGTATTCGACGACACGCCCACCTGAGCGGGCCGCAGCAGCCGGTCGTGCAGCAGGAAGCCTTCCGCCATCACCTGGATGATCTGCCCGGCCTTCGTTCCCGGCAGCGGCGCCTCGAACATCGCCTGATGCAGCTGCGGATCGAACACATCGCCCACAGCGGGCGAAACCGGCGTCACGCCGTGCTTGGTCATCACATTGGTCAGCTCGCGCAGGGTCAGCTCGACCCCCTCGATCAGCGCGGCCGAAGCCGCCCGGCTTTCCTCTGGGATCGCCTGGAGCGCGCGGTTCAGGTTGTCGTAGACCGGCAACAGGTCACGCGCCAACCGCGTGCCGCCATACATCTCGGCCTCTTTGCGGTCGCGCTCGGCCCGTTTGCGCGAGTTCTCGGCATCGGCCAGCACCCGCATGAACTTGTCGCGCAGCTCATCGCGCTCGGCCCGCAGGACCTCAAGCTCGCCGTCCTCGGCGGTCAGTTCCATGTCTTCCAGCTCCACCTGCGGCGAAGCGGTTTCTTCCTGCGACATCGTCACATCCTTCTGTCAGCCCTTGCCGCGGTCACTGACCAGGCGGCCCACCAGCTGGGCGGTGTAGTCGACGATCGGAACGATACGGCCATAGTTAAGCCGGGTCGGACCGATGACGCCCACCGCGCCGATGATCTTTCGATCAGCGTTCATATAGGGAGAAACCACGAGACTTGAACCGGAAAGTGAGAAAAGCTTGTTCTCCGAGCCGATAAAAATGCGCACACCTTCGCCGGTCTCGGTCAGGTTCAGGAATTCGGCAATGTCCCGCTTGCGCTCCAGGTCGTCGAACAGCACGCGGATGCGGTCGATCTCGGCCTGATCCGCCGCCTCGCCGATCAGGTTCGCCCGACCGCGCACGATCAGCCGCTCCGATGGTTCGCCCGCATTCTCCCACAGCGCCAGACCGCTTTCCACCAGTTGGCGGGCCAGCGAATCGATTTCCTGCCTGCGGCTGGCGATCTCGCGGGCCATCCGCGCACGCAGTTCGGACAGGGTCCGCCCCTCGGCCAGCGCATTCAGGAAATTCGCCGCCTCGCGCATCGACGAGGGCGTCTGCCCCGGCGGCGGCACGAAGACCCGGTTTTCCACCTGCCCGTCGGCAAAGACCAGCACCACCAGCGCCCGGTCGGCCCCCAGACTGACGAATTCGATATGCCGGATCGCCGCTTCCCGCTTCGGCGACAGCACCACGCTGGCCCCCCGGGTGATGACCGACAGCGCGGCCCCCACCTCGTCCAGCAGCGAGGTCACATCCTGATCATTGACGCCCAGCGTGGCATCGATCTTCTCCTGATCCTCAGGCGCGACCTGGCCCACTTCCAGCAGGCTGTCGACGAACATCCGCAAGCCCGCCTGCGTCGGCACCCGCCCGGCCGAGACATGCGGACTGTCCAGCAGCCCGAGAAACTCCAGATCCTGCATCACATTCCGCACCGTCGCCGCCGAGACCTTTTCGGACAGCGTCCGGGTCAGCGTCCGCGACCCCACCGGCTCACCCGAGGTCAGGTAGCCCTCGACCACCCGGCGGAACACCTCGCGCGTGCGGTCGTTCATCTCGGACAGGATGGGTTGCGCGCTGGTCATCGGCTCGGGTTTCGGGGTTGCATCCCCCGCCTGTGGTTGCATATGTGGCCGCAGTCCAGCGAAAGGTCCGGGAATGCGTCCGTCAGGCAGAAAACTAAGCGATCTTCGGGCAGTTTCAATCGAAACCGGCGTGATGAAGCACGCGGAAGGCTCCTGCCTGATCAGGATGGGCGAAACCCATGTCCTCTGCTCGGCCACGATCGAGGACAAGGCCCCGCCGTTCCTCAAGAACACTGGCCAGGGCTGGGTGACGGCCGAATACGGCATGCTGCCCCGCGCCACCAACTCCCGCACCCGGCGTGAGGCGGCGGCAGGCAAGCAATCCGGCCGCACGCAGGAGATTCAACGTCTTATCGGTCGTTCGCTGCGGGCGGGCGTGGACCGGCAGGCTTTGGGCGAACGTCAGATCGTCGTGGACTGCGATGTGATCCAGGCCGATGGCGGCACCCGCTGCGCCTCGATCACCGGCGGCTGGGTCGCGCTGCGGCTGGCGGTGAACAAGCTCCTCGCCTCGGGCGTCATCGTCACCGACCCGATCATGGACCACGTTTCCGCCGTGTCCTGCGGCATCTATGCCGGTCAACCCGTGCTCGACCTCGACTATGCCGAGGATTCGGCCGCAGGCACTGACGGCAATTTCGTGATGACCGGCGCGGGCAAGCTGGTCGAGGTGCAGATGTCCGCCGAGGGATCCGCCTTCAGCCAGGACGAGCTTCTCCACCTGCTCGACCTCGCCCGTCAGGGCAATGCCGCTTTGGTCGCGGCACAACGGGCGGCATTGGGCCTCTAGGATGCTGAAGCGCGGGGATCGCCTGCTGGTCGCCACCCACAACTGTGGCAAGCTGGAAGAGATCGCCGATCTTCTGGGCCCCTTCGACGTGACCGTCACAGGCGCGGGAGACCTGGGTCTGCCCGAACCGGAGGAAACCGAAACCAGCTTCGTCGGCAATGCCCGCCTCAAGGCCCATGCCGCCGCGAAGGCCTCTGGCCTGATTGCGCTCGCCGACGATTCCGGCCTGGCCGTTGATGCCCTTGGCGGCGCGCCCGGGGTCTTCACCGCCGACTGGGCCACCACCGCGACAGGCCGAGACTTCAAGGTCGGGATGGAACGTGTCTGGCGCGAGCTGGAGGCCGCAAATGCCCCCGAACCCCGCCGCGCCCAGTTCTGCTGCACTCTCGTTCTCGCAGCGCCCGATGGGCAGGACCTTGTCTTTGAAGGCAAATCCCCCGGTCGCCTCGTCTGGCCCGGTCGCGGTGAACAAGGCCACGGCTTCGACCCGATCTTCATGCCCGACGGCTACACCCAGACCTTCGGCGAGATGGACCGCTGGCAGAAGAACCGCCTGTCCCACCGCGCCGACGCCTTCCAGAAGCTCGTCGCGACCCTGTTTCCGTAGATGGAAGACTGGCGACATGCGGGCTTCGGCCTGTATATACACTGGCCTTTCTGCCAGTCGAAATGTCCCTACTGCGACTTCAACAGCCACGTCGCCTCCCGCATCGACCAATCCCGCTGGCTGACCGCGTTCGAAGCCGAAATCGACCGTATCGGCGCCCTGACCGAAGGTCGCATTCTCAACACCGTCTTCTTCGGCGGCGGCACGCCCTCGCTGATGGAGGCCGCGACCGTCCAGGGCATCCTCGACCGTGTCCGCGCCACCTGGACGCTGGCGAACGACATCGAGATCACGCTGGAGGCCAACCCCGGCTCGGTCGAGGCGGCCCGGTTCGAGGGCTACGCCAAGGCCGGCGTCAACCGGGTTTCCCTTGGAATCCAGTCGCTTGACCCCGACGATCTCCGCCGCCTCGGCCGGATGCACTCGGTCGATGAGGCCAAGGCCGCCATCGCCATCGCGCAGTCCACCTTCCAGCGCGTCAGCATCGACCTGATCTACGCCCGCCAGAACCAGACGCTCGCAGCCTGGCGCGACGAGCTCCTCCGCGCGCTCGACTTCGGCACCTCGCACCTCTCGCTTTACCAGCTGACCATCGAGGACGGCACCGTCTTCGGCCAGATGCACGCCAAGAACCTCCTTCGCGGCCTGCCCGAAGAAGACCTTTCCGCCGACATGTTCGAGCTGACGCAAGAGATTACCCGCGCCTCTGGCCTGCCCGCCTACGAGGTTTCGAATCACGCCCGTCCCGGCGACGAATCGCGTCACAACCTGATCTACTGGCGCATGGGCGACTATGCCGGGATCGGGCCCGGCGCACATGGTCGACTCACCCTGGATTCGGGTCGATTCGCCACCGAAGCCGAGCGGATGCCTGCTCGCTGGCTTGACCGCACGGTCACCACCCCCGGCTTGGCCGAAGACAGCAACCGCCTCTCACCCGAGGACCGCGCCAGCGAATACCTGATGTTCGCCCTGCGCCTTCGCGAAGGCGCCTCGCTCGACCGCTACACCGCTCTCGCAGGGGCGGCATTGCCGCAAGCCGCACTGAACGAGGTCATCACCCTCGGCCTGCTGGCGCAGGACGGCGACCGCATCCGCACGACCGAAACCGGCGTCATGATGCTGAACGGAATCCTGCGTGCGCTTCTCGCCGATCGCCGCAGCGCCTAGTCGCGCGCTACCCGATCTGGTATAGCGGAAAGCATCTGACACAGCATATCGAGCTCTTCCAGGCTGTCATAGCGGATCGAGATCTGCCCGCCCTCGGCGCCGGGCGCATGGTCGATCTTCACCTGCATCCGCAGATTGGCCGACAGATCCGCCTCCAGCGCCCGGGTATCGGCATCCTTTTCGGCCCCCTTTCCCAAGGGTTTCGCCGCGGGCTTCATTGCCGATTGCGCCTTCATCAGCTTCTCGGTTTCCCGAACCGACAGGCCCTTGGCCACGATCTGCGCCGCCAGTTCCGAAGCTTTCGGGCTGCCGATCAGCGCACGCGCGTGACCTGCCGACAGCGTGCCCTCGCGCACCATGTCCTGCACATCGGTCGGCAGCGACAACAGGCGCATCAGATTCGCCACATGGCTGCGGCTCTTGCTCAGCGCCTCGGCCAGCTTCTCCTGCGTGTGGCCGAATCGGGTCATCAGCTGCCGGAAGCCCAAGGCCTCTTCGATGGCATTCAGGTCCGCCCGCTGGATGTTCTCGATGATCGCGACTTCCAGCACTTCGGTGTCGGTAAAGTCCCGCACGACAACGGGAACTTCGTGCAGCTGCGCCAGCTGGGCTGCCCGCCAGCGCCGCTCGCCCGCGACGATTTCATACATGTCGCGCCCGGGTTTCCGGCGGACGATCAGCGGCTGGATCACGCCTTTCTGCCGGATCGAATCAGCAAGGCTTTCCAGCTCGTCCTGCTTGAAATCCAGCCGCGGCTGCTGCGGATTCGGCTCCAGCTTGTCGACCGGCAAATGCTGCTCGGCCTTGCGGGGCGCCACCATCTGTTCCGGCCCCGCCAGGTGAACATCCGCCATCAGGGCCGAAAGCCCTCGCCCAAGGCCGCGCTTCTCGTTCTTGCTGTTCATGCTCAGGCCTCGGAAATTTCAGGTGTCTTGTGCCGGGCGTCGATTTCCTTCGCCAGGGCGCGATAGGCCTCGGCCCCTTTGGAGCCGGGGTCGTAACTCAGCACCGGCAAGGCGTAGGACGGCGCTTCGCTGATTCGCACATTGCGGGGAATCGTCGTCTTCATCACCAGGTCGCCCATGTTTGCCCGCGCATCCGCTTCGACTTGCGCCGTCAACCTGTTGCGGCGATCATGCATGGTCAACACAACCCCTTCGATCCTCAGATCGGGATTCGCCGACCGCCGCACATCGCGAATCGTCAGCATCAGCTGCGACAACCCTTCCAGCGCGAAGAATTCGCATTGCAGCGGCACCAGCACCGACGTGCAGGCGACAAGCGCGTTCACCGTCAGCAGACTCAAGGCAGGCGGGCAGTCGATCAGGATGTAATCGAAGCTATAGGCATCCATCTCCGGGCGGCGCAATGCGTCATGCAGCAAGTAGCTGCGCTTCTCGTTCGACACGATATCCAGGTCGGCAGAGGACAGATCGGCGTTGGCGGGTATGATCATGACCTCGGGAATGCCCGTTTCAAGCACAACATCCTGTAGGCCGATCCCGTCGACGATCAAATCATAGCTTGTCCGCTTCCGCGCATCCGGCTTGATACCCAACCCCGTCGATGAGTTGCCTTGCGGGTCGATGTCGACAAGCAGAACGCGCTTGCCCAGCTCAGCCAAGCCCGCGGCCAGGTTTATCGCAGTCGTCGTCTTCCCGACGCCGCCTTTCTGATTGGCCAGAGCAAGGATATAGGGGCGGTCAGTCATGGCGGTGGATATTCCTGATCACGAGGATTGCAGCATCGGCGTCGGAGTGACTTTGCTGCGCGTCGGCGTCAAAAGCCCAGTTTTCTTGCGCAGCGGCAAGCTCTTCAGCGTAGCGGGCCCCTTTCGGGAAGATCGCAACGCCTCCGGCGGCAAGATGGCGATCCGCATAGGCCAGCAAGTCGGAAAGCGGCGCAAGCGCGCGCGCCGACAGCACATCGGCATTCAGCGGATCGAGCGATTCGATACGGTTGCTGCGCACAGCGACTGGCAGAGCAAGAGATTGTGCTGCTTGCCGCAGGAACGTCGCTTTCCGCAGATCCGATTCGACAAGCGTGACGTGCAAATCGGGCTTCAGCTCTCTTGCAAGAATCGCAACGACAATGCCGGGAAAACCGCCGCCTGATCCAAGATCCGCCCAGCTTGTCGCGCTGGAGGGGCAGAGAGAGAAAACCTGCGCGGAATCAAGAATATGCCGCGCCCACAAGTCCGGCAGCGTTGTTTTGCTGACAAGGTTGATTGCAGGAGTCCACCGGCGGACAAGTTGCTCGAAAGCCTGAAGAGCTGCGAATGTTTCACGTGAAACATCCAGGCCCGCGACAGAGACTTCAGCAGCGCTTGTCATCCCGCGAGCCGCTCCGCTTGCGGCTTCCGCAACTGCGCGAGAATCAGCAGAAGCGCAGCCGGAGTAACACCTTCGATTCGCGATGCTTGCAGAATCGTGTCCGGCTGAGCGCGCGTCAGCTTTTGCTTCAGTTCATTCGAGAGGCCGGAAATGCAGCTATAGTCGAAGCTATCCGGAATCCGCTGGGTTTCCTGACGCCGCAAATCCGCGACTTCCTTCGCTTGCCGGTCGGAATACTGGTCGTAAGTCGAATCGATCTGAAGCTGGCTCAGCACATCCATGCTCAAATTCTGGTAGGCCGAAAAGGCCTGCACTACTACATCCAGCTGCAACCCCGGAAGCGAAAGCGCGTCATAGGCGGACCGCTTGCCCCCGTCCCGGCTGACAGCAATCCCCGCGTCGTTCAGCGCTTTCGGCCCGATCATCGCCTCGGACAAGGCAGCCCGCCCCGATTCCAAGGCCTCGAGCTTGGATTCGAACGCAACCCGCCGTGTGTCCGATACGCAGCCCGCCGAAACGCCCAGGGGCGTGAGGCGCCGGTCGGCGTTGTCGGCGCGCACAGTCAGCCGGAACTCGGCCCGCGAGGTGAACATGCGGTAGGGTTCGGTCACGCCCCGCGACGTCAGGTCGTCGATCATCACGCCGATATAGCTTTCGGTCCGGCTGAACTCCACTGGCGCGATCCCACCAGAAGCTGCGGCCGCGTTCAGCCCCGCTACAAGACCTTGCGCCCCGGCCTCTTCATACCCCGTTGTCCCGTTGATCTGCCCGGCGAAGTACAGCCCGGGCACAGCGCGGGTTTCCAGTGTCCGGTGCAAACTGCGCGGATCGAAATAGTCGTATTCGATGGCATAGCCCGGTTGCAGGATCGTGGTCTGCTCCAGCCCGGGAATCGTGCGGATATAGGCCGCTTGCACCTCTTCCGGCAGCGACGTCGACAACCCGTTCGGATAGACCGTGTGATCGTCCAGCCCCTCCGGCTCCAGGAACACCTGGTGCGAGCTTTTGTCGGCAAAACGCACGACCTTGTCCTCGATCGAGGGGCAATAGCGCGGACCGACGCCCTCGATATGTCCCCCATACATGGCGGAGCGGCCAAGGTTGTCCCGCACGATCTGGTGAGTCGCTTCGGATGTATGCGTGATCCCGCAGGAAATCTGCCGGGCTTCCGGTGCCCGGTTCAGGAAGGAAAACACCGACGGAACCTCGTCCCCCGGCTGGCTTTCCAGCCGCGCCCAGTCAATCGTCCGGCCGTCCAGCCGCGGCGGCGTTCCCGTTTTCAGCCGCCCGACAGGCAGCGCCAGTTCGGCCAGTTGCGCCGCCAGCAGGCGCGAGGGCGAATCGCCCATCCGCCCGCCAGACATCCGCCGGTCGCCGATATGGATCACGCCGTTCAGGAACGTCCCCGCTGTCAGCACGACCCGGCCCGATTCCAGCTCTGCGCCCGAAGCCAGAACGACCCCAGCGGCAGCCCCGCCGACCAGCCTCAGCCCGGCGACTTCGCCTTCGATCACATCCAGCCCCGGTGTCGCCAGCAGTTCGGCCCGCATCGCCTCACGATAGAGCCGCCGGTCGATCTGCGCCCGAGGCCCCTGCACAGCAGGCCCCTTGCGCCGGTTCAGCAAACGGAACTGGATTCCCGCACGATCCGCCATCCGCCCCATCACGCCGTCCAGCGCGTCGATCTCGCGGACAAGATGGCCCTTGCCCAGGCCGCCGATTGCAGGATTGCAGGACATTGCGCCCAGCGTCTCAATCCGCAGCGTGACAAGGGCTGTCGACACGCCCATCCGGGCCGCTGCTGCCGCCGCTTCAGCGCCCGCATGGCCGCCGCCGATCACGATGACATCGTAGTGTTTCACGTGGAACACTCCCTGGGTCTTCACTTGCCGATGCAGAAGCTGGCGAAAATCTCGCCGAGCAAGTCGTCCACATCCACTCGGCCGACAAGCGCGTCAAGCGCTCGCACAGCTTGCCGAAGATGCTCTGCCGCCAACTCGACGCGCGAGTCATCCCTTACCACTTCCGCCCGTGACTCGGCCAGAGAGCGAATTGCCGATGTAACGGCAATGCGATGCCGTTCGCGTACCAAAGCCCCCGCGGAACCGATCCGTTCCTGCAGGATTTCACCGATCCGGGTCATCAACTCGGGCACGCCTTCGCCCGTCTTGCCCGACACAGCCAGGCCATAAACACCTGATCTTGTGTCCGCTTTACCAAAAACCACCAGATCGTCCCCAGTCGGCTTCAACCCCGGCACCGCAGACCCATCGATCAGGAACAGGCGCAAATCCGCCGCTTCGGCCCGCATAAGCGCCCGGTCGATGCCCGCCTGCTCCAGCCGGTCCTCGGTATCGCGCAGCCCGGCAGTATCCAGGAAGGTAACCGGCAGCCCGGCGATTTCCATCCTGACCTCGATCACATCCCGCGTCGTCCCCGCGATCTCGGAGGTGATCGCCGCCTCGCGTCCGGCAAGCTGGTTCAGCAGCGTCGATTTGCCCGCGTTCGGGGCGCCAACAATCGCCACCTCGAACCCGTCGCGAATCCGCTCTGCCGCTGTGACCCCGGCCGCCTCGCGCCCGAGGTCCGTCATCAGCCCATCGATCAAACCCAGCACTTCGGGAGAGACATCGACCGGGACGTCCTCATCGGCAAAGTCGATGGTGGCTTCCAGCAGCGCGCCCGCCCGGATCAGGTCGCGCCGCCAGCCCTCGACCTTCTGCCCGACCGACCCCGACAGGACCCGTACCGCCTGCCGCCGCTGCGCCTCGGTCTCGGCGTCGATCAGATCGGCCAGACCCTCGACCTGCGCCAGGTCCAGTACGCCGTTTTCCAGCGCACGACGGGTGAACTCGCCCGGCTCGGCCAGCCGCAGCCCCGGCTGCTCGGACAGGGCGCGCAGCACTGCCCCCACCACCGCTGGCCCGCCGTGACAGTGCAACTCCACCACCCGCTCGCCGGTAAAGCTCGCCCCTTCGGCAAAGGACAGCACCAGCGCCTCGTCCAGCAGTTCACCGCCCCAGCTCAGCCGCCGCAAGCCCGCCACGCGCACAGCCGGCAGCGACCCGCACAAGGCAAGACCGGCCGCAAAAGCCGCCGGTCCCGAGATCCGTACCACGGCGAGGCCCGACCGGCCCCGCGCCGTGGCCAGGGCATAGATCGTGTCCATCGCCGCCCAGCCTTCAGGTGTTCATCGATTCGAAGAAATCGGCGTTCGACTTGGTCTGCTTCAGCTTGCCGATCAGGAACTCGATCGCATCCGTCGTGCCCATCGGGTTCAGGATACGGCGCAGGACATAGGTCTTCTGCAGGTCCATCTTGTCGACCAGCAGGTCCTCTTTCCTTGTGCCGGATTTCAGGATGTCCATCGCCGGGAAGACGCGCTTGTCGGCGACCTTGCGGTCCAGCACGATTTCCGAGTTACCCGTGCCCTTGAATTCCTCGAAGATAACCTCGTCCATCCGGCTGCCGGTGTCGATCAGCGCGGTGGCGATGATGGTCAGCGACCCGCCCTCCTCGATGTTCCGCGCCGCGCCGAAGAAACGCTTCGGGCGCTGCAGGGCGTTGGCATCCACACCGCCGGTCAGCACCTTGCCCGAAGACGGGACCACGGTGTTGAACGCCCGGCCCAGACGGGTGATCGAATCGAGCAGGATCACCACGTCGCGCTTGTGCTCGACCAGCCGCTTGGCCTTCTCGATCACCATCTCGGCCACCGCGACGTGCCGCGTCGCCGGTTCGTCGAAGGTAGAACTCACCACCTCACCCTTCACCGACCGCTGCATGTCGGTCACTTCCTCGGGGCGCTCGTCGATCAGCAGGACGATCAGATAGCATTCCGGATGGTTGGTCGCGATGGAATGCGCGATGTTCTGCAAAAGCACGGTTTTCCCGGTGCGCGGCGGTGCCACGATCAGCCCGCGCTGGCCTTTCCCGATGGGCGAGACCAGGTCGATGATTCGCGCCGAGCGGTCCTTGATCGTCGGATCCTCGACTTCCATCTTCAGCCGCTCATCGGGGTAGAGAGGCGTCAGGTTGTCGAAATGGACCTTGTGCTTGGCCTTCTCGGGGTCATCGAAGTTGATCTTCGTCGCCTTGGTCAGGCTGAAATAACGCTCATTCTCGGACGGCGCCTTGATCACACCCTCGATGGAATCCCCCGTGCGCAGCGAGAACTGGCGGATCATCTCGGGCGAGACATAGATGTCATCCGGGCCGGGCAGGTAGTTGGCCTCGGGGCTGCGCAGGAAACCGAACCCGTCCTGCAACACCTCCAGCACGCCGTCGCCGCCGATCTCCCAGCCTTCCTCGGCATGTTCCTTCAGCAGCGAGAACATCATCTCGCCCTTGCGCATCGAGGGCGCGTTCTCGATCTCCCACTCTTCGGCCATCGCCAGAAGATCGGCCGGGGTCTTGGCCTTGAGTTGCGCGAGGTTCAAGCGTTCGACGTTCATGGAATACCTTTGGGCGGACCGGCCCCCCTGGGGCGGATCATCGCGAGTCTGGAGCGGGAGATGCATCGGGCCGGACGGCCCTGCGAAGCCGCACCTAATGCCGGGCGGCCGGAAAGTCAATCAGTAGCGCAGCACGACCGAGAAGACGATGATCAGCATCAGCACGGTCGGGACCTCGTTCATGATCCGGTAGGTCCGCCCGCTGCGCGTATTGGCACCCCGGACAAAGTCCTTTCGCCGCAGCGACAGCCAGCCGTGGAACCACCCCATCACCAGCACTGCCCCCGCCTTGACCCAAGGCCAGGCAAAGGACCAGTCCACCACCCCCGGCGTGAAGACCAGCGCCAGCCCGAAAACGAAGGTCGCGATCATCGCCGGGTTGATGATCCCGCGCAGCAGGCGCCGCTCCATCACCTGGAACATCGCGTCGGTCTTCGACCCCGGCTCCACCTGCTCGGCGTGATAGACGAACAGTCGCGGCAGGTAGAACATCCCCGCCATCCACGAGATCACCGAGACGATGTGCAGCGCCTTCGTAACCGGATACCAGTCTGCCAGGAAATCCGTGATCGTCTCGAACATATCCACCTCACTGGCCGCTTTCTTTCTTCTATAAAGATTAAAGAAAAGAAGGAATGTAGATGATGTAGGGCCTGTGCAGAACGGGATTGGCGGACCTTCCCCCAGAGTGTTCCACAAGGAGAGCCCTGGGGACAAATGCGGGACAAGATCTACGCCATACGCGGGACGAATAATTTTCATAACAATATCAAAAGGATGAATGAATACAGCCATCGCGCATCATCCACAGGTTGTGCCGCCCGGACCCTGGGCACAGCGCCTTCTCCCGTCCCGCGTGACAATCCCCTGCACAGCGGGATATCTCTGGCCCAAGCTTCCCGGACTGCGACGGATGCCCACAGCCTGCCCGCCAGCCCCTGTTTCGCCCGCTGAAAGACCCAGGAACAAACCGCGGATATCCACAAGCTCCATGATCCTCGCGTCCACCTCTCCCACCCGCCTGCACATGCTCCGTGCCGCCGGCCTGAACCCCGCCCCCGTCGCCCCCCGCGTCGATGAGGCCGCCATCCGCGACGCGCTTACAGCCGAGGGCGCCCATCCCCGCGACATCGCCGACACCCTGGCCGAGATGAAAGCCCGCAAGGTCGCCGAAAAACACCCGACCGACCTCGTCCTCGGTTGCGACCAGGTCCTCGCCCTTGACCGCGAGACCTTCGCCAAGCCCGAAACGCCAGAGGACGCGCGCCAACACCTCCGCCAGCTGAGGGGCAAGACCCACAAGCTGCTCTCTGCGCTCGTCGTCTACGAAAACACCGAACCCGTCTGGCGCTACCTGGGCGAAGCGCGTCTGACCATGCACGACATCTCTGACACCTACCTCGACGCCTATGTCACCCGAAACTGGGAATCGATCCGCCACTCCGTCGGCTGCTACAAGGTCGAGGAGGAAGGCGTCCGGCTGTTTTCCGCCATCACCGGCGACCATTTCACCATTCTCGGCCTGCCGCTGCTGCCGCTGTTGGCTTGGCTCGGCAACCGGGGCATGATCGCCCGATGACCGACCATCCCCGCATCCCGCTTGCCGCCGTCCTCGGCCACCCCATCGCCCACAGCCGCAGCCCTGCGCTGCACGGCTACTGGCTGAAGCGCTATGGCATCAAGGGCCACTACATTCCCATCGACATCCCGCCCGTCGACCTGGCGCGTCTTCTGCGCACCCTGCCCGAGCTTGGCTTCGTCGGCTGCAACGTGACGATCCCGCACAAGGAGGCCATCCTCCAGATCGCCGACATCGTCACCGACCGCGCCGCACTGATCGGGGCAGCCAACACGCTGATTTTCCGCAAGGACGGCAAGATCCACGCCGACAACACCGACGGCTCCGGCTTCATCGCCAATTTGCGCCAGAACGCCCCGGACTGGAAACCCGCCTCCGGCCCGGCCGTGGTGCTGGGCGCCGGGGGAGCGGCCCGCGCTGTCGTCGCTGCGCTGATCGAGGTCGGAGTGCCGGAGATCCGCCTCGCCAACCGCACCCGCCCCCGCGCCGATGCGATCCGCTCCGACTTTGGCGCCAAGATCCATGTCCACGAATGGGTGCAGGCCGGCAACCTGCTGGATGATGCGGTGACCGTGATCAACACCACCTCGCTTGGCATGACCGGCAAGGCAGAGTTCCGCGTTCCGCTCGACAAGCTGAACCCGCACGCGCTTTGCAACGACCTCGTCTACACCCCCCTGAAGACCCAGTTCCTGATCGAGGCCGAGGAACGCGGCGCCACGATCGTTGACGGGCTGGGGATGCTGCTGCATCAGGCCGCCCCCGGGTTCGAGCGCTGGTTCGGCACAAGGCCCGAGGTCGACGAAGCCACCCGCAAGGCCGTGCTCGCGGCATGACATTCGTTCTCGGCCTCACCGGCTCCATCGGCATGGGCAAATCCACCACGGCCGGGATGTTCGCCGAAGAGGGTCTGCCCGTCTGGGATGCCGACGCCACCGTCCACCGGCTCTACCAACCCGGCCAACCCGCTGCCTTGGCCATCGGCGCGCTTTTCCCGGACGCCATCGACCCGGACGGCAGCGTCAACCGCGCCAGCCTGCGCGCCCTGATCCAGTCCGACGCCACCGTCCTCGACCGCCTCAATGCCGCTGTTCACCCGCTGGTCGCCGAAGATCGGGCGCAGTTCCTCAAGGATCATGCTGACGCCGAGATCGTCCTCCTCGACGTGCCACTTCTGTATGAATCCCGCATCGACACCGTTTGCGATGCCGTCGCGGTCGTCTCCGCCCCGCCCGATGTTCAGCGCGAGCGTGTCCTGTCGCGCGGCGCGATGACCGAGGCCGAATTTCGCACCATCCTCTCCCGCCAGCTTCCCGATGCCGAAAAGCGCCGGAGCGCCGCCTACGTCATCCCCACGACCAGTCTTGAAGCTGCCCGCCAGGCGGTGAAAGATGTGCTCGCCTCCATCCGCCGGACCCGTCATGCGTGAAATCGTCCTCGATACCGAAACCACCGGCTTCGAGCCGTCCGAGGGCCATCGCATCGTCGAAATCGGCGCGGTGGAGCTTTACAACCACCTGCCCACCGGCCGCACCTACCACCAGTACATCAACCCCGAACGCGGCATGCCGCGCGAGGCGTTCGAGGTTCACGGCATCGGCCACGACATTCTGGAAACCCCCGGCCAGCCCGTTCCCGGCGGCGTGACCCTGCGCGACAAGCCGGTCTTCGCCCGGATCGGTCAGGCCTTCCTCGATTTCGTCGGCGACGCGCAGCTGGTGATCCACAACGCCAGCTTCGATATGAAATTCCTTAAGTTCGAGCTGGAACGCATGGGTCTTTCCAGCCTGCCATCCTCGCGCGCGACCGACACGCTGATGATGGCACGGACGAAATTCCCCGGTTCCCCGGCCTCGCTCGACGCGCTGTGCCGCAGGTTCGGTATCGACAACTCGATGCGCGAAAAGCACGGCGCTCTCCTGGACAGCGAAATTCTCGCCGAAGTCTATCTGGAGCTGATCGGCGGCCGCCAGCCAGACCTGGTGCTGGGCAGCGCCGCGCCCGCCCCGGCGCGTGGTGCCGCGGGCGAAGCGATTGTCTGGCGCCCGCGCCCAAGGCCCGAACCCCTGCCGCCCCGCATCACCGAGGACGAGATTGCCGCCCATGCCGCGATGCTTGCAAAGCTGGGCGATGCCGCAATCTGGAAGAAAGAGCTTTAGGCAAGAATACCCGCCCCGGACTTGATCCGGGGCCTCGCGGGGTGAAGGGAGGCCCCGGTCAAATCCGGGGCGGGCGGGGTTTCAGTTGACCTTCTCGCTCGCCGCAGCCTGGGCTGCCTGAGCCTGCGCCCGGCGCGCCAGCTCCTGCCGGTACAGCGCCATGAAGTCGACCGTGTCCACGTTCAGCGGCGGGAAGCCGCCGTCGCGCGTCACGTCCGAAATGATCCGCCGCACGAAGGGGAACAGCAGCCGCGGGCATTCGATCAGCAGGAACGGGTGGATCTGGTCGTCCGACACGCCCTCGATATGGAAGGTCCCGCCATAGTCCAGCTCCAGCAGGAACAGCACGTCGCCGTTCACCTTGTTCTTCGAGGTCACCTTGAACTTGGTGATCACCTCGTACTGGTTCGCCACCGGGCGCTTGCGGGCGTCAAGGCTGACCGCGACCTGGATGTCGGGCTGCACTTCGCCGGCGCTCAGGCCCTTCTGCACCACCATGTTTTCGAACGAGAGGTCGCGCACATACTGGGCCAGCACCTGCATCTTGACTTGCTGCGGGGCGGCGGCTGCGCCGTTCCCAGCCGGGGTTTCGTCTGCCATTTCCGGGTCTCCTGAAAGGATTTGCCGCCTTCCTATCAGGTCAGGGGGCAGCCCTCAATGCTGCGCGTCCTGCGGGCGGGGTTCGGGACGGAAATGGCCGACCCGAAGGCCGGCCAGATCTTTAGATTTCCCTAACGGCCACAAGCAAGTCTTTGATCTTGAACAGATTACAGAAAATGTCCACCGTGGACACTTTCGGCCTATGATCAGAGAATCTCGCGCACCTGCACCACCCGACCCTCGGCGACCGACTTCAACGCCGCCTCGGCCAGGGCCAGGGCCAGCAGCCCATCCTCTCCCGACGGGGATGCCTTCGCCTTGCCCCCGATCGCATCGATGAAGGCCGCGATCTCGGCCGCATAGGCCTCGGTGTAGCGGGTCATGAAAAAGTCATGCAGCGGCGGCCGGACATACCCGGCCCCGGTCGCGACCTCGATGGAAACCGGCCGCTGGTTCTCGGCCGACACGACCCCCTTCGCCCCATGCACCTCGATCCGCTGGTCGTAGCCATAGGTCGCCCGGCGCGAGTTGGAAATGATCGCCATCTTCCCCGAAGCCGTCTTCAGCATCACCTGAACGGAATCGCTGTCCCCCGCCTTCCCGATCGCCGGATCCACCAGAACCGCCGCCATCGCGGAAACTTCGGTGACCTCCTCACCCAGCAGGAAGCGCGCCATGTCGAAGTCATGGATCGTCATGTCCCGGAAGATCCCCCCCGACCGCGCGATATAGTCCAGCGGAGGCGCCCCCGGGTCGCGGCTGGTGATCGTCACCATCTCGACCGTGCCGATGCTGCCCTTGTCGATCTCGCCCCGGACGGCGGCGAAGTGGGGGTCGAAGCGGCGGTTGAAGCCGACCATCAGCGTCCCTTTCTGGGCGCGGACGACCTCCAGGCATTGCTTGACCCGGGCGAGGCTCAGGTCGATGGGCTTTTCGCAGAACACCGCCTTCCCGGCCTTCACGAACTGCTCGATCAGGTCGGCATGGGTATCCGTCGGCGTGCAGATCACCACCGCGTCGATATCCTTCGCTGCCGCGATGGCATCGATCGAACGCACGTCGCAACCATACTGGTCGGCAATCGCCTGCGCCGCAGCGGGCATCGCATCTGACACCGCCACCAGTTTCGCGGCCGGGTTTCCTGTCACCGCCTTCGCATGAACCTTCCCGATGCGCCCCGCGCCCAGAAGCCCGAATCTGATCGTCATGGCCTGTCCCTTTTCAAAGCCCGTCATTCTCTACGGCAATGCTTATGCCGATTCTTAGCGGTCGAGCAACAAGCGTTGCGTTGCGTTCAGGCATAGGCCGCATCCGTGCCGCCCTTCACCCCGGTGATGTAGCTTACGATGTCGTTGCCGTCCGTCTCGTCCTTCCGCAAGGAAGCCACGATCCGCCCCCGGCGGAAGACGACGATCCGGTCCACCAGATCGAAGACCTGCCGCAGGTTGTGGCTGATCAGGATCATCGGGATGCCGCGCTCCTTGAGCCCCCGGATGATGTTCTCGACCTGAGCCGTTTCCTGCACTCCCAGCGCTGCCGTGGGTTCGTCCATGATCACCAGCTTCGACGCGAAGGCCGCGGTCCGCGCAATGGAGACGCATTGGCGCTGCCCTCCGCTCATGTTGCGGATCGGATTGTCGACGTTGGGAATCTTCACCGCCGTGGTCTTCAGGGCCTCCATCGTCCGGTCGCGCATCGTCTTGCGGTCCAGCCAGCTGAACGGCCCCAGCCTGAACTTGAACAGCTCGCGCCCGAGGAACAGGTTCGACGGCACGTCCAGATCGTCGGCCAAAGCCAGCGTCTGGAACACGGTCTCGATCCCGGCCTGCCGTGCCTCCAGCGGGCCGGTGAAATGGACCGGCTGGCCATCGAAGATGATCTCGCCGCCAGACCGCTGCTCGACCGCCGTCACCTGGCGTACGAAGGTAGACTTGCCCGCGCCGTTGTCGCCCACAACGGCGACATGCTCGCCCTCGTGCAGGATGAAATTCGCGTCTTCCAGCGCATGGACGCCACCGTAGTGCTTGGTCAGGCCACGGGTTTCCAGAATGATCTTCGACATGGCCCTACCCCCGCGCCCGCTTGCGTTGCCGCCATTGGTCCAGCACCACCGCGCCGACGATGATCGCGCCCTTGACCATCTCCTGATAATAGGCGTCCAGCTTGATCGAGGTGAAGCCGGAGATGATCACCGAAAAGATCGCCGCCCCCAGCACAGTTCCCAGAATCGAGCCGCGGCCCCCCGCCAGCGACACGCCGCCGATGACCGCCATCGCGATGGCGTCAAGCTCGTACATCACCCCCATCCCCGCCTGTGCCGTCAGGTTCTTCGAGGTGAGGAGCACCGCGGCGACCGCCGCCAGGATCCCGGCGATGGCATAGACCAGCACCTTGTGGCGGTCGACATTGATCCCGGACATCCGCGCCGCCGCCTCGTTCGAGCCGATGGCATAGGACCGCTTGCCGTAAAGCGTATAGGTCATGATGACATGGAACAGCACCGCCAGCAGCACGAAGACCACGGCGGGGTTCTGGCCGGGCCAGTGCAACAGGCCGAAGGTCAGGTTGCCCAGCAGGTCTCCGTTTGCCAGCTTGCCATAGCTTTCGGTCGGGAAGCTGACCGGCTGGCCGTTCGACCACCAGCGCGCCGCGCCCCGGGCCGAGACCATCATGCCCAGCGTGGCAATGAAGGGCGGAATCCTGGTGTAGGCGACGAGAAGCCCGTTGATCAGCCCGGCCAGCAAGCCGCAGGCCAGCCCCGCGACGATCGGTATGATCACCGGCAGGTCCATCGCCCAGTCGCCGAAGATCGCCTTCGGGTTGGGGTTGCCGTTGACCATCGCGGTCTGCGCAAAGCTCATCACCACCATCGCGGTGGCACCGACAACCGAACCGGAGGACAGGTCGATCCCGCCGATGATGATCACCTGGGTCACGCCCAGAGCGATGATCCCGACAATGGCGACCTGGAGGATCATGATGTCCAGCCGCTGCTGGTTGAAGATCGCATCCACGTTGTCGCGCATGTTGAACAGGAAGGACCCGCCCTGAATCCGGTTCAGCACCTCGAAGATCAGGACGATCAGCACCAGCGCGCCGAACACGTTCCACTCCGGCGCGCGGTTGCGCTTTGCCGGGTCATATTTCAGGCCGCCAAGGCCGTGGGTCGCTTCTGCCACGTCGCGTCCTCCTCCCCCAAAGATGCGATTTCGGAAAAATCTGGCCGATGTCGCCCCATCCTGACCAGCAAGAAACGGGGCGGCCGTTGCCAGCCGCCCCGAGCTGCCCGCAGGGGCCTAGTTCTTCGCCATGTAGTCCGCGACATTCGCCGGGGTCACCAGCTCGAACGGGACATAGACCTTCTGGTCGACCGCCTCACCCTTTGCCAGCTTCACCGCCGCATCCAGCGCGCCGCCGCCCTGGGCCGCCGCGTTCTGGAACACGGTCACGTCCAGATCGCCGGCCTGCATCGCGGCCAGCGCGTCCTGCGTCGCATCGACGCCGCCGACCTGCACGGTCGCCATGTCGATTCCCGCCGCTTTCATCGCCTGGATCGCGCCGATCGCCATCTCGTCGTTGTTCGAGATCACTCCATCGAAGGCCGCTCCGGTGGAAAGCCAGTTGGTCATCAGGTTCTGCGCCTGATCCCGCGACCAGTTGGCGGTCTGCTCGTCGATGATGTTGATCTTCACCTTGCAGCGACCGTCACCCATCACGTCATGGATGTCCTGGGTCCGCTGCACCGCTGCCTGGTTCGAAAGTTCGCCTTGCAGAACATAGACGTTGACCTCGGTCTTGCCCTCGGCCGCCCAGTTGTCGCAGAGCGCGATGGTTTCCAGCGTGCCGGAATCCACCTCGTTCGAGGCGACGAAAGCCTGATTGTCGGGCAGGGTGTCGACGTTGATCGGCTGGCGGTTCACATAGACCAGCGGGATGTTCGCGGCGGCGGCGGCATCCGACATCGCTTGCGTGGCCGAAGTATCGACCGGGTTCACGATGATCGCGTCAACGCCCGAGGCGATGAAGTTGTTGATCTGGTCCAGCTGCTTGGCGACGTCGTTCTGCGCATCCTCGATCTGCACCTTCAGGCCGGCCGAGTCCGCCTGCGACTGGATGCCGTTGCGCAGCACGGTCAGGAAGTTGTCGTCGAACAGCGCCATCGAAACGCCGATCCCGTCCGCCATCGCGGTGGTGCCCATCAGCGAGACAAGGCCCGCAGCAAGAAGCGTCTTTTTCATCTCTCTCTCCCTTGGTGGATGTCCGGCGGCATCCTGAATTGTGCCGGAAGACCCGTTCTCCCTTGGGTCTGAACGTTTCAGGCCGCGCGCGCGGCAAGGCCCTGACGGATGCAGTCGAAGGACTTCGCCAGCTCGCCCGCCGGATCAGCAGAGGCGTGAACCTCGGGCGAGAAGGCTTCGAAGCTTACTGGCCCGTTCCATCCGGCGGCTTGCAGGGCGGCGATCTGCTCGATGTTTCCCAGCCGGTCGGCGGGGGTGACCAGCACGCGATGCGGGTCGCGCATATCGGCGATGCCGACCTGCTGGTCCACCACGCCCGAGACATGGACGATCCCGGTATGCTCCGGGAACAGCGGGCCGCCATGAGCCAGCGTGTAGTGGAAGGTGTCGTGCACCAGCTTGAAGCGGCCTTCTCCACCGACCGCCTCGATCCCTTCGACAGCTTCCGCCTTGGTGCGCAGCGCGCAGATCTCGAATCCCAGCGGCTCGACCATCCCGACCAGCCCGTGGTCTTCCAGCATCGGCTTCAGCGCCTTCAGGGCAACGCGCAGGTTCGCCTGCCGCTCGCCATTGCCCATCCCGAGGTTGTCGTTGCGCGGGATCAGGCTGACGGCCTCGGCGCCAGCGGCCTTGGCGATCTGCATCAGGGCCAGCGCCTCGGCCTGCTTGTCCGCAGACCAGTCGTTGAAGCGCTTCACCTCCGCGACCGCCAGCAGCCGCAGCCCGTTGCCGCGGATGTGCGCGCCTGCTTCCGCCGGGTCCATGCCGTCGAACAGCGGTTGCGGCAGGTCGTTGCGGACTTCGATCCCGACGCAGCCCAGCTTCGTGGAAAGCGCCACCAGCTCGCGGAAGGACAGGCGGGCAACCGTCATGTGGTTCAAGGCGAAGTGGATCATTCCCGGTCCTCCCCAACCGCGGCAATTTCTTTGGCCGGACCATCCCGAACCGGTGATCTCGCGTCAATCGGTCGCGGGGAGAAACCATCATTCCTGACGAAACCACGCACAGAAAGATGATTGTTTTTCGTCAGACGCTTTCTGGAAGATGCAGGTCGGGTTGCAGGAAGTGCTGGCCCTGGACCGGGGGCAGCCCCTCGCTGACCGCCTCGGTCGCAAGCCGGACGAGGTCGTCGCACAACCGGGGCAGCGGCGTCCCGATCACCATCGTGACATGCCGCCCGATCAGCGCGGCGCGGCTTTCCGGCGTTAGTTCGTTGACGACCAGCGCCACTTCGCCCGGCGCCCGCGCTTCGCGCACCGCTGCAATCGCGCCCTCCATCCCGCCGCCCGCGCAATAGATGCCGCGCAGGTCGGGATGGCGGCCCAGAAGGTCCAGCGTCGCCTCATAGGTCAGCTGCCGGGTCTCCAGGTTGATCAGCGTGTCGAGGATCTGGAACTGCGGCGCGTGTTCGCGGAAATAGCTGCGCACCCCGGTCTCGCGCAGTTCATGCCCGTGCCAGCGGTAGCCGCCGACGAAGACCGCGATCTTGCCGGCATGGTGCGAGGCGGTAGCGATCATGTGCGCGGCGATACGCCCAACCTTCAAGTTGTTGAGACCCAAGTAGTTTTGTCGCACCCCCTGCCCGAAATCGTTCAGCAGGGAAAAGCAGGGGATGCCCTTGGCGTTCAGCCGCATGACGGCTTCGGTGACCTCCGGATGGGTGACGGCGGTCGCCGCAATCGCATCGACCCGGCCGACCATCCCCTCCATCAACTCGGTGAAATCCCGGGGCGACTGCGACGAGGCGAAGGCCACCTGCAACGTGGCGCGCACTCCGGCCGCCTGGGTCACCGCGCGCTCGGCCTCGGCCTTGAAGGCCTGGTAGAAGCTCTGCCGCTCCTTGTGCAGCACCAGCCCCAGCCGCAACCGCGGCAAGTCCGCCTGCACCCGCTGCCCGATCAGCGGGGCCGCGTGATAGCCGATCAGCCGCGCCGCCTCATAAACCTTGCGCGCTGTCTCCTCGCGCACCCTCTCGCGTCCGTTCAGGACCCGGTCGACCGTGGCGCTGGACACCCCGGCCTCGCGGGCGACGTCATGGATGGTGGGACGGTTTGCCATGCTGCCTGACGAAATCGCATCAAGATGATGCCGGATCATGATGGATCCTGACGAAACCTTCAAGCGCAGCTATTGGCGATTGTCCAGAAGCCGACTTATCCACGACTCATACCCCGCTTCAGGGGAGCGGAGGGAGGCCAGACATGAGCAAGCGCGACTACAGCCTTTTCGGCCCCGACGCCAAGCGCGCCGTCGAAAGCGGGCTGACCGCGGCGGAGTGGTATCACACCGAAGTGCCGCGCAAGGTGATGAAGGACCTGATGGCGCGCAGCGACCAACCCGCGGTCCGCGACACGATCATCCTGTATGGCGGCATGATCCTGCTTGCAGGCATCGGAATCGCGCTGTGGCCCAACTGGTGGTCGGCCCCGTTCTGGCTGGCCTATGGCGTCCTCTATGGCTCGGCCTCGGATTCGCGCTGGCACGAATGCAGCCACGGCACGGCTTTCAAGACGCCCTGGATGAACAACTGGGTCTACCAGATCGCCAGCTTCATGATCATGCGCAACTCCGCCACATGGCGCTGGAGCCACGCACGGCATCACTCGGAGACCTACTTCGTCGGCCGCGACCCGGAAATCGCCGTGATGCGCCCGCCGGAACTGGCCAAGCTGATCCTGAACGTCTTCGGCGTGATCGACGTGGTGAAGTTCTTCCCGAACCTGATCCGCAACGCCTTCTTCGGCCCGACGCCCGAGGAGAAGACATTCGTGCCGCAAAGCGAATGGGTCAAGGTGCAGAGGGTCGCCATCATCCACCTGTCGATCTATGTCGTCACGGTCATCGCGGCGATTGCCTGGCACTCGATCCTGCCGCTGATGGTGATCGGCCTGCCCCGGATGTATGGGGCCTGGCACCATATCATGACCGGGCTTCTTCAGCATGGCGGCCTTGCCGACAATGTCGTCGACCACCGGCTGAACAGCCGCACGGTCTACATGAACCCGGTCAGCCGCTTCATCTACTGGAACATGAACTACCACGTCGAACACCACATGTTCCCGATGGTCCCCTATCACGCCCTTCCCCGCCTGCACGCCACGATCAAGGATGATCTGCCGCCCCCCAACCGCTCCATAGCCGAGGCCTTCCGCGAGATGTGGCCCGCGATCAAGCGCCAGGTCCTCAGCGAGGACTACTTCCTCAAGCGCGACCTGCCGCCCACCGCGAAGCCCTATCGCGAGGATTTCCACCAATATGTGCCGGGGATGATGCCCCCCGCCGCTGCTGAATGAAGGACAAGACATGCCCTGGATTGATGCCTGCGCCACCGACGACATCGACGAGGAAGACCTGATCCGCTGGGATCACGCCGGGAAGACCTTCGCCATCTACCACTCGCCGGAGGGAGAGTTCTTCGCGACCGCCGGACTTTGCACGCATGAGAACATCCATCTCTGCGACGGGCTGGTGATGGGCAACCTGATCGAATGCCCCAAGCACAACGGCCAGTTCGACTATCGCACGGGTGAGGCGATGCGCGCCCCGGTCTGCGTCAACCTGAAGACCTTTCCGGTGAAGGTCGAGGGCGACCGCGTCTTCGTCGAGGTCGCCTGATGGGTCGCCTTACCGTCAAGGACCTGATGGACGCGCGGGGCAAGCACCAGTTCGCCATGCTGCGGGTCGAGACGCTGGACGAGGCCGAGGCGGCGACGAGGGCGGGGGTTGAACTCCTCTCCGTCCCGCCGTCGATGGTCTTCGACCGCCGCTTCCGCGAGGTCGCGCCCGAGGCCTTCATCTTCCCCGGCGACAACTTCTACGAAATCGGCGGGACCGAGGATTTCCTGAAATGGGCCTTCCCTCTCTACGCGCATGGGGCGGATGCCTTCTACTGCTCCGGCTCTCTTGCCACCGTCCGGGCGATGGCCGACCACGGGCTCCCGGTCTGCGGCCATGTCGGCCTCATCCCCTCGAAACGCACCTGGACCGGCGGCTTCAAGGCCGTCGGCAAGACGCTGGAAACCGCGCAACTAGTCTGGAACCAGTGCAAGGCGCTGGAGGAAGCCGGGGCCTTCGCGGTGGAGATCGAGGTGGTGCCGCATTCCATCACCCGCCTGATTGCCGAACGCACCAGCCTGTTCCTCATCTCGATGGGCGCGGGCGCCGCAGGCCATGCGCAATATCTCTTCTCCGACGACGTGCTGGGCCAGAACCGGGGCAGGGTGCCGCGCCACGCCAAGGTCTATGCCGATTTCGCCGCCGAGTACGACCGGCTGCAAGCCATGCGGGTCGACGCGATGGGCCGCTTCGCGAAAGACGTCCACGAAGGCGACTATCCCGCGCCGCAATACCTGGTGGACTGCGACCCCGAGGTGGTCTCGGCCTTCGGTGACTGGCTGGACCAGAACGCCTAGACCGGCCGGATCGCGTCGATCAGGCGCTGGGCCGAGGGCGTCATCTGTGCACCGGCCCGTGTCACCAGGCTGAACGGCGCGACCGACAGCCCCAGGTCGACCGGCAGCGAGACGAAGGGCACCGAGGGATTCCCGGCAAAACTGTCCACCACCGAGGTGGCCAGCGGCGCGATGGCGTCGGTCTGGTTCAGAAGCGCCAGCGTGAACAGGAAGGACGAGGTCGAGATCCGCCGTCGCGGCAGCGGCATTCCCAGCTCTGACAGCCGCGCGATGACCGTCTGCGTCAGCAACGTCTCGTCATCGCCGACCACCCAGTCATGGCGCAAAAGGTCGTCGACGGAAATCTGCGGCAGCACCAGCAGGGGATGACCCCGGCGCACCACCAGCGACAGCGGCTCGCCCGCGATCACCCGCGCTTCCAGCTGGGTCTCGCCCGGGGCAAGCCGGGCCAGCGCGAAATCCAGCCGCCCCTCGCGCAGCAGGTCACAAAGCGTGATCGAGGTCGCGACCGTCACCTCGGCGCGGAAGTCGGGCAGCGCCTCTTGCAGCCGGATCAGCACCGGCAGCACCAGGCTCAGCGCCGGGCCGGTGACCGACCCCACCCTCGCCACCCCGGCCCGCCCGGTCGCCGCCTCGGCCAGGTCGCGCGCGGCATCGGCCAGCTCGATCTCGATCCGCGCCGCGCGCCGGGCCAGCGCCTTGCCCACCGGCGTCAGCTGCAACCCGCGACCCTGCCGCTCGTGCAGCGCCAGGCCCAGCAGCGCCCCCATCTCGGCCAGCAACCGCGAGGCGGCAGGCTGCGCCACCCCGATCCGCGCCGCTGCCCGCCCCAACGCGCCGGTATGGTCCAATTCTGCCAGCAGGCGCAGCTGAACCGGCTTCAGCCGCCGCAGCTGACCGGCCAGGGCCGAGGGCGTGATATTCATATCAATTCCGGTATCATTTGACGCACAACACCTATTTGACAGCTATGGGTCATCTGCGCAATGTCCGCCCTGTCCGTAAGCAGGGGCTGCGAAGCCGTGCCCAAAGCGGATGCAAACCAGAATCATCGGGAGGAAACAGATGATCTTGACCCGCCGCGGCCTGATGGCCCTCGCCGGCTCCACCGCCGCGCTGACGGCGATGCCGCTCTTCGCCCAGGACAAGGGCTCCGTCGGTATCGCCATGCCGACCAAATCCTCCTCGCGCTGGATTTCGGACGGCGAGTCGATGGTGAAGGCCTTCCAGGAGGCCGGCTATACCGCCGACCTGCAATATGCCGAGGATGACATCCCGACCCAGCTGAGCCAGATCGAGAACATGATCACGAGCGGCGTCAAGGCGCTGGTGATTGCGGCCATCGACGGCACCACCCTGTCGAACGCGCTGGACAACGCCGCCGCGCAGGGGATCAAGGTCATCGCCTATGACCGCCTGATCCGGGACTCGGGTTCGGTCGACTATTACGCCACCTTCGACAACTTCAAGGTCGGCGTGCAGCAGGCGGAATCTCTGGTCGCGGGCCTGAAGGAACGCTTCCCCGACGTGAAGCCTTGGAACGTTGAACTCTTCGGCGGCTCGCCGGACGACAACAACGCCTTCTTCTTCTACAACGGCGCGATGTCGGTCCTGCAACCGCTGATCGACTCGGGCGAGATCGCGATCCCGTCGGGCCAGATGGGCATGGACGTGGTCGGCACGCTGCGCTGGGACGGCGCGGTGGCGCAGGCGCGGATGGATAACCTGCTGTCGTCCAACTACGGCGACAAGCAACTGCACGGCGCGCTGTCGCCCTATGACGGGCTCTCCATCGGCATCCTCTCCTCGGTCAAGGGCGTCGGCTACGGCTCGGGCGACCTGAAGATGCCGATCGTCACCGGCCAGGACTGCGAAATCCCCTCGGTCAAGTCGATGATCGCGGGCGAGCAGTATTCCTCGATCTTCAAGGACACCCGCGAGCTGGCGAAAGTCACCGTGAAGATGGTCGACGCCGTGCTTGCGGGCGGTGAGCCGGAAATCAACGACACCTCGACCTATGACAACGGCGTCAAGGTGGTGCCGTCCTACCTCCTGGAACCCGTCTCGGTGAACCTGTCGAACTACGAGGAAGTCCTCGTCGGTTCGGGCTACTACACCGCCGACCAGCTGAAGTAAGCTTCAGCCAGAGGGCCCGCCTGCGCAGCTCCCGCGCAGGCGGGTTTCCCTGGGGGAGGGGACATGACCACACTTCTGGAGATGCGGGAGATCACCAAGGTCTTCCCCGGCGTGAAGGCGCTTGACCGGGTCAGCCTGACGGTCGAGGCGGGCGAAATCCACGCCATCTGCGGCGAGAACGGCGCCGGGAAATCCACGCTGATGAAGGTGCTGTCCGGGGTCTACCCGCACGGGACCTATGACGGCGAGATCATCTACGACGGCGCCCCCCTTGCCAACCGCGGCATCCGCGACAGCGAGGAGAAGGGCATCATCATCATCCACCAGGAACTCGCGCTGATCCCCTTGCTGTCGATCGCCGAGAACCTGTTCATGGGCAACGAGGTCGCCACCAACGGCGTCATCTCCTGGCCGCTGGCGATGCAGAAGACCGGCGAGCTTCTTCGTCAGGTCGGCCTGAATGAGCCCCCCGGCGCGATCGTTGGCAAGCTGGGCGTCGGCAAGCAGCAGCTGATCGAGATCGCCAAGGCCCTGTCTAAGAACGTGCGCCTCCTGATCCTCGACGAACCCACGGCGGCGCTGCAGGAGGCAGATGCCGACCGGCTTCTGGACCTGATGCTGGAGCTGAAGGCGCAGGGCGTCACCCAGATCATCATCAGCCACAAGCTGAACGAAATTTCCCGCGTCGCCGACCGCATCACCGTGATCCGCGATGGCACCTCGGTTTCCACCCTGTCCAAGGCCGAAATCTCGGAAGACCGCATCATCCGCGACATGGTCGGCCGCGACATGGCCCACCGCTACCCCGAACGCAGCCCGCACCCCGGCGAGATGCTGTTCGAGGTGGAAAACTGGTCCTGCATGCACGCCGAACAGGCGGGCCGGCAGATGATCAAGGGCGTCTCGCTGAACGTCCGCAAGGGCGAGATCGTCGGCATCGCGGGCCTTATGGGTGCGGGCCGGACCGAATTTGCCATGTCGATCTTCGGCCGCAGCTACGGCAAGAGCCACGCGGGCAGGGTGAATATGCACGGGAAACCCGTCGACGTCTCCACCGTCACGAAAGCCATCGACGCCGGGATCTCCTACGTCACCGAGGACCGCAAGGCGCTGGGCCTGATCCTGGAAGAACCGATCCTGAAGAACATCAGCCTCGCGAACCTCTTCGGCATCGCGAAGAACTCTGTCCTGGACAAGCGGCGCGAGGCGCAGGTGGCCGAGGGCTACCGCAAGCAGCTCGCCATCCGCACCCCCGGCGTGCAGCAGAAGGTGGTGAACCTGTCCGGCGGCAACCAGCAGAAGGTGGTGCTGTCGAAGTGGCTTTTCACCGACCCGGCGCTCCTGATCCTGGACGAACCCACCCGCGGCATCGACGTGGGCGCCAAGTTCGAGATCTACACGATCATGAAGGACCTGGCCGAACAGGGCCGCGGGGTGCTGATGATCAGCTCTGAAATGCCCGAGCTTCTGGGCATGTGCGACCGCATCTATGTGATGAACGAGGGCCGCATCGTGGGCGAACTCAGCCGCGAGGAAGCCGATCAGGAAAAGATCATGGCACTGATCGTGAAAGACAACGGCAAGAACGGCGGCAAGGCGAAGGTGGCGTAAATGGCAGACAAGCAAAGCTCTCTCGGCGGCCACCTGCGCGAGAACGGGATGCTTCTGGCGCTGGTCGCCATCGTGGCGCTGTTCTCGATCCTGGTCGGGGCGCAGGGCAAGCCCATGTTCCTGCAAGCTCCGAACATCACCAACATCTTCCTGCAGAACGGCCATGTGATCATCCTTGCGCTGGGAATGCTGCTGATCATCGTCTCCGGCCACATCGACCTGTCGGTCGGTTCCGTCGCCGCCTTCACCGGCGCGGTGGCGGCCTATCTCACGGTCAATCTGGGTCTGCCCTTCTGGCTGGTCATCCCGTTGACCCTGATCGTTGGCGGGATGATCGGCGCCGCCCAAGGCTACTGGGTCGCCTTCTGGCGCATCCCCTCCTTCATCGTGACGCTGGCGGGCATGATGGTCTTCCGCGGCGCGACCATGCTGCTTCTTGGAGGCCAGAACATCGGCCCCTTCCCCAAGGCCTTCCAGTCGATGTCCTCGGGCTTCATCCCCGACCTGACCGGATTGACGAAACCCCACGGCCTGACTCTGATCATCACCGCGCTCGCCATCGGCGTGATCACCTGGATCGGGATGCGCGCCCGCGCCCGGGATGCCGAATTCGGCATCACCCCCGAACCGACGGGCCTCTTCTGGGGCCGCACCGCCCTCATCGCTGCCGCGACGGCCTTCGTCGGCTACCAACTGGCGTCGTTCCGGGGCCTGCCGAATGTGCTCGTGGTGCTCACCATCCTGATCGTGCTTTATGCCTTCTTCACCGAAAACACCGTCCAGGGCCGCCGCATCTATGCCGTCGGCGGGAACGAGAAGGCCGCGAAACTGTCGGGCATCGGCACCGACCGCCTGGTGTTCTTCTGCTTCGTCAACATGGGTGTCCTGGCGGCGCTGGCGGGCATGATGGTGACCGCCCGCCTGAACTCCGCGACCCCCAAGGCGGGCACCGGGTTCGAGCTTGATGCCATCGCCGCCGTCTTCATCGGCGGGGCCTCGATGACCGGAGGGTCGGGCAAGATCATCGGCGTCGTCATCGGCGCGCTGATCATGGGCGTGATGAACATGGGCATGTCGATCCTCGGGATCGGCATCGACTACCAGCAGATGATCAAGGGGCTGGTCCTCCTCGCCGCCGTGATCTTCGACGTCTACAACAAGAACAAGTGAGTCCCGCCATGCATCTGTCAACCGTCAAGGGCGCGGGAATCGTCGTCCGCCAAGGCACCGACGCGCGTATCCTGCGCAACACCGCCTCGGTCTATGAACTGGCAAGCGCCGCGATCAAGGCGGGCGACGG
>Ga0056909_1000582_pt1 | contig 32146 bp, 30 predicted proteins | sample EBPBio102011_DNA_FD_62115 | JGI IMG/M metagenome (GOLD analysis project Ga0056909, IMG submission 62115) | Wastewater treatment Type I Accumulibacter community from EBPR Bioreactor in Madison, WI, USA - Reactor 1_1/10/2011_ DNA | ecosystem: Engineered > Bioreactor > EBPR > Anaerobic-Aerobic >...
ACGCCTTCGTCATCCCGGACTCGATCCGGGATCCCACTTATTCCCGTCGTCGAGCGGGACCCCGGATCAAGTCCGGGGTGACGAAAAAGAAATGTCAGATTTCGGTCGCAAACTGACGTCGCTTCCCACGCCTTCGTCATCCCGGACTTGATCCGGGATCCATAACAACGGCCGAAGCATGGACCCCCGATCAAGTCCGGGGTGACGAGGAAGGACAAGGCCAGTCCTGATCTTCAAACGCGCCCATGCGCTCCCCGGCCGTAAGCCCGAAGCCAAAGCCTTAACGCGCTACTAAGCATTTGCGATTATTGCTCCTTCCTGGGACCAACAAGTGACCAAGGTGGGTATGGCACTGAAGAAGCTGATTGCGGCGCTGTTTGCGCTGCTTGCTGCGCTGTGCGTGGCGGGGCCGGCGATGGCCGCGCCCTGCTATTATGCGACGTCGCAGGGGGCCACGGGCCCTGCGGACTGGCAGACCTATTGCTGGCTCGACTTCAGCACCTACAACGACACGACGGCACGCACCACGGCGGGGCAGAATTTCTCCTTCACATTGCCCGACGGCACGGTGATGGCTTTCAACATGCGCGTATCGGGCGCGGCGGCAAGCGCTTCGTCGTCGCCATCCTGGTCGGGCAGCGCGGTCGGAAATACGGCGTTTCTGGGCATCGCGGGGCGGCCGATCCTGTATCAGACGGCCAGCGGCACGACGACGATCCAGATCAGCGGCATCACGCTGACGCCGCCGACGTCGGGTACGGTCAGCGCCTATATGTTCGTCGGCGCCGACGGGGAATCGTCGAACAGTGGGGAATCGCTGTCGTTCCAGACCAATGGCGGCAACTGGCAATTGCTCGACACCGCGGGACCGATCAGCGGTTCGACCTATCCGACGGCGTCGGGGGCGGGCACCAGCAACTTCAGCGTCGCCGGCGCGAACGGCAATGTCGGCGCCTATATCGTCGGTTCGGTTTCGCCGACGCAGGTGACGACGACGCTGGTCGGCGGCGGATTACAGGGCACGATGTTCGCGGTGCGCTTCGCATCGATCCGGCTCAACACCCAGATTGCGGGCGCGCGCGTCAATGCCGCCGACCAGTTCGCCTTCTCGATCAATGCGACGAGCGGCGGCGCGGCGCTAGCTTCGGGCACTTCCAGCGGAGCGACGCTTGGGCCGTTCACGGCCGCCGCGCTGTCCAGCACCGCGGCGATTCCGATCACGCTCAACCAGTCGATGGCCAGCGGCAGCAACAGCGCGATCGGCAAATATCGTTCGACCCTGACCTGTACCAACAGCACCACCGGGTCGAGCACGGTGATGCCGACCAACGTCGTCACGACCTCCTATAATTTCGGCACATTGCGGTTCGGCGATGCGGTGCAGTGCAGTTTTACCGAGACGCCTTTTCCGCACCTGACATTGACGAAGATGCTGGGATCGGGCGGGCGTCAGTTCAGCGGCGACCAGTTCGTGATGGCGATCAACGACGGGGCGACGGTCGTCGCGACGACGACCACGACCGGCAGCGGCAGCACAGTCACGAACGGTGCGACAGCCCAGACGCAGGTGACCGCGGGAACCGCCTATAGCCTGAACGAGAGCCCCAGCGGCACGACGATCCTCGGTCAGTATAACGCGGCGATGGTCTGCACCAACGCGGCTTCATCCTCGACCGTCCTGCCGACGGCTCCGGGGGGCAGCGTCACGCCGCAGATGGGCGACATCATCAGCTGCGTCGTCACGAACACCAAGCGGGCGTCGAACGCGACGCTCAACATCGCCAAAAACTCTTCGCTCGTCTCGGACCCCGTGAATGGCGCGACCAATCCGAAGGCGATTCCGGGCGCTATCCTGCGCTACAGCTTTGTGGTCCAGAACAGCGGGCCGGCGGCGGTCGACAACAACACGCTGCTGATCGTCGACACGCTGCCCCTGCAGATCACGGTCGGCACGGCGGCGGCGCCGGTGTTTACGCAGGGATCGCCGACGAGCGGGCTGACGTTCAACGCCGCGACCGACATTCGCTATTCCAATTCGGCGACCAAGCCGGCGAGCTTTGCCGCGTGCACCTATACGCCCGTTGCGGCCTATGACCCCGCGGTCAAATATGTGTGCCTGCGTCCGCAGGGCGCGATGGCGGGGTCGACGGGCGTTCCGACGAACTTCACGATCAGCATCCAGGGCCAGCTCAACTAGCCATCGCGAAATCCGGGCAAAGAAAAAGGCGGCCCTCCGAAGGAGGACCGCCCGTTTCTCGTTTCAGTCATTGCCCCGAAGGGCTGCGACTTACTTCTTTTCTTCGGTCTTCGCAGCGTCGGCGGCCGGAGCAGCTTCAGCCTTGGCAGCGTCAGCGGCCGGAGCAGCAGCGGCGTCGGCCGGAGCAGCAGCTTCAGCGCCAGCAGCGGCAGCGTCGGCGCCAGCAGCGGCGGCGTCGGCGCCAGCAGCGGCGGCGTCGGCGCCAGCAGCGGCGGCGTCTGCGCCTTCTTCAGCAACCGCAGCCGGAGCTTCGGTGGTGGCTTCTTCAGCAGCCTTTTCACCGCAAGCGGCGAGGGCGAACATGCTGGCAGCAACGGCGATAGCAGCAAACTTCTTCATGATGTGTGGGCTCCCTAAAATGCCTTTCCGCGATGGGGAAATTTTCCCGTCCCGCGAGCGGCGGGATTTAGCCGTTCCGCATGAATCGTCAACAAAAATAATTGAGATGCCCGGGGTTGGCCGAATTCTGTCATTTCTCCGTCATACTCAGGGAAGCTCGCTGTCCTCGCTGTTTGCGAGAATCGCCAGAGTCGCGGCCCAAACCGTCACATTCTGGCGCAGTTGCGCGGGGTCGATCTTGTCCAGCGTGTCGTCGGGCGTGTGGTGGAGATCGAAATAGTGTGTGCCATCCTGCGCCAGGTCGATCGCGGGAACGCCGGCCTGGACCAGCGCGCCGATATCGGCGCCGCCGCCCGCCGATTGCTTCCCGCGGACGACGCCATAGGGCATCACCGCGGTGGCGATCCGGTCGGCCAGCCCCTTGGCGCTGTCGGGCAGCTTGAAGTCGACCCGCCAGACGCGGTCGGCGCCAAAGTCGGACTCGAGCGCGACCGCGTGCTTTTGCTTTCCGTGCGCGTCGAAATAGGCCTTGCCGCCGAACACGCCGACCTCTTCGGCGCCGGCCCACAGGATGCGGATCGTGCGCCGTGGCTGGCCGGCGGTCATCACATGGCGGGCCGCGGCGGTGATGATGCCGCAGCCGGCGGCATCGTCGATCGCCCCGGTGCCGAGATCCCAGCTGTCGAGATGGCATGCGACGATCACCGGGCTGGCGGCGGGATCGGACCCCGGAACCTCGGCAATGACATTGCCCGAATGGCGCGTGCCCAGGTTCTGCGGCGTGAGGATCAGCTTCATGCGCAGCGGTTCGGGGACATTGCCGACCGCCGCCTCGTTCGCGCGCTTCCACTGCCGGACCAACTGGTCGGCGTCGGGGTTGGAGATCGCGCCGGCGGGGATCGCCTGCACGCCCTTCTCGAAATTGGTCACGCCCGTGTGCGGGTTGCGATGACCGTCGGTGCCGATCGAGCGGATGACGACCGCGATCGCGCCCTTCTTCGCCGCGACGTTCGGGCCGGTGAAGCGGCCGCGGCCGTAATAGCCATAGCCGCTGCCGTCCTGCGTCGGCTGCATCTTGTGGTCGATGAAGACGATCTTGCCGCGGACCAGCGTGTCGGGCGCGGCGGCGAGCGCGTCGAAGCTATCGAAATAGGCGATGTCGCCGCTGATCCCCTTGGCGCCGGTCGAGGCCGAGTTGCCGAGCGCCGCGATCGCCAGCTTCTGCGGCTGGAAGGGACCGGTCAGCCACGCCTCTTCGCCGCCGCGCACCCAGACGGGCATGTCGAACTGTTCCTCGCGCACATTGGCGAAGCCCATCGCCTGAAGCCGCGCGACGGCCCAGCGGCGCGCGGCGGATTCGGCCTCGGTCCCGGCCATGCGCGGGCCGATCTCGGTCGTCAGATCCTCGGTGATCGACCAGGCGAGGTCGTCGCCGCGCTGCGCCAGTTCGGCCGCGCTCGGCGGCGGGGTCGAGGCTGCGGCGGTCGTGGAGGCAAGAAACAGGGCGGCGATCGCGGCGGCGCGGGTGGAGGCGGGGGGAATTTTCATGCCGCCGTCGTAACGGACCGCCCCGCACGTGCAAGCGTCGATTGCCTCGATCATTGCCCCCGAATGATTGCCCCTGAATGATTGCCCCGAATGATTGCCAACGCCGCGCCCATTCGCTAACCGGCGCGCAACTCTCCCGGCCGCAGGCGCGGCCTGACCCATACCGGAGCATTCCATGGCTGCCCAATATAGTTTCGTGATGAAGGGTCTGTCGAAGACCTATCCCGGCGCGCAAAAGCCGACGCTCAATAATCTCAGCCTGCAATTCTACCCCGATGCCAAGATCGGCATCGTCGGGCCGAACGGCACGGGTAAGTCGACCCTGATGAAGATCATGGCCGGCATCGACAAGGAATTCACCGGCGAAGCCTGGCCGGGCGAGGGGATCAGCGTCGGCTATCTGGCGCAGGAGCCGCAGCTCGATCCGACCAAGACGGTCAAGGAAAATGTCATGGACGGCGTTCGCCCCGTCGCTGACATGATGGACCGTTTCAACGAGATCAGCGCGCTGATGGCCGACCCGCCCGAGGATGCCGATTTCGAAGCGCTCATGGAAGAAATGGGCACGCTGCAGGAAAAGATCGACGCGGTCGACGGCTGGACGCTCGACAACCAGCTCGAAATCGCGATGGAAGCGCTCCGCTGCCCGCCGGGCGACTGGAGCGTCGAAAATCTGTCGGGCGGTGAAAAGCGCCGTATCGCGCTCACCCGCCTGCTGCTCGAAAAGCCCTCGATCCTGCTGCTCGACGAACCGACTAACCACCTCGACGCCGAAAGCGTCGCCTGGCTTGAAAAGCATCTCGTCGACTATCCGGGCAACGTCATCCTCGTCACCCACGATCGCTACTTCCTCGACAATGTCGTGAACTGGATCCTCGAACTCGATCGCGGCCGCTACTTCGTCTACGAAGGCAATTATTCGACCTATCTCGACAAGAAGGGCAAGCGCCTCGAACAGGAAGCGCGCGAGGATCAGGGACGCCAGAAGGCGATCCGCGACGAGCTCGAGTGGATCCGTCAGTCGCCCAAGGCGCGTCAGGCGAAATCGAAGGCGCGTATCAAGAGCTTCGACCAGCTGGTCGAGGCGCAGGAAAAGCGCACTCCCGGCAAGGCCCAGATCGTCATCCAGATTCCCGAGCGCCTTGGCGGTAAGGTGATCGAGGTTGCCGGGATATCAAAGGCTTATGGGGACAAGCTGTTGTTCGAGGACCTGTCCTTCACGCTGCCGCCGGGCGGCATCGTCGGTGTGATCGGGCCGAACGGCGCGGGTAAATCGACCTTGTTCAAGCTGATCACGGGCCAGGAAACCCCCGACACCGGCACCGTCACCATCGGTGACACGGTCCGTCTCGGCTTCGTCGATCAGAGCCGCGACGACCTGAAGCCCGACAACAATGTCTGGCAGGAAATTTCGGGCGGCCACGAACTGATGAACATCGGCAAGCACGAGATGCAGACGCGCGCCTATGTCGGTGCGTTCAACTTCAAGGGCGTCGACCAACAGAAAAAGGTCGGCCAGCTTTCGGGCGGTGAACGCAACCGCGTCCATCTGGCAAAGATGCTCAAGGAGGGTGGCAACGTCCTCCTGCTCGACGAACCGACCAACGACCTCGACACCGAAACGCTCGCCGCGCTCGAAGAAGCGCTGGAGAATTTCGCGGGCTGCGCCGTGGTCATCAGCCACGACCGCTTCTTCCTCGATCGTCTCGCGACGCATATCCTTGCCTTCGAGGGCGACAGCCACGTCGAGTGGTTCGAAGGCAATTTCGAGGCCTATGAGGAGGACAAGATCCGCCGCCTCGGCGACGAGGCGACGCGTCCGCATGCGACGAGCTACAAGAAGCTGACGCGCTGATCGCGATGGCTGGGGAGGCTCCGATTTCGTCGGGCGCGATCCGCATGGACGCGGACGCGCTCAACGCCTTTCTGGTGGAGGCCTTCCCCCATGCCGAGCGCGGCTCGCGCGGCTATGTCGTGTCCGCCGCGCCCGGCCATATCCAGGCGCGGATGGACCCCACTGACAAGGCGCTGCGCCCCGGCGGCCTGATTTCGGGCCCGACGCAGATGGGCTTTGCCGACATGGCCGCCTATGCCCTCGTCCTCGCGCATATCGGCCCGGTCGCGATGGCGGTGACGAGCGGGCTCAATTACCAGTTCCTGCGCCCGTGCCGCCCGGGCTCGCTGTTCGCCGACGCATATATGCTGCGCCTCGGCAAGCGGCTCGCGGTGATGGACATCCGCATCTGGACCGACGATGCGGACAAGCCGGTGGGCCAGGCGAATGTAACCTACGCGATCCCCTGATGGATCGCGGAACCGGCGGTTGCTAACGACCCCAAAGCCGCCAGAGCGCCAGCAGCGAGTTGCGACATCCTTGGTGATCCCCGGCGAAGGCCGGGGTCCAGAGCGTAACCACGCAGCGCCGGCTTCCTGGCGCCCTGGACCCCGGCCTTCGCCGGGGATCACGGAGGGGCGGGCGTGTGGGGCACTGGCGGTCGAGGGCGGCCACAGGGAGGATTGCTTCCTCGTCACCCCGGACTTGATCCGGGGTCCATGCTTCGGCCGCTGTTATGGATCCCGGATCAAGTCCGGGATGACGAAGCTGTGGGAAGCGAGGTCCGTTTTCGACCGAAATGCGACATCCCTGTTCCGTCACCCTGAACTTGTTTCAGGGTCCATGACCCAGCGCTGCCTTTGGCGCAGCGTCAGATTAAAGGTCCGTCCATGGATGCTGAAACGAGTTCAGCATGACGAGATTTGAAAGACGGCTCCTCACCCCAACCCCGCCGGCGCTCTCGGAAAAAGGCCTTTCCTACAATACCCGGCTATGTCAGCGCCGATCCCGGCTCTTTCATTCAGTGAACAAAACGCGGTCCCCGCCGGTCTTCTTACGACCGCGCGCCCACCACATCGCGAGGTCCAGATCGGGGAGCGCACAGGGCTGAACTTTCCTGAACTTTGGAAGGGAGAAAGGTCCGCTCTCACCCCAAACCAGACGTATGCGCGATCGATGCCCGCCTGGCGCCGCGACCGCGAGCTCTGCCGGAAGCGGGCGTTAACGAACGCGTGAGGTGAGGGTAGTAGCTATCGCCTGACATGGATGCCGATTGCGAGGTTGCAAATGCAGATTCTGTCCATCTTTGCCGCTCTCGCCGCCGCGTACCAACTCGCACCGGCTTCGGCCGAGATGGAAAACTGCAACGATGATGCGCAGTACGGCCCCTTCAAAATTTCCGTCTTCCTGCATCGGGGCGGGGACCCGGGCATCAATATCAATTACCGCATCCCGCGCAGCCATATCGGGCCGACCAAGGACGATCTTGGAAGAGACGGTCCCAACATCAATTTCGGCTTCAGGGCGCCGCTGAGCGGCGATGGATATCATTCCATCCACTTTTACAATTTCCGCAAGCTTTTCGGAAAGGAGAGGTTCCCCGTTCACGCCATGACCTTTGTCTGCGGAAAGGGGGTCACTCTGATCGGCGACACGTCGATCCAACCCTATCCGCTCAACGGCATATTCGTTCGGGAATCCCTGCTGCGAGGGCGCGAGTGCATGAGGAGCCTGAGGCGTAGCGGTTATTACAAGATATCCTTCGAAGAACTGGAAGGACCGAAACGAGCCGTACGCATCGAGGGGAAGGCTGATTTTGCAGGCGTGATCGACAAGGCCGAGCGAATGGCCCGTCACCGATCTGCAATGGCGAAGGCCGGCCGATGCATCCTAAATCCACCGCCTCCTCCTCCAACCTGATCCAAGGCAGGCATGGACGAACATACTGGCGTGCTGGCTCTCAGCCGATTTTGGCCGCTCGATGCGGCGGAACCAGGCGCGTCCGAAACCGGCTGGTGCATGACAATCCCCTTTCGTCACCCTGAACTTGTTTCAGGGTCCATGGTCTGCCGCAGCCTTCGGTGCGGCGCCTGACTATCGCTCAGGCCATGGATGCTGAAACAAGTTCAGCATGACGGGTTTTGGACGGACGGGCCGGCCTCCCGACCGCCAAACCCCGACGGTCAGGCCGCCGTCGGAGCCTCTTCCCACAGGATCAGCGCGGTCGCGTTGACATTCTCCCGCGCCTTCGCGTCGTCGAGCCGGGTCAGCTTCACGCTGCCTTTCAGCGCCCCCATCTCGATCATCGCGTCGATCACCACGACGCTTCCCGGTCCGACCTCGATGTCCAATTCGCCCGCATTGGCGAGCTTCGCCTTCGCGGTCGCGACGTGCAGATGGTGGGTGCCCGGCGCGACGTCGGCCATCAGCATCTGGCCCGATTTGATCTGCCCCCTGGCGGTGCCGTCAAGCGTGACGTCCATGCCCTGCAGCGCGGCGACGAAGCCGCGGCGGGTGATATAGATGCGGCCCTTGCCGTCGGGCGCGCGCATCGTCCGCGCCTCGGCCAGGCTGGCCGTGTCGGCCTTCTTGCCGCTCTTGTTGCTGGACAGCGCCCAGATGCAAAAGGCGACGACGCCGATCAGGAACAGGGGCGCGAGGATCAGCATCGTCGTTTCGCCCAGCAGGTGGCCGAGCGACGGACCCAGGAAAGCACCGATGATGGCGGCCGCGACGATGATCGTCAGCCACATTGCATTCTTGCTCATGCGTCCTTCTCCCCTGTTCGGGCCAATCAGGCCGGTGCGAAGTCTCCCGTCGTGTCGTCCATGATGTGCAGCACGCCGTCGCTGATCGCGAAAAAGGCGCCCCGCAGCTTCAGCGTGCCGCGCTTTTCCTTTTCCTGGATACAGGGAAAGGTCCGCAGATTGTCGATGCTGACGCGCACTGCCGCCATTTCCATCGCGCGGCCCGCCTCGCGATTGTCGAAATCGGGATAATTTGCCCGAACGTCGGCGCTGGCGTCGTCCAGCATCGCGATCCAGTCGGCGATAAAGCCTCCGCGGCCGGGTTCCGCGCCCTCCATCGACCGGTGCAGCGCCGCGTGGCAACCGCCGCACAGCCCGTGGCCCATCACCACGATTTCCTCGACCTTCAGAAACTGAACGGCGAATTCCAGCGCGGCCGACACGCCGTGACGCCCCGGCGTCGTCTCGAACGGCGGCACCAGCGCCGCGACGTTACGGACGACGAATATCTCGCCGGGGTTGGTGTCGAATATCTGCGATGGTTCGACGCGACTGTCCGAACAGGCGATGATCATCACCTTGGGCGATTGCCCCTCGGCCAGCTCGTCCCACCGGTCGCGTTGTTCCTGCCAACCGCCGTTACGGAAACGGCGGTATCCTTCGATCATGTCTGTAAAGCGAGTCATGCGTGCGCCTTAGCATAGGTAGAGAGGTTGAGAAGAGGCGCGTGCACGACTATGTGGACGCCATGAACGCTCCCGCACAGCCCCTTCGCCCGCGCAAGCCCGACTGGATTCGCGTCAAGGCACCGACCAGCCCCGGATATGCCGAAACCAAACGGCTGATGCGCGACCTCAACCTCCACACCGTGTGCGAGGAAGCGGCGTGCCCGAATATCGGCGAATGCTGGACCAAAAAGCATGCGACGGTGATGATCCTGGGCGACACCTGCACGCGGGCCTGCGCCTTTTGCAACGTCAAGACCGGCATGCCGCGTCCGGTCGACCTGCTCGAACCCGAACATACCGCCATCGCCGCGGCCAAGATGGGGCTGACGCATATCGTCATCACCTCGGTCGATCGCGACGACCTGCCCGATGGCGGGGCCAGCCAGTTCGTGAAGGTGATCCAGGCACTGCGCCGCGAAACGCCGCAGACGACGATCGAAATCCTGACCCCCGATTTTCGCAACAAGCCCGAGAGCGCGGTCGCGGCGATCGTCGATGCGCGTCCCGACGTGTACAACCATAATCTCGAAACGGTGCCGCGGCTCTATCCGACGATCCGTCCGGGCGCGCGCTATTATGCCTCGCTGCGCCTGCTCGAAAGCGTCAAGCGCCGCGATCCGTCGATCTTTACCAAGTCGGGCGTCATGCTCGGCCTTGGCGAAGAGCGGATGGAGGTTCATCAGGTGATGGACGACATGCGCAGCGCCGACATCGATTTCATGACTATGGGCCAGTATCTGCAGCCGACGCCGCGGCATGCGAAGGTCATCGACTTCGTTACGCCGCAGGCTTTCGACGCCTATGCGCAGATCGCGCGCGCCAAGGGCTTTTTGCAGGTCGCCTCGTCGCCCCTGACCCGGTCCAGCTATCACGCCGGCGACGATTTCGAACGGATGCGCGCGGCACGCGAAGCGCAGCTCGCGCGGGTCAAGGCGGACTGACGCGCCTTTGCCGAGGCACCACGAAACGCGCGAATTGCCTTACAGCGACGAACAGATGTTCGCGCTGGTGACCGATATTGCCCGCTATCCCGAATTTCTGCCCTGGGTGATCGCGCTGCGCGTCCGCAGTGACAGCGAGCATGAGGCGATCGCCGACATGATCGTCGGCTTCAAGGGGCTGCGCGAGAGCTTTTCGTGCCGCGTCCACAAGGATCGGCCGCGCGAGGTCGTCGTCAGCTATATCGACGGGCCGATGCGCCATCTCAACAATGAATGGCACTTCGCGCCGCTCGAAACCGGCGGTTGCCGCGTCGATTTCATGGTCGATTTTTCGTTCCGCAGCCGCGTTTTCGAAGCGCTGGCGGGCCAGATGTTCGACAAGGCGCTGCGCAAGATGATCGCGGCCTTCGAAACCCGTGCCGGCGAACTTTACGGCGCGGGAAGCGCGATATCCTCCGACGGGCGCAGCGAGTCCCTCTCGGGCTGAAGCAGGTCGAGCGCGAACAGCGTCGCGGCATGGCGGATCGCGCCGCGGTCCTTCGAATCGAACTGCACGCGCTGGGTGAAATAATCGTCGGGGTCCTGGCCGCGAAGCGCCCGTGCAAAGACGACCTGGCCGACGGGCTTTTTCTCCGACCCGCCGCCGGGGCCGGCGATGCCGGTAATCGCCACCGCGACGTCGGCGTCGCTGTTGGCGAGCGCGCCCGCCGCCATGGCCCATGCCGTTGCAAGCGACACTTCGCCGAAGGTCTCGAGGATTTCGCTGCTGACGTCGAGTTGCGACTGTTTGGCGTTCCCCGAATAGGTGATGAAGCCGGCCGAAAAGACGTCCGAACTGCCGGGAATGTCGGTCAGCGCGACCGAAACCATGCCGCCGGTGCAGCTTTCGGCGGCGGCGACGCGCCGGCCGGCTGCGCGGTTGTTGGCGAGGACGCTCGTCGCCAATGCGTCGCGTGCCGCCTGTCGCAGGGTCTCGGGGGACTCGTCACTCATGGGAAAAGCCTTTGTAAAGCACGGAAATCTCCTGTCGCGGCATGTCGTGATCCGCGCCTAGCCCTGTTCGGCGTCGTTTCGCGGACAGCTTGCCATCGACTTGTCGCCGCGCGCGGCGGCAGCCAGCGTCACCGCGATCAGATGCACGGTTTGTGCGGTGTTCAGCGGGGCCAGCGCCTCACCGATGTCGTTGACCTCGCCGCAGGCGTCGGGCTTGAGCTTGATTCCCATCGTTTCGACAAAGCCGATGTCGATCAGCGGGCGCAGCGCCTCGTCGGGCAGCTCGCTCATCATCTGGGCATCCTTTGCTTCCTTGCCGCCGCCGATCTTGAGGAAGGCGGCGCGGGCCAGCGGCCAGACGGTATCGGCGCTTTGCCGCAATTCGTCGGCGCGCCCGCCAAGCCGGGTGCGCAGATAGCTGTCGGGGGGCACATGGGCGCCGCAGGTTTCGATCACCTTGTCGACCACCTGGGGCAGGAAATACGTCACCAGGCCGTTCATCTCCGCCGACGTGATGCAGCTTTGCGCCGCAGCCTGCGATGAGGTTCCCACCAGCGCCGCCACCGCGGCGATTCCCATCGTGATCCGCTTCATACTACCCCCTGTTTGCCCTTCGACCTGACGTATTTAGCTTCAATTGGCGGGCAGGGACAGCGTTGCGACGGCCTGCGCCGCGATTCCCTCGCGGCGGCCGGTAAAGCCTAGCCGTTCGGTCGTCGTCGCCTTCACGCTGACGCGGTCGATGGGAATGTTCAGGATTTCGGCGATGCGGGCGCGGATCGCGGGACGGTGCGGGCCGATCTTCGGCGCCTCGGCGATGATCGTCAGGTCGATATGGTCGATCCGCCCGCCGCGCGCCGCGACGCGCTCGCCGGCGAAGGCCAGGAACCGCCACGACGCCGCGCCGCGCCACTGCGGGTCGCTGGGCGGGAAAAACGTGCCGATATCTCCCTCGGCCGCTCCGCCGAGGATGGCATCGGTAACCGCATGAAGTGCGACGTCGGCGTCGCTATGCCCTTCAAGTCCATGACTATGCGCGATTTCTATGCCGCCGATCCACAGCGGCTTGTCCGCGACGAGCCGGTGAACATCATACCCCATGCCGACGGCGGTTCGCATCGCGTGATCGATTCCCAAAAGGCCGGACAGGATCGCCATATCCTCGGCATAGGTGAGTTTGTGGAGGCGCGCATCGCCCGGAACGGCGGCGACCGGAATACCAAGGCGTCGGACGAGCTGGGCATCGTCGGTCGCGGTCGCCTCGACAGCCTCGGCATGGGCGCGCCGCAGCGTGCCGAGCCGAAAGGCTTGCGGCGTTTGAACGCGGGCAAGCGCACTGCGATCGACGACATCGCCGGCTTCGCCCGCGGCCTGTTCGACAAGGGTGTCGGGGACCGGCAGGGTAGGGATCGCGGCCTCGGCATCCTGAAGCGCTGCGAGCAGGCGATCGATCACCGCCGCGCTCAGACCCGGGCGTGCGGCGTCGTGGATCAATATCCACGCATCGTCTTCCCAATCGCCCAGCGCGGCAATCGCGTGGGCGACCGACTGTTGCCGTTCGGCGCCTGGACTCGCGGAAATCCAGGCGTGGGGCAAGGGAGCGATCGCTGCCATGACGTCATCATTCGCCACCAATACGCCGCCGGAAATTGCCGAATGGGCCGCGAGGGCGTCGAGGCTCCAGCGCAGGACCGGCTTGCCGCCGAGCATCGCCAGTTGTTTCGGTTGGCCGAGCCCGGCGCGAGTTCCCTGGCCGCCCGCGAGCAACACGGCCGCGACGCGGGGAGCGGAGGAGGGGGCGGAATCGGTCATCGTCCGCGCCGGTTAGCGCAGCCGCGACTTGCGGGAAAGCGGCTTAGCGTGTAGGGGCTGCTCAAAATTTAGGCAATTCAGACGAAGGCTCCCCGCCATGGCGCCGCTGCGGCCCATTCAGATCGGTAACATCACTATCGCGGATCCCGTGATCCTCGCGCCGATGACGGGCGTCACCGATCTGCCGTTTCGCAAGCTTGTCCGATACTATGGGTCCGGCCTGAACGTCACGGAAATGATCGCCAGCCAGGCGGCGATCCGCGAGACGCGCCAGTCGATCCAGAAGGCGGCCTGGGATCCGGTCGAAGAACCGGTCTCGATGCAGCTCGTCGGCTGCACCCCCTATGAAATGGGCGAGGCCGCGAAGCTCAACGAAGATCGCGGCGCCTCGATCATCGACATCAACATGGGCTGCCCGGTGCGCAAGGTCACCAACGGCGATGCGGGCTCGGCGCTGATGCGCGACCTGACGCTGGCGGCCGCGCTGATCGAGGCGTGCGTCAAGGCGGTTCAGGTGCCCGTCACGGTCAAGATGCGGATGGGCTGGTGCCACGACAGCCTGAACGCGCCCGAACTGGCGCATATTGCCGAAGATCTGGGTGCAAAGCTGGTGACGGTCCATGGCCGCACGCGCAACCAGATGTACCGGGGCGAGGCGGATTGGGGCTTCGTCCGCTCCGTGAAGGACGCAGTGTCGATCCCTGTCATCGTCAATGGCGACATATGCTCGGCCGACGATGCGCGCCAGGCGCTGGCGCAGAGCGGTGCCGACGGCGTGATGATCGGCCGCGGAGCCTATGGTCGTCCCTGGCTGCTCGGCCAGGTCATGGCGGCGCTGCGCGGCGAGGCCGAGCGGCCCGACCCCGGCCTCGACGAACAATATGAGGTGATCACCTCGCACTACCGCGCGATGATCGATCATTATGGCGAGATGACGGGCGTCAACATGGCGCGCAAGCATCTGGGCTGGTACGTCAAGGGCCTACCCGGATCGGCGGAATTCCGTAACAAGGTCAACCAGATTCCCGACAGCCGCGCCGTATTGGACGCGCTCGAGCAATTCTACGGTCCGTATCTGAGCAAGGCCGCTGCGTGAGCGCGTTGACGTCGAGCATTCCGACGTTCGACCATGACGAGATCATCCAGTCGCATCCGATTGCCACCTTGCTGATCGACAAGGGCGGCGTGATCCTGTTCGTTAACGCCGCAGCCGAACAACTCTGCAATATCGGCCGCGCCGCAATGGTCGGGCGCGTCGTCTATGACGTGATCGGCATGGACCGCAGCTACCGCCAGCGGATGAACGACCCGGCGACTTCGGCGCTGTTCGCGCATCGCGCCGAAATTTCGATCGGCGGGCGCAGGTCGGCGTTCGTCGACATGCAGATGGTGCCCTATGGCCGCAGCGGCCACCGCATCCTGACGCTGGTGCCGTCGCAGAGCGAAGCCGAGCTGATGGGCGGCGCGATCGGCCGTTCGGGCCGCGCGGCGGGCGCCGCGGCCTCGATGCTGGCGCACGAGATCAAGAACCCGCTTGCCGGGATCAAGGGCGCCGCGCAGCTTCTTGCGCGCAAAACCGACGCGAGCGGCGAGCGTTTCACGACGCTTATCTGTGCCGAGGTCGACCGTATCACGACGCTGATCGACCAGATGGAGCATTTTTCGCGCGGACAGCCGATCGCCTGCACGCCGATCAACCTCTATCAGCCGATCCACCAGGCGATGGAGACCGCGCGCGCCCGGCAATTCCCCGGTGTCCGCTTTTCGGAGGATTTCGACCCCTCGCTGCCGATGGTGCAGGGCAATCATGATGCTGTCGTGCAGATATTGCTGAACCTGATCACCAACGGCTGCGAGGTGCTCGGCGGCCGCGACGATGGAGTCGTGCGTATCGCCACCGCCTATCGGCACGGCCTGTCGATCGACAATGGCGACGGGCGCGGGCGCATCGCCTTGCCGATCGAGGTGAGCGTCAGCGACAATGGCCCCGGCGTTCCGGCGGATATCCGCGGCGACCTGTTCGATCCGTTCGTGACGACGAAGCGCGAGGGCAGGGGGCTCGGCCTCGCGCTCGTCGCAAAGCTGGCGCGCGACATGGGCGGAACGGTGCAGCATATGCGCGATGGCGACTGGACGCGCTTTCGCGTCCACCTTCCTGCGGTTCCGGCGCGGAAAGGGCGCAGCGAATGAATGGCAAGACGATCCTGCTGGTCGAGGATGATCCGGCGATCGCGCTGATCATCCGCGAAACGCTGACCGGCGAATGCGGGACTTTCGCGTCGGTCGGTAGCGTGGGCGAGCGCAACGCGTGGCTGGCCGACCATCGCCCCGACCTGATCATCACCGACGTGGTGCTACCCGACGGCGACGGGATCGACTCGTTGCCCGGTGCGGGCGTGAATCCGGAAACGCCCGTGATCGTGCTGTCGGCGCAGAACACGCTGGATACTGCGGTGCGCGCCACCGGGATCGGCAGTTACGACTATCTGCCCAAGCCTTTCGATCTCGAGGAACTGACCGCAAGCGTCCGCGCGGCGCTCGAGCGGAGCAACCAGCCGGCGGCAAAAGCCGATCCCGGACAGGCGGACAGCCATGGCCTCGTGGGGCGGGCTCCCGCCATGCAGGCGGTTTACCGCACGATCGCGCGGCTTGCGACGAACGACCTGGCGGTGCTGATCCTGGGAGAGTCGGGCACGGGCAAAGAGGTCGTCGCCCGCGCGATTCATGCAACCGGTCTGCGCCGATCCGGGCCTTTCGTCGCCATCAACATGGCGGCGATCCCGCGCGAACTGATCGAGGCCGAGCTGTTCGGTCACGAAAAAGGGGCGTTTACCGGCGCGCACAGCCGCAGCGCCGGCCGTTTCGAACAGGCCGCCGGTGGCACGCTGTTTCTCGACGAAATCGGCGATATGCCGTTGGAAGCGCAGACGCGCCTGCTCCGCGTATTGCAAAGCAACGAATATTCGACAGTGGGTGGCAGCCAGTCGTTGCGCGCCGATGTGCGTGTCATCGCCGCGACGCACCGTGAAATGCGCGCGCTCGTCGCCGACGGGCGCTTTCGCGAAGATCTCTTCTACCGGCTCAACGTCATTCCGGTAACGCTACCGCCGCTGCGCGACAGGCGCAGCGACATAGCGGCGCTCGTTCGCCATTTTGTCGACGCCGGCCGCCATTCCGGTTTGCCGGACCGGCAATTCGCGCCCGCTGCGATGCAGCTTCTGGAGCGTCACGATTGGCCGGGCAACGTCCGCGAGCTGGGCAATGTCGTGCAGCGCCTCGCCGTGCTTTCGCGCGATACCGTCGTCACCGTCCGCGACGTGGAGGCGGTGCTGCACGAAAATGGGGAAGGGGTGTCGATCACAGCACCGGCCGACCTGATTTCCCGCGCGGTCGACGACTGGGCGCGCGAAAAACTCGCCGCCGCGGAGGATGACGGCGAAATCCACGAGCGACTCGAAGCGATCGTGGAAGCGGCTCTTTTGCGTCGGACGCTACGCGAGGTACGCGGCAATCAGCTCGAGGCGGCACGTCGACTGGGCATCAATCGCAATACGCTTCGCAAACGGCTCAGCCAACTTGACATCGACCCGTCGCATCCCTGACGCTCGACCCATAAAATTGCCCATATCGGCGCAGTCGCACATATTGTGTGTTTTCTATGCAACAGGTTTGTCGTAACACGGCAACAATGGAGTCCGCCGCGTCCCTAGCCAAAGACGATGATCCTGACAGCGCGCGCGCGAACGGATGGCATTTCGCCGCTCCGGAATATTATACGCTCGCGATCATCGTCAGCGTAGCGATCGCAACCTACATCTTCGTCACGGGCGACGCGCAGAGCGAGCGCCTGCTTACTCCGGCCCTGGTCGCGGCGATCATGGTCGCGAACCTCGTTCCTGCGATGGCGCTTATCGTCTTGGTGGGAAGCCGCATCGCGCGGGCGCGCGCGGCGCGTACGATGGCGGGGGGCAATGGCCGTCTTCACGTTCGGCTTGTCGCGCTCTTCTCGCTCATTGCGGCGGCGCCGACATTGCTCGTCGTGATCTTTGCGTCGTTGCTATTTCAGTTCGGCGTCGATTTCTGGTTCTCCGACCGATCGCGCGGGATGTTCGAAAATGCGGCGAGTCTCGCGGAGGGCTATTATCAGGAAAATCAGCGCGAAGTCGGCGCGAACACGGCGGCGATGGCGGCCGACCTGGGCAATCTGCTTACACGCTCGACGATCGAGGCACCTTATTTTTCCAGCTATTATTTCCAGCAGGTCGTCGTCCGAAACCTGAATGAATCGGCGATCATCGAGATCGGCAAGGACGGCATCGCGCGCACCGCGGCGGCGGTCAGCCCCGATAATCGCGTCGCGGAAAGCCGTTTGACGCCGACGATGCGGAACCGGCTGGCGGCGGGCGAAGATGTCGTCGTCGTCCGGCAGTCGAACCGGATCGAAGCGGCAACGCGGCTTCCGGGGTCGCGCAACGCCTATGTCTATGCCTCGCGCGACGCCAATGTTCCGGGGTTCCAGCAGTCGATCCGGGCGGGCAACGTGCTTGCCGATTATAACGACCTGTTCGACCGGTCGCAGAAGCTGCAATTGCAGTTCAACGGTGCGCTTTATCTCGGCTCGCTATTGCTCCTGGCGCTCGCCGTCGTGGCGGCGATCGTGGTCGCCGACCGTATCGTCAGGCCGCTCGGCACATTGATCGGCGCGACGCGTACCGCGGCGGGCGGCGATTTGTCGGTGCGCGTCACGCCGCCGGCGCGGGACGACGAGATTTCGGTGCTGACGCGGGCGTTCAATCGCATGACCGAACAGTTGGAGGGCCAGACTGGCGCCCTCGTCAGCGTCAACGAACAGTTGGAAACGCGCCGCAGCTTTATCGAAGCCGTGCTTAGCGGCGTATCATCGGCGGTCGTGTCGGTTGACGCCGACCACCACATCCTGCTCGCCAATGCGGCTGCCGAACAACTCGTCGGACAAAGCGCGAGCGAGCTTACCGGCAAGCCGCTCGCCGATGTCGCGCCCGAACTGGCGCGGCTGCTCGCCAGCGACGAGCGCGAGGGCATCGTCCAGCTTGCCCGCCGCGATGCGGAGCCTGCCACCTTGGCCGCGAAAGCCGTGGCGCAGGGCGACGGCTTTGTCCTGAGTTTCGAGGATATTACCCAGCAGTTGCTTGACCAGCGCCGCGCCGCCTGGTCCGACGTCGCACGGCGTATCGCACACGAGATCAAGAACCCGCTGACGCCGATCCAGTTGGCGGCCGAACGCCTGCAGCGGCGTTTCGGGGCAAAGGTCGAAGGCGACGAGGCGACTTTTCGGCGCCTGACCGACACGATCATTCGTCAGGTTCACGACATGCGCCGCATGGTCGACGAATTCTCCAGCTTTGCGCGGATGCCCAAGCCGACCTTCGGCGTGGAGGATGTCCGTGACATCCTGCGCCAGGCGGTGTTCCTGTTCGAGGTGGCCAAGCCCGATATCGCGTTCAGCGTGAAGACCCCGAACGAGATCGAGCCGCTGGTCTGCGACCGACGACTGCTGTCGCAGGCGATGACGAATATCATCAAGAATGCGGTCGAAGCGATTGAAGAAAAGTCGAAAGATCTGGACGTTTCGCCGATAGGGCATATCTGGGCCGAGCTCGATATCGCGCCGGACGATGCGATGGTCATCCGCGTCATCGACGACGGTATCGGGCTTCCCGAGGCACGGGACGCGATTGCCGAACCCTATATGACCACGCGTCAGGGCGGCACCGGCCTTGGGCTCGCGATCGTGAAGAAGATCGTCGAGCAACATTATGGCGAGCTTGATTTTTGCGACAATCCGGACGGGCAGGGGACATGCGTGACATTGACGCTGCATCCCGACCGGCTGCGGCCGCTGGCGGGCAAGGGCGGCGAACTCGTGACAGGGCAGATTGAATCGGTTCCGGGACGCGTGCGTAACCGGCAGGATAGAGAAGAATATGGCGCTTGATATTTTGATCGTCGACGATGAGCGCGACATTTGCGACCTCGTGGCCGGCGTCATGGAAGACGAAGGTTATGAGGCACGCACCGCGTCGAACAGCGACGCTGCGCTTGAGGCAATCCGCCAGCGACGCCCATCGCTTGCGCTCATCGACGTCTGGCTTCAGGGCTCGCGCCTCGATGGTCTGGGCTTGGTCGAGGCGATCAAGGCGTTCGACCCGACGCTGCCGATCATCGTGATTTCCGGCCATGGCGGGCTCGACACCGCCGTTGCCGCGATCCGCCGCGGCGCGTTCGACTTCATCGAAAAGCCTTTCGAGGCCGAGCGATTGCTCCATCTCGTCGCACGCGCGACCGAAAACGAGCGGTTGAAGTTTGAATATGAGCAGCTCCGCGAAAAGGCAGGTCCGTCCGACGAGTTGACGGGCACCAGCGCCGCGATCAACAACGTCCGCGCCACGCTGAAGCGCGTTGCGGGAACCGGTAGCCGCGTTCTCATCACCGGCGCGCCCGGCGTTGGGAAAGAGGTCGCCGCGCGCGTGCTTCATGGGTGGAGCGGGCGCCATAACGCGCCCTTCCGCGTGATTTCATCGGCGCGCATGGACCCCGAGACGGTCGAGATCGAACTCTTCGGTTCGGAGGCCGAGGATGGGTCGATCCGCGTCGGCTTGCTCGAACAAGCCCATGGCGGCACGCTGTTCCTCGACGAGGTCGCGGACATGCCGATCACGACGCAGGGCAAGATCCTGCGCGTGCTGACCGATCAAAGCTTCACGCGCGTTGGTGGGCGGACCATGATCCGGGTCGATGTTCGCATCATTTCGGGCTCGGCGCGCGATTTGATGACCGAGATCGCTGAGAGCCGCTTTCGCGAGGATCTCTATTACCGATTGAACGTGGTGCCGGTGCACATCCCGCCGCTGCGCGAGCGGCGCGACGATATCGCGAGCTTATGCGATCATTTCGTGCGGCGCTATGCCGCCGATCGCCGCGTTCCACCGCCCGAAATAAGCTCGGAGGCGATGGCCGCGCTGCAGGCGCATGACTGGCCCGGCAATGTTCGCGAACTGCGCAACGTGATCGAGCGTGTGATGATTCTGGCGCCGAGCGACCGTCTGGCGCGGATCGACGCCGATATGCTGCCGGGGGAACTTGTTCGCGGCGGAACCGATATCCTGCCCAATACGGAATCGATCACGGCAATCCCGCTGAAGGAGGCGCGCGAGAATTTCGAGCGCGAGTATCTGCGCATCCAGATCAACCGTTTTTCAGGGAATATCTCGCGCACCGCAACTTTCATCGGAATGGAGCGTTCGGCGCTGCATCGAAAGCTCAAGTTGCTCGGACTGACGGATAATTCCGAGGGCGAGGGTTGACGGCTTTGCGCTAGACCTCGGCAATGCTTTGCAGCATATTGCAAATGGTAAGAAGGTCTCGAAGCCGGAAAACCGGTACCATACCCGCGGTTTCACCGCCAAAATAAGGAGGCAAATATGTCCGATAAGAACCAGAATCTCCAAGATCTTTTCCTGAACGCGTTGCGCCGCAGCAAGACACCGGTGACGATGTTCCTCGTCAAGGGCGTGAAGCTGCAGGGGATCATCACCTGGTTTGACAATTTCTCGTTGCTTCTCCGCCGCGATGGGCAATCGCAGCTGGTATACAAGCACGCCATTTCCACCGTGATGCCGTCGCACGACTTCGATGTGGGCGCGCTTGGTGCGGATATCCGCCAAGTGCCCACGACGAAGGGCAAGGCGTTGCAGGACGTGTTCCTGAATGCCGTCCGCCGCTCGGATGAGTCGGTAACGATGTTCCTCGTCAACGGAGTGATGCTGCAGGGTGATATCGTCGCGTTCGATCTGTTCTGTATGCTGCTCGAGCGCGAGCGGCAGGTTCAGCTTGTCTACAAGCACGCGATTTCGACGGTTCAGCCCAATGGTCCGATCAATCTGACCGACAATGGCGACGAGGACGGCGACGCCGGCGCCTGATTTGGACCGATGAACCAAAATGAAGACGAGGTCGCGCGCGGTGCCGCTGCGCTGCTGGTCGTGCCCGAATGGTATAGCCAGCGGCTGCCGCGCGATCTCGACGCGCGTGTCGAGGAGGCGAAAGGGCTTGCGGTAGCGATTGGCCTCAACGTCGTGGCCGTTCACCCGCTGCGCCTGCGCCAGACGCGCGCCGCCACCCTGATCGGTGTCGGTCAGATCGAGGCGATCAAGCCCGATATCGCGATGGAGGGCGTTCAGCTCGTCATCGTCGATGCGTCGCTGACGGCAATCCAGCAGCGGAACCTGGAAACCGAATTCGGGACCAAGGTCATCGACCGGACCGGGTTGATCCTCGAAATCTTCGGCGAGCGCGCGGCGACTGCCGAGGGGCGGTTGCAGGTCGAACTGGCGCACCTCGACTATCAGGCGGGCCGCCTGGTTCGGAGCTGGACCCACTTGGAACGGCAGCGCGGCGGGTTCGGGTTTCTCGGCGGACCGGGCGAAACGCAGATCGAGGCCGACCGCCGGATGATCCGCAACCGCATGGCGCGTATCAGAAAGCAGTTGGAGGAAGCGCGGCGGACACGGCAGTTACAGCGCGCCAAGCGTCAGCGGGCACCTTGGCCCGTTGTCGCGCTCGTTGGTTATACAAACGCCGGAAAATCCACCTTTTTCAATCGCCTGACGGGAAGTGACGTCATGGCGGAAGACATGCTTTTCGCGACGCTCGATCCGACGATGCGCGAAATCCGCTTGCCCGGTATCGACAAGGCGATCCTGTCCGACACCGTCGGCTTCGTCTCCGACCTTCCGACCGAACTCGTCGCGGCATTTCGTGCGACGCTGGAGGAAGTGACGACCGCGGACCTGATCGTCCATGTCCGCGACATCGTGCATCCCGACAGCGACGCACAATATGACGATGTGCGCTCAATCCTCGACTCGCTGGGCGTCAACGGGCCACAGGATGGGGAAGGGGACGACGCTGCCGATGCGGTCCCGCAGATCGAGATATGGAACAAGATCGACACGGCCGATCCTGATCGCCGTGCGCAGATCGAGGAAATGGCGGCGCGTCGTCCCGACGTCGCGATCATCTCGGCGATGACCGGGGAGGGTGTCGAGACGGCGCGGACCCTGATGGCGTCGCAATTGACCGCGCAGCATCAGGTCGAGCGCATCTTCCTGGCCTTCGATCAGGGCGAGGCGATGGCATGGCTCCATGCGCGGGGCGAGGTGCTGTCGGACCAGCTCGAAGGGGCGGGGCATGTGCTGACCGTGCGGTTGGATCCCGCCGACCGAGCCCGGTTCGAACGGCTTTGGCCGCTCAGGAGCGCTCCGACGCCTTGACCGCTTGCCAATGCGCTTCGAGCGTATCGAGGGACAGGTTGGCGATATCCGGTCCTGCGCGGTCCTCGACGGCCTGGAACCGGCGCGTGAATTTTTCGTTCGCCGCCCGCAACGCGCCTTCTGCATCGATGCCCAGATGGCGGGCATAGTTGACGACGGCGAACAGCAGGTCGCCGATTTCCTCGGCGCGTGCATCATCGGTCGGTGCCGCAGCGACTTCGGCCAGCTCTTCGATTATCTTGGCGCGCGGACCCTCGGCATCCGGCCAGTCGAACCCGACGCGCGCCGCGCGGCTCTGCAGCTTCTGCGACCGCAGCAACGCGGGCAACGATAGCGCCACGCCTTCAAGCGCGCTGTGGGAACCGTCGCGGGCGCGCTCGGCCGCCTTGATCGCTTCCCATTGGCCGCGCACATCGTCGGTCGCGGTGTCGCCGAAGATATGAGGATGGCGGCGTTCCATCTTGTCGCTGATCGCGGTGGCGACATCGTCGAAGCCGAACAGTCCTTCGTCGGTGGCGATCTGGCTGTGGAACACGACCTGGAGAAGCAGGTCGCCAAGCTCGTCACAGATTGCGGCGGGATCGGCGCTGGCGATCGCGTCGGCGACCTCATAGGCCTCCTCGATGGTATAGGGCGCGATCGTCGAGAAATTCTGCGCCAGATCCCATTCGCAGCCGCCATCGGGATCGCGTAGCTTGGCCATTACGGCAAGCAGGCGATCGATAGGGGCCTGACGTTCGGAAAGACGCGCATTCTCGGGCATATAATTATCCGATAATATATATTATGTTAAATTGATATGGGTAGGGAGAGAGGAGATCGGCTCCGGCCTATCCCCCTCGCGCAGTCTGGAACGTCCAGATAGCCAGAAATACCAATCCGAAGATCGCGACCCACGCCAGCGCCATCTTGACGCCGTCGGCCAGGTTGATGCGGCGTGCGACCAGCGCGCTTAGAACCATTGCGAAGGCTGCGGCAAACCAGATCAGCTGGACGGTCGTGTCACCGCTCATAATTGCACCTCCAGCCCGTCATAGCCCGGTTCGACACCCGGCGGCAGTTCGTCCGCAAGGTCGTCATAATCCATCGTATTGTCCATATGCGTAATGATCGCGCGCGGATTTCCGACTTTCCGAAGGCCTTCGAGCGTCATGGCGAGGTGCGGATGCGTTGGGTGCGGGTAACGACGGAGCGCATCGATCACAAACAGGTCGACGCCTTGAAAAAAGTCGACCATTTCGTCAGTAAATTTCGAAAAATCAGTAGCATAGGCGATCTTGTGTGCGCCATCGCTGAAGATCAGGCCGGTAGCCTTGATCGGGCCATGCGGCATTTCGAGTGCGGACACTTCGATCGGACCGATCGACTGATGATCGTGAAGGTCGATCGGATCGACCGATGCCGGATAGCCAGCATTCCCGGCAAAGGCATAGGTGAAACGCCATTTCAATATGTCGAGCACATGGTCGCGCGCATAAACGGGCACCGCCGACCGGCGGAGATGCATGACCTGGCGAAGGTCGTCGAGCCCGTGCGTATGGTCGGCATGCTCGTGCGTCCATATGACCGCGTTGATTTCTCCGACCCCCGCGTCGAGCAACTGCAGCCGCATGTCGGGGCTGGTGTCGACGAGGATGCGGAAGCCGCCGAGCGACACCATGATCGAGGCGCGGCTGCGCAGGTTGCGCGGATTGTCCGGATCGCACGCACCCCAGTCGTTGCCGATCCTGGGCACGCCGGAAGACGTGCCGCATCCAAGGATTCTAAGCTTCATCCTCGCTGTGACGTCATGGCGCCGCCTTATTGAAAAGCGTATAGAAATTGGCGCTTGTTGTCGCCGCGAGTGCGTCCTGATCCTCGCCGCGAATGCTTGCCAGGAACGCCAGTGTATCGGCGACGAACGCGGGTTCGCCGGTCTTGCCGCGGTGCGGGACGGGGGCGAGAAAGGGGGAATCGGTTTCGATCAGGAGCCGGTCCTGCGGCAGCCATTTGGCGGTCGCCTGGAGGTCGGCGGCATTCTTGAACGTCACGATCCCCGAAATCGAGATATAGAGCCCGAGGTCGAGCGCCTTCCTTGCGAAGTCATCGCTGGCGGTGAAGCAATGGATGACGCCGGGAAAGACCGCCCTGCCCATTTCCTCGCCAAGAAGCGCGAGCGTGTCGGCCTCCGCATCACGTGTGTGGACGATGACCGGTAGTCCGGTTTCCTGTGACGCGCGAATGTGACGGCGAAAGCTGTCCTGCTGTCGCACGCGATCGCTCTTGTCATAGTAATAATCGAGCCCGGTTTCACCGATGCCGATGACGCGCGGATGCGCCGCGCGCTCGACGAGCTTTGCCGTATCGACGTCCGGATGATGGTCGGCGTCGTGCGGGTGGATGCCGACGCTGGCCCAGACGTCCGCATGCGCCTCTGCGGCCGCAAGTACGTCGTCCCATTCACTCTCGCGCGTGGCGATGTTGAGCATCGCTGTAACACCACGATCCCGCGCCCGCACCAGCACCTCGCCCTGCTGCTCGGCAAGACCCTTGTAGTTGAGGTGGCAGTGTGAATCGACGAGCATTGGTACTAGTCCCCTTCCCCCTCAGCGCCGTCGGGCAGCTCGAGGCGAGGGAAGATCGGGACGGGCTGGCTGACCGTGAAGCCGCCATTTACGAGCTTTGCGAACCAGTCCTTGTCGGCGAGGGCGGCGAAATCGCGCGCGTCTTCGGCGACGCCCATTTGGTCGAGCAGCTTGTCGGCCGCCGCAGGCACGACCGGACGGATCGCGATCGCCAGCGTACGCACTGCTTGGAACAGGGTCATCAGCACCGCACGCATCCGCTCGGGATCGGTCTTGCGAAGGGTCCAGGGCGCCTGCGCGTCGACATATTGGTTGCACGCGAAGACCGCGCGAATCCAATCCTCGATCCCGACGGAAAAGGCGAGCTGCTCGAATTCGTGCGGCAAGCGCTCGGTCGCCATCGCATGTAGATCGGCAAGCAGATCGATATCGTCCTGTGCCGGCGCATAGTCGGCCGAAATCTTGCCATCCAAGTTCTTGAAAATCATCGACAAGCTTCGCTGCGCGAGATTGCCGAAGCTGTTCGCAAGGTCGGCGTTCGCGCTGCGGACGATCGCATCGGCAGAATAGCTGCCGTCCTGACCGAAGCTTACTTCGCGGAGCAGATAATAGCGCAGCGCATCGACACCGAACCGATCGGCGAGTTCCATCGGATCGACGACATTACCCAGCGACTTCGACATTTTCTCGCCGCGGTTGAGCAGGAAGCCGTGGCCGAACACCTGTTTCGGCAGCGGCAAGTTGGCGCTCATCAGGAAGGCCGGCCAGTAAACCGTATGAAAACGTACGATATCCTTGCCGATCATGTGAATGTTCGCTGGCCAGAAACGACCGAAATCGCTGTCTTGGTCGGGATAGCCGAGCCCGGATAAATAGGTTGTCAGCGCGTCGACCCAAACATACATCACATGGCCCGGCGAGCCCGGCACGGGCACACCCCAGTCGAAGCTGGTGCGCGAAACGCTCAGGTCCTTGAGCCCGCCCTCGACGAAGCGCAGTACCTCGTTGCGGCGGCTTTCGGGGCGGATGAAGTCCGGCTGGTCATTGTACAGTGCAAGCAGCCGATCCTGATACGCCGACAGGCGAAAGAACCAGCTCTCCTCGACGGTCCATTCGACCGGCGTGCCCTGCGGCGAAAGGCGGGTCTCCCCTTCCCCCTCGACCAGCTCGCTCTCGTCATAAAAGGCCTCGTCGCGGACCGAATACCAGCCCTCGTAGCGGTCGAGATAGAGGTCGCCATTCGCCTCCATCGCCTTCCATATCGCCTGCGATGCCGCATGATGCGCGGGGTCGGAGGTACGCATGAAATTGTCGTAGCTGATATTCAGCTTGGCATACATCTCACGGAAATATCCCGACATTTCATCCGCAAGGTCAATCGTTTCGCGTCCCTGGTTACGCGCGGTCTGAAACATTTTCAGCCCATGTTCGTCGGTCCCGGTGATCAGGCGGACGTCGCGGCCGCGGGCGCGCTGGAAACGCGCCATCACGTCGGTCGCGATCGCTTCATAGGCATGGCCGATATGCGGACGGCCGTTGGGATAGCTGATGGCGGTGGTGATGTAGAAAGGATCAGACATGCGCGCGCCTTAGCGGGTGCTGCGCGCGAGGGGAAGCGTCAGCGCGCTGCCTGCTCCTGACGCGGTGCCAATTCGGCCAGGCAATTGCCGATTTCGAAGCCGACCATCGATCCGTCATAAGAGCCGCGGATCGCGTCGCGGACGTTCCGCTGTATCCGGTCCCATTGCGCCAATACGGGTGCGATCTCGGCAACGGGGCGTTCGCGTGCGATCCGGGTTATGAGCCCAGGCACGATATCGATCACGAGTTCGAGCCGCGCCCGATTGCTCGTCCCGCCGACCTCGCGTGCAAGCGCTTCGCGCAGCCGGTTGCCGGGATCGCCGCTGGCCGCGATCGCGAGCAGTTTCTTCTCCATCGCGGCAACGTCACTGTCGATCAGTGCGAGCGCCTTGCCCGGCACTCCGCCCGATGCGGCGGCGATCGCTCGTACCTCCGACATGTCGAGCATCGCCCGTTGTTCGTGCAGCCATGCCTCCATGACGTCACGATCAATAGGTTGAAAACGCAGGGTTCTGCAACGCGACCGGATGGTCGGCAGCAGGCGCCCAGGCGAATGGCTGACCAGCAGGAACAGCGTTTTCGCGGGTGGCTCCTCGAGTGTTTTCAGGAGCGCGTTCGCGCCGTCGGTCTCCAGGTCGTCGACCGCGTCGATGATGATGACGCGCCAGTCGCCGAGCGACAGCGACAGGTGCAACCGGCGGATGATGCCGCGCACCTGATCGATCGTGATATTTCGCGCCAGCTCCTTGCTCTTTTCCTTCGGCTGACGCGACAGATGAATGATCTCGGGATGATTGCCCGCCTCGACGAGTTTCCCCGCGGCGGCATCGCCCGGATCGTCGAGCGTGACGGGCTGCCCCTCGCCGCCAAGACCGTGCGTGACGAGAAAGCGAGCGGTGCGGGTGGCGAAGCTGCCCTTCCCCATTCCCTGCGGTCCCGCAAGCAACCATGCGTGATGAAGGCGCCCGGCATGCCACGCCTCCAAAAATGCCTTTTCGGCGTCCTCATGTCCGATCACAGCCACGACTCCAGTTCGGACATGATCGCATCGGTCACGACCTCGGCGGGCTTGCCCGCGTCGACGATGCGCCATCGATCGGGCTCGGCAGCCGCCATTTCCAGGAAGCGCGCCGCGAGACGCGTCTGATAGTCCGCCGGCTTGCTGCCCATCCGGTCGGCGCCGCCGGCGTCACGGACAGCCAGGCGTTCGGCCGCCTCGTCCGCTTGCAGCGTCAGCAGAAAGGTGCGGTCGGGCAGCAGGCCCTGCGACCCGAACCCGTGCAGCGCCAGCAGATCAACGTCGGTGATGCCACCGCCGCCGCCCTGATAGGCGCGGCTCGAATCGACGAAACGGTCGCAAACCACCCAGGCGCCGCGATCGAGCGCGGGACGGATGGTGCGGGCGACATGGTCGGCGCGTGCCGCGGCAAAGAGCAGCGCCTCGCTGCGTGCGTCCCAGCGGTCGTCGCTGCCCTCCATGAGCAAACCACGAATAGCCTCGGCGCCGGCACTGCCTCCGGGTTCGCGCGTCGCGACGACTTCGACTCCACGCGCGGCGATCGCGGCGGTGAGCGCGCGAAGCTGAGTCGACTTGCCGACCCCTTCCCCGCCCTCGAGCGTGATGAAGCGCCCGCGCGTCATCTGCCTAGTCCATGTCTATCGAGTTTGAAGTGCCGCCCGTGCATTGCGCGGAGGTAGCCGTCCGTGCGCCCTTTGTCATCAAGGCGTCGCTGCGGTCTTCTTGCCCTTTTGCGCGCCGCCACGTCCCGTCTGGGCGACGACAGGCGCGTTGCCCGGTGCGAAGCCCCAGGCCATCAGCCGCTCGGCCTCGTCGCGGCGCGCCTTTTCGCTGGGCATGCCGGCGACCACCATGATCAGGCGGCGCCCGTCGCGCTTGGCCGAACCGAGGAAGCAATAGCCCGCCTCCGTCGTATGGCCGGTCTTCAGCCCGTCGGCGCCGACGAAGCGGCCCAGGATCGGGTTGCGGTTCGATTGAACGATCGGCTTGCCGTCAGGCGACGTGCCATGCTCCAGCTTCGGGATCGAAAAATAGCGGGCGTAGCCATCGGGATGGTCGCGGATCAGCCGGTCGGCGAGAAGGACCAGATCGCCCGCGCTGACTTTCGTCACGCCGCCGTCGGGCCAGCCGCTTGGGGTGCCGAAATTGCTCGACGACATGCCAATTCTTGACGCTACACCATTCATTCTCTTGGCAAAAGCTTCTTCGCTTCCGTCGATTCCGACCGCGAGGACGGCGGCGGCGTCATTTCCCGACACGGTGATCAAGCCCTTCAGCAGATCGTCGACCGATATCTTCTCTCCGGACCGCAGGAACATGGTCGAACTGCGCGACCGTGCGCTCCACTTCTTCCAGGTCGCATCGTCGACCGTGAAGACCTTGTCGCGCGACAATTGGCCCCGCTTGACAAGGTCCAGCACGACATAGGCGGTCATCACCTTGGTCATCGAGGCGGGAGCGAAGCGCTTGTCGGCGCCACGCGAAAAAAGAATCTGACCCGAATCCAGGTCTTTCAGCATCACGATCGGCGCCTGGGTGATATATGGCGTGCGTGCGACCGGCGCGCTTTTGGGCTTAGCATCGCTCGCCGAAACGACGGGGGCGACCGCCGACAGGGCGAGGCCGGCGAGAAGGATGCCGGTCGAGCGGGCAAATATGGTTTTCGTGCGCGCGGTGCCGGTCATCGATCCCGAACGACCGTCGCGTCGCGAAAGCCCTTTGCCTTCGCCTTGGCGAGCGCGGCCTTTGCCTCGGTGTCATTTGCGAATGGGCCCATGCGGACCCGCCATAGCTTCCCGGTCTTGACGACGCTGCCGCCGACCGACTTCGCGGCGGTGTTGGCATTGGCTTCGCTGCTGAAGGCGCCAACCTGAACCGCAGAGGTGCCGCCGCTCGCGACGGGCTTTGTGGCCGGAGCCGGGGCCGGTTTTGTCGCAGGCTTCGGTGCAGGCTTTGCTTCGGGCTTCTTGGCGGGCGTCTCCTGGACAGCCAGACGGTCGTCCCCGGGTTTTGCCGTGCCCGATGCGATCGGGGGCGCGGGCTGTGCGGCCGTCGGCGGTACCGGGATCGCCTTCGGCGATTGCAGCGCCTTGACCTTGTTCCGCAGGATCGCGAGCAGCGAGTCAGGCGTCGCGATGCGTTCGGGGACGGGCTTGCCGGCGCGAAGCTGTGCCCTTTCCGCCATCGGCGGGTTTGTACGCCGCACGCGGACCGCGGCGGGACCATCGGTAATGCCGAGCTGCGCCGCGGCGCCGCGCGACAGGTCGATCAGTCGGTCGCCGACCATCGGTCCGCGATCGTTGACGCGGACCAGGATCGTACGTCCGGTGTCGAGTGCGGTTACCTCCACATAACTTGGCAGCGGCAGCGTCCGGTGCGCGGCGGTGATGCCGTCGGGGTTGAAAGTTTCGCCGCTCGCGGTCGCGTTTCCGGCGAGTTCTTCGCCATACCAGCTCGCATAGCCGACATCGTCATAGTCGGGAATGTCTGCGGGGGTGTAGGTGACGCCGCCGAGGGTATAGGGGTCGCCGACCTTGACGGGCGTATCGCTGACCAGGTCGCTGGCCGGCGCAGGCGCTGGGCCGGCAGTGGGGCCGCCCTCGCGCTTGCCGTCGAAACTTCCACAGCCGCTGAGCAGCAACGCTGCTCCGATGGCCAGGCCCCCGCTTCTAACGATCGATTTCATCCGCCAGCAACCCCACAGAAAGTGCGTAAAAATTGGAACAATTATAGTCCAATATCGCACGATAGTTACCGGTCAGCAAATAAGCGGTCTTTCCCGGACCATCGGGTTCGAGCAGTGTCGCCTGCACCTGTCCGTCGGGCCAGCGGCCGTTTGCGGTCTGGAAGCCGTCGGCGCGCCATTCGGCCATGCTCCGCCATCGACTGTAACGCGCGAATACGCGGGGACAGCGAGTGGGCTGGAGGCGGCTGGCCATCGCCGCGCGATTATAGCCTGCGGGAACCTGAACCGCGACGCCCCACGGCTGTCCCGCGCGCCATCCGGCGCGGCGAAGATAGGCGCCGATAGATTCGATCGCGTCGGCCTCGCTCGACCAAATGCGTGCGACACCGTCGCCATCGCCATCCTCGGCAACGTCGAGATAGACCGACGGCAGGAATTGCGGATAACCGAACGCGCCCGCCCAGCTACCTTTCAGCACCTCGCGCGGTACGCCCTTCTGCACCATTTCGAGCGTCGCCAGAAATTCGGGTTCGAACAGGGTGCGGCGACGCCCCTCATAAGCGAGCGTGGCGAGCGCCTCGGGCAGGTCGAAGTTGCCGGTGACCGCGCCATAAGCGGTTTCATGGCCGTAAATGGCGATCATGATGCTGGTCGGGACGCCGGTGCGCTGTTCGATCCGTGACAGGAGAGGCAGCAGGCGATCGTGCACACGCCGTCCGCCGTTGATCCGCGAGGCGTCGACATGCTTCGCCTTGTAGGGCGCGAAATTCGGGATCGGCGTGTCGGGCGTGGGCGGTGCGCCCAGATTGTCGCGGTCGAGCGCGACGACGCGGGCGTTGTAGCGCAGGCCTGCCGTAACGCGGTCAAACGTTGCGCGCGTGACACCGCGTGCCTGCGCCTTCGGCCACAGCGACTGGACATAGGCGTCGAAGCCGGCATCGCCACTCTGTGCGTGCAATGGAGCCGACGCAGCCATCGTCCAAGCCGATAGGACGACGCCTGCATAGCCCAAAAGGCGACCGATTCTTAAACCTCTAGCGTGTGTCATGTCCCACCCCATAAGCATTGTCTGACACAGATGCACGCGCCTTGGCCACCCCGGCGCAAGACGGGCCGAGTCATTCGCGCGACAGATTGAGTCGGGCAGGTTTCGCTTGCCGGAAGGCGCGCGGACGCTATGGCGACGCGGACGGACAGGTGGCCGAGTGGTTTAAGGCAGCGGTCTTGAAAACCGCCGTGGGTGCAAGCTCACCGTGGGTTCGAATCCCACCCTGTCCGCCATTACTGTTTCTCGGTTCCCGAGCCGCCCTAACACCATGAACGGTAAGGATAATTCAGCGGTTCGAATGCCCTCATTCCAGTCGTATTTCAAATGAGAGCCTAAAGTGAGATTCAGCACGATCCGCTTGTCGTCGAACGTGCCATTAATCCATAGATTGCAAGGGTTTGCGATGAAGTCGAAAGCGGTTCGAAATGTCGTATCGTAATCTGTCGCGACAGTGCCGCAGAGAGCCGCCTTCTCGTCCAGAAGCAGCTTTTCCATTTCGAGCTTATCGACCTCACTTTCAAAGCGAGCGATAACCGAACGGCTTTCCGACTGAACAATCTTGTCGAGAATCTGCCCGATCTTCTTCTCGATGGTCGCCATCTCGCGCTTGATCGCGGCGCGTCCCTCATGCGCCTTTGGACTGCCCGCGATGACTGGTCCGGTTGCATAGTTAGTTGAAGATCGTCTCCGATGCCAGCCTGGGCGGGAGGCGGAGCGCAGCGGAGCCGAGCGGCCAGGC
>Ga0056909_1000583_pt1 | contig 32097 bp, 25 predicted proteins | sample EBPBio102011_DNA_FD_62115 | JGI IMG/M metagenome (GOLD analysis project Ga0056909, IMG submission 62115) | Wastewater treatment Type I Accumulibacter community from EBPR Bioreactor in Madison, WI, USA - Reactor 1_1/10/2011_ DNA | ecosystem: Engineered > Bioreactor > EBPR > Anaerobic-Aerobic >...
GGCCCAGCAGGTATTCGACAAACCCGCGCGCATCATCCGGCGGCTCGCCCTCGCCCTGCGTGCTGATGACGACGACCAGATGCGTTTCGTCCTTGAGTTCACGCGTCGGGTAGGCATCCGCACGCAGCAGGCGCGTGGGCAGCCCGGCATCCCGCAGCCGGGCATCAAGCGTGGCTGCGATGCGCTCGGCGTTGCCGGTCTGGCTGCCGTATACGATGCTGATGCGCGGAGCCTGCGCCAAGCCCGGAGCCGTGGCAGCCACGGGAAATGAAGCGACTCCCGCGTTGCCGCGCTGGGCCATTCCGGCCGCGTAACCCGACAGCCACCACAAGGCGTGGCCATCCAATGCCTGCACTTGTTGCAACAAGGCCTCGTGCAAGGGCGCGGGAGCGGGGAGCGGCAAGGCGGCAGGCGCGGACATGGCGTGCATGCATCCATCAAGGCGGGCATTGCAGGCTAGGGGCGCGGGTGACTGGCCGGAAAGGCGCGTCCGTTATGCCGTCATGCCCGGCGCGCATTTCACGGCAGGCCGTGGCGGCGCCTAGGGTGAACGCCCTTCTCGTTGCGTGCGCCCGTCATGTCGATCCCCTTGGAATTCTGGCAAATCGTCGCGATCGGTTTTGCCGCGCAACTGGTGGATGGCGCGCTCGGCATGGCCTATGGCGTCACTGCATCCACGTTGCTGCTTGGGATGGGCGTGCCGCCGGCCGTTACTAGCGCCACCGTGCACGCGGCCGAATGCTTCACCACCGGGGCATCGGCGACATCGCACCACGCGTTCGGCAACATCGACAAGAAACTGTTTCGCCGCCTGCTGCTACCCGCGGTTGCGGGCGCGGCATTGGGCGCATGGCTGCTGTCCCGGGTGGATGGCGATGCGATCAAGCCCTGGGTCGCGGCATATTTGCTGCTGATGGGCGTGCTGATCCTGGCCAAGTCGGTGATGCGCCCGCGGACACCGGCAACGGAAATCAGGCACACCGCCCCCTTGGGGTTCGCGGGCGCTTTTGTCGATGCGATCGGCGGGGGTGGTTGGGGGCCCATCGTTGCCAGCAACCTTCTGGCGCGCGGCAATGCGCTGCACCTGACCGTGGGCACGGTGAACGCCGTCGAGTTCTTCGTCACCCTGACCGCATCGCTCATGTTCCTACTCAGCCTGGGCCTGGGCCATTGGGACATCATTTTGGCGCTCGCACTCGGCGGCGTGTTGGCAGCGCCGCTCGGCGCATGGCTGGTCAAGCGCGTGCCCAAGCGACCGCTGCTATGCCTCGTGGGCCTGCTGGTGATCGTGCTCAGCCTGCGCACCTTGTGGCCGATTTTGGGGGTGGCGTGATGTCGGTCCCGGCTTCCGTTTTTTCTTCTGAAGATGTCAACGCCATGCCTCGTGCCATCCCCGAACCCACCCATCTCGATCGGCTGGAGGCCGAAAGCATCCACATCCTGCGCGAGGTCGCGGCGGAGTTCCGCAACCCCGTGTTGCTGTATTCGATCGGCAAGGACAGCGCGGTGCTCTTGCACCTGCTGCTGAAGGCGTTCCACCCAGGCAAACCGCCGATGACGATGCTGCACGTGGACACCGGCTGGAAGTTCAGCGAGATGATTCGCTTCCGTGATCGCCGCGCCGCCGAGACCGGCGTCCCGCTGGTTGTGCACACCAATCCGGATGGCTTGGCGCGCGGCATCGGGCCCTTCAGCCAAGGCGCCACCGTGCATACCGACGTGATGAAGACGCAGGCGCTCAAGCAGGCGCTGGATGCCGGCGGCTTCGATGCGGCCATCGGCGGCGCGCGACGCGACGAAGAGGCCTCGCGCGCGAAGGAGCGCATCTTCAGCTTCCGCAGTGCCGGCCACCGTTGGGACCCGCGCCAGCAGCGGCCCGAGCTGTGGAACCTGTTCAACACGCGCGTGCATGCGGGCGAGTCGGTACGCGTATTCCCGCTCTCCAACTGGACCGAGCTCGACATCTGGCTCTACATCCATCGCGAACGCATCCCGGTGCCGTCGCTTTATCTGGCCGCGCAGCGTCCAGTGGTGAAGCGAGATGGCGCGCTGTTGATGGTCGATGACGAACGCTTCGTGTTGCGCGAAGGTGAAGAGATCACCTTGCGCAAGGTGCGCTTCCGCACGCTCGGCTGCTATCCGTTGACCGCGGCGGTCGAATCCGACGCCGACACGCTGCCCGCCGTCATCACCGAGATGCTGGGTACGACCACCTCTGAGCGGCAAGGCCGGATCATCGACCACGATCCTTCCGCCTCGATGGAGAAGAAAAAACAGGAAGGTTATTTCTGATGACGCTGCTTACCCACCCCGAACTCGCGCTGACCGATCTCCTGGGCCGCCATGAACGCGCCGACCTGCTGCGTTTCATCACCTGCGGCAGCGTGGATGATGGCAAGAGCACGCTCATCGGGCGGCTGCTGCATGATTCAAAACGCTTGCTCGACGACCAGCTGGCCGCCTTGCAACGGGACAGCCGCCGGGACGGCAATGCCGGTGAAAAACTCGATTTCGCCTTGCTGCTGGATGGCCTGGCCGCCGAGCGCGAGCAGGGCATCACCATCGATGTTGCCTACCGCTATTTCAGCACCGACCGGCGCAAGTTCATTGTCGCCGACTGCCCCGGCCATGCGCAGTACACGCGCAACATGGCGACCGGTGCCTCGACCGCCGATGCCGCCATCGTGCTGGTCGATGCGCGCAAGGGGCTGCTCACGCAAACGCGAAGGCACAGCTGGATCCTGGCGCTGATGGGCGTGCGCCATGTTGTGCTCGCGGTCAACAAGATGGATCTGGTCGATTACGACAAGGCGGTATTCGACGGCATCGCCGCCGCCTATCGCACCTTGGCCGAAGAACTGGGGCTGCCCAGCGTGCAGGCGGTGCCGATCTGCGCGCGCGATGGCGACAACCTGGCGGCATCTTCCACCCACATGCCCTGGTACACAGGGCCGACTCTGCTGGCGCTGCTTGAAACGCTGCCCCTGCCGGACACCGCGCTGGCGGCGCCACTGCGCTTTCCCGTGCAATGGGTGAACCGGCCGCACCAGGATTTTCGCGGCCTGTCGGGCACGCTGGCATCGGGCCAGGTGCGTCCGGGCGACGAGGTCATCGTGCTGCCTTCGGGCCGGCGCGCGCAGATCGATCGCATCGTCACTGCTGAAGGAGATCTCGATGTCGCCATCGCCGGGCAGGCGGTTACCTTGACGCTCGACCGCGACCTCGACGCCAGCCGGGGCGATGTGATCGTCGCCGCGCAACAGCCTTGCGAAGTCTCCGACCAGTTCAGCGTGCACCTGCTGTGGATGGACGATGCGCCGCTGCTGCCCGGCCGCCGCTACTGGCTGAAGCTCGGCACCCGTACCGTCGACGCCACGGTGACCGAGATCCGCCATCGCATCGATGTAGACACGCAGGCCAGCGTCGCCGCGCGGGAATTGCAGCTCAACGAAGTCGCGGTCTGCCACCTCGCCACGCACGCGCCGTTGCCGTTCTCGCCCAAGGAGCAGCAGCGCGAGTTGGCCAATTTCATCTTGATTGATCGAGAAACCCATGCCACCGCCGCCGCTGGCACGATCGATTTCGCCTTGCGGCGCGCCGGCAATATCCATTGGCAGGCGGTGGACGTGGACAAGTCCGCGCGCGCCACGAGCCTTGGCCAGACGCCGCGCTGCCTGTGGTTCACCGGGTTGTCGGGCGCGGGCAAATCCACCATCGCCAACCGGGTTGAACAGCAGCTGCATGCGCGCGGCCGACATGTCTATCTTCTGGATGGCGACAACCTGCGACATGGCCTGAACCGCGACCTCGGCTTCACCGATGCCGATCGCGTCGAGAACATCCGCCGGGTCGCCGAGGTCGCCCGGTTGATGGTCGATGCCGGCCTCATCGTGCTGGTCAGTTTCATCTCACCCTTCCGCGCCGAACGCGAGGCCGCGCGGGCCTTGTTCGAGTCGGGGGAGTTTGCCGAGGTGTTCGTCGATACCGCGCTCGAGGTCGCCGAAGCACGCGATGTCAAAGGCCTGTACGCGAAGGCGCGGGCAGGGCAGTTGCCCAACTTCACCGGCATCGACTCGCCTTACGAGCCCCCTGCTTCGCCCGAAATTCACCTGGATACGGCGACCGAAGAGGCCGACGCCTTGGCGGCCAAGGTGCTGGACTGGCTGGAGGCCCAGGGCCGGTGACGCGGTTGGCGCTGTCTGCCGGCAGCGCCTAGACTGGCCCGATGACCTATTTGCATCGCTTCAATCCGCGCCCGATCTTCCTCGCCTGCCTGCTGGTATTGCCAAGCGTGACGAGCGTGCCGGCGGCCTCGGCCGCGCCCGTCACGCAAGCCGTCAAGCCGACAGAATCGGCGATGGACGCGCGATTCCGCGCGATCTACGAGCGCGAATGGAAGTGGCGCCAGGAGCAGAACGGCAGCTCCGGCGAAGAAGACAGCCCATCCGCGCGGATGCGCCTGCCCGATGTCAGCCCAGAGGCCTATGCCGCCCGGCTCAAGGTGTGGGAGGGTGTGCTGCGGGAACTCGATGCCATTGATCCGGACAAGCTCAGCGATGCAAACCGGATCAATTACCTCGTGTATCGGCCGCAGGTGGAAGACTTGGCAGCCGCCGCGCGTTTCCGCGATTACGAGATGCCGTTCAACGCGGATTCCTCGTTCTGGTCGTGGCTGGGGTTCATGGGTCAGCAGCAATTGCAGACGCCGCAGCAATATCGCGACTACATCGCGCTGATGGATGAGGTACCGCGCTACTTCGACCAGCACATCGCCAACATGCGTGCGGGCCTGGCGCGCGGATTCAGCGTGCCGCGCGCGACGCTGGACGGGCGTGACGGCTCGATCGCGCAGGTGGCGGAATTGAAGAATGTCGAAGAGGCCGCGCTTTACGGCCCCTTCAAGCAGATGCCGGCGTCGATACCGGCGGCCGAGCAGGCCCGGCTGCGGGAAGAAGCCCGGCGCGCGATCAGGCAGTCGGTGATGCCGGCCTACGCCAAGCTGCTGGCGTTCTTCCGCAACGACTACATGCCCAAGGCGCGCACCACCCTGGCCGCGGAAGCGATGCCCGATGGCGTGACCTGGTACCGCCAGCAGATTCGCCACTACACAACGCTCGATCTGCCGCCGCAAGAGATCCACCAGATCGGGCTGGATCAAGTCGCCGCGATCCGCGACGAGATGGACGCGATCATCGACCAGCTGGGCTTCAAGGGAAATTCACCGGAAACCCGCTTCCAGGATTTCCTCGCCTTCCTGCGCACCGACCCACAGTTCTACGTCAAGCAGCCGCAGGAGTTGCTTAACCGGGCGGCCTGGATCTCCAAGCGCGTGGATGGACAGGTCGGCAAGATCATCGGCAAGCTGCCGCGCAATCGCTTCGCCATCGTCGAGGTGCCGCCCGATATCGCCCCGTTCTGGACCGCCGGCCGCGGCGGCACCAGCACCTACTGGCTCAACACCTACAACCTGCCCTCGCGCCCGCTCTACAACCTGCCGGCATTGACCCTGCACGAATCCTCGCCGGGCCACTCGCTGCAGGGCTCGCTGGTGATGGAGATGGGCGAAATGCCCGGCTTCCGCAAGGAATACATCAGCGCCTACGGTGAAGGCTGGGGCCTGTATTCGGAGTGGCTGGGCAAGGAGATGGGCATCTACCAGACGCCGTACGAGGATTTTGGCCGACTGACCTATGCGATGTGGCGCGCCTGTCGCCTGGTCATCGATACCGGCATCCACCACGGCGGCTGGACGCGCGATGAGGCCATCGCCTACCTGCGCGACAACACCGCCCTGTCCGAGCACGAGGTCACGACCGAGGTCGATCGCTACATCTCATGGCCCGGGCAGGCGCTGTCCTACAAGCTGGGCGAGATCGTGATCATGCGCCTGCGCCGCGAGGCCGAAGCAGAGCTCGGGCCCAAGTTCGACGTGCGCGCCTTCCACGATGCCGTGCTGGCGCAGGGCTCGGTCCCGCTGCCGGTGCTGGAGGCCGAAATCCGCGCCTTCATCCAGAAGGCCAAGGCTGCGCCCGCCAAGGGCTGAGCCAGGGACGAGTTGCCAAACCCCTGGTTTTCGGGCATCATGCCCGGCTCCCTGCGTCCGCCTTGTGGCGGATCGATCCGGCAGCGCGATCCCGGCCGCAGGTAAACAACCCGCATCGCGCGGCAGCCGCAAGGCCGCCGGGGCCGCCGCCGTCCGGGCTATGGACGGCAACCACGGACACCAAGAGAGGTGCACATGTCCCGCCAATGCCAAGTAACCGGCAAGCGTACCGTGACGGGTAACAACGTCTCGCACGCGATGAACAAGACCCGCCGTCGCTTTATGCCCAATCTCCACGAACGCCGCTTCTGGGTGGCTTCCGAGAACCGCTGGGTGAAGCTGCGCGTTTCCACCAAGGCCCTGCGCACCATCGACAAGAACGGCATCGATGCCGTCCTGGCCGATCTTCGTGCCCGTGGCGAAAAGATCTAAGGAGCCCCGACCATGCCGTCCAAGCGCGACAAAATCCGCCTGATTTCCTCGGAAGGAACGGGTCACTTCTACACCACCGACAAGAACAAGAAGAACACGCCCGGCAAGATGGAGATGAAGAAGTACGATCCCGTCGTCCGCAAGCACGTGATCTACAAGGAAGGCAAGATCAAGTAAGCCTTCCGGTTCTTCCGGAACCCGAGAAACCCGCCCACCGGCGGGTTTTTCTTTGCCTTAACACGCCATCGGTAGCATCTGCCGACCTTGGCGAAAGAACCGCGCATGACTTCGACGCAAGTGTTTGATTTCGTCATCATCGGCGGCGGCGCCGCGGGCACGATGCTGGCGGTGCGATTGCTGCAGGGCGCGCCGGCCGGCACGCGCATCGCGATGGTCGAGGCGGGCGAGCCCGGGCGCGGGGTGGCCTATGGCAGCGACGATCCTGCGCACGTCCTCAACGTGCCCGCGGGCGGCATGAGCCTGTGGGCCGAGCAGCCCCACGATTTCGTGGACTTCCTCATCGCACGCGACGGGCAGGCGGATGCGGCGGCCTTCGTGCCGCGGCGGGACTACGCCGCCTACCTGGCCAAGCGCCTGGCGCAGGCGCGCGAGGCATCGCCGGCGACGTGGGTCCATCTACGGGCCCAGGCGCTGGATGTGCGGCCGGCGGGCGAGGGCGTGGATATCACGCTCGATTCGGGCGCACGGCTGCATACGCGCTACCTGGCCCTGGCGCCCGGCAACCGCGCGCGCGCGTGCCCGTTCGCCGCCGAGGGCGCGCGGCGCGTGCTGTCGGCCTGGGACCACGAAGGACTGCGGGCGATCGGCGCGGAGGATGCGGTGGTCATCCTAGGTAGTGGGCTCAGCATGGTGGATGTGGTGCTCGGATTGCAGGCGCGAGGCCATCGCGGCGGGATCACGGTGGTGTCGCGGCATGGCCTGCTTCCGCTCGCGCATGCTCCCAAGGGGGCGATGCCGGTGGTCGATATCGAGGCGCTCGCAGCGCTGGGCCTGCGCGGTCGGATGCGGGCACTGCGCGCGATCGCAAGCGACGCCAAGGCCAAGGGCCTGCCGTGGCAATCGTTGATGGATGCGTTGCGGCATCACGTGCGCGAGCTTTGGCAAAGCCTGTCCCCGACCGACCAGCGGCGATTCCAGCGCCATGCGGTGCGCTATTGGGATGTCCATCGCCATCGCATCCCGCGCCAGGTGGCCGAGCGCCTCGAGGCGCTGATGCAGGCAGGTACCTTGAAACTGCAGGCCGGGCGCATCGTGTCCGCACGCGACGCCGGTGACGGCATCGTCATCGAGCTTGATGCCCGTGGGGGCGATGCCGGCACGTTGCAGGCGCAGTGGCTGGTCAATGCCACGGGCATCGAGACGCGCGCCGCGCACTTCCCCAACCCGTTGTTGCAAGCGATGCTGCAAGCCGGCCATGCACGGCCCGGGCCGCACGGGCTCGGCATCGACACCGATGTGGCCGGCGAGGTGGTCGACGCCACCGGAAGCGTGCAGCCGCGCATCGCCGCGATCGGCAGCCTGCGCCTCGGCACCCTGTGGGAGACCACCGCCGTGCCCGACCTGCGCGTGGATGCGGCCCTGCTCGCATCACGCTGGCTGGCGGCAGCGGCGAGCGGATAACTACCGCCCGGATGTGAGGCGCGGATTCGACTTTCGCGGTATCGGACAGCAAGGGCCCGGCGCGTACACTTCCCGCATCGCCCCTTAGCGATCCGCGATGATCCCGAGCTGGATACTGCTGCTGATATCGGCCCTGTATGTCGGCCTGCTGTTCGCAGTGGCGGGCTATGGCGAGCGCCGCGTCATGCCGGTACGCATGCGCCAGGCGATCTACGCGCTCGCGCTCGCCGTGTATTGCTCGTCGTGGACGTTCTACGGCGCCGTGGGCACGGCGGCGCGTACCGGCCTTGGCTTCCTGCCGATCTACCTCGGTCCCATCCTGCTGCTTGCCTTTGGCTGGCGGATCCTCGAGCGGCTGATCCTCGTCAGCAACGAACACCGCATCGTGTCGATCGCCGACTTCCTGTCCTCGCGCTATGGTCGCGTGCCGGGCCTGGCGGCGTTGGTGGCGACGCTCGCGCTGATCGCGGCCGTGCCCTACGTCAGCCTGCAATACAAGGCGGTGGCGATGAGTGTGGCGGTGCTGACCGGCACTTCCGGCGCGGCGGCCCGCGACATGTTGGCCGACCCGGCCCTATACGTGGCGCTGTCGCTGGCCGTCTTCGCGATCCTCTTCGGCACCCGGCGCACCGATGCCACCGAACATCATCGCGGCATGGTGCTCGCAGTCGCGTTGGAGTCGCTGTTGAAGTTGCTGGCCTTCGTGGCGGTGGGCTTGTTCGCGCTTTGGCACCTGCCGGGGGAAGGCGGTTGGCTCGCGCGGGTCGCGGCATCGGCCAAGACCGTCACGGCGCAGCCGCTGCCCGGCAACTTCATCGCGCAGACCCTCATCGCCTTCCTCGCCATCATCTGCTTGCCGCGCCAGTTCCACGTCGCGGTGGTGGAGTGTGAGGACGTGCGCGACCTGCGCGTGGCGCGCTGGCTCTTTGGCGGCTATCTGGTGCTGATATCGCTGCTGGTGGTTCCGCTCAGTCTGGCCGGCAGCGCGTTGTTCGCCGGCAGTGCGATCTCGCCCGACAGTTATGTATTGGCGATGCCGATGCATTTCGACCGCGACCTGCTGGCGCTGGCGGCGTATCTCGGCGGCTTCTCGGCAGCGGCCGGCATGGTGATCGTCGCGAGCATCGCGCTGGCGACGATGGTCAGCAACGACCTGGTGATGCCGGTGATCCTGCGCCTGCGAGGCGGCGCGATGGGCGATGCCGCCATCGGACGGCAGGTGCTTTGGGTGCGGCGCGCCAGCATCCTCGCCCTCGCCCTGATGGCCTTCGCCTATCACCGCGCGGTTTGGGGCCACGGCAGCCTGGCGGAATACGGCTTGCTCGCCTTCGCCGCGGTGGCGCAATTCGCGCCCGCGCTGATCGGCGGGTTGTATTGGCGCGGTGGCAGCCGGCAGGGCGCGATGGCGGGCACGCTGACCGGGGCACTGATCTGGGCTTACACGCTGTTTATCCCCTCGCTCGTGCATAGCGGCTGGCTGGACTGGGGTGGCTGGCTGGACCAAGGCTTGTTCGGCATCACCTGGCTGAGGCCCGAGCATCTGTTCGGGATGCAGGGATGGGACACGCTCACGCGCGGGGTGTTCTGGTCGCTGCTGTTCAATACCGGCGTGTTCGTGCTGGTGTCGATGCGCTGGCGGCCCCGCCTGAACGATCAGCTGCAGGCGGCCTCGTTCCTGGATCCGTACGCGCAACGCCCGCCGATGGAAGCCGGCGTCCATGTGGTCAACCTGCGCGTGGCGGATCTCCTGGCGCTGGCCGAGCGCATCGTTGGTCAGCGCAGCGCGCAGCGCGCGTTCGAAGACTATCGGGCCGGGCTCGGCCAACCGCTCGCCACCGGCGAGGTGGCCGATCGCGCACTGATCCAGTTTACCGAGCGGCTGCTGGCCTCGGCGATCGGCGCGGACTCGGCGCGCTTGACCTTGACCAGCGCGCTGCGTGGCTCGGGCCTGGAGTTGGGCGAGGTGGTCAGCCTGCTGGACCAGGCCGGGCAGGAGATGCGCTTCAACCGACAGATGCTGATGACCACGCTGGAGAACATCGCCCAAGGGGTCAGCGTGGTGGATGCCGACATGCGCCTGGTGACATGGAACCGGCAATACCAGGAGATGTTCGGCTATCCGGAAGCGATGCTGTATGTCGGCAGGCCCGTCGCCGACCTGATCCGCTGGAACGCCGGTCGCGGCGAGATGGGCGAAGGCGATGTCGAGGTGCAGATCCAGCGTCGTCTCGACCACATGCGCGCGGGCACTCCGCACCTCTTCGAGCGCGTGCGCGCGAGCGGCCAGGTGATCGAGATGCGCGGCCAACCGCTGCCGGGGGGCGGCTACGTGACCACTTTCAGCGACGTGACCGCCTACAAGCAGGCGGAGCAGGCCCTGATCGAGGCGAACGAAACCCTGGAGCAACGCGTCGCCCTGCGCACGCGCGAGGCCGAAGATGCGCAACAGGCCAAGACGCGCTTCCTGGCCGCGGTCAGCCATGATTTGTTGCAACCGATCAATGCCGCGCGACTGTTCACCAGCGCGTTGCGTGACAGTGATTCAAGCGCCGAGCAGCGCCATCTGGGCGAGCGCGTGGACGCGTCGCTGCGCGCGGCCGAAGATCTCCTCGACGGCTTGCTGGATGTCTCGCGGCTGGATGCCAACGAACTCAAGCCCGAGATCACCGTATTCGATGCCGGCGCGCTGCTGCAGGAGCTGGCTGCGCAATACGCGCCGGTCGCGGAAAAGCGCGGCCTCGCCCTGCGCATCCATGTGCCACCGGGTTTGTTCGTCAAAAGTGACCGCCGCCTGCTGCGGCGCGCGCTGCAGAACTTCATCGCCAACGCGATGCGCTATACCCGCAGCGGCGGCGTGCTGCTGGCGGCAAGGCGGCGCGGTGACGAACTGGCGTTGCAGGTCTGGGATACCGGCGCGGGGATCCACGCGCATCACCTGGCGCAGATTTTCGATGAGTTCACCCGCTTCGCCGCACCGGACCAGGGCGAGCGCGGATTGGGGCTTGGTCTGTCGATTTGCCAGCGCATCGCGCGGACCCTGCAGCATCGCCTGGAGGTACGATCACGGGTCGGCCGCGGCAGCCAATTCGCTATCATTGTGCCGCGTGCACACGCCGCTGCCATGCCGGCCCCTAAGCCGGACGACGCGTTGCCGGTGGATCGGAGCCTGGCTGGCTTGCGCGTGCTCTGCATCGACAATGATCCGGACATCCTCGATGGCATGCGCGCACTGCTTTCGCGTTGGCAAGTGGATGTGCAGACCACGGCGAATGTCGAGGGCGCGATGCAGGCCTGCCTGGAGCAGGCGCCCGACGTGGTGCTGGTCGATTACCACTTGCACGACAGGTTGGATGGCCTCGCGCTCGTCGATGCGCTGCGCGAGCGCGCCGGCCGCCCGTTGCCGGCGGCGCTGCTCACCGGCGATGGCAGCGATGCAGTGAAGCAGGCGGCCAAGGCGCGGCGTTGCACGGTGCTGACCAAGCCGATCAAGCCGGCGTCGTTGCGCGCCTTCCTGACGGCGCAGCGCGCCTGAGCCGGATCAGCCGCAAAGCCTGCGCAGCCCTGCCTTCAGGCGCCGGCCTTCAGACTGGAAATAATCGCGCTCGTCCCGCCAGTGCGGACAACGCGCCTCGACTTCGCGCCAGAATGCGCGCGAATGGTCGTGGTGGATGAGATGGCAAAGCTCATGCACCAGCACGTACTCGAACGCGCTGGGACGCGCCAGCACCAGCGACAGGTCCAGCGCCATCACACCGGTAGGCGAGAGCGACCCCCATTGCGACGACATCCGCTTGAAATGGATACGCGAGGCTGGCTTGGGCAAGCCCTGTGCATACTTCGGCAACCAGCGGGCGACATCGATGCGCGCCTGTGCCTCGAAGAAATCACGCAGGGCGCGCTGGACCGCGGCTGTCGCCGGTTGACCAACGAGGCCTTCCAGCCCGCGCACCTCGAGGGTGATGCCCTCATCCGAGCGTTGCACGCGCGTCAGCCGCCCCGGCTGCCAGGCGAGGGCGTGGGTCTCGCCGCGCAGCGGCAGTGAAGAAGTCACACCGATGACGAGCGGTGATGTTGCATCGGTGTTGAGCGAACGCCACTGCGCTTGCAGCCAGTCCAGGTGGGCATGCAGGAAATCAAGCGCCGAGCGTTCGCTGGCGCGGGTGGGCAAGGTCAGGCGCGCGCCGCGCTCGTCCACCGACAGCTTGATGCGTCGCGCACGCGGATGGCGATGCATCGATACCTCCAGCACAGAACCGTCATCCAGCGTCAGCGGGATGACGCGACGCTCACTGACGATCGGCTTGGAGGCGAAGAGGCGGAACATGGCGTTAAGGATGCGGCCACTGCCGCGCAGCGCGCGAGAACCGGGCACCAGGTGCAAGGCGATGTTGCATCGGACTCAATCGGCCTTGCTCAACTTCAATGCCGATTCCAGCACGGAGAATAGACGCTTGAATTCGCCGGCCATCAGCGCGAAGCGGGCATCGAGTTCGGCGCGGATATCGTCACGCTCGCTGGACTCGAGTTGTTCGACCGCGCCATCGAGCAGCTTGAACTTGCGCAGTACCAGGTCCTCGCCCAGCACGAAACCGGCATGGTCATCCAGCATCAGCGCGAGGCGCGCCACCTGCTTGCCGGCTTCCAGGTGGGTGTCGATTTCCTCGCCGGCCAGCTCCATGCGCTGCACTTTCACCACCGCGCCGCTGTCGGCCGGGTCGCGCAGTTCGCATTCGTCGCCGAGCGACATGCCCTCCGGCAGTGCATCGCCGGCGATCCAGCCCGTCATCACCGCGCGCGGCGCGACTTCCGCATTGATCGGCAGCGCGGGGAAGCTGCCCAGGGCTTCGCGAATCTGCGAGACCACGGCTTCGGCCACCTTGCGCGATGACGTGTCGATGGCGATGACGCCATGCTGGAGGTCGATCAGCGCATCGGTGCGGATCGGTCGCACGAAGGCGCGCGGCAGCAGCTCCGCGACCAGGTCATCCTTCATCTGCCGGCGCATCTTGCCGCCGGGGCGACGCGCGTTCTTGGCTTCGAACTCGTCCACCTTCTTCTGCAGCAGGTCGTTGACGACGGAGGAAGGCAGCAACTTGTCCTCGCCGCCGACGGTCAGCCAGATCGCATCGTCGATGCGATGCATCAGCGCGGCGTCATCGCCACCGGCGCGGCCGAAAGGCGAGATGAATCCGCGCGAAGACAGCTCCATCGGGCCGACGGGCTTGAGCGCGGCATCGGCCAGTTGGGTTTCAAGATCGTCGAAATTGATGGAAGCGGGGAAACGGAACAGGGTCAGGTTGCGAAAGAACATCGAAAATCCGTCAATCGGCCGAAGCCGGGAAAGGGAGGGGAATCAGGCGTTGTCGCCAGTGTCGCGCGGGCCGGTCTCATCACCCGAGAGCCATGCGTGGGCATCGGGCAGCGCGGCATCGCCCCGCTTGCCGAGTGCGAGGAAGTCGAACAGCGTGGGATCGGACAATTGCGAGGGGCGGATGTCGCCGAGCGCGCGGGCCATCGTTTCGACGCGGCCCGGGCTGTCCTTCTCCCACTGCCGCAACATCCGCTTGACCTGCGCACGCTGCAGGTTTTCCTGCGAACCGCACAGGTCGCACGGAATGATCGGGAAGTCCTTGATCAAGGCGTATTGCTCGATGTCCTCCTCGCGCACGTAGGCAAGCGGGCGGATGACGACGTGCTTGCCGTCATCGCTGAGCAACTTGGGCGGCATGCCGCTGAGCTTGGCGTGGAAGAACAGGTTGAGGAAGAACGTGTTGACCAGATCATCACGATGGTGGCCCAGCGCGATCTTGGTGAAGCCGTTTTCTTCGGCATAGGTGTAGAGCGCGCCACGCCGCAGGCGCGAGCACAGCGAGCACATCGTCTTGCCTTCCGGGATCACCCGGCTGACGACCGAGTAGGTGTCCTGCTCGATGATGTGGAAGTCCACGCCCAGCGACGCCAGGTACTCGGGCAGCACGTGTTCGGGGAAGTTGGGTTGCTTCTGGTCCAGGTTGACCGCAGTGATCGAGAAGGACACCGGCGCCTTCTTCTGCAATTGCAGCAGCACGTCGAGCATCGTGTAGCTGTCCTTGCCGCCGGACAGGCAGACCATGACCTTGTCGCCGTCCTCGATCATGCCGAAGTCGGCGATGGCGCGGCCCACCTGGTGGCGCAGGCGCTTGGCCAGCTTGTCGGCCTCGCGCTTGGACGCGGCCGCCTTAGCGGGGGGCTCGATGGATTCGGCCGGGACGATGGCGAGGGGAATGCGGTTCATCCCGCCATTGTCTCATTCCCTCCGGCTGGCCGATGACAGTCTCCCGGCAATCCGGCTAAGCTCGGCGCATGAGCCAGCTCACCACCGATCCCGCCGAGCTTTCCCGGATGGCCCGCCGCGTGCTGGAGCTGAAGCTGGAGCATCGTGACCTGGATGTCGCCATCGCCCGGCTGCAGGCCGACATCCAGGCCGACGAGTTGGCGCTGAAGCGGCTGAAGAAGCGCAAGTTGTTGCTCAAGGACCAGATCGCGTGGATCGAGAACGCCTTGATCCCGGACGAGCCCGCATAAGCCGCCGCCGCGGCGTTCAGCCAACCGCCGCGCCTGGCCGCTGCCAGCCGCCACGCACGCCATCCTTGGACAGCATCCACTGCCACAGCTGCAGCTCGCGGGCGCGGAACGCGCCGGCGCACGAGAGCAGGTAGTAACGCCACATGCGGTGGAAGGTCTCGCCCAGCGCGCCGGCGAAGCGGGGCCAGGCGGCCTCGAAATTGGCATGCCAGGCCATCAGCGTGGGGTCGTAATCGGCGCCGAAATCATGCACGTCCTCGGCCACGAACAGGCCGTCCAGCGCATCGCCGATCTGCCCCAGCGAGGGCAGGTCGCCGTTGGGGAAGATGTGGCGGTCGGTCCACGGGTCCAGGGTGGAGTCGCGCCGGTTCTTGCCGATGGTGTGTAGCAGGAACAGACCATCATCGGCCAGGCAGCGGTGGGCCACCTCCATGAAGGTGCGATGGTTGCGGCGGCCGACGTGCTCGAACATGCCGACGCTGACGATGCGCTTGACCGGGCCGCCCAGCGCCGCGGCATCGAGCTCACGGTAGTCCTCGAGACGGAACTCCAGCGGCAGGCCGGCGTAGCGCTGTTGCGCATAGGCCGCCTGCTCGCGCGAGACTGTGACGCCGATGCAGCGCACGCCGTACTTCTCCGCGGCATAGCCCATGAAGCTGCCCCAGCCGCAGCCGATGTCCAGCACGCGCATGCCCGGGCGCAGGCCCAGCTTGCGGCAGATCAGTTCCAGCTTGGCGTCCTGCGCCTGGGTCAGGTCTTGCGCGCCGTCTTCCCACCAGCCGCAGGAATAGGTCATGCGCGAATCGAGCATCGCGGCGTAGAAATCGTTGCCGAGGTCGTAGTGCGCGCGGCCGACCTCCCAGGCGCGGCGCCTAGACTGCCGGTTGGTGAAGCGCGCGCGCAGCGAATGCCAGAGCGCATGCACCGGCTTGACCTCGCGGTCCAGGTGCGCGCGCAGCAGGCGGTCGAAGAACATGTCCAGCCGCGTGCAGTCCCAGGCGCCGGCCATGTACGACTCGCCAAGGCCCAGATTGCCTTCGGCCAGCGCGCGATCGAGCGCGATCGGATCGTGCAGCTGCATGTCCCAGGGGCGGGCGGCATCCGGCGCGCCGGTGACGATGCGGATGTCGGCCCGCGCCAGCAAGTCCGCCACCCATCGGCGGGAGGCGGTATCGAGCGCGGCGGGCGAAGGCGCGTCGCGGCCTTGGGGTTCAGGCATGTCCATCGCGGCAGGGCGTGTTCGGGCCTGCCGCGAGGATGGCATCGGGGGTGTTAAGACGAGGTGCCTTCGTCCGGCGGAGGGCTGGCCGCCTCGTCCGTCGCCGGTGTGGCGGGTTCGGCGCTGGGGCGGCTACTTTCCGGGCTGATCCGCTCGATGGTGTGGCGCAGCTCGCGGCCCAGGATCACCTTGGCATCGCGTGCCCACTGGTTGAGGCGCTCATCGAAGACCAGCTTGCCGTTCTCGTCCGGCCAGACCAGGCGCATTTCGCGCAGCTTCTGGATAAAGCCGCGGAAGAGCGATTTGTCGAAGAACTCCGGCGCGGTCTGTGCGTAGAGCAGCGACAGGCGCTGCGCAGCGAGCTGGCACAGGCTTTCAAGTTCCGCCGTGGTCAGCGTGCCCGGGCCGTTCTTGGCGAGCACGGAGATGGCGATGTAGTAACGCTCGAAAGCCTGCTGCAGCGGATGGCCCAACCCGCGCAGGCGGAAGACCTCGTCGGTCTGGCCGGAATGGCGAGCCAGGATGCCGCCTTCCTCGTCGTTCACCTGCTCCAGCAAGCCTTCGCGAATGAAGACATCGGCGGTGCGGTCGATGCGCTCGGCGAACTCCTCCGGCGTCCACGGCAGGAAGAGCTCGGCCTGCAGGAACGGATAGACGTTCTCGCCCAGGCGCTTGAGGGTGTTGCGCGACATCCGGCGGTTGTGCAGGAAGCTCACCGCGATCCATGCCGAGGCGGTGAAGAGGTGGATCACGTTGTTGCGGAAATAGCTCAGCAGCACGGCTTTTTCGTCATCCACCTCCAGCACGTCGCCAAGCGGGTGACGGATGCGGGTGAGGACGTTGATTTCCTCGCCATGCGAGACGATCTGCTCAGGGGTGTGCGGGGTCATGGTGACCCGGTCGGAGTAGGGCACTTCCTGCAGCAGCTTCTTCGACAGGGCGATCTGCGCGAGCAAATCCGCCTCGCCCATTGCGTGCTTGGGCGTGGACAGCAGGGCCAGCGCGATGAGGTTGATCGGGTTCACGTCGGCGGCGCGGTTGACGTTGACCTGGATCTTTTGGGCGATGACGTTGACGGTGCCGGTCAGCCACTCGGGCTTTTCGTCCTCGCCCACCGCCTGGCCGTCCCAGCCGATGGCGTGGGTAGCGAGGATGCGGCTCAGCTCGATGGGCTCGCCGAAGTTCACCACCACCTGGCCGTAGTTGCTGCGCAGCACCTTGGGGATGCCCATGATGAGCTGCCAGATGGATTCCTTCTCCTTCGGCTTGCCGGTCAGCTCGTCGAGGTAGCTGTTGCCTTCCATCAGCTTCTCGTAGCCGATGTAGATGGGCTGGAACAGCACCGGACGGGTGGGCTGGCGCAGGTAGGCCCGCAGCGTCATCGAGATCATCCCGCCCTTGGGCTGCAGAAGGCGCCCGGTGCGCGAGCGCCCGCCTTCGATGAAGTATTCCAGCGAATAGCCGCCGGCGATGAGCTGGGCGACGTACTCGGACAGCACCGCTGAATACAGCATGTTGCCCCGGATGGAGCGGCGGATGAAGAATGCGCCGCCCTTGCGCAGCAGCGTGCCGATCACCGGCAGGTTCAGGTTGATGCCAGCGACGATGTGCGGCGGCACGATGCCGCGCGTGTAGAGCATGTACGACAGCAGCAGGTAGTCCATGTGGCTGCGGTGGCTGGGCGTGTACACCACCTCGTGGCCGGGCGCGGCTTCCTTCAGCTTTTCCAGGTGATGCACCAGCACGCCGCGGTAGATGCGGTTCCACACGGGCTTGAGGATGAAGCTGGCCGAGCGCACCACGGGATGCGAGTAATCGGCGGCGATCTCCCACGCATAGGCATGCGCTTTCTTCCACGCATCCTGCGGCTTGCTGCCGTCGCGCCGGGCCTGGTCGGCGATGGCCTGCTTGACCGGCTCGGAGGCCAGCACGCGGTCGATCAGCAGCCGCCGGGTGGACAGGTCCGGGCCGATCACCGCGGCGCGGATGCGGTGGAAGTGGGTGCGCAGCACGCGCGAGAGCTTGCGCACGGTGCGCTCGGGCGGCAGGCCCTCGTCCACGATGCCGCGCAGCGACACTGGCGGCGAGAAGCGCACCAGCGTGCCCCGGCCGTTGAGCAGGATGGCCAGCATGCGGCGGAAGCGGCCAACCAGGGTCCAGTTCTCGGAGAACAGCACCGAGAACCAGCCGCTTTGCTTGTCCGGCGCGCGGCCGACGAAGATCGACACCGGCATCAGCTGGACGTCGAGCGTCGGGTCGTCGCGATGCGCCTGCAGCAGGCGGGCGAGGGAGCCCGAATGCGTCTTGTGCTCGGCGCCCGGCGCCAGGCCCAGCGCGTTGGCATGGCGACGCGAGAGCGCGACATACGCGCGCTTGCGGCCGAGCGGATCGCCGGGCAGCGGGTTAAGTGGCGAGGGCAGGCCGGCCTCCTGGCAGGCGCGGTCCAGGATCAGCGCGTTACTGAGGCCGTAGTCCTCCAGCACGTAACAGACCGGGCGTCCATCGTCGTACTGCGCCGGGTCCTCGGGCTCGAGCCGGATCGCGATCCACGGCTCCAGCAATTTGCCGAGCAGCTTGGCCCACAGCGGGCGGGAGACGATCAGCGGGGTACGCGGGCGCTCGGCATCAGCCGCGGCGGCATCGCCATCGACCTCAGGGGAGGGCGCCGGCGGGGTCGCCTGGGTGGGCGCATCGGCCGGCTTGTCCGGCTCCGGGAACGGCAAGGGTGTCTGGTTCTGCATCGCCGGCATTATCGCCCAGTGGGCGCCTGGGGCTCGCTCGGCGCGGCCGGGGCGGCCTCATCAGGGGCGAGGGAGGCTTCGGCATCCTCGAGGTAATTGGCGAGGTACCAGCGCCCGTTCACTTTGACCGCCTTCATCACGGTGTCGATGTCCTTGTCGGCCAGTGTGTAGCGCACCCGGACCTCGGCCTGGTCGCCTTCGACCTTGACCGTCTCGGCGCGCACGCTGGCGAGGGTGGCATCGATCCCGAGGCCGTAGAGGCCGAACACCTGCTTGCCGGCGATGTAGAGCGGCACCAGCGCCTTCAGGCTGGCGTCCATGCCGAGCCGGGTCAGATCGGCATCGTCATGCAGGCCGGTGCGTTGGGCGCCGTTGACCAGCAGGTGGATGCTCTCCTTGCCGCGCGCCGGGTCACCGAGTGGCGCCTTCTGCGCCCAGGCCGAGAGCGCATCGATCAGCTGCACGTAGTGCTGGCGCTGCTGGGCGTTGTAGTGGCCCTCGCGGGCGAGGTACTGCTTGCCGAACAGGCCCAGTCCGCGCGCGGCATCCTGCAGTGCCCTGGTCTGGCCGGAGAGCTGTTGTTTGAAGCGGGCATTGAGCTTGCGCTCGGCATCCTGGGCGGTCAGTGCCTTGAGCAGGCCCGGCAGGCTTTCGTCGAAGGGCAGCTCGCTGAGCGGCCAGCGGCTTTCTCCCGCGCGCCAGCCAGCCTCCACGCGCGCATGCAGCGGCGCGGGCAGCGCGGTGCGCGCGACATCGGCCAGCGCATTGCGGCGCAGGTGGGCGATGAGGTCGGTGACGGCTTCGGCCGGGGTGGCGGCGCCGTGCGGTGCAGGCGCCGCACCGGGCGATGCGCCGGATGCGTTCGGGTCTTGGGCGGGTGAGCAGGCGGCCAGCAGGCAAGCCCCGAGGAGCAGGCCCGCCAGAATCCGCCAGCCGTGCCGGATGGACGGTGGCATAAGCATCGATGTCGGAAGCCCCTTTGCAGGCATCTTGACCATGCCGGCAGGGCCGGGCAAGGGGCATGGGTCAAGGATTGGGGCAAAAAGAAGGAGACCGAAGTCTCCTTTGGAATCCGGCAGGGCCGGAGGACAGTGTTGTGGCAGGGAGCAGGTTAGCGCCCCCACAAACTTTATGCAACACTTCAACAAACATTGTTTAAATTATTGATTTTCAACAACAAGCGCGTCGCGCTTGGCCTGCCTGCGGGTCGCGCGGGGCTGTTTCCAGTCGTTGTTGAACAGGGCCGGCTCCCAGCTGCCATAGGTCGGGTTGGGCAGCATCCACCAGCGCTCGCCCCACCAGGTGGCGTACTGGGCGGAGAGCTCCGCCCGCGCTTGGGGGGTATTGGCGAGGATCTGGACGAAATCGCCGAGCTGGTCGCCGAACTGCATCAGCACCCGATACTGCTGCCCGGCCAGCTTGCGCCGGCACAGCTTTTCGCTGCCTTGCTGCTCGCAGTCCTTGACGAAGGTGCCAAGACCCAGGAACACCTCGTCGCTCTTCACCGGCAGGCCCACGGCCTTGAGGTTGGCGAGGGTGGCGGCCTGCAGGTGTTCGGCCCGGTTGGAGACATACAGCACGGTGATGCCCTTGGCATCGGCCGCCTGGGCGAACGCGACCACGCCCGGCACCGGCTTGGCCTGCTTCTCGGCCACCCACTGGTCCCAGGTCAGGTCTTCGAATTCCTTTCCATTGCGGACCAGGCGCGCCTGGTAGGGCGAGTTGTCCAGCACCGTCTCATCCACATCCATGATGATCGCCGGTGGCAGGCCCTGGGCCGGGTTGCCGCGCTCGGCGGGAACCAGCGCGTCCTCGCCGGATTTCAGCAAGGTGTCCAGATGGTCGGTCGCGGCGCGGTAGATCGTGGTGGTGACCGCGGCATATTCGGCGGAACGCTGCACCCAGGCCACGGCGTTCAGGTTTTCGTCGCCGCCGGCGGGCGCCGCCGCGACGCTGCTGGCAGTGGGGGCGGACGATGCGGCTTCGGCGGGCTTGGGCGGCGCCTGTGGCGTGGTGGGCTTGCAGGCCGCCAGGAGCAGGAGGCCGGCAAACGCGGCGCAGGCGGGCGTCAGATGGCGCATGGGGAGGACTCGTGGGGAAAACGCCGAGTCTAGCGAAGCACGATGACGCGCGCCCCTCAGCCGCCCAGCATCGCCTGGATGTCGGCGAAACCGGCCTTGGCCCGCGCCTGTTTGCGTTCGGCATCGGCGACCGGATCGGCGCCGTCGCGTTGCAACTCGACCACCGGCAACTCGTCGAAGAAGCGCGAGGGCGAGAGCTTGATCACGCTGCCCCAGCGCGTTGCCTTGGCCGAGTAGGACAGCCACAGCTGCTCCTTGGCGCGGGTGATGCCGACGTAGAGCAGGCGGCGCTCTTCCTCCAGCCGCCCTTCGTCCAGGCTCGCCTCATGCGGCAGGGTGCCGTCCTCCATGCCGACGATGTACACGTAGCGGAACTCCAGCCCCTTGGCCGCATGCAGGCTCATCAAGCGCACCTGGTTGCCGGCATCGTCCTTGTCGCTGCGCGAGACCAGCGCGAGCTGCGCGGCCAGATCGCCCACGCCCGAGCCGCGCGCGCCCTCGAACCATTGCGCCAGTTCTTCCAGGTTGCCGCGTCGGATCTGGTAGAGCTGCTCGGACTTGCACTGGGCCTTCAGCGCGGCGTCCAGGCCCGAGCGCACCGCTAGGCTGCGGACCAGGTCGGCGGCGCTCATCTCGCGCGCCTCCTGCCGCAGGCGATGCACGATGTCGGTGAAGCCGTGCAGGGCGTTCGCGGCGCGGGGCGGGAGTTGCTTCAGCAAACCCACGGACTCGGCCGCGCGCGACATCGGCAGGTGCGCTTCGCGTGCCAGCTCCGCGAGCCGGGCCAGGGTGGTCTGGCCCACTTCGCGCTTGGGCGACTGCACCGCGCGCAGGAACGCCGCATCGTCCTCCGGATTCACCAACAGGCGGAGCCAGGCCAGTGCATCCTTTACCTCGGCGCGCTCAAGGAAGGCCGTGCCGCCCGAGAGGTGATAGGGGATGCGCAGCAGTTGCAGCGCCTTTTCCAGCAGGCGCGACTGGTGGTTGCCGCGGAACAGGATGCAGAAGTCGCTCCATGGCGCCTGCTTGGTGGTGTGGATGAACTGGATCTCGGCGGCGACTTTCTCCGCCTCGTGCTCGCTGTCGCGACATTCCCACACGCGGATGCGCTCGCCATCGGCAGCATCGCTCCACAGGGTCTTCAAGTGCGCATGCGGGTTGTGCGCGATCAGGTGGTTGGCCGCGCGCAACACGCGATTGCTACAGCGATAGTTCTGTTCCAGCTTGACGATGGTGAGCGCGGGATAGTCCTGCGCCATCTGCATCAGGTTCTCGGGATTCGCCCCACGCCAGGCGTAGATGGACTGGTCGTCATCGCCCACGCAGGTGAACTGGCCGGCCTCGCCCGCGATGGCTTTCAGCAGGCGGTATTGCGCATCGTTGCTGTCCTGGCACTCGTCCACCAAGAGATACCCGATGCGCTCGCGCCAGGCATCGCGCGCCTCGGTATCGTGCTCCAGCAACTGTACGGGCAGGCGGATCAGATCATCGAAGTCCACCGCGTTGAAGCTTTGCAGGCGCGACTGGTACTTGGCGTAGAGACGGGCGGCTTCCAGCTCACGCGTCGAGCGCGCCACCTCCAGCGCCTGTTCGGGCGACAGGCCGGCATTCTTGGCCTTGGAGATCAGCGCCATCGAGGCCTGCACGGCATCGGGCTTGGCGCCCGGCATCAAGTCCTTGACCTGGCCCATCGCATCATCGGCATCAAAGACCGAAAAGCCGCGCTTGAGGCCCAGCTTCGCGCCATCGACCTGCACGATCTTGAGGCCGAGCGCATGGAAGGTGGAGATGGTCAGCCCTTCGCCGGCATCGCCCTTCAAGCGGCGTGCGACGCGCTCGCGCATCTCCTTCGCGGACTTATTAGTGAAGGTGATCGCGGCGATGCGGCGCGCGGGATAACGCCCCGTCGACACCAGGTGCGCGATCTTCTCCACGATCACCTTTGTCTTGCCGCTGCCCGCGCCGGCCAGGACCAGGAGCGGCCCTTCGGTGTGGATGACGGCCTGGCGTTGCGGCGGATTGAGACCTTGCATGGATGTGCGACGATTGGACGGCGTGGTGCGTAGTGCATTGTAGCGGGCGGATTGCAGCGCCTGACTGGAGATGGGATGAAAGGACGGATGCCGATGATGCTGAAGCGCTGGGCCTTGCTGACCTGCATGCTTCTGGTTGCAATGCCGGCCCTGTGTGCGCCACAGGCTGAAAAGAGGCGTCATTGGAAGGCGAATGCAAGGCAGCAAGCAATACTGTCGAGCGAGACTTTCCTCTCCGACCACCCGGACATGTTGAACCGCTTGCGCGCGATGCAGGCGCTGGATAAGGGGGATTTCGTCAGTGCGGCGAATTACTTCCGTCGCTCAGCACACTATGCGGACAAGCAATCTCAGGCCGCCTATGCGGAAATGCTGTGGAAAGGACAAGGCGTGCCGCAGGATCGTGCGGAAGCTTATGCATGGATGGATCTAGCCGCCGAACGCGGCTACCCGTTGTTCCTGAGCTTCAGGGAAAAGTACTGGGATGCGTTGGACGAGGAAGAGCGTCGACGAGCGGTCGAGGTCGGTCAGCAGGTCTATGCTGAATATGGCGATGATGTAGCGAAGCCGCGCATGTATAAAATTTTGCGTCGCGCGCTCAGGAAGGTCACGGGAAGCCGGACGGGATTTGTCGGCCGGCTCACGATCATCATCCCGGGCGTTGGCACTTTTGACGGGAACACCTATTACAACAAGCGATTCTGGGAGCCCAAGCAGTATTGGGAGTGGCAAGAAGAGGTGGTTGCAGGTGCCAGGGAAGGCAAGGTCATCGTCGGCGACTTGAAGCAAACCAAGGACGAGGCCAAGCCCGACCCCGAGGACTGAATGCACTAAGCGAAGCCCGGCGCGGCCCCGTTAGAATCCGCCGATGGCCAAGCTCTACTTCTACTACTCGGCGATGAACGCCGGGAAGACCACCACGCTGCTGCAATCGGCGCACAACTACCGCGAGCGCGGCATGCGCGTGGCGATCCTGACGCCGGCGCTGGATGATCGCGCGGGCAGCGGCACGGTGGCCTCGCGCATCGGGCTGCATGCCGAAGGCATCCGCTTTGGCCGGGACGATGACTTGCTGCGCATGATCGATGCCGACATCGGCCTGCATGGTCCGCTCAATTGCGTGCTGGTGGACGAAGCGCAGTTCCTGACCAAGGCGCAGGCCTGGCAATTGAGCGAAGTGGTCGATGCGCGCGGCATCCCGGTGCTCTGCTACGGCCTGCGCACGGATTTCCGCGGCGAACTCTTCGAAGGCAGCGCCGCGCTCTTGGCATGGGCCGATGAGTTGCAGGAGATCAAGACCATCTGCCATACCGGCAGCAAGGCCACGATGACCGTGCGCGTGGACGATGCCGGGCGCGCCCTGGCGGATGGGCCGCAGGTGGAGATCGGCGGCAATGATCGCTATGTCTCGGTGAGCCGCCGCGAGTTCAAGAAAGTGATGCGCGGCGAAGGCGAGATCGCACCCTTGCAGCCGCCGTTGCCGCTGGGCGATTAAGGCGGGCTTGCATTGCCGGCCGCGGGTTCGGTGGTCGGCAGCGATGGACAGGCTTCCCGGGCAACGCCCAGCTGGCGGCTCAGCACGCCACCTTGCGGCTGGATCTCGGCCAGGGTGGCGGCGAGGCTGTCGAACCCGGCTTGCGCGGCCTCGGGCGCGTCGAGGCAACGTGCCTGCGCCGACCAGAGCTGCGCGCGCAGCTGGTCCGGCAGGGGCTGCTTGCCCGCATCCACGGTGGCCATTTGTCCCAGCGTCGATAGCGCGCTGGCCCGTGTGGTGGCGTCGCTGTCGGCATCGGCAAGGACCAGGTGCGCCCGCAAGCTGCGGATGGCGCCGGTATTCGTCGCGGGATGGCGCGCGCCATCCAGCTCGCGCAAGGCCACGGCCGCGTCTCCCGATTGCAGGCGCGCTTCGGCCTGCAGTCGCAGCCCATCCAGGGTGGGCTCGCCGCGCAGGCGATTGGCATCCTGCAACAGGCGCAGCGCGGTGGGCTCGCGCCCGGCCTCGATCAACACGGCTGCGTCGCGTTGCAAGGTATCCGCCTGCACCGATGCCGGCGCCTTGGCCGCGCGCTGGATGCGGGCCGCGCGCTGGAACTGATCGTGCGCGCGGTCGAGATCCCCCAATTCGTGCGATGCCTGCCCCAGTGCATCCCAGGCGGCGGCGATCTCCAGGCTGGCAGGGCCGTAGCGGCGCTGGATGAGCGGCAGGTTGGCGCGCAGGCTGGCCTCGGCCTGCTGCAGCTGCCCGGTCTCGAGCAGCAGCAGTGCATGTTGCCGGCGCAGCGACAGCGTGGCGGGGTGGCTGGGGCCTTGCAGGTCGTCGGAGAGCAGCAGCGCCTCGCCCCACGATGACGAGGCGGCGGCGGTTTGTCCCATCTGCTGCTGGGCGGTGCCGATCGAGCGCAGGATGTCGATGGAAAGCGGATGACGCGGCCCGGCGATCTTGCGCAGCAATGCCAGCGCACCTTCGAAGCCGCGCAAGGCCTGCGCCGAATCGCCGGCATCCACCGACAGCGCGGCAAGATCGGTGAGGTTCTCCACCACGCCGATGTCGTCGCCCAAGGCACTGCGCCGTAGCGAGAGCGATTGCTCGAACAAGCCGCGCGCGGCATCGCTTTCGCCCAGCGCGCGCCGACAGCGGGCCAGTTGAGAGTAGTAATCCGCCACCAGCGCGGGCAGTTGCGCTTGCGCGCGCTGCGCTTGCGGCGCCATGGGTGCGAGGGTGACGATGCACCCCGGCACGTCGCCTTGCAGGCGTTGCACGCGGCCGCGCTGGGTCGCCGCCTCTAGGCGCAGGCCGGCCGGCGCATCGGGAAGCGTGGCGAGCAGGCCCTGTTGGCGATCGAGCAAGGTGCGCGCCTCCTCGTATTGGCCCAATGCGATGCGGATGCGCGCGATGACGCCGAGCAATTCGGCATGCGCGCGCGGCTGCATCGCCAGCTCGCGGTCGCCGCGCAGCTCGCCGGCATCGATCAGGGTCTCGACATCGAGCGGATTGCCGCTACGGACGACGCCGGCGTTCTCGAACAGGCCGACGACGAAGGTCTGCAGGGCCTGCGCGCGCGCGGTTTCCCGGATGGCTTGCTGGCGTTGCCACCAGGTCAGGCCCAGCAGGCCGACCAGCGTCAATCCGACCATCAGCGTCAGCGCGATCGGCCAACGATGGCGGCGCAGGAATTTGCGCATGCGATAGCCGAAGCTCGGCGCGCGCGCGAGCACCGGCAAGCCGTCGAGGTGGCGCTGGATGTCGAGGGACAAGGCCTCGGCGGAGGGATAACGCTCGGGCGGGCGCTTGGAGAGCGCCTTCAGCACGATGTTGTCCAGGTCGCCGCCCAGCATCTTCGACCAGCGCTTGCGATCGATGCCGGGCACGGCTTCGTCCTCGCCGCCGCGCACCACTGCCAGCGATGGTCGCTGCGGATCGCCAGCCAGGATCGCCTCCTCCCACTGCGCGCTGGTTTCGCGCTTGAGGCGATAGGGTTTGCTGCCGGTCAGCAGCTCGTACATCACTACGCCCAGCGAATACACATCGGTCTGGGTGGTGACGGGTTCGCCGCGGATTTGCTCGGGCGCGGCGTAGTGCAAGGTGAAGCTGCGCACGCCGGTGCGGGTTTGCTCGGGCGGATCCGATTCATTGCCGTCCAGCAGCTTGGCGATGCCGAAGTCGAGCAGGCGCACCTGGCCATCGGGCGTGACCAGGATGTTGGAGGGCTTGAGGTCGCGGTGTACGACGAGGTTCGCGTGCGCGTGCGTCACCGCCGCGCAGACTTGCTGGAAGAGTTGCAGGCGCGGGCGCAGGCCGAGGCCGCGCGTGCGGCAATACTCGAGGATGCCTTCGCCCCGGACTTCTTCCAGCGCCAGATAGGGCTGGCCCGAGGCGCTGATGCCGGCATCGAGCAGGCGCGCGATATGCGGATGCGCCAGGCGCGCCAGGATCTGCCGCTCGCGGGTGAAGCGCAGGCGCAGGTTGGGATCGGCAAGGCCCGGGCGCAGCAGCTTCAGCGCGACGCGACGCTCGTACAGGCCGTCGGCGCGCTCGGCCACCCAGACCTGGCCCATGCCGCCCTCACCCAGCAGCGTTTCCAGCCGGTAGGGCCCGACTTGCTCGCCTTCGCGCGGGCCGGGGGGCGCGGTGACCAGCGGCGTGTCCAGCAGGCTGTCCTCGGTGGCCTCCTGCGCCAGGAGGCCGCGCAGGTCGCGGGCGAAATCCGCATCGTCGGCTTCGATCTCGGCAAGACGCGCGAGGCGCGCATCGCCATCCAGGTCCAGCAACGCATCCAGCGCGTTCGACAGGCGTTGCCAGCGGGTGCGCTCCATTCAACGCCCCTGCAGCATCTGCAGCAGGAACATCCGCGCCTTCTGCCAGTCGCGCCGCACGCTGCGCTCGGAACGCTCGGTGAGCTCGGCGATCTGCAACTCGGACAGGCCGGCGAAATAGCGCAGCTCCACCACGCGCGCCAGCTGCGGATCGATGTCGTTGAGCTGCGAGAGCGCGCTGTCGAGCGAGAGCAGGTCTTCGTCCAGGCGAATGCCATCGTTGATGTTGTCGGGCAAGTCGGCGACGCGTTGCACCGTGTCGCCACCGCCGCGCTTGAGCGCCAGGCGCGCGCGCGCGTGATCGACCACCACGCTGCGCATCGCGGTGGCGGCGTAGGCGAAGAATGCCGCGCGATCGGCGAACTCGACGTCCTGCTGTCCGACCAGCCTCAAATACGCCTCGTGCACCAGCGCGGTGGCATCGAGCGTGTCTTCCTGCGCGCCGCCCAGCTGGCGCTTGGCCATCGCGTGCAGCTCGGCGTAGAGCGATTGCAGCACGCGGCCCAGGGCCTCGCGGTCGCCGCCACGGGCGTCGTCCAACCATTGGGTGATGCCGTCGCGGGGCGTGGGGGCGTGCATGGGATCAGGATAGCCGAGGGCAGCTGGCCGCGGCCTCAACGCTGGCAGCGCGGGCACCACACGCTGGTGCGCTGGCCGATGCTCGCTTCCTTGAGCCGCGCGCCGCATTGCGTGCAGGTCTCGCCGCCGCGGCCATAGACCAGCAGCTCCTGCTCGAAGTAGCCGGGCAGGCCGTCGGGGCTGATGAAATCCCGCAGCGTCGTGCCGCCGCGGGTGATGGCATGCGCCAGGATGCGCTTGACCGCGTCCGCCAGGCGCTCGTAGCGGGCGCGCGCGATGTTGCCGGCGGGCCGGAGCGGCGCGATACCGGCCTCGAACAGGGCTTCGGCCGCGTAGATGTTGCCAACCCCGACCACCACGGCCTGGTCCATCAGGAAGGTCTTGACTGATGCCTTGCGCCCGCGCGACATCGTGAAGAGGTAGTCGCCGTTGAATGCATCCGAGAGCGGCTCGGGGCCGAGGTCGCGCAACAGCGCGTGGGTGTCGCCGGCGGGCTGCCACAGCAGGCAGCCGAAGCGGCGCGGATCGTTGAAGCGCAGCACCCGGCCATCGTCCAGCCCGACATCGACATGGTCGTGCGCGCGCAGCGGCGTGTCGCCGGGCAGGACGCGCAGGCTGCCGGACATGCCCAGGTGCCAGAGCGCGCTGCCACGCTCGGTATCGAGCAGCAGGTACTTGGCGCGGCGGCGGATGCCGGTGATCGGCTGCCCATGCAGCAGCCCCGGCAGGGTCGGGGGAATGGGCCAGCGCAGGTGGTCGCGATAGAGCGTGACCTCGGCGATGCGGCGGCCCTCTAGGTGCGGCGCCAGCCCCCGGCGGGTGGTTTCGACTTCGGGCAGTTCGGGCATGGGCCAAGGATGGGGGCAGGGGGCGCCAGATGAAAGCGGACAGCGTGCACGAAACTGAATCCCATACCTTCGCGTTGGGTGACGAGCCGCCTTCACGCCCCCATCATGTGGGGGCGCCGTTTGGCGCGTACCCATGACATCGCACATGCCCGCTTCGCTGCTTGATTTTCTTGAAGGTGGCCTGGTCCAGCTTGGCTGGATCGGATTCGCCGTGTACCTGCTCATCGCCACCCAGCTGACGATCTTCTCGGTCACGCTGTACCTGCATCGCTCGCTCGCCCACCGCGGGGTGGACTTCCACCCGGCCATCGCCCACGTGTTCCGCTTCTGGACGTGGCTGACCACCGCGATGATCGCGCGCGAATGGGCCGCCATCCACCGCAAGCACCACGCCAAGTGCGAGACCGAGGAAGACCCGCACAGCCCGATGTTCAAGGGCATCGGCAACGTGTTCTGGCGCGGCGTGGAGCTCTACCGCGAGGCGCGCATGGACCGCGCCAGCATCGACCAGTACGGCAAGGGCTGCCCGGACGACTGGATCGAGCGCAAGCTCTACACCCCCTGGGCCACCTTCGGCCCGACGCTGTTGCTGCTGGTGCTGTTTGCATTATTTGGCCTCAAGGGCGTGGCCGCCTGGGCGATCCAGATGGCATGGATCCCGTTCTGGGCCGCGGGCGTGGTCAACGGCCTGGGCCACTGGTGGGGCTATCGCAACTTCGAGACCCACGACACCGCGACCAACCTGTCGCCGTGGGGCGTGTGGATCGGCGGCGAGGAGTTGCACAACAACCATCACGCGTTCCCGTCGTCGGCCAAGTTCGCCCTGCGCAAGTGGGAGTTCGACATCGGCTGGGCGGCGATCAAGGGCCTGCAGAAGGCGAGGTTGGCGAAGGTGCTGCGTGTCGCCCCGTCGCTGGACGTGCGCCCCAACATCCCGATGCCCGACATGGAGACGATGAAGGCGCTCCTGGCGCACCGTTTCCAGGCGCTGACCGATTTCCACCGCCGCGTGCTCAAGCCCGCGATGCGCGAGGAGATCGAGGCCGAGACCGTGCGGAAGCTGCCGCGCCGCCTGCGCAAGGGGCTGGTCGATGACGGGCGCTGGCTGTCGCCGGAATCGCGCGCGCAGATGCAGGCCTGGATCGCCGCGTCGCCGCGCGTGCAGGCGCTCATCGAGCATCGCCGGCGCCTGGTCGCGGTGCTGGAGGCCCGTTCGACGAATGCGGCCGACTCGCTGCATCGCCTGCAGGAATGGTGCCGCGAGGCCGAGGCCAGCGGCATCCGCTCCCTGCAGGACTTCGCCAGCCGCCTGCGCGGCTACGCGTTGCAGCCGGCCTGACCATGCCGCGTGCTGCGCTGGCCATTGGCGTGTGCATGGCGATGCTGGCCATCGCCCAGCCCACGCCGGCGCAGCAATGGCGCTCGACCGGCGAGTACCTGCGCCGGATCGACGGCGACGGCGATGGCCGCGTCTCGCAGGCGGAATACGTGGCCTGGATGAGCTACGGCTTCGAGGCGATGGACCGCAACCGTGATGGTGTGTTGCAACCGGCCGAGCAACCGGGCGGCCGCGGCGAGCGGCTGTCGCGCGCCGAGCATCACGCCAACCTGCGCGCGCGCTTCCAGCGGCAGGATGTCGATCGCGATGGCTTCCTGTCGCAGAAGGAGCTGGCGGCGCCGCCGCGCTGACACCACGCCCCGGCATCCTGCGGCCAAGGTCGGATGGTGGCCCGGCGCAGGCGCTGCCAGAATGCGGACACCTGTTTGTGCCAGGAGTGCGGCCATGGAGGCGGTACCCGGGCTGGACCTCGGCCAGCCGCCCTTTGATTTGCTCGACGATGCCGGCCGTGCGCGATTGGCCGCACAGGTGGACCTGGGCTTCCATGCGCGTGGCGAAACCATCATCGAGGGCGGCGCCCCGTCCGCGCAGGTGCTGGTCATCCTGAAGGGCCAGGTGCACGCCTTCGATCTGGACGCAGCGGGCCACGAGCAGCGTTTCGCCGATTACGGGGCCGGCGACATCTTCGGCGCCTGGGCGGTCATGGCCGGCCGCGCGCGACACAGCTATCGCGCCGACAGCGACGTGGTCAGCTTCCTGATCCCGGCGGAGGTCTTTCGCCAGTTGCTGGTGGACTATCCGGCCTTCGCCGCCTGGTTCCAGGAAGGCCTGGCGGTCAAGGGCGCGCTCTCCGACCGCAGCCGCAACTCCGAGCTGGACGAATTGATGGCGACGCAAGTCGGCGCGGCGCAATTGGCGCCGGCCGTGCGGGTGCCGGCGCAGACCAGCATCGCCGAGGCCAGCGCGCGCCTGCGCGAGGCGCGGGTGGACTGCCTGCTGGTGGACGACCCGGCGCACGCGCAACCGGGCGTGGTCACCCGTACCGACTTGCTCGATGCCCTGGCACAGGACGGCCTGCCGTTGCAGGCGCCGGTCGGGCCACTGGCGAGCCGCCCGCTGGTGGCGATGCAAACCACCGACGTGCTGTTCCAGGCGCTGACCACGATGACCGAGCGACAGATCGAACGGGTCGCGGTGCGCGAGGACCAGGCCATCGTCGGCACGCTCGGCATGGCCGAGGTTCTCTCCCATTACGCCAGCCACTCGCACCTCATCACCCTGCGCCTTGCCCGCGCCCGCAGCGCGGAGGAAGTGGCCGATGCCGCGCGTGGCATGACGCGTCTGGTGCGCACGCTGCACGCGCAGGGCGCGCGGATGCCGGCGTTGATGGCGCTGGTCAGCGCGCTCAACAGCCGGGTGATGGCGAAGCTGTTCGAGCTGCTGGTGCCGCCCGAGATGCACGAGCGCATCTGCCTGCTGGTGCTGGGCAGCGAAGGGCGCCGCGAACAATTGCTCAAGACCGACCAGGACAACGCCCTGGTGGTGGACGATGGATTGGACTGGCCGGGCCTGTCCGCCTGCATGGCCCGGTTTTCCGAGGTGATGGGCGAGGTGGGCTATCCGCCATGCGCGGGCGGCGTGATGGTGTCCAACCCATATTGGCGCCTCAGCGTCGCGCAATGGCAGGCGCGGCTGCATCAGTGGCGCTCGCACTACGACGGACAGGCGGCGATGGATCTGGCGATCACCCTGGATGCACGGCCGATCGCCGGCAACGCGGCGCTGTTCGCGCCGCTGGACGAGCGGCTGGCCATGCTCGGCGGCGACGAGCGCCTGCTGCATGCGATGGCCGCGGCGGTACTGCGCTTCGAGAGCCCGCTGTCGTTCTTCGGTCAGTTCCGCCACGGCGATACCGGCATCGACATCAAGAAAGGCGGCATCTTCCCGATCGTGCACGGCCTGCGTTGTCTCGCACTCAAGCACGGCATCGCGCAACGCAACAGCTTCGAGCGATGCGAAGCGCTGGTCCAAGGTGGCTATCTGGAGGCCGCACTGGGGCGCGATCTGGCGCAGACGCTGGCCGTGTTGCAGCGCCTGAGGCTGGATGCGCAGCTGGCGGCGCTCGATGCCGGGCGCGCGCCGGACAACCTGCTGCGCACCGATACCCTGCGACGGCTGGATCGCGAGCTGCTGCGTGATGCGCTGCGGGTGGTCAAGCTGTTCCAGCAGCACGTGCGCACCGTCTTCCATCTCGGCGACTGAG
>Ga0056909_1000595_pt1 | contig 31360 bp, 22 predicted proteins | sample EBPBio102011_DNA_FD_62115 | JGI IMG/M metagenome (GOLD analysis project Ga0056909, IMG submission 62115) | Wastewater treatment Type I Accumulibacter community from EBPR Bioreactor in Madison, WI, USA - Reactor 1_1/10/2011_ DNA | ecosystem: Engineered > Bioreactor > EBPR > Anaerobic-Aerobic >...
GGCCCAGGACCCGCCGGACAGGGGTAGTTGGCCAACGCGGGCTGCGATATCCAGCCAAGCACTGCGAACAGAAGAAGAACGACCGATGCCCTCATGGATTCAACACTCCAGTGATTCTGCGATTTTTGCCGCCCGTCGAGGACCATTGCGACCTGTGGAAAAATGTACCTGACCCCTTTTCCCATTGCGACCTGTGGAAAAATGTACCTGACCCCTTTTCCCACAAGCCCGCCTATGCGGGTTGCCCCCCTTTTCTCCTTTCGGAGGCTCGCGTCAGTCGGTGGGAAATGTACCTGACCCCTTTTCCCCTCCTTTTCCCACCTGTGGGAAATGTACCTGACCCCTTTTCCCAGTCTCAAGCCCACCTTACGCGGGTTCAATGCTGCCTGAGGAATTCCTCGATCTCATTGGGAAGATCTTGATGATTAACTAAGCGGCTAAGTACAGTTCTACCTTCATTCGTGACCGACGCTAACTCATTCCTAACAAATGTGATAATTCTCTTATTCTTCAAATGACCAACGAATTCGCGCGCGAACGGAGGATCACTTTGGGCAGCACCACGCTGAGTTAGCCCACGAATCTGACTGTTTTTCTGATCCGCTAAGTGCTCACAGATCTTCAATACAATTGAAAATTTAGGATGATGCTGAAGTTCGAAATACGCGGGAACATTATCAGTTAAGGCACCGGAGTACTTGAGCCATCCAATCGCATTTTGACCAATTAGCACGGCAGGCTCACCGTTGACTCGGACGACAAAGTTTGAAGTCGCGTCAACTCCCAAGAAATTCGCTCCTTGGACAGTTGCTCCACTAAGGTCACATTCGAATACCACTGCAGAGCCAAAGTCGCAGCCGTCAAGTTTGCAATCAGCCAAAATGACGCGATCTAGAATTGCCCCTTCAAACTCGCTGTTCGAAAGATCTGCGCCCTTAAAAGTCACTTCGTTCCAAGACGAACCTTTGGCATGAAGCATTAGCTTCTTTCGGCCGAGCGCCGCCGGTGTCAGATCTAAATCCTTGATGGACATGTTCTCGAAATCGAAACCAGCCCCCCCTGGCCTACCTAGAACACGATGCATGGCCTTCGCGAGGCCACCTTCTTGACCTGCAAGTAAGTCACTACTCAGTGATAGATAGGTACCAAGGTGCGGCAGTTGGCGTTTTGCCCAATGAGACTGCAGTGCGCCTTGGAAAGCCTGAGTGATATCTTCAGGAGCTGACGCAACGAACGAACGCATAGGCGCGGTAATAGGAGCCGAAGTCTCCAACGAAACTCCCTTGATTAGGCTTCCAACGCAAAGCTCAGCAACCAAATACTCGCGAAGAGAGTTGTGCGAGAACACCCAGCCAGCCCGCCCTGAAGTCTCCATCCTCGTCAAGGTTGCCGAGCTTCTCAAGTCTTGGAACAACTCATCTTGTCTAGCTCGCCGCTCGTCAGGAGACAGCCGTCTAAGCTCAGCCTTGAAATTCTCGCGGATAATCTCCGCAAAAACTTCCTCCCCGGCCATCGGCATTTCTTTTTTCGATAGCGCCAGTGCCAATTTCTGCAAAACGCCGCGACGATCATCAGGCGATAAGCTCGGCGCTCGCTGGAGATCACGGAGCATCAGACGATCAACAATGAGCTTGTATATTTGCCACTCAGTTATGTGAGCTGTCGCAATCTCATTCCCGGGCGTCCGGAGATCATCAACCAGCTCAAGCAAATAGGAAATGATGACAGGCTTACCCGACAATGCTTGCTTCGCGCCACCCGCCTCTTCTCGAAACACCTTATTCAAAAGCGCTGTAACAATTTCCTGACCGTCAGGATCTCCCGCAAGCTTCCTCCGGACAAGCGCGGTAGTTTGATCAGGGCTAAGGTCGCGGAGGTATCGTTCGTTTTTGTTGAGAAGATAGTTCTCGAGTAACTGATCCACCGATTTCTCTTCGGCTATGAACAGCTGATCCATTTTCCCGATGTAGTACTTGTTCTTTTCGAGGGAGGTGTAGAGAGCTTCGAAAACATTGAGCTCTTCAGTTTCGGTGAAGTAGTTCGGCCGGCTAGTGAGAATTCCCTTTGCTCCTTCAGAGGCCAAGTCTGCAAGAGCGGCAAGGCATGTTCTCCGCTCGCGCGCGTTCAGGAACTGCGCCATCTCGTCGTAACCATCAAGCAGTAGCAAAACGCGCCGATTTCTAATCAGGTGAAACACAAAATCGATGGATAGATGACCAAGATTGTTCGTATCAAGGAAATGATGGATCAATGATCGCGCATCAAACTGCCGAGTAAAGTTTCTCAACTCGACCCGAAAGGGAATTGGGGATGTAGGGTCCAATCGGTAATCGCTGATCCAGTCGCTTTGCAGCTTCTGGGTTAGAGCCGTCTTACCTGTGCCGTACTCACCTAGAACCACCAGCCATGGCGAAACGTCTGGGGTAGCATTCTTCCAATCTCGCAGCCATTCGGTTGCAATCGCTTCACCCAGTGAGTCCTTGAAGAATGGTTCTTCGTAGGTTTCCAGCAAAGATCGAATACTGGAGTCGCCCAAGACCATCTCGCAGTAGGGTCCAAATTTCTCGAAGCCCTCAAAAAGCTGCAGATAAGACTTGGTCAAAACTCCCGACTCAGCCGCACGCTCTACAACGTCTGGAGTGAAGCCTTTAGTCGATACACTCAAGCACACGCCCCTGAGGTCTTTGCGCTGGACCAAAAGAAATTTTGTCGAATCTTTCCCATATTTTGTGTTGTCGACATACTGCACAGTCGCTTCAACATAGATGACCGGAGCAAAGGGATCCCCTTTGGAAGTCGCGACGATGTCGACCTCCGCGCCATGAATTTTTTTGCTGTACTCAACACTGTAATTGTTGAGTTCGAACAACTTCCCAATCGCGAGCGGGAGCGTTTCCTCTGTGAGCGCCTCTGGGCCGGCGTTTTTCTTCCTTGATGCGGGTCCTTTTCCAAAGCCCTGCGCAGTGGGCGCCTTTGGTAACGGGCCCTTCTGAGCCGCGCCGTTGCCATCCAACTTGTTCATAACGCCCCCGTTGAACATTTTTCGACAAATTCAGAGTGGTCAAAAGTCAGAGTGTTCACATGTTGCGCCGATACTCCCCACCCACGTCATACAACGCATGGCTGATCTGCCCCAGGCTATGTGTCTTGACCGCTTCGACCAGCGCAGCGAACACGTTCCCCCGCCGCCGCGCCGTGTCCTGAAGATACGCCAGTCCGTGGCCATCGTGCACCTCGCCCTCGACCGTGGCGTCTTCCACCACATGCCCGTGCCCGGTCTCGCCCTCAGGCGCCAGTGAATTCCGCCCCGCCTGCCACGCCTGCACGTTGTCGATCTGCTGGCCCTTTTCTTCCTCGGTGCTGCGGATCAGCTCGATCTCGGTGGCGACTTCGCCGCCGTGCTCCTTGGGCAGGAACATGTTCACGCCCACCAGCGGCAGCGAGCCGTCGTGCTTCTTGTGCTCGTAGTACATGGACTCTTCCTGGATCTTGCCGCGCTGGTACATGGTGTCCATGGCGCCCAGCACGCCACCGCGCTCGCTGATGGCTTCGAACTCCTTGTAGACGGCCTCTTCCACGATATCGGTCAGCTTGTCGACGATGAAGCTGCCCTGCCACGGGTTCTCGCAGAAGTTCAGCCCCAGCTCCTTGTTGATGATCATCTGGATGGCTACGGCGCGGCGCACCGATTCCTCAGTGGGCGTGGTGATGGCTTCGTCGTAGGCGTTGGTGTGCAGGCTGTTGCAGTTGTCGAACAGCGCGTACAGCGCCTGCAGCGTGGTGCGGATGTCGTTGAACTGGATCTCCTGCGCGTGCAGGGAGCGGCCGCTGGTCTGGATGTGGTACTTCATCATCTGGCTGCGCTCGTTGGCACCGTAGCGCTCGCGCATGGCGCGCGCCCAGATGCGGCGGGCGACGCGTCCGATGACAGTGTATTCCGGGTCCATGCCGTTGCTGAAGAAGAACGACAGGTTGGGCGCGAAATCGTCGATCTGCATGCCGCGCGCGAGGTAGTACTCGACGATGGTGAAGCCGTTGCTGAGGGTGAAGGCGAGCTGGCTGATCGGGTTCGCCCCGGCCTCGGCGATGTGATAGCCGGAGATCGACACCGAATAGAAGTTGCGCACCTTGTGGTCGACGAAATACTGCTGGATGTCGCCCATCATCCGCAGCGCGAACTCGGTGCTGAAGATGCAGGTGTTCTGCGCCTGGTCTTCCTTGAGGATGTCGGCCTGCACGGTGCCGCGCACGGTGGCGAGCGTCTCGGCCTTGATGCGGGCGTAGGTGTCGGCATCGACCAGCTGGTCGCCGGTCATGCCGAGGAACGCGAGGCCAAGGCCGTCGTTGGTGGGCGGCAGGTCGCCGTGGTATTGCGGGCGCCTTCTTTGAGCAGACTCGCCGTCCTTGAAGAACGCGTCGATGGTCTTTTGCGCTTCGGCCCAGCGGGCGTCGTCGGCCTTGAGGTATTTCTCCACCTGCTGGTCGATGGCGGTGTTCATGAACAGCGCGAGGATGATCGGCGCCGGGCCATTGATGGTCATCGACACGCTGGTGGTGGGCGCGCACAGGTCGAAGCCGGAGTACAGCTTCTTCATGTCGTCCAGCGTGGGGATGTTGACGCCGGAGTTGCCGATCTTGCCGTAGATATCTGGCCTTGGCGCCGGGTCTTCGCCGTACAGCGTGACGCTGTCGAAGGCGGTGGACAGGCGCGCGGCCGGCTGGCCGACGCTGAGGTAGTGGAAGCGGCGGTTGGTGCGCTCGGGCGTGCCTTCGCCCGCGAACATGCGGATCGGGTCTTCGCCGGTGCGGCGGTACGGATACACGCCGCCGGTGTACGGGTAGCTGCCCGGCAGGTTTTCCTTACCCAGGAACACCAGCAGTTCGCCCCACGACTTGTAGGTGGGCGCGGCGATCTTGGGGATCTTCTGGTGGCTGAGGCTGTCGCGGTAGTTCTCGACGCGGATGGTCTTGTCGCGGACCTGGTATTCGTTGATGTCGTCGGTGATGGACTTCAGGCGTGCCGGCCATTCGCGCAGCAGGCGCAGGTTCTCGCTGGTGAGCGATTGCACGGCGTCGTTGTAGCGCTGGCGGAGGGTGAGGAGGGAGCGGTCGACCACAGGAGCGCCCTCATCCGCCCTGCGGGCACCTTCTCCCGTACGCGGGAGAAGGGAATCACCGGCGTAGAGGTCCAGCGCCTTCGGCAGTGCGTCGTCGCCGAGTTCCTTCAGCGCCTGCCAGAACGACTGCGCGCGGTCGGCGGCTTCGGCCTGCCTTTCGATGCCGGCGTTGATGGCCCTGCCCTGCTCGGCGATCTCGGCCAGGTAGCGCACGCGGGCGCCGGGGATCAGCACGGTGGCGCGCGGCTCCTTCAACGTGGTGTCGATGGCTGGTGTCCACTTCTCTGCCGGCAACGACAGCTTGCCGCGCAGCAGGCGGCACAGGTTCGCGAACATCCAGCTCACGCCGGGGTCGTTGAACTGGCTGGCGATGGTGGGATAGACCGGCACGTCCTCGTCCGCGGTCTGGAACGCGACGCGGTTGCGCTTCCACTGCTTGCGCACGTCGCGCAGGGCATCCTCGGCGCCGCGCTTGTCGTACTTGTTGAGCACGATGAGCTCGGCGAAGTCGATCATGTCGATCTTCTCCAACTGCGATGCCGCGCCGTAGTCGCTGGTCATCACGTACATGGGAAAGTCGACGAGGTCGACGATCTCCGAATCGCTCTGGCCGATGCCGGCCGTCTCCACGATCACCAGGTCGTAGCCCAGCCCCTTGAGGAACGCGATGCAGTCCTTGAGCACGGCATTGGTGGCGACGTTCTGCCGGCGCGTGGCCATCGAGCGCATGTACACACGATGGCTGCGCAGCGAGTTCATGCGGATGCGGTCGCCCAGCAGCGCGCCGCCGGAACGACGGCGGGTGGGATCGACGGAAATCACCGCCATGCGCATCTGCGGGAAGCTGGCCAGGAAGCGGTTGAGCAGTTCGTCGGTGACCGACGACTTGCCGGCACCGCCGGTGCCGGTGATGCCGATGACGGGCGTTCCACCCGCGCGGGAATGGGGGGTGGGGAATGGAGAATCGGAGCCGGCGGCGGCCCATTGCTTGCGCAACCTGGCCAGTTCCTGCTCCTTGAAAACGCCATCCTCGATGGCGGACATCATGCGGCCGATGGCGGACTCGTTATGGAGATCGAGCCTGGCGGCATGCGGCGATTCCCCGCTCCCCATTCCCGATTCCCTCGCGTGCTGCGCACGCGCCACCACATCCTCGATCATCTCGACGAGGCCCATCTTCATGCCGTCGTTGGGATGGTAGATGCGCTCGACGCCGTAGGCCTCGAGTTCGCGGATCTCCTCGGGCGTGATCGTGCCGCCGCCGCCACCGAACACGCGGATGTGGCCTGCGCCGCGTTCGCGCAGCATGTCGACCATGTACTTGAAGTACTCGACGTGGCCGCCCTGGTAGCTGGACAGCGCGATGGCGTCGGCATCTTCCTGCAGCGCGGCGCGCACCACGTCCTCGACGCTGCGGTTGTGGCCGAGGTGGATCACTTCCGCGCCCTGCGCCTGGATCAGCCGGCGCATGATGTTGATGGCCGCATCATGGCCGTCGAACAGGCTGGCGGCGGTGACGAAGCGCAGCGGCGTGGCGTCGGGCCGGCGGTCGGCCGCGGGCTGGGTGAAAGAGGGGCTTGCGGGCGTGCTCATCGCGTGTTCCGGCAATGCGTTCGGTTGCCGGCGATTGTAGCGCGGGGCCTCGCAGGGCCCGGTCCGGCGGCTTGTCGACGGCGCTGGCCGCGTCGATACTGCGCCGCATGTCCATGTCCGGCCGCCTGCGAACCACATGAAGAAGCGCCTGAAACGCATCCTCGCCTGGGGCCTGTTCTCGCTGCTGGTGCTGGTCGGCAGCGGCGTGCTTCTGGCCGACCACCTGATGCCGCCGGCCACGGGCGCTCCCTCGCACGCGATCCCGGTGGCCGACGGACAGACAGCGCTGGACAGGGAGCTGGCGCCGATGCTGGCGCGCCATCCCGGCAAGACCGGCGCGATCCTGCTGCCCGAGGGACTGGACGCGTTCGCCTCGCGCGCCATCTCCGCGCGCCAGGCCGGGCGCAGCCTCGACCTGCAGTACTACATCTGGCACGACGACCTGACCGGCCACCTGCTGATGTACGAGGCGTGGCAGGCCGCCGAGCGCGGCGTGCGCGTGCGCATGCTGCTGGACGACATCAACACCTCGGGCAAGGACGCCGCGCTGCTGGCGCTGGACACGCATCCGAACATCGAGATCCGCGTCTACAACCCGTTCCGCAACCGCGACGGCATCGCGCGCCTGCTGGAAATGGTGCAACGCATGTTCAGCATCACCCACCGCATGCACAACAAGGCGTGGATCGCCGACAACCGGGTGGCGGTGCTGGGCGGACGCAATATCGGCAGCGAGTACTTCGACGCGCATGGCGACACCAACTTCCGCGACCTCGACGTGGTGCTGTTCGGGCCGGAAGTTCAGCAGGCGAGCGTGATCTTCGACGAGTTCTGGAACAGCGAGGCGGTGGTGCCGATCGCACAGCTCAATCGCAAGTCGCGGCGCAAGCTGGACGAGGTGCTGGCGCAGATCAAGGAAGAAGCGCGCGGCGAAACGGCCCGGCGCTTCCTCGACAAGGTGGACCTGTCGCCCAGCGTGCGCGCCTATTTCGCGCAGGAACTCACGCCGTTCTGGAGCGACACGCTGCGCATCCTGTCCGATCCACCGTTGAAGTGGAAGGCCGAGCCTCGCGTGGACGGGCTAGTCGCGGAACTGGGCGACAAGCTGGACAAGACCCGGCACAAGGCGCTGCTGATCTCGCCCTACTTCGTGCCGGGCGACGACGGCGTCGCCGAGTTCGCCTCGCTGGTGCGCGATCGTGGCGCGCAGGTGGGCGTGATCACCAACTCGCTGGCGGCCAACGATGTGGTGGCCGTGCACGGCGGCTACGCCAACTACCGCAAGCCGTTGCTGCAGGCCGGCGTACAGCTGTACGAGATCCGGCCGCATACGGCGCAGTCCGATTCCAGCCTGTTCGGCAGCAGCGGTGCCAGCCTGCACACCAAGGCGTTCCTGGTCGACGACCGGCATGGCTTCATCGGCTCGTTCAACCTCGACCCGCGCTCGATCGACCTCAACACCGAGATGGGCGTGCTGTTCGATGATCCCGCGCTTGGCCGTGCCCTGCGCGACGAGTACCTGCGCCTGGCCGGACCGGAGAAGAGCTATTGGGTGTACCTCAACGCCGACGGCGACCTGCGCTGGCTGGATCGCGCCGCCGACCCACCGCAGGTGCTGGACGTCGAACCCGAATCCACCCGCGCGCAGCGGGCAAAGGCCTGGATCGTGCGCTGGCTGCCGATCGAGTCGCAGTTGTGACTCAGGACAGGGTCGACCAGGAGGACCCTCTGCATGCGCTGCGCGCCGCGGCCGCAACTGGCGCGCCCGAGGCCCTGTTCCGGCTCGCACAGGCGCTGGTAGCGGCCGCACGCGATGCGGGAGACGCCGAAGCGCTCTATGCGCGGGCGGCAGAGGCGGGACATGTGGAAGCACGGTTCCAGTGGGCGCGCATGCGCCTGTACGGCATCGCCGCGCCGGCGGATGCCGGCGCGGCCGCGCAGGCGTTGTCTCGCGCCGAGGCCGACGGCCATGCAGGCGCCGCGTGCCTGCTGGCGACACTGGCACTGGCCGGGATCGCCCTGCCCCGCGACGCCCGCGTCCATCAGCGGTTGCTCGGCGCGATGAACGCCGGCGATCCACTCGCATTGCGGGCGGCGGCGATCCATTTCGGGCGCAAGTCCCACCCCGATGACCAGGCCTTGTGCGTGCAGTTGCTGGAAACAGGCGCGCGCGCCGGGGATGCCATTGCTGCCGCACTGCTGGCCGAACGGCTGGCACATGGCGAAGGTGTCGAGGCGAATCCGCAAGCGGCTGCCGACCTGCGCCGGCAACTGGCCGCGCAGGGCGTCGAGGCCCTGCCCGCCTGCAGCGCCGCAATGCCCGTGGCCGCACCCGCGCCGCCGCGGCAACTCGCGATCGAGGATGCGATGGCGCGTGTCCCGGCGCGGACGCTGTCGTCTCGGCCGAGGGTATCGGTCATCGATGGCCTGCTGTCGCGCGACGAGTGCCGGCTGCTGATGCTGTCGGCGCAGCCGTTCCTGCGGCCTTCGCAGGCGCTGGACCCCGACAGCGGCCGTAGCGAGGCGATGTCGCTGCGCACCAGCCATGACGCCAGCTTCGATCCGATGATGGAGGACTTCGCGCTGCGCTGCGTGCAGCTGCGCATGGCACGAGCCGCCGGCATGGACCTGGCGAACGCGGAGCAGCTGATCGTCCTGCGCTACGCACCCGGGCAGGAGTACCGGCCGCATCGCGACTACCTGCCGCCCGCCACCCTTGCACGTGACCAGCCGCAGGCCGGCAACCGGGCACGCACGATCTGCGTGTACCTCAACGATGTCGAGGCTGGCGGCGAGACGGAGTTCCCGGCAGCCGGCGTCAGCGTCTCGCCTCGGGCCGGTAGCGCGGTGGTATTCGACAACCTGCGGGCCGACGGCAGCCCCGATCCGGATTCGCTGCACGCCGGCAAACCGGTACTGCGAGGCGTGAAATGGCTGGCCACGCTGTGGCTGCGCGAGCGACCGTACCGCAGGTACTGATCGCGTGGGCCCGGCGCCGCCAGGCCGGCCTCCGGCCCGGTCACGGGCATTTCATGGGAGAGGCGCGTAGAATGCCGCGCCTGTCAGCCGCGACGCGCCCGTTTCAGGGCCGATTTCCAGACCAATCAACCACTTGCCCATCTTGATCACTGGCCCGCACGCAGCACGCGCGGCGCCCGCGACGGAGTTTTTCCATGATCTTCGAGCAGCTTGAAACCTACGGGCACGAGCAGGTCGTGTTCTGCCATAACAAGGACGTGGGCCTGAAGGCGATCATCGCGATCCACAACACGGTGCTCGGGCCGGCGCTGGGCGGCACCCGCATGTGGCCGTACAAGACCGAGCAGGAGGCGCTGAACGACGTGCTGCGCCTGTCGCGCGGCATGACCTACAAGAACGCTGTCGCCGGCCTCAACCTCGGCGGCGGCAAGGCCGTGATCATCGGCGATCCGTCCAAGGACAAGTCCGAGGCGCTGTTCCGCGCCTTCGGGCAGTTCGTGGATTCGCAGGGCGGGCGCTACATCACCGCCGAGGACGTCGGCATCGACGTCAACGACATGGAATACGTGTACCGCGAGACCCAGTTCGTCACCGGGGTGCACCAGGTGCACGGTGGCTCGGGCGATCCCTCGCCGTTCACCGCCTACGGCACGCTGCAGGGACTGATGGCCACGCTCAACCACAAGTTCGGCGACGAGGAAGTCGGCAAGTATTCCTACGCCGTGCAGGGCCTGGGCCACGTCGGCATGGAATTCGTGAAGCTGCTCAAGGAGCGCGGTGCGAAGATCTTCGTCACCGACATCAACCCGACGCTGGTGGAGCGCGCGGTGGAGGACCACGGTGCGGAAGCCGTGGCGCCGGATGAGATCTACGACGTCGACGCCACGGTGTATTCGCCCTGCGCGCTCGGCGGCACCGTGAATTTCGACACCCTGCCGCGGCTGAAGGCCAAGGTGATCTGCGGCGCGGCCAACAACCAGCTGGCGAACAACGAGGTCGGCGACGAAGTGGCCAAGCGCGGCATCCTGTACGCACCGGACTACGCAGTGAACGCCGGCGGCGTGATGAACATCTCGCTGGAGATCGACGGCTACAACCGCGAGCGGGCGATGCGCATGATGCGCACGATCTACCACAACCTCTCGCGCATCTTCGAGATCGCCGAGCGCGACGGCATCCCGACCTACCAGGCCGCGGACCGGCTCGCCGAGGAACGCATCGAGACGATCGGCAAGCTCAAGTTGCCGATGGGCCGCGGCACGCCACGCTTCCAGGGCCGCGTCCGCGGGCATTGATCCGATTTTCCCCGGGCACTGAACCCGTGCCTGGGGGCCGCGCACCTCGAGCGTTGCCACGGTAGTCGTCGTTCCTTGCCCCGGCACTTACCTTTCTGTGCAAGGACACTGGGTACCGGCACTTGCTGTTCCCTTCCCGGCTTGCGGGGGAAGGTGCCGAAGGCGGATGGGGGCTTATCGGCGTCTCGGCGTCGTGAACCCCGGAGCCCCCACCCCAACCCCTCCCCCGTGAACGGGAGAGGGGCTTGTTCGTACGCCGTGTCGGTATTCGCCGTTCGCTGGGTCGGTGCTGGCAGTTCCCTTCCCCCGCTTGCGGGGGAAGGTGCCGAAGGCGGATGGGGGCTTATCGGCGTCTCGGCGTCGTGAACCCCGGAGCCCCCACCCCAACCCCTCCCCCGTGAACGGGACAGGGGCTTGTTCGTACGCCGTGTCGGTATTCGCCGTTCGCTGCGCCTGTACTTGCCGTTCCCTTCCCCCACTTGCGGGGGGAGGTGCCGAAGGCGGATGGGGGCGTATCGGCATCACCGCCACGCTCGTCTCACCGACCCGCCCGCCTGCCTGACCGCCGCCGTAGTAGCATGTGAAACCAATTTCCCTGGAGCACATACGGATGCGGGCTTTTCCCCTGGGAGAGGACATCGACGCGCTGCGCGACGCAGTGCGTCGTTTTGCCGAAGCCGAGATCGCGCCGCGCGCGGCGGAGATCGACGAGTCCAACGCGTTCCCGCAGGACCTGTGGCCCAAGCTGGGCGAACTGGGCCTGCTCGGCATGACCGTGCCCGGAGAGTTCGGTGGCAGCGAGATGGGCTATCTCGCACACATGGTGGCGATGGAGGAAATCTCGCGCGCCTCCGGTTCCGTCGGCCTGTCCTACGGCGCGCATTCCAACCTGTGCGTCGCCAACCTGTACGCCAACGGCACGCAGGCGCAGCGCGAGCACTACCTGCCGAAACTGTGCAGCGGCGAATGGAAGGGCGCGCTGGCGATGAGCGAACCGGGCGCCGGTTCCGACGTGGTCGGCTCGATGTCCTGCCGCGCGGAACGCAAGGGCGACACCTGGATCGCCAACGGCAACAAGATGTGGATCACCAACGGCCCCGAAGCCGACGTGCTGGTGGTGTACATGCGCACGGCCAGCCGCGAGCTCGGCAGCAAGTGCATGACCGCCTTCATCGTCGAAAAGGGCATGAAGGGGTTCTCCACCGCGCAGAAGCTCGACAAGCTGGGCATGCGCGGCAGCAACACCTGCGAGCTGGTGTTCGAGAATTGCGAAATCCCCAACGCCAACGTGCTGGGTGAAGTGAACAACGGCGTGAAGGTGCTGATGAGCGGCCTGAACACCGAACGCCTGGTGCTGAGTGGCGGCCCGCTGGGCCTGATGCAGGCCGCGCTCGACATCTCCCTGCCCTACGTGCGCGACCGTCGCCAGTTTGGCCAGGCCATCGGCACCTTCGGCATCATGCAGGCCAAGATCGCCGACATGTACACCGCGCTGCAGTCCTCGCGCGCGTTCGCCTACCAGGTGGCGCGCGACTACGACGCGGGCCACAAGTCGCGCATCGATGCCGCCAGTTGCCTGCTGCACGCGTCGGAAGCCGCGGTGCAGGTGGCGCTCGAAGCGATCCAGGCGCTGGGCGGCAACGGCTACATCAACGAATTCGCCACCGGGCGCATCCTGCGCGACGCCAAACTCTATGCCATCGGCGCCGGCACGAATGAAATCCGCCGCATGCTGATCGGGCGCGAGTTGTTCAACGGCAACAGCTGAGGCGGCGGCGGGTCGCGGATGCTTGCGATGGCCTCCGCTGATCACCGTGTCATTTCCGGCTTCGCGGGTTTTCGCTCGTCATCCCGGCGAAAGCCGGTACCCAGCGGCTTTGCTTCCATGCCGGACGCTGGGTGGCCCAACACGCCTGCTGCCTCATCCATGTCGATCGGCAGAAGCATTGGCGCCCGGCTTTCGCCGGGATGACGGAGCACAGGCCGTCTCGTGAGGCCCGGCTCAGAATCCGTACGCGTACCGCAGCGACGCCATCCGTTCATCGCCGCGCGGTCCGAAGCGCTGGTCGAAACCGAACGACAAGGCCGCATTGCGCGAGATATGCGTGCCGAAGCCCACGCCGAACAGTCCTCCCGACCTGGCGGCATCCGCCAACGGCAGCGGTGACCAGCTGTCGATCCCGGTGAAGCGGGCCTGCACGTCGAAGCCGTCGGCATCGAGCACCTGCTGCCATTCGCCATAGGCACGGAACGTGGCGCCGCGCCAGTCGCGCTCGGCGCGCACGCCGGCGATGGCCTGGGTGCGACGCAGGTCGGCCGCGCCCGCTTCGAGGCCGAAGCCGTTGCCACCCCATTCGTGGAAACCGCCGCTGCGCACGCGGGTGCTGTCCGCGCCGAGATAGGGCGTGAGCGACGCAACGCCGAGGGTGTAGCGGTGCCCGGCTTCGACGCCGACGCTGGCGTAATCGCCGGCGTAGCGGCTGGAGACGCCTTGCCGTGCGCCGTCGCCCGCGAACAGGAGGCGCTCGATGCCGCGATCGAACCGGCCAACACCGAAGCGTCCCAGCCAGTAGCCGTCGCCGTGCGTGCGCGCCGCATAGGCCATGCCCTGCACTATCCGGTCGCGGCTGCGGTCGCGGTTGCCGCCGACGTAACCCTCCGCCCGCTGCTCGCCGAAGGCGAATCCGGCGACGCCGAGCGCGCCCAGCGGTTGCTCGCGTCCGAGCAGCCAGCCATCGAGCTGGTAGCCGCCACCGGCGATTCCGCCGTTGCCGCCATGGCCGAGCGACTGCATCCAGGTGGCCGGTGACTCGCCACGCGTGCGCGGCTGGTCGAAGCGCGCCGACAACCCGCGACGGCCCATGTCGATGGCATCGAACGTCAACGCGGTGGCCAACGCATGCGACTCGCCGGACAGGCTGTCGAGCGCGGAACGCGCCTGCGACGGGTCATCGAGGCGCTGGAACTCGCCTGCAACGCGCATGAACGCGTCCGGCGCGCCGGCGCCGGCCTCCTGCTGGCGATGGTCGATGCCATCGAACGCCCGCTCGAGGCGCTGCGCGGACGACAGTCCCGCCGCGCCGATGCCTGGCAGGGCCTTGGCGGCCGCGGCGACGTCGAGACGGGTGATGTCCAGCAGCACGCTGTGGGTCGTGTAGCGCAATGCCCCCTGCAGGAACAGGCTGGACACCGACGTCAGGCGGTCGAACGTGCCGCTGACGCCGCCGTTGGCGATCAGGACGTCCTCGGTCGCGCGGTACGTGTACCCGGGCAGGATCCTCGCCACCTGCAACTCGCCGGCCAGCGATGCGGTGCCCTCGACGCGCAGCGGCGCGCCAACGGCGTAACCGAACCGGCCGGTCGCGGACTGCGCGTAGTTGCCGTTGATGGCGAGGTTGCTGCGATCGGGAGTGAACAGGAAATTGCCCTGGTTGACGACGTTGCCGGCAATGTTTGCGCCGCCGAACTCGAGCGTCGCACCTGCGAGGATCGCCACCGGGCCGGGGAGGTTGTGGCTGGCGGCCAGCACGCCGGCCTCCACGCGCGTCGTTCCCCGGTAGTCCAGCAGTCGGGTCAGCACCAGCCTGCCGCTGCCGCGCTTGACCAGGCCGCCGTCGCCGCTGATCGCGTTGGACCAGGTCGACGTGCCGCTGAAATCCGCGACGAAATCGCCCCAGTCGAATCGCGCCGGGCCGCCGATGGCGCGCGCGATGTCGAGCGAGCCGTAACCGAACACGGCGTCGACGCCGGGCTCGCCGAGGTCGGTCGCCGTGCCCAGGAGGGTCTGCCGGACCTGGTCGTTGCTGAAGTACGGGAACGCCTCCCATACCAGCGCCGCTGCGCCCGACACGATCGGCGCCGAGAACGAGGTGCCGCGCCAGCGCCAGTAGTCCGGCGCGTTGGGCGGGTTGTTGGTGCCGGTGGCGATCACCGTGCCCGGCGCCACCAGGCAGTAGCGCATCGCGCTGCCGCAGGCGTTGGAGTAGCTGGCCAGGCGCGTCGGGTCGGTCTCGTCCAGCGCCGCCACCGCCAGCCAGCCGCGCTCGAGGTCGGCCGCCGGCAGGGTGCCGCCGGTGCCGGTCTGGCTCGGCAGGGCCGCCATGTCGGAGGGATTGGCGAAACCGGAATTGCCGGTGGAAAACACCACCAGTCCGCCGTGGTTGATGATGAAGGGACGGTATTCCTCGGCGATCGGCGCGGTCGCGGCGCGGTTGGTCCAGTACAGGCCGCCCCAGGAGTTGTTCATGACGCGCACGCCGCGGCTGATCAGGTCCTGGTGGACCGGCGCCAGCCCGAGCGCGCCGTTGACCTGGTTGCCCTGCCCGCTGCCGTCGTCCTGCGGTGGCGTGTCGCTGATGATGCGGGCCGAGACGATCTCCGCCCCCGGGGCGATGCCGCCGGGCCACTGCCCGAACGGCTTGCCCGCGGCGATCTGCGCGACCGCCGTGCCATGGCCCACCACGTCGTCGACGTTGAGGTTGTTGCTGGTGCGGCTGATGTACGCGAGGTTGGCGACCACCCGCCCGGCCAGCGCGGGATGGTTGCGGTTGACGCCGCTGTCGACGATGCCGATGCGGACGCCGGCGCCGGTCAGCCCGGCGGCGTGCGCGGCGCTGGCGCCGGTCCAGGACAGATGGTTGCCGTAGAGCGGGTTGGGCGGCTCGACCACGGTGGGCGGTGGGGGCGGCGGTGTCGGCGGCGGCCCCTGCGGCGGCGGATCGGCCCGGGTCGCTCCCCCGCCGCCCCCGCAACCCGCCAGCAGCAACGCCAGCAGTCCTGCGACCCACGGTGACCGGTCAGCCCATGCCGGATGCATCATCGCGCCCCCTCCCTCGTCGCACTGGTCCAGTGCCGGCGCCCCTGCCGGCAGGCTTGGTATAGCGCCAAATCGCGCCCACCGCGAGCCCCGCGCGATGGCCGGTTTGCCGGCCCGGGACCGGCGGCGCGATAATTCACGTTCCCTCGCCCCCCGGATACGGAGTTCCCCCATGAGCGACATCGTCATCGTCGGCGCCAAGCGCACCGCCATCGGTTCCATGCTCGGCCAGTTCACCGGCGTGCCGACGCCGACCCTGGGCGCCACCGCGATCCGCGCCGCGCTCGAACAGTCCGGCGTCAACGGCGACGACGTGTCCGAGGTGATCATGGGCTGCGTGCTGCCGGCCAACCTCGGCCAGGCACCGGCGCGCCAGGCGGCGCTCGCCGCGGGCGTGCCGAAGGCCGCCGGCGCCACCACCATCAACAAGGTCTGCGGCTCGGGCATGAAGGCGATCATGCTCGGCCACGACCTCATCAAGGCAGGGTCGGCCAAGGTCGTCGTCGCCGGCGGCATGGAGTCGATGACCAATGCCCCGCACATGGTGTCGGCGCGCACCGGCATCCGCTACGGCGACGCCAAGTTCGTCGACCACATGGCGTGGGACGGCCTGACCAGCCCCTACGACGGCCAGTCGATGGGCGTGTTCGCCGAGGCCACCGCCGACAAGTACGGCTTCACCCGCGAGGAGCAGGATGCCTTCACCATCGAGTCGGTCAAGCGCGCCCAGGGCGCGATCGCCTCGGGCGCGTTCAAGGACGAGATCGTCCCGGTCAAGGTCGCCACCCGCAAGGGCGAGGTCGAGTTCGACACCGACGAACAGCCGGGCAAGTCCGACGTCGCCAAGATCCCGACGCTCAAGGGCGCCTTCCGCAAGGACGGCACGGTGACCGCCGCCAGCTCGTCGAGCATCTCCGACGGCGCCGCCGCGACCGTCCTCACCAGCGCGGAGGAAGCCGCGCGGCTGGGACTGAAACCGATTGCACGGATCGTCGGGCACGCCACTTTTTCGCAGGAACCTGAATGGTTCACCACCGCGCCGGTGAGCGCGATCCGCGCGCTGCTCGAACAGGTGGGCTGGTCGGTGGGCGACGTCGACCTGTTCGAAGTGAACGAGGCGTTCTCGGTGGTGGCGATGGCGCCGATGCGCGAACTCGGCATCCCGCACGCGAAAATCAACGTCAATGGCGGCGCCACGGCGCTCGGGCATCCCATCGGCGCCAGCGGCGCCCGCCTCGTGGTGACCCTGCTGCACGCCCTCAAGGCGCGCGGCGGCAAGCGCGGGGTGGCCGCCCTGTGCATCGGTGGCGGCGAAGCGACCGCCATCGCCGTCGAGCTCGTGTGATGCCGGGGCCAGGCGGTTAACCAGCCTTTCACGAAAATTCCACGCAATCCCGCTTGACAGCGGTCACGGGCTTGTCATCATGTTTACGGCGCGCACTTGCGCGTTGCCACTATACCAATGACGAGGAAGATCGATATGACCATCAACAAGGCTCTGCTGGCGCTGGCGCTGGGCTTCGCCCTGGCCGCGTGCAGCAACCAGCAGCAGGCCGAGAACGCGGCCGCCGACGCTGCCGACGCCGCGACCGACGCTGCCGCCGCCGCGACCGACGCTGCCGGCACCGCGACCGCCGACACCGCCCAGGCTGCTGCCGACGACGCCGCTGCCGCCGCTGACGCGGCTGCCGACGCCGCCGCCGACGCTGCCGCTGCGACCACGAGCGAAGCCGCCGACGCCGCTGCCGACGCCGCCAGCTCGGCTGCCGACGCTGCCGACTCGGCCGCGAACGCTGCGGAAGAAGCCAAGCAGTAATCCACCCCCCGGGGCTGGAACGGGAAGGCCGCCGGTTCGCCGGCGGCTTTCTTTTTGCCCGGTTTTGTCTACAGAATGGCGTGTCCTGGCCAAGGGGGTCCGAGGCAGGACGCACCCACCACCCGCAATTCGATGTCCTACATCTCTGGAGAGATCCGCGTGAACGCCAAACTGCTCGTCATCGTCGCCGCCAGCGTCCTGGCGCTGTCTGCCTGCAAGAACACCGCTGAAGGCGCGAAGGAAGACGCCGCTGCCGCCACGGCCGCCGCCGACCAGGCCGCCGCGGACGCTGCTGCCCACACCGCCGCCGGCGTGGAAGCCGCCAAGGACGCCACGGCCGAAGCCGCCGACGCCGCCGCCGCTGCTGCGTCCGACGCCGCCGTCGCCACCGACGCCGCCGTCGACAATGCCGCGGCCGCCACGGCCGATGCCGCCGCCGACGCCAAGGCTGCCGTGAAGGACGCCGCGGCCGATGCCGCCGGCGCCGTGAAGGACGCCGCGGCCAAGGCCGAGGAAGCCGCGAAGAAGTGATGCCACTTCGCTGATGCGTGCTCCAGGGACAGGCCCGCCGCGTGCGGGCCTGTCCTTTTCCGGCGACCACGCGCCGAGCCGGCCACCGTCCGCAGGTCGTATCCTGTCGGCCTCCCCGCCAGACATTGACGGATCCGATGCCGGCCCTGACCTCCCAGCTCGACCCCCGTTCGCAGGATTTCCTCGACAACGCCGCCTACCACCGCGCGCTGGTGGCCGAACTGGATCGCCGGCTGGCGCGCGCCGCCGACGGCGGGGGCGAGCAAGCGCGTGGCAAGCACATCGAGCGCGGCAAGCTGCTGGCACGCGACCGCATCGCCGCCCTGCTCGATCCCGGCTCGCCGTTCCTCGAAATCGCACCGCTCGCCGCCGAGGACATGTACGACGGCTCAGCGCCCGCCGCCGGCATGGTCTGCGGCATTGGCCGCGTGATGGGCAACGAAGTGGTCATCGTGGCCAACGATGCGACGGTCAAGGGCGGCACCTACTTCCCGATGACGGTGAAGAAGCACCTGCGCGCGCAGGAAGTCGCACGCGAGAACAAACTGCCGTGCGTGTACCTGGTCGATTCCGGCGGCGCCTTCCTGCCGCTGCAGGACGAGGTCTTCCCGGACAAGGAGCACTTCGGCCGCATCTTCTACAACCAGGCGCGACTGAGCGCGGAGAACATCCCGCAGGTCGCGGTGGTCATGGGCAGTTGCACCGCAGGCGGCGCCTACGTGCCGGCGATGTGCGACGAATCGATCATCGTCAAGGAACAGGGCACGATCTTCCTCGGCGGCCCGCCGCTGGTGAAGGCCGCGACCGGCGAAGTCGTGGATGCCGAAACGCTCGGTGGTGCCGACGTGCATACCAGCGTGTCGGGCGTGGCCGACCATTTCGCCGAGGACGATCGCCACGCGCTCGAGATCGCCCGCAACATCGTCGGCAACCTCAACCGGCGCAAGGTGCTGCCGGTCGCCGTGCGCGAGGCGCACGAACCGCTGTATCCGGCCGACGACCTGTACGGCATCGTGCCCAAGGACACGCGGCGCCCGTTCGACATCCGCGAAGTGATCGCGCGCATCACCGACGGCAGCGATCTGGACGAATTCAAGGCCCGCTACGGCAAGACGCTGGTCACCGGTTTCGCGCACCTGCACGGGTATCCGGTCGGCATCATCGCCAACAACGGCATCCTGTTCGGCGAGAGCGCGCTCAAGGGCGCGCACTTCATCGAGCTGTGCAACCAGCGCGGCATCCCGCTGGTGTTCCTGCAGAACATCACCGGCTTCATGGTCGGCCGCAAGTACGAGAACGCAGGCATCGCGAAGGACGGCGCGAAGATGGTCACGGCCGTCGCATGCTCGTCCGTGCCGAAGTTCACCGTGGTGATCGGCGGCAGCTTCGGCGCCGGCAACTACGCCATGTGCGGCCGCGCCTACGGCGCGCGCTTCCTGTGGATGTGGCCCAACGCGCGCATCAGCGTGATGGGCGGCGAACAGGCCGCCAGCGTGCTGGCGACGGTGCGCCGCGACGGCATCGAGGCCAAGGGCGGCGCCTGGAGCGCGGACGAGGAAGACGCCTTCAAGGCGCCCATCCGCGACCAGTACGAATCGCAGGGCAGCCCTTGGTACGCCACCGCCCGGCTGTGGGACGACGGCATCATCGACCCGGCCGACACCCGCCGCGTGCTCGGCCTCGGCATCTCCGCCTCGCTCAACGCACCCATCGAACCGGCCCGGTTCGGCGTGTTCCGGATGTAGCCACGCGACCACGGCTTCGTCCATCACTCGCAAAGCCGCGCGCAAGTACTTGGCGGATCGCGGATTCGGTGAGCCGCGTCACAGCGGGACTGCCACATCCGCGTGCTAGTCTCGGACTCCGCCTGGCCCCCGCCGGGCCCCGTCCCGACGCCCCCGATCCGCGAGGAAGCCCTGATGTCGATCTTCACCAACTCCCCGAACACCGCCAAGAAGGACACCCCCTCCTTCGCCGGCGACACCCCGGCCACGCCGGTGCGCGAAACCCCCGCCGTCGCCGACTTCTCGCCGAGCCAGGTCGCGCCGCCGCGCCCGGTGGCCGCATCGTCGCCGCAGCCGGACGCCAAGGAGTCGCTGATCGCCGCCGACCTGACCATCGAGGGCAAGATCCAGGGCAGCGGCCATGTCCGCATCGCCGGCAAGTTCAAGGGCGACGTCGACGTGCAGGGCAACCTGCGCATCGAGAACGGCGCCAAGCTCAACGGCGGGGTCAAGGCCAAGCAGGTGGTGGTGGCGGGCGAACTGGAAGGCAACATCGATTCGGCGTCGAAGGTCGAGCTGCTCGACTCGGCGGTGCTGGTCGGCGACGTCAAGACCGGCACCCTGATCGTCAATGCCGGCTCGAAGATCCGCGGCCACGTGGAATGCGGCTGGGACGACAAGTCCACCAAGTCCGGCAAGGCTTCGGAGTCCGACGCGGCGTCATGAGCGCCCCCCGGCCCGGTGCGGCAGGCGCCACGCGCGCCTGCCCGCACTGCAAGACCACGATCCTCGAAAGCGCGGTGATCTGCCCCGCGTGCAAGCACTACCTGCGCTACGACTCGCCGAACGCCGCCGCGGGGCCGGTGACGACGGCGCTGCAGGTCGAAGGCAGCATCCGCCATCCGGCCGAGGGCGGCGCCTGGGAATATTCGGTGGTGCTGACCATCCGCGACGACGAAGGCAACGAGATCGCGCGCCAGGTGGTCGGCGTCGGCGCGATGCACGCCGGCGAGGAGCGCACCTTCAACCTCGCGGTGGAAGTGATGCCGACCAACGACATGCGTCGCGCAGGCAAGCGCGGGAGCCGGCACTGAGCGCACGCCCGCGCGGGCATGGCATCACGGCAACGCCAGTCAAGTCGAACTTGCCATCCCGATCACGGCGCGGGATACGAAGCCCACTTGCGCGCAACCCTGAAAAGGGAGACGCGGATCCCTCACTGCATTCGAGACGACAAGCATCGGGAGCGAGGCGACGGCATTGCGTGCCCGACCGTCGCTGAGCGACAGCGACACCCTACTCCCGGCGCGGGTCCGGATCGCAGCCGTCGCAGCCGCCGCATGCCGCGCCGGAGGCCGATGGCGCCGGCGCGATCCGGCGTCCCAGCCCGCGCAACCAGGCTGGTCGTGACGCGCGCAGCAGCGGCAACGCGACCGCGATCCGCAAGCGCCGGACGCTCACCGGAAACAGCTTGCGCGCCACCGCCCAGGCACTGGCCAGCACCGCCAGCGCGATGAGGGCGTACTGCAGAGCGAGCGAAGCGTCCATCGGCCGGCTCAACCCGCGCCCAGCGCCCGCGCGACCTGGTAGGTGACCAGCGAGGCCAGGTACGCCAGCGCGAACAGGTAGAAGGCCGCGATCGACATCTGCTTCCACGAGTTGGTCTCGCGCTTGATCGTGGCCAACGTGGAGATGCACATCGGCGCGTAGATGTACCAGACCAGCAGCGACAGTGCCGTGGCCAGCGACCAGCCGTCGCTGATCAGCGGCGACAGCGCCTGCGCCGCCGCGTCGTCGTCGACGGCGGACAGGGCATACACCGTGGCCAGCGACGCCACCGCCACCTCGCGCGCGGCCAAGCCCGGGATCAACGCGATGCAGATCTGCCAGTTGAAGCCCAGCGGCGCGAAGAACACCGCCATCGCGTGGCCGATGCGGCCGGCGAGGCTGTAGTCGATCGCCAGTCCGGTGGCGCCTGCCGGCGGCGCCGGGAAGTTCAGCAGGAACCACAACAGGATCGTCAGCGCCAGGATGATCCCGCCCACGCGGCGCAGGAAGATCATCGCCCGTTCCCACAGCCCGATCAGCAGGTCGCGCGGGTGCGGCACGCGGTACGACGGCAGTTCCAGCAGCAGCGGCGACTCGCGCTTGTCGCGCCGCCACTTCTTCATCGTCCACGCCACCAGCAGCGCGCTGAGGATGGCGGCGACGTACAGCCCGAACAGCACCAGCCCCTGCAGGTTGAAGGGGCCCACCTGCCTGGCCGGCACGAACGCGCCTATCAGCAGCGCGTAGACCGGCAGCCGTGCCGAACAGGTCATCAGCGGCGCGACCAGGATCGTCGCCAGCCGGTCGCGCGGGTCCTGGATGCTGCGCGTGGCCATGATCCCCGGGATGGCGCAGGCGAAGCTGGACAGCAGCGGGATGAACGACCGGCCCGACAGTCCCGCCGACGACATCATGCGATCAAGCAGGAAGGCCGCGCGTGGCAGGTAGCCGCTTTCCTCGAGTGCGAGGATGAAGGCGAACAGGATCAGGATCTGCGGCAGGAACACCACCACGCCGCCGAGCCCGGCGATGATCCCGTCGACCAGCAGGCTCGACAGCGGCCCGTCCGGCAGCACGGCCGCGACCGTGGCGCCGAGCCAGCCGGTGCCGGCGTCGATGGCGTCCATCATCGGCGTGGCCCAGGCATAGACGGCCTGGAAGATCAGGAACATCACCACCGCCAGCGTCAACAGCCCGAACACCGGGTGCAGCAGCCAGCGGTCGAGGCTGTCGTCGATGCGCGCGGTGCGTGCGGGCATCGTGACCGCCAGCGACAGCAGCCGCCGGGTCTCGGCGTGCAGGGCCTGGCTCGCCATCTCCGCGCGGGGATCGGGGGCGCCGCTGCCTGGCGGGGCGGCGGGAACACGCGGATGCGCGGCCATCGCGTCGATGCGCTCGACCAGTGCACGCGCGCCGTGGCGCTGCACGGCCACGGTCTCGACCACCGGCACGCCCAGTTCGCGCTCCAGCGCCGGCAGGTCGATGGCGATGCCGCGCCGGCGCGCCGCATCCATCATGTTGACCGCGACGATCATCGGCTTGCCCAACCCGCGTATTTCCAGCGCGAAGCGCAGGTGCAGGCGCAGGTTGGTGGCATCGACCACGCAGACCAGCACGTCCGGCGCCGGCTCGCCGGGGTAGAAGCCGCGGCACACGTCGCGGGTCACGGCTTCGTCCAGGCTGGCGGCCTGCAGGCTGTAGGCGCCGGGCAGGTCGAGCACGGCATAGCTGCGTCCCGACGCCGCCGAATGCAACCGGCCTTCCTTGCGCTCGACGGTAACGCCGGCGTAGTTGGCCACCTTTTGCCGGCTGCCGGTGAGCAGGTTGAACAGCGCGGTCTTGCCGCAGTTGGGATTGCCGACCAGCGCGAGGCGCAACTGCATCGCATCGGCGCTCACGCGCGGGCCTCGCCGTCGCGCAGGCGCACGCGCGCGGCTTCCGCCCTGCGCAACGCGAACCGGGTGAAGCCGACCTGCACCAGCAGCGGATCGCGGCCCAGCGGCGCCTCGGCGACCACGGTGACGGACTCGCCCGGCACGAAGCCGAGTTCGCGCAGGCGGCGGGCGATGGCGTCGTTCGGCGCAGCGTCCTCGACGGCATCGACGATGCCGCTGTCATGGCGGCGGAGGTCGCTGAGAACCACGGTGGACTCAAATGATAGCGATTATCAATTGTACCACCGGTCCCGCGACGGAACGCCACACCCGACCGGTATCATGCCCCGCTACCGGCAAGGGCAAGGAGGGGGCCATGGCGAGCGCGCTGTCCAGTACCGCCAGTGGCGGCGTCCTGCGCCTGCGCATGGACCGGCCCGGCCTGCACAACGCCTTCGACGCCGACCTGATCGCCGCCCTGACCGCGGCGCTCGACCAGGCGGCCACGGACGATGCCGTGCGCGTGGTCCTGCTGACCGGTGCCGGGCCCTCCTTTTCCGCCGGCGCCGACCTGAACTGGATGCGCGGCATGGCCGCCGCCGGCGAAGCGGAGAACCGCGAGGACACCCTCGCCCTCGCCCGCCTCATGCGCACCCTCGACGAACTTCCCAAGCCGACCATCGCCCGCGTCCACGGCGCGGCGTTTGGCGGGGGCGTCGGCCTCGTTGCCTGCTGCGACATCGCCCTCGGCCTGTCCGGCGCGAAGTTCGGACTCACCGAAAGCCGGCTCGGCCTGCTGCCAGCGGTGATCTCGCCGTACGTGATCGCCGCCATCGGCGCGCGCCAGGCGCGGCGCTGGTTCGCCACCGCCGAGATGTTCGACGCCGCCGAGGCGCTGCGCATCGGATTGCTGCACGAGGTGGCGCCCGACATCGACGCGCTCGACCGCGCCGTGGAGCGCCAGGTGTCGCTGCTGCTCAAGGCCGGCCCGCTCGCGGCCGCGTCGGCGAAGCGCCTGGTCGGCGACGTGGCCTGGCGCAGCGACCGCGATGCGCTGGACGCGGCCAACGCCGCGCTCATCGCGCGCCTGCGCGTGTCGCCCGAAGGCCAGGAAGGCCTGACTGCCTTCCTCGACAAGCGCCCTCCCGCGTGGGCAGGCCGGGAGTGATGTTCCGGGCGCGCCCACCGGCGCACGATGCAGAGCCCTCCCCTTCAAGTGGAGGGTTGGGTGGGGATGGTGTTCATGGACGGCACGCATGCAAGGACGAACAAACCGCAGGATCATCCAAGGGCAGCTGCAACGCACACTGCGCAACCATCCCACCGATGCCGAACGCCGACTATGGCAACACCTGCGGGGACGGCAACTGGATGGATGCAAGTTCAGGAGACAGCACCCGTTCGGCGACTACATCCTCGATTTCGTCTGCCTCGAGCGCAAGGCCGTCGTGGAAGTGGATGGCAGTCAACATTCGGATCGCATTGCCCATGACGCCGAACGGACTCGCTTCCTGCATGACCGGGGATTCGTCATTCTGAGATTCTGGAACAATGAAGTATTCGAGAACATCGAGGGAGTACTCGAAGTGATCATGGCGATGCTCGTGACCCGGGAAGAAGCACCATCCCCACCCAACCCTCCCCTTGAAGGGGAGGGCTGAGGCATGTTCTCCAAGATCCTCATCGCCAACCGCGGCGAAATCGCCTGCCGGGTCATCCGCACTGCGCGCAGGCTCGGCATCCGCACGGTCGCGGTGTTCTCCGAGGCCGATGCCGACGCACAGCACGTGCGGCTCGCGGACGAGGCGCATCCCATCGGTGGGCCGCAACCAGCCGACAGCTACCTGCGTGGCGACGCGATCCTCGCCGTCGCGAAGAAGGCCGGCGCGCAGGCGATCCATCCGGGCTATGGCTTCCTCAGCGAGAACGCCGATTTCGCCGATGCCGTCGAGGCTGCGGGCCTTGTATTCATCGGCCCGAAGGCCTCATCGATGCGGCGGATGGGGAGCAAGGCCGGCGCCAAGGACCTGATGCACGCCGCGGGGGTGCCCGTGGTGCCGGGCTACACCGGCGATGACCAGTCGCCCAACGCGCTGTCGCGCGAGGCGGCACGCATCGGCTTCCCGCTGATGATCAAGGCCGCGCACGGCGGTGGTGGCAAGGGCATGCGCATCGTGCGCTCGCTCGAGGAGTTCATCCCCAACCTGGAAAGCTGCCAGCGCGAAGCGAAGAACGCCTTCGGACGCGACCGGGTGCTGCTGGAGCGTTACATCGAGTCGCCGCGCCACATCGAGATCCAGGTGTTCGGCGACGCACACGGTCACGTGATCCACCTCAACGAGCGTGAGTGCTCCGCGCAGCGCCGCTACCAGAAGGTGTTCGAGGAATCGCCCTCGCCCTTCCTCACGCCGGAACTGCGCCAGGCGATGGGCGATGCGGCGGTGCTGGCCGCGCGCGCGATCGACTACGCGAATGCCGGCACGGTGGAGTTCATCGTCGATCCCGCGGGCAATTTCTACTTCATGGAGATCAACACGCGGCTGCAGGTGGAGCATCCGGTCACCGAGATGACCACCGGGCTCGACCTCGTCGAATGGCAGTTGCGCATCGCCGCCCGCGAGCCCCTGCCGCTGGCGCAGGACGCAGTGCCGCGCATCGGCCATGCCATCGAGGTGCGGCTGTACGCGGAGGATCCCGACGCCGGCTTCCTGCCCGGATCCGGCACGCTGGTGCGGCTCGACCTGCCGGCACCCTCGGCCAACGTGCGCATCGACTCGGGCGTGGTCGAGGGCGATGCCGTCACCATCTTCTACGACCCGATGATCGCCAAGCTGATCGTGTGGGACGAGGACCGGCCGCGTGCCCTCGCCCGCCTTCGCGACGCGCTGGCGCAGTGCGCGATCGAGGGCCCCAAGTCGAACATCGTCTTCCTCGAAGCCCTGGCGCGCCATCCGGCGATCGTCGAGGGCCGTATCGACACGGGCTACCTCGACCGCCACCTCGACGAGTTCATCGGTCGCCAGGCAGCCGATCCCGCGCTGCTCGCGGCGGCGGTGGCGGCGTCGCTGATGCAGCAGGAACATGACCAGCGGCAGGCGGCCGCGCGCTCGCCCGACCCCACCTCGCCGTGGGCGATCGCCGACGGCTGGCGGCTGGGCCATGCCGGGCAGCGCCGGCTCGCGTTCCAGCACCAGGGCGAACGCCTGGAGTTCGTCGCACAGGGCAATGGCGGACGCTACCGGATCGCCTGCGGCAGCCGGCTGCACGACGTCGACGGCGCGCGCCTGTCCGGCGACCTGCCCGGCCACGGCACGCTCTCGCTGCGCCTCGACGGCGCCGGACGTCGCTACCGCGTGGCGCTGCATGCCGACCGGGTCGAAGTCCATGACGGCGTGCAGCGCCTGTCGCTGCAGCCGATGGCCATGTATCGCCACGACGGCGGTGACGCCGGCGGCAGCGATGATCGCGTGCGCGCACCGATGCCCGGACGCGTGGTCGCCACCCGCGTCGTCGCCGGGGATCGCGTCGGCCAGGGGCAGGAGCTGCTGGTGATGGAGGCGATGAAGATGGAGCTCTCGCTCAAGGCGCCGCGCGACGGCGTCGTGGCCGAAATGCGTGCCGCCTCTGGCGATTTCGTCGAGGCCGACAGCGTGCTGGTCGTGCTGGAGGACTGAGCGATGGCCCTGCCCGGACGCGTGCGCATCGTCGAGGTCGGCCCACGCGACGGGCTGCAGAACGAAAAGACGCTGGTGCCCACCGCGGCCAAGATCGAACTGATCGACCGGCTCTCGGCCACCGGCCTGCAGACGATCGAGGCGACCAGTTTCGTCAGTCCCAGGTGGGTGCCGCAGCTGGCCGATGCCGCCGAGGTGTTCACCGGCATCGCGCGCAAGCCGGGCGTGTCCTATCCGGTGCTGGTGCCGAACCTGCAGGGCTACGAACGCGCCCGTGCCGTCGGCGCGGCGGAGGTCGCGGTGTTCACCGCGGCCTCGGAGGCCTTCAACCTGAAGAACACCAACGCCGGCATCGACGAATCGCTGCAGCGCTTCGCACCCGTGCTGGAGCGCGCGGCGGCCGACGGCGTCCGCGTGCGCGGTTACGTGTCGACGGTGCTGGGCTGCCCGTACCAGGGCGAGGTGCCGCTGGCCGACGTGGTGCGCGTGGCGAAGGCGCTGCACGCGATGGGCTGCTACGAAATCTCGCTGGGCGACACGATCGGCGTCGGTACTCCGGCCAAGGCACGCGCGATGCTGCGCGCGGTTGCCGCCGAGGTGCCGATGCCGGCGCTGGCCGTGCATTTCCACGACACCTGGGGCCAGGCGCTGGCCAACCTGCTGGCCTGCCTGGAGGAAGGCGTGGCGGTGGTCGATGCCGCCGTGTCCGGGGCCGGCGGCTGCCCGTATGCCAAGGGCGCGACCGGCAATGTCGCCACCGAGGATGTCGCGTATATGCTGCACGGCATGGGCATCGACACCGGGGTGGACCTGGCGCGGCTGGCGGACACGGGCCGCTGGCTGGCGGCGCTGCTCGGCCGCGAGACCGGCAGCAAGGCCGGCAAGGCGCTGGCGTCCCGCGGATGACGACGCGGCCGCTTCCGGAGGGGACCGACATGCCGCCCGCCAACGATGGCACGGCGCAGATCGTCGCCTCGCTGGAAGAGGCCTGCCGCGACCTGTCCCTGCCCGCGGACGCGCGTGCGCTGTTCGCGCGCGCACGCGATGCGCTGAAGGCCACCAGCGCCGAAGCCGAGACCGCGCGCCTGCGCTACCACGCGCTGTTCGACGCGGTGCCGGACCCGGTGAGCATCCTCGGCGAGACCGGCATCGTGCTCGACCTCAACAAGGCCGGCATGGCCGCCTACCGGCGCGGCCGCGACGAGATCATCGGCCAGCCGATCGAGGTGCTGAACCCCGACCTGCCCAAGGACCACCTCAAGCCGGTGTGGGAAACCATCCATCGCGGCGAAACCTACGTGATCGAGGTCGCCAACATGCGCGGCGACGGCACGCGGTTCCCGGTGGAAGTGCATTCGGCCGGCTTCATGCACGACGGCAAGCCATGCATCGTCGCCGTCGCCCGCGACCTCAGCGCCCGCCGCGCCGCCGAACTGCGCTACGGCCAGCTGCTGGAGGTGATCGACAAGGGCGTGCTGGTGCTGGACGACCACGGCCGCCTGATCCAGGCCAATGCCGCGGCGATGCGCATCCTCGGCGCCGACGAACACCACGATTTCCAGCAGTACCTGCACCCGGCCGACTGGACCATGGTCGACGAAGGCGGGCGTCCGATCACCGTCGAGGAACTGCCGCCGTCGCAGACGTTGCGCACCGGCAAGGCCACCGAGAGCCGGGTGTTCGGCCTCTACCACCGGCCGGAGCGACGCCTGCGCTGGCTGTCGGTGAGCACCGTGCCGCTGTTCGCGCCCGGCGGGCGCAAACCCAGCCAGGTGCTGTCGTTCTTCAGCGACGTCACCCAGCTCAAGCGCGACAGCGCCCTGTTCGACCGCGCGCAGGCGCTGGCGCACATCGGCGGCTGGGAATGGGAGGTCGACCGCGACGCGCTGTACATGACCGAGGAGGCGCTGCGCATCCTCGGCCACGACCAGCGCCCGGTGCGTCGCATCGGCGACCTCTACGACGACCTGGGCGAGCCCGACCGCAAGCGCCTGCAGGCGGCGCTGCAGCGCGTGATCGATGGCGGCGCCTCGCTCGACCTCGAGGTCCAGGGCCAGCGCCCGGACGGACGCCTGCTGTGGCTGAGGATCATCGGCGAGGCCGAGGCCAACCGCTCCGAGGGCATCAGCATCACCGGCACGCTGCAGGACATCACCGAGCGCAAGCAGGAACAGGAAACGCTGCGCGTGCGTGCCCGCACCGATCCGCTCACCGGCCTGCTCAACCGCGACGCGATGCTGCAGGAGCTGGAGGCGCGGCTCGCCGACCCCGCGCAGGCCGGCATCGCCGTGCTCTACATCGACCTCGACCGCTTCAAGATGGTCAACGACGTGCTCGGCCACGCCGCGGGCGACGACCTGCTGGTGGCCGCGGCCAACCGCATCGCCGGCGGCGCCGGCACCGAAGGCATGATCGCGCGCTTCGGCGGCGACGAGTTCCTGGTGGTGTGCAACACCAGCGACGATCCGGCGCGACCGGAGCGCATCGCCGAGGCGATCCTCGAGAACTTCAGCGACAGCTTCCGGTTCGAGAAGGAGGAGTTCGCGATCACCGCCAGCATCGGCATCGCCCGCGCGCCACGCGATGGCGACCGGCCGCAGCCGCTGATCCACAACGCCGATGCGGCGATGTACGACAGCAAGCGCCGGATCCGCAACGGCTGGCAGGAGTTCTCGCCCGAACTGGAGCAGTCGCAGCAGAACAAGCTGCGGGTCGAGACCCACCTGCGCCGCGCCGCCGACAATGACGAGTTCCGGCTAGTCTACCAGCCGCAGGTCGACCTGCGCCACGGGACCACCGTCGCCGCCGAGGCGCTGATCCGCTGGCAGAACCACCAGCTCGGCGAGATGCGGCCGGACCATTTCATCAGCCATGCCGAAACCACCGGCGACATCGTGCGCATCGGCCACTGGGTGCTGCGCGAGGCCTGCCGGCAGGCGGCGGAGTGGCGCAACGCCGGGCTCGGCATCGTGCGCGTGGCGGTCAACGTGTCCTACCGCCAGTTCCTGGTCGAGGACCTGGGCGAGACGGTCGCCGCGGCGCTGCGCGAGCACGGCCTGCCCGGTTCGGCGCTGGAGCTGGAGTTCACCGAACGGGTGCTGATCGAGGACGCCCCGGACACGCTGCGCACCTTCGCCGCGCTGCGCGAGCTGGGCGTGATCCTCACCATCGACGACTTCGGCGAAGGCTACAGCGCGCTGAACTACCTGCGCCGGCTGCCGATCCACGGCCTGAAGCTCAGCCAGCTGTTCGTCGAGGGCGTGCCGACCAACCACTCCGACGTCGCCGTCTGCCAGGCCGTGGCCGGCATCGCGCGCAGCCTCGGCCTGGGCCTGGTGGCCGAGGGCATCGAGTCCGAAGCCCAGCGCAGGTTCATGCTGGAACTCGGCATTCCCGTTGGCCAGGGCTTCCTGTTCGCGCCGGGGCTGCCACCGGACGAGTTCGCCCGCCGGATCGCCGCGGAAGGCGGCTAACGACGGGCCGCGCCGGCGGCGGGCGCAGGGCGGACCATGTCCTGGGCTAAAATGCCGGGCTTTCCCGCACGGAAACCGCCATGCACGCAAGCTCCCTCCGCGCCATCGTCACCGGCGGCGTGTCCGGCCTGGGCCTGGCCGTGGCCCAGCGCCTCGTCGCCGATGGCGGCAAGGTTGCCCTGTTCGACGTCAACGACGACAAGGGCGCGGCCGCCGTCGCCGCGCTGGGCGAAGCGAACGCGCGCTACTTCCGCACCGACGTCACCAGCGAGGACGGCGTGGCCGCCAACGTCGCTGCCGCGAAGGACTTCCTCGGCGGACTGAACGCCGTGGTCAACTGCGCCGGCATCCTCGGCGCCGGCCGCGTGCTCGGCCGCGAGGCGCCGATGCCGCTGTCGAACTTCAGCACCACGGTGATGGTGAACCTTGTTGGCAGCTTCAACGTCGCCAAGGCCGCCGCCGCGCTGATGCAGCACAACGACCCCGGCGACGACGACGAGCGCGGCGCGATCGTCAACACCGCCAGCGTCGCCGCGTACGAAGGCCAGATCGGCCAGGCCGCCTATTCGGCCTCGAAGGGCGGCGTGGTCGGCATGACCCTGCCGATGGCGCGCGAACTGGCCCGCTTCGGCATCCGCGTGAACACGATTGCGCCGGGCATCTTCTGGACGCCGATGGTCGACGGCATGCCCGACGACGTGCAGAAGTCGCTCTCAGCCTCGATCCCGTTCCCGTCGCGCCTCGGCCGGCCGGAGGAATTCGCCGACCTCGTGGCCTACCTCCTCGGCAACCGCTACCTCAACGGCGAGACCATCCGGCTGGATGGCGCGGTGCGCCTCGCACCGAAGTGACCACCGCAGGTGGTCATCCCGAACGCACGTGAGGGATCTCCCAAAGCCGCGACGTCCTCCGCCTTGTCA